>Ga0181556_1004237_pt1 | contig 11779 bp, 9 predicted proteins | sample 011ome_14_FD_148651 | JGI IMG/M metagenome (GOLD analysis project Ga0181556, IMG submission 148651) | Coastal salt marsh microbial communities from the Groves Creek Marsh, Skidaway Island, Georgia - 011505AT metaG (spades assembly) | ecosystem: Environmental > Aquatic > Marine > Intertidal zone >... | reverse complement strand
GCGGATTCGGCAGCCGACAGCGGCGGCACCGATGCGCCGATATTTTCTAGTCGCACCAAGCCGATACGCGTTGATTTTGATGTGCCTCAGGCGGTGAAATCCGCGCCCGTCGCGCCCCTGCGCGAGGTTGGTGGCGAGCCAGTGTTCACGAGCCGTGGCAGGCAGGAGCCACCACCGCTCGGCAAGCCTGACGGCAAGGCAGCAGGCAATATGCCCCCTTTGCCCAGCGCGCTGCAAAGCGCGAGCGCTTCGCTCGATCCGGCTGACGACATCGACGACGCCGATGACCTCAAGGCAGAGGGCAAGGGTGGCAAACCAGAGCTTCGCTCGATCCTTGCGGTTGGCGCAGCGACGGCCAAAGCAGATGGCGCGGCCGCGACCTCGCGGCGAAGCCCGCTGTCCAAAGTTGCTGAACCAAGCCCTGACAAGACGGAGCAAGCCGAGAAAGCCGGCCGCTCGGGCCGTTATCTTTGGCTGATCCTCACGGCGATCCTTCTGGTCTTTCTCGCGGCGGTCGGCATCTGGGCCTCGGTCACTGATACCTCGCTCTCGCGCCTGATTTTCGGCCCCGACGATGCCGCGACCGAAGTTGCCGCAAGCGATCCTGCGGCAGACACAGCGGAGCCGGAAACACCCAGCATCAACGAAGAAGAGCTCTCCGATCTGGCCGATATAGCCGACTTGCCGCCAGACGATGCGCCACCACCCGAAGACACCCTTTCCGAAGAGATCGCGGCCGGGTCCGAGACCGTCGACACCGGCACAGCCGAGGCTGTGTCGCTGCCGGTGGTCTCGACCCCGACCATCCTCAGCCCCGCAGAAGCGGAGCGCATCTATGCGGCCACCGGCGTCTGGCAACGAGCGCCGCGCCTGCCGCTGACGCCGAGAACGGAATCGTCGGACAACATCTTCCTGGCGGCCATTGACCCCTCGATCGGCGGCACAGACGCGATCGCCCTGCCCGACCTTTTGCGATCAGGCAAGGATATGCCGCTAGAGGCGCAGGTTCTGCCGCCCCCGCCCGGCACGATATATCAGCGCGACGCCGAAGGATTCATCCTAGCCACCGCAGAAGGCACCCTATTGCCAAGCGGGATCGTCGTGACCGCAGGAGCGCCTCTGCTAGTGCCGCCACAGCGACCGGTCTTTGAAATCGCCGAAGAGGCTGTCGATGCCGCACCGGGCGATGACAGTGCAACTCCCCAAGACGCGATTGCCGCCGCAGACCCGGCGCTTGCCGGCAGAAGGCCAAAGTCAAGACCTACCGCCCTTGCTGAAACGATCGAGCGGGCCTCGCTTGGCGGTCGCACTCTCGACGAGCTATCCGGCATACGCCCCAGACCTCGCCCAGATGGTCTGGTCGTTGCCGAGGCACCCGCCGACGCCATTGCCGAAGCCTTGGCGGCCGTTGCTGGCGATCCCTTCGCGGACGCGACCGAACTTGCCGTCGCCTCGTCGGAGCGGCCGCAAGCTCGGCCCCGCAACTTTGATCGGGTCGTCGCGGCGGCCAGCAGCGCCCCCAAGCCCGCCGCTGTGCCCGCCATCGTTCAGGGGTCGAGTGGCCCTGTCCCCAGATCGGTCGCCGAGGCGGCGACCGAAGACAGTGTTCTAGAGCTTCGCGAGCTTGCCCTGATTGGCCTCATGGGCCCCGCTAATGATCGCCGCGCCATGATCCGCACGGCCTTTGGCCGGATCCTCTTGGTGCGGGTCGGGGATGAACTTGACGGCGGCCGCGTCACATCTATCGGAGATGACGCGCTGACCTATACCAAGCGCGGCCGGACATATACGCTCGAGATGCCCAAGGGCTAGAGAGCCCTTCGGCGCTCGGCGATTTTCCCCTAGCCAGCCGGATTTGGCAGCGGGTCGAGTTGCAGAACAGCAGCCGTGCTGCGACAAGAGATCCATGGAAAACTTCTTTCTACAGGCGACAATCTTTCTCGGAGCAGCCCTGATCGCAGTGCCGCTGGCGGCGCGATTGGGCCTCGGTTCCGTTCTGGGCTATATCGCCGCCGGTATCGTCATCGGTCCGATCCTTGGCCTGACCGGCAACGACACGTCTGGCCTTCAACATTTTGCCGAGTTTGGCGTCGTGGTGATGCTGTTTCTGATCGGGCTTGAGCTGGAACCGCGAACGCTCTGGGAGATGCGCCACAAGCTTCTGGGATTAGGCGGGCTTCAGATCGTTCTGACGGCGGGCGTCATCATGGGGCTGACCTACATGATGAAACAGACTTGGGAAGAGGCGCTGGCAATCGGCTTGATCCTGTCCCTGTCGTCAACGGCTATCGTGCTGCAAACGCTGACTGAAAAGGGGCTTGTCCAGACCGCTGGCGGGCGCAATGTCTTCTCGGTTCTCCTGACCCAAGACATCGCGGTGATCCCGATGCTGGCCTTCCTGCCGCTCTTGGCGGTTTCGGGGCGGCTCGTGCCGCAGAAGGCCGTCGATGATCACGCCGCCTCCGAGGCGCTCAGCCTTGTCTCCTATGCCGACCGCATCCCCGGTTGGGGCATTACGCTCATCACCGTTGGCGCAATCTTCTTCATCATCTTCGCGGGCGTCTTCCTCACACGGCCCCTGTTCCGCTACATTCACCACGCCCGCCTGCGCGAGATGTATACGGCTTTTGCGCTTCTCATGGTCGTATCGATCGCCGTCCTTATGGATTTCGTCGGCCTCTCGCCCGCGCTAGGGACATTTCTGGCAGGTGTCGTTCTTGCCAACTCGGAGTTCCGGCACGAGCTTGAAAGCGACCTTGAGCCTTTCAAGGGCCTCCTCCTCGGCCTCTTTTTCATCACCGTGGGTGCCGGTTTCGATTTCGCGGGTTTCTTTGGCGACCCTTTCCGCATTCTCGCGCTGACGCTGCTTATGATCGGAGTGAAGATCGGCGTGCTCTACCTCCTCGCACGCATGTGGAAGCTCAAACCCCACGACCGCTGGCTCTTTACGCTGGGGCTCGGTCAGGCGGGTGAGTTCGGCTTTGTCCTTGTCGCTTTCGCGGCGGCAACTGGGGTTCTGGGTGTGGCGCTTGGGCAAAAGCTTGTGCTGATCATTGCGCTGTCGATGTTGATCACACCGCTTCTCTTCATTCTCTACGAGAACCGGACAAGATGGCTCAAATCCGAGCCCGAACAGGAACCCGACGAGATCGAGGAAACCGGCTCGGTGATCATCGCCGGGATTGGCCGGTTCGGGCAAACTGTGAACGCGCTCGTACGGAGCGTCGGCCTCAAATCGGTGGTTCTCGACAACGACATAACCGTGGTTCAGACGATGCGGTCTTTCGGCCACAAGGGCTATTTCGGCGACCCCACACGCCCCGATCTTCTCAAGGCCGCCGGGATCGACCATGCCAAGGTTCTCGTGGTGGCTGTCGACGATCATGCAGCGGGTGTCAAACTCGTGAAATACGCCCGCGGGCTTCGGCCCGATCTGCACATCATCGCGCGGGCAAGGGATGAGGTCAGCGTCTACGAGCTTTATGAAGCGGGCGCCGACGATATCGTGCGCGAGATGTTCGACAGCTCGCTTCGCGCAGGGCGTTATGCTTTGGAGAACCTCGGCTTTTCCGAATACGAGGCGGCCGAGGCGGAGGACGAGTTCTATCACCACGACCGCGCGTCGCTCAAAGAGCTGGCGGCGCTTTGGAAACCCGGCGTTCCGATTGAGAAAAACGCCGAATACAGCGCGCGGGTGAAAGAGCTTTATACCGAACTGGAAGCCGCGCTCGCGGCGCGTCAGCAAAAATCGAGGGAGGCGGCCCAAGCCGCCCCCGACAAGAAAGCCGAAGCCTAGCCTTCCGAGACGCCGGACTCGGCGAAGGTCGCCATACCGGAATGGCAGGCAACCGCACCTTTCAGGACGCCAATCGCCAAAGCCGCGCCCGAACCTTCCCCGAGGCGCAGGCCGAGTTGCAGAAGCGGCGCTTTGCCCAGTGCTTCGAGCAGGCGGGCGTGTGCGCCCTCGGCCGACTGGTGGCCGGCGACCGCGTGATCGAGCGCGCCATCTTGGGCCTTGGCGAGCGCCGCCGCGGCGGCAGAGCAGATAAACCCGTCAAGGATCACCGGAATCCGGTAGGCCCGCGCGGCAGCGATCGCACCGGCCATTGCGGCAAGCTCGCGCCCGCCAAGGCGGCGCAAGACCTCGAGCGGATCGGACAGGGCCGCGTTGTGCAACGCCAGCCCCTCGTCGATCACCGCCGCTTTGCGGGCAAGACCCGCATCGTCAACGCCGGTGCCGCGTCCGGCCCAGTCGGCGCCCGAGCCGCCGAAAAGCGCCGCAGCCATTGCCGCCGCAGAGGTGGTGTTGCCAATGCCCATCTCGCCCGTCACCAAAACGTCGGCCTTCGGATCGACAGCGTTCCAGCCGGTGGCAAGGGCCGCCACGCATTCCGCCTCGGTCATTGCCGCATCCGCGGTAAAATCCTTGGTCGGGGTCTCAAGCGAAAGGGCGTGCACGTCCATCTTGGCGCCAAAGGCTTTGGAGAGCTGGTTGATGGCCGCGCCACCCGCCTTGAAATTGGCCACCATCTGCACCGTCACTTCCGCCGGAAAGGCCGAAACGCCACGCGCGCAAACGCCGTGATTGCCGGCGAATACAATCACCTGCGGCGCATTGATCGCGGGGCGCGGATTGCCGCGCCAACCAGCATACCAGATGGCAAGGTCTTCAAGTCGGCCGAGGGCTCCCGGCGGTTTGGTCAACTGCCCGTTACGCTCCTCAGCGCCCGCCTTGGCTGCGGCATCAATGCCCGGCTGACCGGCCAGAGCTGCGCGAAATTCGTTGAGTGTGGAGAAAGGGGCCTGCATCTTGTCCTCGTTGCCTTCTATGGTGGTTCTGTCTAACGCTCCTGACGGCAAGTGAAAGGTAAGAAAGGTCGCAGCGATGCCCGATCCCGACATTTCCGACATTCGGTTCAGCCAACCGGTTCAGGATGTGATGCAGAGCCTCGGCCTCCTGAGCCGCCTACCCGTGCGCGTCGATGCCGAGGCCGCGGCCAAACGCGGTGCGGACGCTTCTTGGGCCTGGCCTTTGGCCGGTGCCATACTTGGCCTGATCGCGGCGCTTACCGCCTCCTTGTCGCTCTGGCTTGGCCTTGGTGCGGGGATCGCGGCGGCTCTGGTCATCGCGGTTCAGATCATCTCTACCGGCGCAATGCATGAAGACGGGCTTGCCGACAGCGCCGACGGGCTTTGGGGCGGCTATGACCGCGACCGGCGGCTTGAGATCATGAAAGACAGCCGGATCGGCACCTATGGCGTTCTGGCGCTCGTCCTTGCGCTGATCCTGCGCTGGGCGGCTCTTTCGGCGCTTTTGGCGACGGGTCATGTCTGGGGCGCCTTAATCGGCGTTGCGGCCCTCAGCCGCGCTCCAATGGCGGCGCTGATGGGCTGGCTGCCCTCTGCCCGACCCTCGGGCCTGAGCCGATCAGTCGGCCAGCCCACGCGCGATACGGTTCGGTTTGGTTTCATCGCAGCCGGCGCAGTCGGCTTTGTGTTCATGGGGCTTGCGGTTGTTCCCGTCGCCGCTTTCATCGCGGCGGTGGCCTTTGCCGCGGGACGCATCGCGCTCGACAAGATCGGCGGGCAAACCGGCGATATCCTCGGCGCGACCCAACAGCTGAGCGAAATCACGGCGCTGGCGGTGCTCGTGGCGCTCTGGGTCTAGGGCAGCTGACAGGCGAGCGCCGCAGCGAAATCGACATCTTCCGAGAGCACTCGGCTCTCGATCTTGTCCCCGACAAGCCGCGAGGCGATCGTGCGCGACCATCTGGTGTCAGCCGTGATCATCTCTGGCCCCTCGCCGCAATCGCGCAGACCACCACTAATATCAGCATCGCCAAAACGGTGATTGGTCAGACCCTCGGCCTGAGCAACCTCAATGAGCGCCCCGTTCTCAAAACGCCAGACGCGCAAGAGGCGGGCGAGGTGCGGGCGATCGATATAGGCCAGTTCCATGAGGCCGTCTCCGTCAAGGTCGGCCCCGCCAATCGGCGCGAGCCAGCGGTGGGTCTGGCCGATAAAAGGCGTTGCGGCAACAAGACCGGCCTCGTCATAGATTGCCAGCCGCGCGCCAAGCGCGATGTCGGTCTCGACGACAATCATCTTGGCACCACCATCGCCATCGACGTCAATCAGACGCGGGGCAATATCTTCGAAAACGCGGGTTTCAGGCAGGCGCAGGATCATTCTTTGGCCTGAACTCAACTCAAACGCCAAAGCACCCCATTCCTCGGTCTCGCCGAAGACACCGTGCTGATAGCGTGCTGTCGGCCCGGCATAGGCCGCCGACACGATCTGGTCGGCCGAGGCGACCAGAGGCAAAAGGCCAAGCAGCGCCCCGAAGAGCAAGCCCGGCCAAGCCGGCATCAGATCTGCTTTTCAGGCATGAAGACCCGCAGACCATCCAGCGCATCAGAGACCTTGAGTTGGCAGGTCAGGCGCGAACGGGCGGGATCGGGCTCGTAGGCGAAATCGAGCATATCCTCTTCCATCGCATCCTTGGCGGGAAGGCGCTCGACCCAGCTGGGATCAACATAGACATGGCAGGTCGAACAGGCGCAGGCACCACCGCAATCGGCCTCGATCCCCGGAATACCGTTGTCGCGCGCGCCTTCCATGACCGTCAGGCCATTTGGCACATCGACAATATGCTCTTTTCCGCCAAACTCGATATAGGTGATCTTCGCCATCTGCCTGTTCCATGTTTCTTCAGGTCCGGCGCTCTAGATAGGCGAGGCAAACGGGCTGCGCCAGTCTGAATCCGCCCCAATTTCATGCCAAAACCGCCCTTTGCCGATCAAAACGCCTCACATTCTCATCAGCCCCAAAAATGAAAAAGGGCGCCCAAAGGCGCCCCTTTCCTGATCTTGCCCCGATCACTCGGCAACTGAGACAGCCACGAACATTGGCTCGCCGCCGCGGTTGATTTTGAGAAGGATCGATTTGCGGCCGCTGTCCTGCGCCTCGCCGATCCGGTCCAACAGCTCCGAGATGCTCGATACAGGCGCTTGCGAGGCCTCGGTGATGACATCTCCTGGCGCGAGGCCCTTGTCTTCGGCATCGCTGAGCGGCGCGACCGAGGTGATGATCACGCCTGTCACATCGCCGGTCTGGTATTTCTCGGCCAAATCCGGTGTCAGCTCGGAAAGCGACATCCCCAGAATTTCATGCGTTGCAGGCTCGACGGGGTCCGGTTTGCCGGTCTGCGCGGCTTCGGCGGTTTCGCGGCGGCCAAGGGTCACGCTGAAGGTGATCTCGTCGCCCCCGCGCAGCACATCGACCGTCGCTTCCATCCCCACGGGCGCAGCGCCGACCATCCGCACCAAGGCGCGAGTGTCGGGCACGTCGCGACCGTTGAAGCGCAAGATTACATCGCCGGGCTTAAGGCCCGCATCGAAGGCAGGGCCTTCGGGCACGTCCGTCACCAGTGCACCGGCTGTCGAGGTCAGGCCGGGAATGGCGTCGACCATATCCTCGCTCAGATCCTGAATCCGCACACCAAGCCAGCCGCGGCGGGTCTCGCCAAATTGCATCAGCTGATCGACCACGGCCTTGACCACGTTGGAGGCCATCGAAAAGCCGATGCCGATCGAGCCGCCGTTGGGCGAGAGGATCGCGGTGTTCACGCCGATCACATCGCCGTAAAGGTTAAAGAGCGGCCCGCCGGAATTGCCGCGATTAATCGCCGCGTCGGTCTGGATGTAGTCGTCATAGGTGCCAGAGAGTTCGCGATTGCGGGCGGAAACGATGCCGGCAGACACCGAGAACCCCTGCCCGAGCGGGTTGCCAACAGCCAAGACCCAGTCGCCCACGCGGGCGGTATCACTGTCGGCAAAGCCCACATAGGCGAGGTCGGAGGCATCTACCTTGAGAAGCGCGACGTCGACAGCCGGATCAGTGCCGATCAGGGTCGCAGGCAGGCTCTCTCCAGAGAAGAACTCGACCATAATCTCGTCGGCGTCTTCAATGACATGGTTGTTGGTGACCACATAGCCATCGGCCGAAATGACAAAGCCCGAACCAAGCGAGGTCGCCCTTTGCGGCCCACGCGGCCCCATGCCTTGATCGTTGAAGTCCCGGAAGAAATCTTCAAACGGCGTTCCTTCGAATGGGTTTTCCTGCGGCATGGCGCCGTTCGGCGCGGCACTGGCGTCAATCACCGTGGTCGTGGTGATATTGACGACCGCGGGGCTGACCTTTTCCACAAGGTCCGCGAATGTATCAGGGCGCGACTGGGCCAGGCCCGGCATGGCCTGCGCAAAGAACAGCACAAGAATAGACAGCGCGAGCAGCATCACCGATGCCGGGCGCGAGGTTGACCGTGCTGCGACGAGAGTTCTCGGAATCACGACAAGCTCCTGTTTGCTAATCGAACTGCCCGTCAATGCGGGCCTGTATGATCATCCTACCGTCTGGCCCGAATGGCAACGCACGGCTAATCCCGCGGCGTCACGTGCGCGTGAGGGTGTGATCATACGCCCATTTGCCGGGCCAGCCAGCAGAGCAGGACACCGATCGCAATAGAGGCTAGCCCCATCATCCGGCGTTGGTCGATTGTCAGGCTGCGGTAGGCCTCAAAGAGCCGTTCAATAGCGGAAGGGGCCAGCGCATAGACCAGCCCCTCCACCACAAGTACAGATCCGATCGCCAGAACGATCGTCGACATTTACTGCGAAGCCTTCGCCTGATCCGACAGCAGGTAATCGAAGAACTCGCTGTCGGGCGAGACCACGATCGAGCTGTTGCCGCCGCCGATAGCGCGGGCATAGGCAGTCATCGAGCGATAGAACTCGAAGAACTCGGGATCACGGCCGAAAGCATCGGCATAGATGGCGTTGCGCTTGGCATCCGCCTCGCCACGAACGATCTCCGACTGCCGGCGCGCGTCCGACACAAGCTCGACCGCCGTCCGGTCGGCCAGCGCGCGGACCCTCAGCGCCGCTTCGTTGCCGCGGGCGATCTCGTCGGCCGCTTCGCGTTCACGCTCGGCCTTCATCCGCTCGTAGGTCGCGTTGAGGTTGGACGGCGGAAGGTCGGTGCGCTTGAGGCGCACGTCAATCACCTGAATCCCGAGATCCTGTGCCTCGTCGATCGCCGCATTGCGGATTCGCAGCATCAAGGTCGCGCGGTCAGCCGAAAGGATCTCGTTCGACGTAACCGAACCCAAGACTTCGCGTGTATTGGCGCGCAGAATGGAATCGAGACGGTTAGCGGCAAGCTCCTGCCCACCGGCACCCACGGCCTGCCGGAACTTCTCGACATCGACGATCCGGTAACGGGCGAAGGCATCGACCACAAGACGACGGTCATCCGAAGGCGTGACCTCAAGCGAGGTCATGTCGCGGCTCAGGATCCGGTCGTCATAGCGGACCAGTTCCTGAATGAGCGGGATCTTGAACCCAAGGCCGGGTTCTTCCTGAACCTTCACGATCTGGCCGAATTGCAGCACCAGAACCTTCTGGCGTTCATCGACGATAAAGATCGAGGAAAGCGCTGCAGCAACCACCGCAACGAGGATCGGGATCAAATAAGCTGAGCGTCCCATCAGTTGCTCCCTCCCGTGGTGGTTCGGCCAAGTTCATTCAGCGGCAGATAGGGGACAACCCCCTGGCCGCCCTGCGATGCCTTGTCGAGCAACATCACGTTCATGCCGGCAAGCACCTTTTCCATCGTTTCGAGGTAGAGCCGGCGACGGGTCACGTCCGGCGCCTTCTGATATTCTTCCAGAACCGCAAGGAAACGGCTGGCCTCGCCCTCCGCCTCGTTGACGGCCTGAGCCCGATAGCCTTCTGCCTGTTCAAGCACCTGAGCGGCTTCACCGCGGGCCTCGGCCAGAACGCGGTTGGAATAGGCGTCGGCAACGTTTTGCAGGCGGTCGCGCTCTTGCTCGGCGTCCTGCACCTTGCGGAAGGAAGCGATGACCGGCTCAGGCGGGTCGGCCTTGTCAAAGTTGACGCGGACGACATTGACGCCGCTCTGATAGCTGTCGAGCGTCGATTGGATCATATCGGTCAGACGGTCGCTGATTACGCCGCGATCGCGGTTGAGGATCGGCGAGAGTTCGGACTGGGCGATGATCTCGCGCATGGCCGATTCAGCGACAGCCTCGATCGTGGCGGCCGGATCGGCGAGGTTGAACAGGAACTCCTGAGAATTGGAGATGTTCCAGACAACTTGGAAATCGATATCGACGATGTTCTCATCGCCAGTCAGCATCAGACCCGCATCCTGCCCCGACCGCGATGTGCCGATCTCGATGATGCGCTCGGAGGTGAACGGGATCACTTCGGCGGTGACAAAGGGCCAAGGCGCAAAGTTGAGGCCCGGCTCGCCGGTTTTATAGTAGCTGCCAAGGAAAAGCTCGACCGACTGTTCTTCGGGCTTGACGGTGTAGAAGGACGCAAGGCCCCACAGGATCGCCGCAGCTCCCACGCCAAGCATGAAGGTGCCACGCGACAGGCGCGGGCCGTCGCCGCTGCCCTGAGCGCCGCCGTTCGGACGCCGGCCACCGCCGCCGCCCATCAGAACACGCAGCTGCTCTCGGCCCTTGTTCACCAATTGGTCGATTTCGGGGATCTGCGGGCCTTCATTGCCCGGGCGCCGTCCGCCACGGTTCTGATCGTCACCGCCTCCGGATCCGCCTCGGTTGCCTCCGCCGCCGCCCCAAGGGCCGCCTGAATTTCCAGCCATAAGTTCTTTTCTCCCTTTCGCCCTTTCAGGGCAGGTCCTTTTTCAGATTGGGTCCGCGGGCTCAGAAATCAAGCTGTTCGGACCGGCGTTTTGATCGTTACGAGTTCTTCGGCCATCGTTGGGTGAACGGCGACCGTGCGGTCGAAATCCTCTTTGGTCGCGCCCATCTTGACGGCGATACCCGCCAATTGGATCATTTCACCCGCGTGATCGGCAACGATATGGCAGCCCAAAACCTTGCGGGTTGCCTTGCTGACGATCAGTTTCATCAGCGCTCTGTCACTCCGGCCGACGAAAGAATGCTGCATGGGCCGGAAACTTGCGACATAGACCTCGATCGGTTCTTGTTCCCGCGCTGCCTCTTCGGTCAGGCCGATGGTGCCGAACTCGGGCTGGGTGAAAACGGCCGAAGGGATCAGTTGATGATCGACCTTGGTCGGATTGCCCCGAAATACCGTCTCGACAAAGGCCATGCCTTCTCGGATCGCCACTGGGGTAAGCTGCACGCGGTCGGTCACGTCTCCCACAGCATAGATCGACGGAACGCTCGACTGGGAGTATTCGTCGACCACCACCTCGCCGTTCCGCCCCAGCGTCACACCGGCTTCCGCCAGCCCAAGGCCCTTGGTGTTCGGCGCACGGCCCGTAGCAAAGAGCACCCGCTCGTAAACAGCCTCGGTGCCATTGCTGGACTTGACCCAAACCCCATCGTCTCGCTTTTCCATCGCGAGGATCGTGGTGCCGCAATGCAGATCGACCCCGCGCCCACGCATCTGGTCGGCGATCATCCCCCGCGCCTCGCCATCAAAGCCGCGCAAGATCTGCTCACCGCGGTAGAACTGGGTCACTTTGACGCCAAGGCCGTTGAGAATGCCGGCGAATTCGCAGGCGATATAGCCGCCACCGATGATCAGGATCGAGGCGGGGAGCTTCTCGAGGTGAAAAATGTCGTTCGAGGTGGTGCCAAACTCGGCCCCCTGCTGTTCGGGAAGCACCGGAAGCCCGCCGGTGGCGATCAGGATGTGACCGGCACTGATCACCTCGCCGGTTGAAAGGGCAACGTGGTGGGCGTCTTTCACGGTTGCGC
>Ga0181556_1004221_pt1 | contig 11805 bp, 15 predicted proteins | sample 011ome_14_FD_148651 | JGI IMG/M metagenome (GOLD analysis project Ga0181556, IMG submission 148651) | Coastal salt marsh microbial communities from the Groves Creek Marsh, Skidaway Island, Georgia - 011505AT metaG (spades assembly) | ecosystem: Environmental > Aquatic > Marine > Intertidal zone... | reverse complement strand
CAGCTCCATGTGCCGCCCGGAGTGGCTTATGCCCTGGAGTCGAGCTTCTCCTACAGCCCTTATTCGCCTAAAAGAACTATCGATGACGGTGTTATGGGACACGTCAACGGGTTCGACATCTTCATGGACAGGGACATGGGGTCGAGGGAGTTCCGGCTGTCGGTGTCGCCCGAACTGAGGAGGGACCTCAGGATATCGGCCATAACAGGGGGTTTGGATAGCCCCATAACAGAGCTGTGGGTAGACTTCACCACCAACTATGATATATGATATCTATAGCTCGAAATCCCGAGGCATTTCCCTAAGTAGGTTAGCCACACCCTGGATCTGGTCGCACTTGTAGATTGGTCTGAACTCGAAGCCATCCCCGCTGAAGTCCCTGAAGTCGACTATAAAGTAGTCGTCGACCAAGGGGTGGACGAATACCATAGAACTTCTGAAGGGCATGGGGGTTGTCCACTTATAGTATAACACAAACATAATATACTCTGCATCAGGTCCGGGATCTGTGTTGCCCTTGAATGTGCGTTCGATGGTCTGGAACTCGGAGCTATCCTCGCTGTCACTGTCCCTGAACACCAAAACGGCGTGGTCCGCCTTGGGGAACATCCTCCCGATCCGGGCCATCTCCGCCCTTGTCATGAAGCCGCCCTTGTAGGGTTTGTCGTAGCCCACGGAGCCGTCCATGTAAAAATTGTAGTCCATGTACTGTGTTGCCCTGCTCCACTCTTCCGTGGTTATCCTGTGCCAGCCTTGTCCCCTTTCCATATGTGTTGTTATTTGTTATCCAGGTGGTTTATCAGTTCAACCAACCCAGTCATCTGGTCGCACTTGTAGTGTCCCAAGTTATCGACATTCACCAGAAACCAGTCGTCCTCGAGGGGGTGTATGTCGACAGTGGGTTCTAGGATTCTATGGATTCGGAGAAACGAGATCACCCCTTCGTTTTTGGCCGACCACACCTTCCACCCCTGTATATTTATCCAGTGCCACCTGAATATTTCGGGTCTGTCGGTCGGACGGAAGAAGTTGACTGCCGATGCTTCCGGAAACAGGTCCACGATCCTGGCGGCAAGGGCCACTGACACAGAGTCCCCCCTGAAAGGCTGATCGTACGTGACAAAATGGTTGGACACTATCGTGAAGGTTGCCACATTTTTATCGTATTCGCTTTCGTGTATCTCTGTCCAGCCTTGTCCCCTTTCCATATGCGTATTGTTATTTGTTGTACAGGTGCTTCACCAGGTTGGCAAGCCCACTAAACTGGTCGCACTTGTAGTAACCCGAGTTATTGACATGCACCATAAACCAGTCGTCCTTGAGGGAGTGTATAAAAACGGAGGGTCTCTGGAATCTGTCGATCCGGAAGTGCGCCAGTTCTTTATCGTTTTTGGCCGACCATATCCTCCACTCCTTTATGGTCAAGTTCATCCAGCGGAGGACATTGGGTATGTTAGTCGGTAGGAAGATCATAACTTCCGATGCGTCCTCAAAAAAACCCACGATCTTGGCAACCACGGCCACCGAGACGAAGTCCTCACTATAAGGTTGGTCGTACTCTATTCGTCTGAAAGCCACAGTGTAGTTTGAAATGTTTTGACTGTACTCGCTTTCGTCAACTTCTCTCCAGCCTTGTCCACTCTCGTACATTTTTTATAGTGTTATTTATTCAAGTCTCTTATCAGGTTCGCTAGTCCCCTTAGTTGGTCGCACTTGTACCCGATGCTGTCGTATCTGAAACCAAGGTAGCCTAAATTACCGAACCTCACCAGGTACCAGTCATCCCTGAGTATAAAGATCACGGCGGGATCCCCTTCCTTCCTGTTGATCCTTATCCTCATGATGTCGCCTTCGTTTATGGAAGACCAATGCCTCCACTCATCTATCATCAGCAAGTCATACCTGAAGATAGTTGGATCGTCGGTTGATTGAGCGAACATTACCACGGTCACGTCGTCGAACAAGTCCACAATCTTGGCCGCCTGGGCAACCGAGACAAAGTCTCCCCGGTATGGGTGATCGTACTCTATGACCTGGTCAAAGTCCCTGATATCGAAATGGTACCACTGGACCTCATCGTTGAACTCCTCATAGGATATCACTTTCCATCCTTGTCCTTTGTTAGTCATTACTAATAATTATTATTCAGGTGCTTTATTAGGTTAGCCAGCCCAGTCATCTGGTCGCACTTAAAACAACGATCGTAATCGACCATCACCGCGAACCAATCGTCCTTCAGCACGTTTACGTGGACTTTACCAAAAGTGTCTTGGATTGGACACCTGCCCTTGTCTACCTGGAGTTCCGTGATTTGTTCCGTGATTTCTCCACCATTTATGATTGACCACACCCTCCAGTCACTTATATTCATCTTCATATATTCGAAGATTTCGGACCTTTCGGTCATCCGGATGAAGATGACATTCGTCATGTCTGTGAACAAATCAACTATCCTTGCGGCTTCGGACACTGACACCCAGTCCCCATTGTATGGTTGGGTGTACTCGATGAGACGATTTCCTTTATTAATAAAATGATATAGCTGGGTGTCATATGCGTACTTATCGCTGTCTACCTCTTGCCATCCTTGTCCCCTTTCCATAAAAGTTTATTTTGTTTTCAGAACCTCAGCTTCTCGGGCAGCCACCTTGACACCAGGCCCTTGTAGTACCCCTCCAGGGACTGCCAGTCCGGCGGCTCGGGGCTCTTGGAGTACAGGTCGTAGGGGTTGAACAGCTTCACCCACGACAGCATGTACCGGTCGTGGTCGTCCAGGAGGTAATCGTAATCCCCCTCCCTGTGCCAGGAGTAGAAGGAGTGGTACCTGAGCATGTACAGCGCGGGCTCAGGCAGCCACGGCTGCATTATCCGGTACATGTACTCGTCGTGCCCCCACGACATCCTGACGTTCCTAAGGCCGCACCCCTTGTCGTATACCCCGGACTCGGTAGAGTACACTGGGTGCGCGGAGTCGGGGTTGAGGGAGAAGAACTCGGGGTAGACTATCTTGTCAGAGTGCCTGCATCCCACCGGGAAGGTGTCCCCCACCACGGCCCACTGCGGCTCCCCGAACAGGCACAAAACCTTGCCCATGTCATGGACCAGGCCGGCCACCACCATCCACTCGGGATGCCCGTCCTTCCTTATGGCCTCCGCGGTCTGCAGCAGGTGCTGGAACTGGTCCAGGTCGGTGTCGGGGTCGGAGTCGTCCACAAGCTGGTTCAGGAAGTCGAAGGCCTCCCAGACCGTCATCTCCGCGCGGCCGAAGCCGAGGAACTGCCGGTGCTTCTGCTCGACGAAGTCCCAGGTCTGGTGCTGGTGGTTTAGCCTGTAGAACTCCCGGACCCGGGCGTCTGCCCCCGAGTAGTCACGGTAGTCCTCGGCCGGCTTGGCCGCTATAACGTCCGCGTCGGGGTAAACCTTCAGGATATAGTCCTCCCACTCGTCGAGGGACCTCAGGGGGTTTGTTAAGTCTTGTGTTTCCATAACCCTATATATTATAAGCTGTTGAGGTGGTCCACCAGCGCAGACAGGCCGCGCAGGTCATCGCACAGGTAGGCGCTGTCGTAGACCACCCGGAAGTTTATAACCCTGCGAGCCTGGACATATAGGTAGTCATCATCCAGGAAACAGATGTATATGGTTTCAGTGTTGCCCGACCCGTAGGGGTTCGACAGGTACACTGTGAGCACGCAGTCGTTGTCGTCAAGGAAGTCTAGCTGGAAGTCTGGGAAAACAAGCTTGTTTTCAATCTTTGGACCCCACGTTATTGTTCTGACCACAGGGTTGTGGTAGGTGACCATCAACCTTGCCTGATCGCCTGTCAGCCCCTGGATCCTGGTTGCTATGTTTATGGCTCTCCGCAGACTTGGTCGGCTTGGACAGTCGAACCTTCTAAGGTCGGGATCACTGTCCGACAGACTGGAGGCAAGACGTGAGTACTTGAGGTCCTCCTCGGTCGAAAGTTCCCGGAAGGGCGTTGACATCGACTCGAAGGTCGAGAGGTTTTTCATAAACTATATATTACGACACATGCGCAGATATCAGCGAGTCTGGCACGAACAGGCATGTCGGGTTCCTTTTCTGTACGTCTGGCACCGGACCGTGCGGGGACATCACCCTCTCGAACTCCAAGACGTCGAACCTCTCGGTGATAAGGTGGTGGCCCGACAGGGTGGGCACCACGGCCACGACCTTGGGTCCCCCGGGGCGGCAGGACTCGACCGCAGAAGTCACCGCCTCCAGGTACAGGGGGTCAGTGGTGTCCACGTCGACAACCCACCTCTTCTCCTTGGTCTTCACCTGACTGACCACCGAGTCGAACAGACCCCTGTGGTCCACCACCCCGTTCTTTATGCGGGTGGCCAGCTCGACCATCATATTAAGGGACACATCGTGGTGGTTGACCCCCCGCACGTGGATGTATGCCCTGGCCGCGAATAGCTCGCACAGGCCCCTGATCTCGTCATACCTTCGGTCCAGGTACTCCAGGGAGTCTATGCAGTAGCTTTTTATGGTCCTCACGGACTGGTGGTTGTCCCTTTCGCCCGCCGGCTGGTCCTTCTTCCTCTTGAGCACCATAAGGTAGTAGAAGTCGCCCGGGCGATCGAAGGTGAGCAGCGGCTTTATGAGGTGGAGGTTGTCTATCATAAGGGTCTTTTGCCGCGAAGGTACGGAAAAATCCGGCGCCCATCAAGGTTAATATATAAGCGATGATAACTAGATACTCCGATTTTCTGGCCGAGAACGTCCAGCGGTCCAAGGCCATTATAGCCCAGAGGATGAAGGACTACGAGGGGCTCAAGGAAAGGCTGACCCGCGACAACACCCTGGGATACCTGGGCAAGCTCACGGAGCTGCTGTTCAGGGACGAGCCGGTGACCGACATTATGGCCGCGTACGACAGGCTTATGGCCCTGAGGAGGGCGAACGTCAGGCTGGACATCGAGTCGGTAAGGACCCTGGAGCAGCTCCAGGACCTTATAGAGACCAAGGAGATCGACCTGCAGGTCGCGCAGGTCATGTCCAAGTTTCCGCCCACCCAGAAAAGGATGTTCCACCCGGTCACGATGACCAGGCAGGACAGGGTGCTCCTGGCCAGCATGTCCAAGGTAGACACCACCCCCTTCATGCGTAAGGTGAGCCAGTACCGGGACAAGGCCACCCTGGTCGACAACGCCAAGCGGTTCATGAAGTCGGTGTCCACCCCCGCGGACAAGGAGCACTTCATGGGTCTGGCAGGCGGGGGCCTCAGGTTGGTCCACGAGGACGACCGCCTGCTGATATTCAAGACCGACACGGTGGCAGACCTGCTCAAAGTAGCGGCCGACGCCGCGTGGTGCATCAAGAGCCCTAGCACCTTCAAGAGGTACACCTCTAACGGGGCCACCCAGTACGTCCTTATAGACTACGACAAGGGTAGGTGGGACCCCATGTTCAAGATAGGCTTCACGGTCGCCACCAACGGCACCATAACTCACGCGCACGACGTGCTCGACAGGAGCGTGATCTCTCAGGTCAGGGAGCTTTTGGCGGCACAGGCGGTGAGCGTCAAGGCTTTGGTCGGCGACTCGTCGAAAAGGCCGAAGCTGCCGCGCAAAGACGTCGCCCTGGGCACGATAATCAGATGGGTGGATGAAAACGGGGTCCTTCCGGATGAGGCGCGAGAGCTTCTGCGCATGGTTTCCGACAAAATGACACTACGGGATCTCGAAACGTGGTCCACCAAGTCCATGCTCGGCAAGCTGCTGGTCGCGGTGAGTCCGGAAAGGATGATAACCGCGGAGGATCTCGACGGTTTACTGCCCGGGCCTGTGGTTTCCGCCATCAAGAGAAACTACAAGTCACAATTCGAGGACGTAGTGCTGTTCGATCTGAGGTCCAAAAAAATAAAAGACCTTACAGACACGCGCGTGCTGCCCCACCTCGACGCAATAACCCACGACGTGTTCAACAATGTGGCTTTGACGGAGGCGGTCAAGACGGTGTCAAGTATGGTAAGATCGCAGGTGACGAGGATGGCCAGGCCGGACATCGCGGACTGTGTCCGGCGGCTTGTGTCCCTGCACGACACGGTCGGGAACAAGGAGAGGGCGCAAGTGCTGATGGCCGCGGTGGACCACGCCGAGACCGGCCGACCCCCCGAGTACAATACTATAGACCCCTTGCTGAAGGAGCTAACCATCGCGTGGTATGACAGGATAGCCATACTTGTGGACCTCGGCGTCAGGGTGCCCTTCGACGAAAAATACGCCCTCTTGTCCTTGAACTTGAACTCAGATTTGCGCGATCAGTACATGTCCCTGACGGACTTCGGCCGCGGAGTGACGCTGAAAGATGTCTCGAGCAACTTCAGCTCACACAAAAAACTGTTCAGCAGACTGGTAGGTGCGGGCATAGAGGTCACGGTGGAGACCACCGAGGAGTCGGTGACACGGCTGCTCGAGTACTACGCGGTGTGGACCACCGCCACCGGTCAGTACAGGCAGTCATCGAACGACGGTCTGCCTGAGTGGATAGAGGATCCCCAGCTGCGCAGGGTTATCATCCGGCCCCGGTCCAGGCGACAGGGCAGGTTCGCTTTCGCCCCTGGCACCGAGTTCCCGGTGACCTACAGCCAGCCGGGCCGGTACACGGTGACAATAAAAAAAGGCAACATCAAGTGACTAGACTAATGCTGAAGTATTCCGAGTTTCTGGTCGAGAACGTCCAGCGGTCCAAGGCCATTATAGCCCAGAGGATGAAGGACTACGAGTCTTTGAAGGACAGGCTCACCCGCGACAACACCCTGGGCTACCTGGGCAAGCTCACGGAGCTGCTGTTCCTGGGATCCCCCCTTACCGACCTTATGGCTGCCTACGACAGGCTGGTGGCCCTCAGGAGGACGAACATAAGGTTCGACATAGACTCGATGTCCACCCTTGAGGACATTCAGGACGCGATCGAGGTCAAGGAAAGGGAGGTCAGGGTGAAGCAGGTCCTGTCGCAGATGCCGCCAACCCAGAAGCGGTGGTTCTCCGGGAACTACATGACCCAGTCGGACCTCAACCTCCTGGACAAGATGTCCAAGGTCAACTCGGCGCCGTTCATGCGTAAGATCAGCCAGTACAGGGACAAGGAAACCTTGTTGGCTATGGCCAACACCTTCATGCGGACCGCAGGCAGCCCCGCCGACAGGGCCCACTTCAAGGGCCTGGCCGGCGGCGGGCTGAAGGTGGTCCACGAGGACGACCGGGTTATCATATTCCACACGGCCAAGGTGTCGGACCTGCTGAAGGTCGGCGGGGACACCGCGTGGTGCATAAAGAGTCCAAGCACCTTCGATAGGTACACCTCCAACGGGTCCACCCAGTACGTGCTGGTGGACTTCGACCAGGACAGGTGGGACCCGAGGTTCAAGATCGGCTTCACCCTCTCGCGAAGCGGCGAGGTTAAACACGCCCACGACATCCTAGACGGCCGCTGCATTCCGTATCTGTCCAACCTGCTTGACCTTTCCGGGGTCGACCCAGTCAACCTTGTGGCGGGCGTCCGCACCAAGGTGCCGCCGCCGGACATGACCAGCGCCGAGTTCTCTGATATAGCCGAGTGGCTCAAAGATCAAGGCGCGACAAGGGAACAGGCCACAGACTTACTGCGGTCGCTGCTGAAAAGACCGAAGATCTCGGATTGTATAGCGAGTGCATCCAAACGAAGTGGTCCGATACAGGAAACCCTCAAGAGGCTGTTCAAGTTTATCGTCGGCGAGAGGTACATGACGATCGAGGAGCTCGATGTTATGGTGCCGACCCGGTCGATCACCAAGGCGGCGAGGGAGAATCTCAGGGAAATCCTGCGTGCGTCCGATGTCCTGCTGCCCGACATGACCAAGGTTACCAGCGTGTACTTGGGCGACCCCAAGTTTTTTCCCTATCTAAATATGATCAACCACGACGTCTTCAAGGAAAGGAGGGGGTTGAACGCCGCGGTGGACGATGTTATTGACATCTTGACGCCTGAAAACATCCGTAGTTATCCCGGGCTACCGGAAGAGATGCGCAGGATTATCGGGCTGGCCCAAGAGTCCCACAGGCCTGTTCTTATGGCCGCATGGGACAAGGCGGTCAACGGGGTCATACCGGACCTTGAGACCATAGCCTCGCAGGCAAAGGCCGCGGGTAGCGAGCCGTGGCGTATAATGGACTCCCTCGGGTTAAGAAGGCCGTTCGAGGAGTCTCAAGCCCTGTGGGACTGGTACGCCTTCAAGCAAGATCTTATTGATGTCCCCGAACAAGTCACCCTAACCCAGTTCACGAACAGCAGGTTTATGCCCATTTTGCAATGGCTCAAGAAAAAGGGGGTCACTGTATCAGTCAATATGGACTCCGACAAGGTCCTGGACTTGTTTATGGACCAGGCGGTGTGGGACTCGAGAAACGGCATGTACAAGAGTAGGCGCGGATACACTCAGATCCCGGCCGTGCTGTTTGATCAGGCCGTGAGGGACCGGATCGTCAGGACCAAGAAGAAAAGGTTCGACTGGCGACCCGGCACCGTGTTCCCTATAACGATAATGTTTGACAACGTGACCTACACGATAGACAATAAAAAAAAGAATCCTGATTGATACCGGTGCCCAACAATAAAGGACTGCCAACCGTTTGGTTCGATATGGATGGGGTCGTCGCGAATTTCGAGGGCGGCCTGGACCGCAACCCGGAACTAGTCAGCGCGAGGGACGAACTGCACTCTCTTATAGACTCTTATCACCCCACCTACCGTGGGCTGACCGACGACCAGATTAAGGCGAGGCTTAAGATCGATGCGGTGGAGGGTGCGTCCGCCGATGTTATGACTTTGAAGAGGGTGTTTCGCAGGTACAACAACTTGGTGTACGCCACCGCCGGCAGGCCCGGGTTCTTCGAGGGGCTTGATGTCTTACCGGGCGCCGCCGAGATGATGCTTGAGGCGGCCAAGATATCTGGCAGGAAACCATGCGTGGTGTCGGCCCCTATAGGCGACGAGTCCGACCCATCGAACCGGTGCATCACCGAGAAGCGGCGGTGGCTGGAGAGGCACCTTAAGGGTCTTTACGACAGGGCGGAGTTCACGGTCGATAAGGGCAGGGTGGTGGCCAATCCGGGCGACGTACTGATAGACGACCGTCCGAAGTACTGCCAGAAGTTCCTGGACGCGGGCGCCAGGGCCATAACTCACAAGGATCCTGCGGAGACAATGGCCAGGCTGCGTGAGATGTTCGGGGTGCGTGAGAGGGTGGTTGTGGGGTACTCGGAGTTCCTCAGGCCCCCGCTAGAAGATTTCATTGGGCAGCATAAGCTCTAGTTGGTCCTGACCATAACCGGCACCACCTCCGACAACATCTGCATAAGGCCCCTTTCCTGGTCGCAAACGTAGGTTGTGATGACTCCCTTGTACAAGTCGGTGACCTTGTTCTGCTCTAACGTTTCTACCACCGCCAACAAGTAGTCGTCCCTGAGCTTGTACACCCTAAGCACGGGTTTGTGACGTTCGCTTATGCCCTTGGCGAAGGCGACCATCGCGAACCCGTCATTTTCCACGCCCTCCCTTGACCATATATTCTCCCAGTCAGCCAGCTTTTCCGCCAGGCTTTCCTTCCAAACCCATCCCGTGGGCATCCGCAGGAACGCTCCGCGTAGGTCGAGTTCGTGTGAAAATATATGAACGCCGCATATCACAGAGCACCGGTGTCTCTTTTCGTAGGGCTCAAGGTACACCCCCAAATGTTCTATCTTGGTTGCCAGCCTCTCGACCTCCCTAGTGGTCATGAGCTCCAAGTCTTCGGGGGTGTAGTCCATACACTCCCTTGTGGTCATCTTCCTATATTCTGCCATAACTCTTGTTGTCATTTTATCCTGTCCGCCGGGCAGGCCCACTCGAGGAGCGCCAACAGACCCGACATCTGGTCGCACCGGTAGAAAAGGTTAAGCTCTTCTCTGTGAAGTACCGGGCTGTTGTAGAAGAAGTCCGGATCACAGTGGTCCAGTACTACCCACCACCAGTCGTCGACCTCCTTGTATATCTCTATAGGGTGCGATCTATCGCGATAATATGTCATCGGCGGAAAAGGGACGCAGGCCGCAAGCATGTCACCCTCGGCCATCTCGAACATACTGTTCACGTCGGAGAATAAAATCTTTCTCCTCTGCGCACCGTCTGGTGTAGAACTCTGTGTGGATGCCTGAGATTTGGGGACAGAACCCGGGTAGTCCTGCACCCTTATAATCGCCTCCCGGGGGAAACTTTGCATTTTACCATACCAGCCCCAGTACAGCTCGTATTCCGGCCATTCGAACCTCTCGGCCAAAATACGGACCTCGGCCATCGTTATCCCCTCCCTGATGCCCTTGTTGCGCAGGAACTTTACTATATCTTCCTCAGTGACCTCCTTGTATAACATATCTTGTTATCACTTTTTTATCCTGTCAGTCGGGCAGGCCCACTCGAGCAAAGACACGAGTCCCGGCATCTGGTCGCACCGGTAGTTCAGTTGTAGTTGGTCGCTGTGGTATACCGGGCTTTTGTAGAAGAAGTCTATGTCGTCTAGGTTGAGGATGACCCACCACCAGTCGTCAACTTGCTTGTATATCTCTATAGCGAGCGTGCGTCCTGAGACCACGCAGACCGAGTGCAGGTACCCGTCGTTCTCCTCGAGCCACAACTTACTGTCCGCTATCTGCCATTCCGGGACAGAACCAGGGTAGTCCGGAAAGTCGAGTATAGCATCCCGTGATACTCGCTCTGTGGTCCTGGCAGCACCCATCTCGTATTCCGGCCATTCGAACCTCTCGGCCAAAATACGGACCTCGGCCATCGTTATCCCCTCCCTGATGCCCTTGTTGCGCAGGAACTTTACAATATCGTCCTCAGTGACCTCCTTGTATAACATATCTGAATGTCAATTTTTATCTACGGTCGCGGGCACCGCCCACTCGAGCAAAGACAACAGCCCCGATATCTGGTCGCACCGGTATGCTAGGTGGAACTGTACTTCGTCGCTTTGCGGGTTGTAGAAGGGCAACGGAGTCCCCTCGAACACGGAATAAGGCTTGAAGCTGAATACCACCCACCACCAGTCGTCTTCGACCTTGTGTATCTCGATGCAGGTCCACCGTCCGTGTTCCACCATAACCTTGTCGACCTTTTCCTTGTTGTCGCGGAGCCAGCCGTTTTCGCGCAATCCCAGTACCGTGTCCCGGTCGAAGAACCCCCAGTCCCCGAACCCGTCCCTTTCGGTTGTTCTCGGGGTCTCGGCGTGCATGGCGTAGTTATCCCATAAGAACCTCTCAGCCAGCACCCGGATCTCGCCCGCCGAGAAGGTGTCGGGAGTCATCGAACTGATGATCTTCTTCGCCTTCAAGTAGTCTACCTGGGTGTATCTGCTCATAAGTTATTCAGTCTTTTTTTGAGCTGGGGCATCTCGCGGTGAAGCAGCGACAGCATGCCGGACATCTGGTCGCACTTGTAGGTGTTGTAGTTCGTGCCTTGTTCGGTATCGCAATGTATAACCACCCACCACCAGTCGTCGGTATGCTTGGTTATCTCGACGAAACTCTTGAATCCATCTCGATGCCTCCGAGGGACCCTGTATTTTGTCACGGGAGTAAAGGGGCGTAAGCTCGTCAGTTCGACACCCTCCAGGTTGTCCTGGTTGTCGAGGAGCCAGTTATACGCATCCCCCTTCATATATCGCTCTTCCGGATCTGAACGGCGGTAACTTGTTATGACATCGATGTCCATCTGCATGATTTCTCCATAGGTGTTGTGTATACGCCACCCGCCGGGCCA
>Ga0181556_1004216_pt1 | contig 11820 bp, 7 predicted proteins | sample 011ome_14_FD_148651 | JGI IMG/M metagenome (GOLD analysis project Ga0181556, IMG submission 148651) | Coastal salt marsh microbial communities from the Groves Creek Marsh, Skidaway Island, Georgia - 011505AT metaG (spades assembly) | ecosystem: Environmental > Aquatic > Marine > Intertidal zone >... | reverse complement strand
GATAGTAGTAGTTACTTCTTCTTCTCAGTCGCTTTCGTGTACAAGTACGCGCCTAACAAGGCCAAACCGCTCCCGGCGGCGTTCAACGGACTCACCGGGTTGCGAAAGTAAATCACGCTCGCGACAATCACCGCGACTCTCTTCAACGAGTTTCCGACAGAAAACGTCACCGGAGATATACCCGTCAACGCTTGGTAAGATACCTGGTTATACAAGTGATAAAACACACCGGATAAGAACAACATCTGGCACAACTTCTCGGCGCCGACTTTCGCAACCGCGGCGGACCATCCCGCCGCCCACTGGCTCCCTTCCATATACACCGCCGCCGGCGCCAAGTAAAAGAGACCGACGATACCAAGAATGCCGTACAAGTTAATACCATCGACTGCTTTGAAATCGTTCAACTGTTTCTTACTCGTGATGTTTCTCAACACCATCGCGACGTTCGAAATCATCGCGCCGTTAAATCCGGAAATTGAAAACGACACCTCCTTCATCGCCGCCATCGAGCAACCTAACACGATTGGAATCAAACTCGCCCACACGGCTGGAGAATACGTCGCGCCCAACAACGGTCCACTCAAAATTACCGAAAATACCGGCTCCGCCGCTTTAATCACGTGCGTAAACGATACCGCCATTTTAGAGAACGACACGCACGCCGAGACGTGGCCAACCATGTGAAAAAATGCCACCGGTAACACCGCGACCAGAAACGCCTTGGACACTTTCGGCTTCTCTTGAATCCCAGTCGCCCAAACGACGAGCATCCATATCGACGTCGCGGCTAACTGTAAGGTGGAAATCAACCACGGGTACGGGAACACGTTCAGCGTGCTCTTGTTGTACACGTTGAACACGATGTTGAAAAAGTACCACAGCGAGAAGAGCACCGCGGTTCTCGGCCCAGCAGCTAAGGTGGAAAACCCAGTTTTTAAGCTGAAACCATTTCCATCACCCGTGGATGCTGCCGCTGCTTTTGCGGAAGACGACGACGACGTGGACGACGCGTTCGTCTTCAGAGAAACCATTCCTCGAGATTTCTTTTTCTGATAATACTGCGTACTTCTGGACATCAACACCCCTCCTGATGATACTATTCCTTTCGTTGATTTTCCCCAAAACCCGTTAACCACCACCAAAGAAGCATCATCATCTTTCGCTAAAACTCCTCCTCCTTTCGAAGAAGAAACGCGCAAAAATCTTCTCGTCGTCCTGTTGTTCGTGTTGGTGTTGTTCCCGTGTCCTCGTGTGGTAATAAGTCGCGCGTTCAACGCGGTTGCCATCGTCGTGAGCATCTAGTCTTTCTCTCTCTCTGAAGGTGGTGTTAAATTTCAAATCTTTCCCACTAAGCAGCAGTTTTGTGGAGATATTCCCTTACTATTACTCTAGCGGATGTAACATCAAACGTTCTTCGATTTGAAGACGAGGATACCGATTTCGACGACGATGAGTAGTAACGCTCACACTCGGTCGGGGTTGAGAAAGAAGACCGGGAGGAAGAAACGAGCGATAGTATTACTCCTCCTCTTACTCATCGTCGTTTTGGTCGTCGCGTTCCAATGCGTCCGGATAGAAGTCGTCTCGTCGGACGAGGACGAAGAGAAGGCAGAAGGAGCAGGCGCGAGAGTTGCGCTGCCCTGCGATCCGAGCTCGAGCGAAGAATTAAAGCATCAACAACAACAGTCGTCGTCATCATCTCGAATGAGAGAGAACGACGACGTAAACGACGGGAAAGCGAGACGAACGAAAAGTAGTGCGAAAGAACGTTCATGCGAAGATCCGGAGCGAGTGGACAGTTTAATCCGCTCGCACGCGTGCGAAACCGGCGCGAGTGGAGAGCACGCGCAGGCGCAGCTGAGAGCGATGCCGAGGAAACCAAGCGAGATGTCGGATGCGCGGGAGGAGGAAGAGGAGACGAAGAAGAGTCACAACGACGACGACAACGAGAACAACAACATCGAAAGGAGGAGGATCCGAAAGAAGAGGAGAATACTTCTAAACAACGTGGAAGACGCGGACCCGGAGATGGAAAACCAGGAGATGAACCGAGTTTTAGAACGGTTTCGTTCGGGGCGGATGAGAGTCGACGGGACGAGGAACATTTTTCACGACCCCGAAGACGGGAAGGCGGCTTCGACGTTGAAAACGTATAAAACGTGCGCGGTGGTCGGGAATTCAGGGACGTTGCAAAAGACCGCGTACGGAGCGATGATTGATAGCGCGGAGGCGGTTTTTAGAGTGAACGATGGGGTAGCGAAGAGAGGATGTTCTTTGTACGCCGGGTCGAGGACGACGGTGAGAGTCGTGGACGCGAATGCGCTCGGGAAGATGGAGATTTTAGCAGACGACGAGGAGGAAGGAACGACGAGTACGACGACGAATAGTTTTAGTAGGAGCAGGAACGAAACGATGGTAGTTTTAGTGAACGCGGACGAACACGAGAGAGAAACGATCGCGAGTTCGGAATACTTTAATCACGCGAAAAGTGTGAAGAGAGTGCACGAGGACGTTCAAGACGGCGCGAGCGTTTTAATGCACTCGTTTCGCGAACATTTGGCAAAAGTTGGAAAGATGCAAGGCGCGGGTGGAAACGTTCCTTCGACGGGAATGATCACGTATTACCTGGCGCTTCGATTGTGCGATTTTGTCGGTTTATACGGTTTCGGTTTGTACGTGGAAAAAGAACGCGTGGAAAATACGCCTTCATCCGGGAAGAAAAAATCCGTCGCTCCAGTCACCGCCGTCCACGATTTCTACCGCTACTACGACGCGAAACGAAACGTAGAACTCGGCATGCGCCAAACGCACTCGTTCGACACCGAACGCATGCTCATGTCTCTCATCTCTCGCTCCACCGGTCGCAGTAAACTCTGCGGCTTCAAAAAAGACGGCGACGAAGACGAAGTCACCAAACGCATCCGAAGAGAACAAGACCGACGCGCGAGACAGTTAGCGCGACGCACCGGCCGAGGTAAAGTCAAAGGAGGAAGTGCGAGTAACTCTAACGCGGCATCGGCATCGTCAGAAAGCGCGAACACCGGCGTCTCCGTTGCCGAAGAGAAACCGATCGAACACGCCGTCGACTGGGAAGCGCGCTTGGGCGACGCCGCCGGGAGCGCCGGCTAGGCTTTCTCGTAAAAGTCACAACGCACACGTCGTCGCATTCGCACGGCACATAAGAACAACAGAAAACGTACTTACATAATCGCACAGTAAAGCAGTTTTAGTAGTAAACAAAGCAGCAAGAATACTAAGTGATTTTTAAAAGAGCGACGATATACGTATACTACTCTAGAGTAAAGTCAACCTTTTTCTCTTCAAAGGCACCAAAATTCTCCACTTATCTGATCGACCCCACCAAAATGTCTTCTTTCGGCAATCGGTTTAAGTTCAGCCCGACGCGATACGAAGAGTTGGACGGCGAGACCTCGCTCATGACCAGCGAAGAGCAGGTATTACGTTTATTCTTCTTTTAATAATGATTCTTCTTCTTGTTTATATTCACGAAGAAGAAGAAGAATAAATCTCGATTGCGCGCGATTACATTTTATTCCATTCTTGTCACGTCCAATGCCGTTATTTTTCTCGCGCGTGTACACTCACCTCTTTCTTTCTCTCTCTCTCTCCTTACACCGTTGTCGATGACGATGAAAACGACGTTCGATGAAATTACAAAACAACACAAAAGGCGGACGCGGTGAACGACATGGCGCACGCGTTAGGCGACGACCGCGCGGCGGCTGGTTTGTCGAGGAGCAGTCCCAATACCCCGAATACGAACAACAGCTTACCGGGGTCTTTACGAGACAGATACACGAACGGCGGGCAAAACACTGAGAATGAGAACACGTTCATTCGAGGAGATAACGTGCCAACGTCGCGAATTGTTGGGTTTGGAACGTCGCCACCGGTTGGTGCGTTGCAACGAGGCGGCGGGAAGAGCTTTAAAGAACGAGCGTTCTCGAAACTCGAACGGGTGAAACGCAAGACGCAAGAAGCGTTGCAGGCGAGGAAAGAGAGACAAACACATTTTCACCACGAGGGGCAAAGCGGCGGTAATAATGTGAGCCCCGGGAGCGCGTCGAACAACGAGGCGGCGAGGCAGATGCAACGCGCGATACGCAGAGAGTCGGTGAGTGACGTCGTTATGAGCGCGACGAGCGCGGCGGAACTTTTGTTTGAGTTGAGAGCGTGTTTGGAGGATTCCGACGGGGGAGGAGACGGAGGAGGAGGAGGAGGAGAGGTGGACGTTTCGGCGCACGACATGATCGCGGAGATGACGCATTTGTGCGAGGAGAGGAGAGCAAGGTTATCTGGGTTAGCCGGAGACGAGGGTTTGAGCGAGACGAATTTGGTATTGGTGTTGGAAACGATCGAGAAAGTGAACGGAGCGTTAGATAGCGGGATCGGTGGGTCTTCGAACGCCTTTTCTACTTCTACGACGACCATCGCGGTGAACGGAGAAGACGAAGATGGCGTGCCTTTACCGCCGGTGAATCCACTTGGGGTATCTCCTGGGAACCCATTCGCGACGCCCGTGGCTTCAGCATCGTCACCAACGACACCAGCACCGACGACGAGGACGGTCGCGCCAACGGACGTGCCTCAAACGCCGGAGGAAGAAGAAGCCGCTTTGGCGGCGGCGATTGCCGCGAGTTTACAAATAGAAGAGGAGAATAAGCAAAAACAGGCATCATCAAGTTCACCACCAACACAACATCATCAACAACAACAACAAGTCTCTAGGAGTAACGATATTGGAAACTTGATAGACTTCTAAAACAAAACTCCTCGACTGTCTGTAATTATTCGAGCGAAGAGGAGCGGGGAAACAATTATTCTGTACATCATAAAAAAAGTGTAGCATCATCACGATTTAAATTTTCACAATACAAACTCACGACATAATAAACGAACAAGCATCTCTTTTACAGCTGCTAAACCATCACTTTCAACGCTTGTTCGCAGATAATCTCGACGGCTTTATCTATCTGTTCTTTCGTCACGACTAACGGCGGCACTAATCTCAACACGTCGCCTTTGCCAGCGGTGATGACTAACAACCCGTTCTCGCCGCACGCTTTCACCAAAGGAGCCGCCATATCGGTAAACTGTACGCCAACGAGTAAACCAGTACCTCGCACCTCTTTGAACATCGGATGTCCTTTCAATCCTTCCGCTAATGTATCCTTTAAATATTCTCCGTTCGTTTTCACGTTGTCTAAAAATCCAGGTTCCTGCACGCGATCGAAGACGTGCAACGCCGCTCGACACACCAAAGGTCCTCCGGCGAATGTGCTCCCGTGATCGCCCGGTTGCATGGCGTCCGCGACTTTCTGCTTCATCAAAACGCACCCAATCGGTAACCCGTTCGCTAACGGCTTCGCTGCCGATAACAAGTCTGGCTCGCACTCTTTCCCGATCTTTTGGTGCGCCCACAAATACCCGGTTCTCCCTAACCCGCATTGCACCTCGTCGTACGCCAACAAACAATCGTTCTCGTCGCATAACTTTCTCAACCCTTTCAAAAATTCCGCATCGGCTGGAAAAATCCCGCCTTCACCTTGCGCTGGTTCCACGAAAACGACCGCCGTTTTCCCTCTCTTTATAACTTTCGCGGCGGATTTCAAATCGCCGTACGTCGCGAACGCGTTCCCCGGCATCAACGGCTCGAACGGTTTTCTATATTGCTCTTTCCACGTCAACGCCAATGCACCCATGGTTCGTCCGTGAAACCCGTTTTTAAACGAGACCGTCTCCGTCGCCGGTTTCTTATAAAACTCCTGGTCAGATCTCGACATCTTTCGAAACTTCTCGTAGTGATACTTCCTCGCGAACTTCACGCACGCCTCGTTCGCTTCCGTCCCCGAGTTGCAAAAGAACGCCCTCTCCGCGAACGACGTCTCCACCAACTTTTTCGCCAACGACGCTTGCGGTTCCGTGTGGTACAAATTGCTCGTGTGCAGTAACGTCTTCGCCTGTTCCGCGATAACTTTTGCCAATTTCTCGTCCGCGTGGCCTAAACAGTTCACCGCGATGCCGGCGGTAAAGTCTAAATACTCGTTCCCTTCGGAATCGAAACACAAAACGCCTTTCCCGTGCGTGATGACGCGAGATTTCCCTCGTCCGTACGTGTTTAACACATATTCGTTTTCGTTTCTCTGCACTTCTTCCGCGTTTACATTTCGAGCGTATTCAGGAGGAGTGAAAGAAGAAGAAGAAGCACTAAGAGTCCTCCTCAAAGTCCTCGTCATCGGAGGATGATGATGATGATGATTTTGACGAACGCGACAAAAATGAAGCGCGTTGTTGTTCACAGAAGAGTTGCCGCTGCTCAAAGTGCTCCGTTTCAAAGAAAAACAACACTTTCCGTTGTTTTGCATCATCATCGGTTGTGTTATTTCTTTCTCTCTCTCTCTTCTTTTATACTCTTTTATACTCTCGAAAGCTTTAAATCGTAACAACAACACCAACCAACCGATGTGAAAGAATGAGAAGAAAACAACAGTCAGAAGAGAGGAACGCAGGCAACACAAAAAAAGTGTATTTAGGGTATCGTATAAACCCTAAACTGATTTTTTTTGTGTCTCCGTTTTTTTTTTCGTCTCTTCGTCAGTTTTTCATTACGAGAACGAGAAAAGAAGATGAACAATACCTCGGGAGGAGGAACAGGAGGAGGAAGAGAACAACAACAACACGCGCGAGGAAACCAACAAGCGACGACAAAAGTCGGTTCTGGTGATAATGGTGTTCCTTTTACGAAGTTCTCCTCGAAGCAGAGCAAAACGAGCACGGTGACCATAACCGGTACGTGGTAATTGTCTCTTTAAGTCCGTTCGTTTTTTGATTCGATCTCTCGTATTCGTGTTCTCTGTAATCTCTCTTCTCTCGGATGATGACGAGGATTAGTGCGCTGACTTCTTTTCTGTTCTTCTTCTTTAAATCGAACGATAATACGAATAACTACTGAACAGGTGAACACGAACACGTCATCTCCGGCTACTCGCTCCTCAAAGGCATCGGCGACGGGGAACCGATCGCCTCTGACCGATTTACCGTCGGGGGACACGAGTGGGTCCTCTTGTTCTACCCGGACGGGAAACAAACGCAAAACGCGCAAGCGCCTCAGGCGCCGCCGCCGGAAGATCCGTACTGCGCGTTATTCGTGGCGTTGATTTTAGAAGGACCGAGGTCGTTAGGTGTGACGCAAAGCTCGAACGGGAAAGTTGTGCGAGCGTTTCATCGGTTTACCTTGGTGGACCAGAGCGGGAACGGGAGAGATATCACGAAAGGGAGGCAAAGAGAGCAAGGCGCGGTGAAGATTTCGTGCGAGAGGCAAGATCCGAACGCGAGGAATTGTCACGGGTACAGGAAGTTTGTCAGGAGAAGCGTTTTGGAAGCGCCGAATAGTGGATATTTGGTGGACGATACGATTGTTATTCGGTACGAGATTGATTTAGTGGTCACGAGCGGAGGCGCCTTGAACAAGAGTTCGAAACAGACGCAGTCGTTCGTCGTGGATATCGGCAAGCAAATGAAGATGGGAGAGCATTTGGTGAAGTTGTTGCCACCGAGTCAAAGTTGGCGGAAGAGAGAGAAGAGGATGATGTTGGCGAACGGGTTAGGTAAGAGGAGTTTGATGTTGGGCGGAGGCGGCTCGAATAAAACAGGAGGAGGAGGAGGAGGAAGTATCGGCGGCGTTCCAAAATTGAAGGGTAGTGGTGGTGATGATGGTGGGCTTCCTTCGTCCTCGGAGAAAGGAGGAGGGAACGGCGGTATCATCGATAATTCCAAGAAGAAGATGAAGAAAACCACCCACGCGAAGAAAGAAGCGATGAATAAGAACGATAAAGACGACGACGAGCTTTTGAGACGATTCGAGCGAGAACACATCGATTTGGATTCGGAACCAGAAGACGACGCCGGGGACGAAGACAGATTGGCACTCGGTAACGACGGAGGAAACCACGGTAATGCGAACAACAACAACGGGAACGACGACGACGAAGAAGAAGACGAAGAAGAGACCGCGGCGAGGCAAGCGAAGACGAACGCATCTGTTGCAGCTGCGACGATGAATAACAACAACAACAATAATAACAAGAGAACGCAACATCAGCCGCAACGACTTTCCCCAATGGACGGCACCTCTTTCATGGGCCTCGATGAACATGATTTGACCGATTGTTGTTTCCGAGTCGAAGACGAGTATTTTCGCGCGCATAAAATCATTCTCTCCGCGCGATCTCGCGTCTTTGCCGCCATGCTTCGCGCCGGGTGGAAAATGCGCGAAGGCACGGAAGGCGTGATTTCTTTGAAAGACATCAAACCGAAAGTGTTTGAAATTTTGTTGCACTTTGTTTACGCGGACGAGTTACCTAAGTACAGCAAGCGCGCGTACAGAAGATTTGTGCTCATGAAAGATGAGAAAAGGAAGAAGAAGAAAGGGAGCACGCGACTCGGAGACTCGGACGACGACGGCGACTCTGACGTTTCGTTATCGGATTTGGAGTCGGACTCGGAAGACTTTGACGACAACGACGATGATGAAGAAGAAGACAGAGACGAGGAGTTCTTAAATGAGGAGCGTCACGTGCGACGACGACGAGACGTAGGATCGGTGCAAGCGAATTCGGAGGCGGCGGCGGGTGCGAAGAGGATTCAAGTCTTCGATAAAGGCATTCGTCAACTGATTGGCGAAAACGGCGCGCAACACAAAGAACTCGACTTGGGCATCGCGATGACGCAGCACTTACTGGTTGCCGCGGACCGATTCGATCTTGGGCGCCTGCGCGCGATTTGTGAGACGAGGTTGTGCGATACGATTGATTTAGAATCTGTCATTGGAACTCTCGTATTGGCTGACCGAAACCATGCGCCGAGTTTGAAGCAAGCGTGTTTGCAATACGTCGCTTCTAATTTACCCGACATTATTGCGACGGAAGCGTACAAGGAAATGTCGATGACGTGTCCGCACTTACCAAGTGAGATTTTGCGTACCGTGTCATCGTTACAAAACGGTGGCGGGAGGGGCGAAAGAGTTACCGGCGAAAGAAAAACCATCATCGTGAGTTCTGCGGCGCAAAACGCGTATCAACAACAGCAACAACAGCAGCAACAACAGCAGCAGCAGCAGCAACAACAACAACAACAACAACAACAACAACAACAACAACAACAACAAGTCGCCCCACCAATAACACAGGCAGCCATCGATCAAATGATCAATCAAAGTCTCCTTCAATCAAACTATCCTTCGAGTCGTGTAACGGAAGAAATTTTGCGCCGCGGCGAAGCTGAGATTCTAAGATTGACGAATAACGCTGCCAACACTACAGCCGCCGGCAACAACAACAATAACAACAACGTTTCAAACGCTGCGGCAGCAAATACTGCCGCAGCACCAGCCGTTGAAGAAGTGGTGTTCAATAATAATAACAATAACAACACTCCATCATCGGCGAGAGTAAATACCTTCCCGGATCGTTCTCGAGGTGCTCGAGGTGGCGCGGTGAATCCAGTAGACGCGGCGGCGATGGCGGCTTCGTTGGACACGAGTCACTTGGGTATGGATGTGAATAATCCCAGTGTGAATAATCCCAACGACGCGGCTATGATGAGGTTTTTGGGGCATATAAATCCGGACACACAACGCGAACGTCGCGCCGAGCATCGAAATGCAGTGCAAGCGGCGGCGGCGAGAGGGGAGCAACGCGCGCAGGATGTCGGCGATAATGTTCTTGAACTCCCGCGATTTGCTCGTCATTTAATTCCACCGCTTGCTACCGGTGCCGGCGGTGGCGATGACTTCTTTAGTTCTCTCTTGGACCCCACGCCTCACGCGGCGGCAGCTCCGAACACCACCACCGCTGATGCGAACAACAATGATACCGAAGGTCGTGCGAACGCGGCAAACGCAAGAGAGGGTGACGTTCCTGGTATTGATAATAACAACAACGGCAGTGAAAGGCGCGTGAGAAGACGCATGTAGGTAGAAGAAGATTTGAGAGAAATCAACCGTGTTCGGTGAATGCGCAAAGACATAAGAAATTATGTGCGAAAAACATTTCAAATAATATTTCCTAGTAGGTGCACTAAAGTAAAACTATGGCCAACCGTTCGTCTTCCAATCCGTGTTCTTGGCGTACGTTCCCCACGTTTTCCCCGTGTATTTGCCTAAAACTTGCCCTTCGCGAAACTTTGGCGGGCCACCTTTCGCCAACAACCCTTGCACGATTGGATTCCCTCTCTCGTCCATCGCGTCGCCGCTGAACGTGTTCGAAGGGTCTAAACTAAACTTAAACTCGCGATTTTTGAGCACGTTTCGTAAGTTACCGTCGACGACGCCGTGAATCATAACTCCGTAGCCTAACTTTTTCCTCACCAAACGCTTATGCGGCGGTTCCGAACCATCGAAACGCGCGCGAATGTCGCCGCCAATAATACACCCGGGCACGTCGAATATCACGTCTCCTTTCCAATATTTAACCAACTCGAAAGCATCGTCCACCATCGCATCCGTCAACGTTCTTTGCGGCTCGTACTCCAACGCCTTTTCGTTCACGTTGTAGTCATACAACGCCGCGCTGAGATCAATCTTCTTCATACCTTTGGTCAACCTCGTCAAGTCTTCGTCGATGGCATCCAAGCCGTCCAAATCCGTTCTCGAAGCGCCGATGTTTTCCTTATCCACGCACCCGCCGTGCGCGGACCATCCAATGGACAAAATCGCCCCGGGCACAAAGGTTTTCACTTTATCCACAAACGCCGACGGGTGAAACGGTACCAACAAGTTATCGTAGCGATCCTCGCCTTGCTTTTCAATCTGTCCAGTTTGTTCGTTCCTCCCGTACGTCACTTTAGCGCTCGGGATCGGCGGATCTCTCACGTCCGCTTCCCTCAAATTCACCTCGTACGGCGACACTCTCAAAACGCTCCCCATCTGCGGCCGAAACCCGCCTGGACCAGGCAACACCTCCCCGCCAACAATCAAAGGTCCTTTAATCCGTTCGTACTTATACTCCTCGCTCAACAAGCTCAACGTCGGCACTACCGCCCGAGGATCTCTAAACGTCACCATTAACCCTTTCCCGAGATTGGCGTTCAACTTCACAAACGTCGCCAAGAAGTCGTCGAACGTAAACGACGAACTCCTATACGCCGAATGCGACACCACCGGCACCGCGTACGTCTTATCCTTCCCAATTTTCTGATGCCCAATCTTCCTGTTCCCGATTTTATTCGACACCGTGATTTCCGAATACGCCACGTCCACGTTGATCACGTTCACCCCTTCCAACTGCATCGCTTCCCTCAACATCACTTCCCCGTTAATCCGAAACGCAATCGTGATCTCGCTCGGGTTTTCCACCGAAAAGTGTCGGCACATCCGTTCCGTCGTCCATTGCGTTTGCCCGTCGTCTATTTCCACTCTCGTGAACGGTAAGGATAACCCGCCGGCTAACCCTTTCCTCGTTTTCACCGACGCGACCGATTCTTTCCCGGACAAGAGAAGTAAAGATGCGATTGAGAAAAATAACATCATCTTACACGCGAAGGAACTTTTAAACGTCTGGTATCTCTCCGACCAGATTTGTTTTTTTAAAGCGACGTACAGGTCGTCCTGTTGCGTCGCTTTTTGCTCCAAATCGGTGGAAGAAATCATCGGTCTCTGCGTCGTCTGAGTCGTCATATTCTCGCAGAAGAGAGAAGCAAAGTTTAGAGAGGAAACGACGAGTAAATCGTCCAAAAGTCTCTCGTCTCTTCAAGAGGCGTTTTTTGACGACAATTAAATTTTTCTCTCGTTTCACAAAA
>Ga0181556_1004215_pt1 | contig 11821 bp, 13 predicted proteins | sample 011ome_14_FD_148651 | JGI IMG/M metagenome (GOLD analysis project Ga0181556, IMG submission 148651) | Coastal salt marsh microbial communities from the Groves Creek Marsh, Skidaway Island, Georgia - 011505AT metaG (spades assembly) | ecosystem: Environmental > Aquatic > Marine > Intertidal zone... | reverse complement strand
TGTCTATCAGACGGGGGCGGCGAATTGCGCGTTGAACGCGGCGGCGGCGCGCTCGCGGCCTTTCAGCGAGCTGAACTCCTCACCCTTGGCGGGCGGGTCGCTCTGCACGGGCGCGAGTTTCTCCTCGGCGATGCCAAGGCTGGAAACGACGTCCACCACCGTGGCGGCCACCTGCTTCTGGATGGACTCCGGAGCGGCGGCGGACTTGGCGGCCTCCGCATCCGCGCGGGCGGTGGCGAGATCGGCATCGAGTTGTTTCTCGATGGCTTCGAACTCGGCCACGCGGGCTTGCGCGGTGGCAAGCGAGGCGCGGGTGAGGGCGTGGGCGGACTCTTCCGCACTCAAGCGGCTGCGCAGATCGTTGATCTCATCTTCGGCTCCAAGGAGCCTTGCAAAGATACCAACCTTTTTGGGGGCAACAGCGGCGGGGGCGCTCGCTTCTACGGCCGGGGCCGGAGCGGTGGCGGTTTCAGTGGCGGCGGGAGAATCGGCTTGCGGTTCCATGCCGTGCCGCGCGTGTCAAATGTGGGCACGAAAAAGCCCCGCCGGAGAACAACCCACGAAAGCCGGCGGGGCTCGAGTCCGCGAACGCATCCGCGGGAGAATGAGTGACGGTTAGAAACTCCGGATATCAGCGACGAGGGACTCCAGATCATCGTAAAGCACATCCACCAGACCCACGGGTGCGAACTCGGCGGGCCAGCATTGCCCTTGCATGAGATCATCCGCGAGGCCGCGCCGTGCTTTCACGAAGCCCTTGAACTGAGTGGAAAACTGATCCACCATGAGCTGTTGCGCGGCTTTTTCCGCATCTGTCCACGGCTTGCCGGGCGTGCCGGCACCTTTCACTTCACCGGAGCGGAACATCTGGATTTGCAGGCCCTCCATTTCATAGGCGCGGGACTCATCGAGAAACGCGCTGTAGGTGGAAATGGAACCGACAATCGAAGAAGGCGATGCCGCGATCTGATTGCAAGCGCTTGCGAAAAAGTAGCCGTTGGATGCGGCCATGGTGTCCGTATAGGCGATGGAGGATTTCACCGCGCTCATTTGCTGGATGGCAGTGGCTGCCTCGATGGCACCGATGCAGGATCCGCCGGGGGAATCGATGTAAACGATGACGTCCGTGATGCGCTCGTCCGCGGCGATATTGCGCGCCTGTTTGGCGATGATGGCGCTATCACAGCCGCCGCACCACATCTCCAGTGCGGATAGATGCTTGCCGATGATGCCCTTGACCGGAAGTATCGCCATACTTCCGACCACCACCACCTGCGGATGCCAGCAGCCTTTTTGCCCGGAATCATTTTGCCATGTGGGGCCTTCTTCGTCATCGGCCTCACCGGTGGGAGCCTTGAAGACTACAGCGGATTTCTGGTGGGCTTTGAATTGCTTGTCCGCCCGCGAGGGATCGCGCAGGTAGTCCTGGAACTGGCGGCAGATTTCCGCGTGGCTATCCGGCAGGATGTTCCACGGGGCGGTATAGAGATGGCCGGCGATGAGAGGGAGCTGTTTCATGATACTAGATGTAGAAGTGCCGCGCGGCACTTCTGTATGTTGTGGTTACGCTTCGATGTCTTGCGTGGCGGGGTCCTCGTCGTCCGGCTGGTCCACTTGCTCGGGTTGGATGGCGGCCGTCCGGTTGGCTGGCGCGCGCGCCACATCGGCGATGGCTAGGCCGAGGTTCTGGAGTTCCTGCTGCTCGGTGTCCATCTGGCGGAGCTCATCAAGCCAGTGCCGTCCCTCGAGCGCGAAAAATGTGCGCAGGGACATGAGGCGATTGGCCACGAGATCGATATTGAGTTTCCCCTCGCGGCCTTTGTCTGCGGTGATGTTTTCCTGCGGCAACATGGCCACCTTCCACCATTCCGGATCCCGGCACTCGGGCAGGCGGCGGGCTTTCATTTCCTTGGCCACGTGATAGACCCAGAAGCGGCGCACGAAGTTCCGCTTGTGAAGCAGGCGGGCGCCGATCCAGCGCTGGAGCTTGGAGTTGAGCAGGCGGTTGTTCGCGCCGCGGAGTTTTTCCATGTTCCAGACGATCTCCGGCGGCAGTCCGCAGCCCCATGAAATATCGCGGACCATCCAATCGAGCAACGCGAGCTGATTGGGATGCGGCGCGGCATCGATGAGGGCCTTGAGGGATTGGCCGGGTGCCAGGCGCGGGATGTTTCCGCCCTGCATGATTTCCTCGTAGGATAGCTTGGTGGTGGCGGCATTGCCGCTGCCGTCGGTAGTGGGCACGGATTTCTCGCGCACCTGGGAGACGATGGCCTGCGTGGCGTTGGATTGGAAATTCGTGCCGAGCTGGCTCTCCACCGTGAGCGGGATCTGGTTGCGGATCTTGATGCCGTATTTCACATCCCGCACGATCTCGCCGATATCGATGAGGTGATTGATGGCCGCGCGGAGGATGGAGACCGGGCGCACGTGGCCGATTTTTTTGAAGTGGCCGTAGTAGATGCAATCCGAGGCGCTGATCGTGCGGACGGCGGTGCGGTCTGCGGGATCGAGAATGGAATAGCGGAGGTGCCGGTGGAAACGGTTGATCTTCACGCCATCCATCCAGTCGTCGGTGCCCGGCGGAAGTCCGTAGGGATTGCCGATCTGGTGGGCCTCGTAGGTGGCGATGCGGGCGGTGCCGGATGAGGTCTCGGTGAGCACCGGGAGCATGTCGCCATCGCGGAAGCTGCCTTCGTCGAGCTTGATCTGATACTCCCAAAACGAGAATTTCCCGGAGGCGTCGAAGACGTCCGGGACGGATTGTTTTTCGCGGAAATTGGCGTTGGCCAGCTCGTTCCAGTCCCGGTCACGAGTGGCGGCCATGGGCGTGAGGTAGCCGATGAGGTCCGCCATGCACTCGATGATGTGACCGGCGAGGCCGATGTTTTCCGTGAGCGCGCGAGCGCGGCGCAGGATCTCCGTGCGGGTCTGCGGGGTGATCTCGCGGCGGGTGTCGAGCTGCGGCCAGTAAACATAGCCGCGCATGGTGGAGAGGCCCACGGCGTCATACCCTTGGCCGGCGGCTCCGGCGGAAGCGGTGCCATCGGTAATGACTGCGGACGAGGGATCGGATGGGGCGCGGTGGCCGCGGCGGGATCGACGTGACATGATATCAGGTGCCAAAGGCGCGTTTTGATAGATCGAACGAGGCGCAGGAGGGCTGCGAGGCGAGGGTTGTGTCTTCCATCTGGTCCAGCGCTGACTGGATGTGCTCCAGCACGAAAGCGGGATCTCCGGAGATGGGCCGGCCGCTGGCTCCGCCGCCCTCGAAATTCACCTGCGTGACCTGCACTCCGGCGAGGATGTCCGCGGCGGCGGTGGCGCGGGCGGTTTCGAGCTGGTCCTGCGAATAGGTCGCGATGAGGGCTTTGACGACGAGTTGATTGACGGCCACGGCGGGGGCCGGGTGTCAAAGGTGCTCGGTCTCCGCCGCCTCGGCACGCAGCAGCTCCGGCGAGATGTAGGAGAAGAGGATGAGGCCCATCTTCACGGTATCGCCGAAGTCGTTTCCCTTGGGAGCATTCCACCGCACGCGGCCATCGCGGTCCCGCTCGAGGCGTTCTTTCATGAGTTCCTGAGTGAACTCGGTTTCAAGGTTGATCGGCAGCCAGGTGCGGGACTGTCCGTAAGCGGCGGCTTTCACGGCATCGAACCGGGCGATGCGGCGGATGTAGAGCTCACGCTTGAAAGTGTTGTCGTCATAAACCACCACTGGCATGGTGGGGGCAAGTTCGTCATCTTTTCGGATGCGGTAATCCCGAATGGCGACAACGGAACCGGAGCCGCCGGGAGATCCGCGCGAGGTGAAGACGGAGGGGAACCGGGCGAAGGCGTGCTGCCGGACTTCATAAGTGCGGTGTCCGCCTTCGTCGATCATGGCGACGGAGACGGGCATTTCGCCGGAGGTGATGGTGCCGTCTTCGTTCCTAACGGACCAGCGCACGCTGCGGAGCATGACGTCATCGAGGTCAGCGAGCTCGAGGCACGAGCCCCAATCGAGCACGTATTGATCACCGGTGCGGGTGAATGCTTGGATAGTGAATTTTGAATTTTCGTCCTGAGTGTCAGCGAGCAGCGCGCAGAAGAGCGGCCGGATGGGAATGGGCGTGCCGGGATCGATCGCCTGCCCGTCGGCTTCGATCGGCGCGTTATCTTGAGCGGTGGCTGGGCGCTGCCGGCGGTAGGGCCCGCGGAGCGCGAGGATTTTGTCTTCCGTGACTTCGGCGATGGATTCCTGATCGGGCAGGCCGAGGTGGTTTTGCAGGAAGTCCCGCATTTTCATCGGGTCCTTGAGCGCGGCGATGAACTTGAGCGCGAGACGTCCGAACGAGACGTTTTCGTTTTGCGAGTAGAGGTCCGAGTAGTGGGCGGACATGCGCCGCGGATACCAGGCGGGCACGAGCCGGTCTTCGCCATTTTCGCCGGTGACTGTCCGGTAATTGGTCGGTCGCCATTGGCCCTGCGCCATCATTTCGCGCTTGTGGAAATCGTGGATTTTTCCGGTGCAGTGGGCGCATTCGTAGTAGGTCTCCACCGCCACGCGCGGGAGGTCCCATTCGTTGGTGAGATCCTTGCAGTGGCCGAATTTCACGCGCTCCCACACGAGTTCTTGGTATTCGCCGCAGTGCGGGCATGGCACAAATGCCTTGTGGCGGCTGCCGGTTAGAAACTCCTGATGGATCTGGCCGGTGACGATGGTGGGCGTGCTGTAGGTGAGGAGCTTGGCGCCGGTCTGCTCTTTGAGGCGCGAGCGCAGGAGATCGACCGTGTTTGCCTCGCCGCGGAGGCTCTTGTGCTTGTCAGTTTCATCGGAGATTCCAAGCGTGGCGGTTTTGTTGGCGAGGCTGCCGGCGGATCCGGCACCGGTGAGCCACAAGTTCATGCCCGGCAGGCGGAAAGTGAGCGTGGTGATCTCGTCCTCGGCGGCGATCATGATGCCGCGCGTGGCGGGCGAATCTTCCAGCAGGGACTGTAGGCGGGCGGAGATGTTTTTTGCTTCCTTGTCGGAATCGATGACATACATCGCGTTTCCCGGATCCTCGGCGATCTTGCGCACGAGATGCCCCATCGTGTGGAAGCTGAGCGACGCCTGGGAGGATTTCTGAACGTGGCACTCGTCCCAATCGGCGGAGGCGAAGAATTCATCGAGCAGCCGCGCGGGCAGAGGCGTGTAGCCGGGATCATAGGCGCCGGGTTTCCCCGGGTTTTCCGTGGGGCGCAACGTGATGTTCGCCGCCATCCAATCGCCGAGGCCCATCTCGCCGCGTGGCTGAAACACCGCGAGGAAACACGAAAGAACCAGCTCGCGCGCGCTCATTCAAGTGTGAGGATTTCGCCGAAATTGGCACCGCAGCACTCGCGGAACACGGCGTTGATTTCCGTGCGCCAGGCTTCGGTGATCTCGGCGTCGGATTGTGCCGCGCGCAAACGTGCGGAGGCTTTCCCGGCCCGGCCGAGAAGTGAGCGTTTCAAAACGGTAAGGAATTCTACCGTGGCCGCACGCACCACGGCCGTGCGTTGGTAGTCGCCGCGCTGCTCCAAAACAGTCGGCAGTAGGCGCTCAAGTTGCCGGATTTCGGAGGAAACCTTCTGCTGCTGGTCGAAGTAGTTGCTAGCCCGCGAAAACTCACCATCCCGCAGCGCTTTCTCGCGCAGCTTGGAGAGAACCATAAACTCGCGGCGGTATCCGGCGAGCTGCTGCTCCATCCCAAGCTCGTGCTCATGCACATCCGGGATCTCGATCGGCGTATTTTCCTCGGATGCCTCAGTTTCCGCAGGCGCTTTTCCCATTGCCTGCTCGATCCCGTTTTTTAACCGCTGTGTCACTTTGTCGAGATGCCGCCTTGCCCAGTCTTCCATCCGCTCCGGCTGGTCAAACGGAACCGGATCCTTTGCCGCTTTGCCAATCGCCAGGAACTTCTTCACCGCCCGCTCGGAATATCCATACCTCTCCGCCCACCGGGGAATCGATCCCTTCGGCGTCCGATCCGCTACCGGTTTCCCGAGCAAGTCCACCATCCTTGACCGCCCATTGTCAAAAGGGCAAAGTGCACTCAGAAAAAAGCACCCCCTCACCGTGGAAATGACAAGAGTATCGAGCACTCACCTAGTCAGCAGGGCTAATAGATTCCTTTTTTGCTCAATCCGATCAGGCAATAGGACATTTGGACACGCTCCGTGTATTTTTCCCCGCGCCCAAGTGAATGAATCAACTTTTCCTTTTTCAGTCCAAGAAGTCCGATAAGTCCTACTGACTTACAGTAATTCCCACAGTTGCTTCATCGCCGCATTTGGACTTCTACAAATCCGAAAGGGACTTTCGGGACTTATTTCTTTTTCCCTGATCAATAATCAATCGAGGGAGCGGGAGTCGGAGCGCATCCGCAGAAAAAGTCCGGCCCGGCTTACAGCGACAAAACCCGAATCGGGCATCATCGTGTGGCCGGGCCGATGCGTTCAGCTCGCCAAGGATCAGACTTCGCCTGTCACATCTCTCACCAGAAATGTCGAGGTGCTCGTGTTCCGATCGGCGAAACGATACTTCCGCCCATCCACCTCGAACACCTGGCCGCCACGCTTCCGCAGTATCTTCGCAAACGGGCTCGCCTGCTTCTGCGGGTGCATGTATCGCAGGGCCTGCTCGCGCTTTTCCTTGTCCCCGAAAGGCTGGTCTCCCGTAATCTTCCACAGCCTTGGCGTCTCCTCCATGTGCATCAGCGTGAGCTCCAGCTCGCCGAGCTTGTCCACATAGAGACCATGCTCGCGGGCCACCGCGCACCACTCAGGGAGCGGGATCGATGCCCCGGTCTTGTCCGGTGAAAAACGCCGCACCACATTCGAAAACAACGTCTCCCACTCCACCTGCCACTTGTCGCCCGCATCGCTCAACTTGGCCGGCGCGAACGGATCTCCGAAACCCGCTGTAGAAACTATCCCTCCCACCACATTCGTCCACTCCACAAATGAAGCGATCCGCCGCGGTGCCTCCGGCATTCCATTCTCCGCCCAATAGCGCACCATCGACCACAACGCGCTGAGCATGTTCTTCCGCGTGTCCTTCCTCGCCAGCCAGGGGCTCGTGATCTCAGTCTTACCATCACGCTCCGCCAGCCTCTCCGCCGCCGTCTTCTCGGAAAACAAATCCACCAGCACCATCCGCCGCACCAGGTCATCGCTCAACGTCGCACGGTTCCCCGTGATCAACGTCATGCACCGCTTCGGCACCACCTTGTCTTCCAGCTTGTGCATTCGGCGGCTGCTCCACATCCCCTGCACCACCCAGCGATTCAAAGTCTGAGATTTGATAAACCCATCCAAGTCATCGAGAAACAGATAGCTCGCAAACCCGAACGCTTTTGATGCCAGCGTCTTCACAAACTCCTCGCCCTGCGCGAAATCCGTCGTCTCCGGCGTCCCATAGATCGAAGCCAACACCATCTCCGCCAAGATCGATTTCCCGGCGCCTTCGATGTTCGCATTCCAGAAAAACAACGGCACCGCCAGCGAATCCGGGAAAAGCATCTGGCAAAACATCCCCACCATCGCCGCCATTTGCGCCGCCAGACTCCGCCCCGAGTCTCCCCAGGCGAATCCCTTCAGCAGCTCTCTGAAATACCCCACTGCATCATCAATGTGCCAATCCTCGATCTCCGGAGCGTCACTCGTCACGAAAACCTTGTGCTCCGCATCGTAGCCCTTCGGCAGCAGCCGCACATCCAGACCGTCCTTCGTGTAAACCGGCAGCCGTGCCGGCAGTATCCGAGTCACCTCCGGCAGCATCGCCTTGAATGCATCGCTCGCCAGAATCTCCCCCGCCCGCTTCGCGGATAGATCAATCCGCCGCGGCACCCCATCCTCATCCTTGCCCTTCGAAACCACGCAAAAACGAGGCACGAACGAAATGAACCGCCGCTCATCCATCTCCCGCTCCGTACCATCAGGATCGATCGTCACCACGCGCTCTCCCCGCAGATAGATCCCTTCGTTCCGCACAAGCTGACCTACCTCGTTGCACACCTCCAGAATCGGCCGCAGGATGTTCAACACGTGCGCCGTGGGCCGCCTCTGGCCCTCGCCCACCTGCACGCCCACATCCACGCCAAGGGCCGCAGCCATCGGCTGCATGGCCTCCATCGCCTGCTCCATCCGTCCCGTGATATCGTCCATGTTTTAGTCCCGTTTCGTGTCCATCATCTTCGGCATCGTCAAAATCGGCTCGCATCCTGGATCCGGATCCAGCCACAGCAGCCGCTGCAGCTTCGGCTCCGGAAACCTCTCATAGCCCCCACCATCACCCATCACCTTGCGCATCTTCCCCTCGCGGAAACACATCGGCAACCGAGTCAGGCGCACGCTCGATAAAGCCTTCCAGTCCCCTCCCAGCTTTGCCAGCACAGGCCCGATCCACTCCCCGCATTGCCGCAGCTCATCCTGCGTCCTCGCATCCAGCCTCACCAGCGCGTGCACGCTCCGGCCACCACTCGTGTAAATCGCCGAGATCGGCAGCGGCAGCTGCGCCACCACGTTCATCCACACACTCGCCTCCACCTCGTCGCTCTCCAGCAGCAGAAACCTCCAGCTCGTTACATTCGGAGCGCTCCGGCGGCTCAGCATCGGCTTGCCATGACTATCCAGCCCCCCGTTCGGCTTCCACTTCCCATCCACCGGATTGCATAGAAACCACACCCCTAGCCTGCCCGTCCTCGGCAGCTCACCCAGCGCAGCCTTCACACCCGGCCGCGCACCCAGCCTCCACGCCTTGCCCGGGAACCCATCATCCTTTTTCACCTCGAAACCAAAATCCCCCTGGCTGCGCTCCGTCGTGAAACACAGCACCTTCTCCCCCTCCTCATACAGCGCCCCTAGAAATTCCGCAGGCCCTTCCAGCGCCGCCACATCCACCGGGCTCCGCGCCAGGAAAAAATCCTCATCCACCACTTCCCGCACCACCAGCTTGCGCAGCGCCTCCTCATCGATCGCCTGATCCTTCTTCAGCTTCTCAGGTTCCACCGCCCGCGTCTCACTCCGCACCCGCTTCCACTCCTTCTCCGTCACCCGCTGCCGGTTCTTTCCCAGAAGATACCCGCTTTCGCTGGGAGCCTTGCTCGCCTGCCTCACCTTGTGCAGCAGCTCGCGCTCGCTCCACGGCGGAGCGCACTTCGGATTAAATTCGCAACGCAGCAAATCCAGCGCCACCGACTCCGGCAGATCAAAACCCTTCACCATCGCCAAAGCCGCCGCGAAACACGCCTGATCACCACCGGAACCGGAAACCGATCTATCCATCTTGGAGAGATATTTTCGCGCACGATCGATGATTTCCATATGCCTTTTTTCTATCAAATCCACATCAGCCCACAGCCCGCTGCGGGAAAGCCACCACCACGCGCGAGCGCAGCGGCTGCATCACCGGCGGCAGATCCAGCGGACTCACCACCGAGTCGCTTCCCAGCGCATGCACGTAAATCTCCGTCGTCTTCACATCCGAATGCCCCAGGTGGCTCTGAATCGTCCGGATATCCACCCCCCGGCGAAGCAGTGCCGTAGCACTCGCATGGCGCAGACTCTTCAGCGTCACCCGCTTCGTGATCCCAGCATCATCCGCCGCGGCCTTCACCGCTTTGGCCAGATAATCATCAGTCGCATGCCAGCGGCAGCCATTGCTCACCTCACTGCTCGGAAAAACCCAATACCATGGCAGGCTTCCAAACACCCCACGTCCCAGCTTCCGCATCAGCGAAGGCTCCGGTGACGGCGCGATGATTCCCGCCTTCTTGTCAGCTTCCCACAGCCTCCTCACCCGATCCATGTGTTCGGAGAGCTTCCCGATGATCGTTTCTGGCAGCAGCACCACCCGGCTCTTGCCTCCCTTGTCATGGCAAAACTTCAGCACACCTTCCGCCAGATCGATATCCTTCATCCGCAGCGTCATCAGCGCAGTCACCCGCGAGGCCGTGCCATACATCATCTCAGCCTGAAGCCTCCGCGTGCCTTGCAGGCGGTTGATGATCTCCATCACCTCTCCATGGCTCAGACAATCCGGCACATTCCGATTGGGATTCCGCCTGGGCACCTTCAGCACCCCCGGGTCGCGCCCCATCACATGCTTCTCAAAAAACACCAACGCACAAAGCGCCTGGTGCACAGTCGTCGGCGACACCATCTCATGACCGTGAATCAACAAATTCAAAAACGTCTGCAGGTCCAGAGCCTCGCCAGACTGCAGCGCAGCCACGTATCTCAACAGCCACCCACGGTAGGTTCGCCGAGTCGTCACACGATGCCCAGCCTTCAACTGCGCATCCCTCAAAGCTAAAATCGCTCCTCTCTTCGTCATCGTCGTCACTCTTTGATGTGTTATTCCGCTATTTAGCAGGTAGAATTACTGTTCGCCCAATCAAGCAGCACGTCGGCATGGCACGGGCCATCCAGCGAACAAAAGCAGGCGAGGTTTTTGCCGCGCAGTTCGCGGACTACGGCGGCGCGATATTCTGAGTCGCCGTGGTAGTAGCCACGGAAGGCACTAGCAGCCCATGCGCGATCCTTGCCACCCTCCGGCCAGTCTGCTTTGAATGGGTTTCCCCACTTTGACGTTCGATCCACGCACACAGTGTTTTCTGGTTTGCGCCAGCCCTTCACGCGACGGCGTTGCACGCGAATGGGCGAACAAGTCACTCCTGCCAATGCATGCCCGTCGGCAGTTTGGTCAGGGATCGGAGTTTGAGCGCGGGCAGTCATGGCAGAGTTTTAGCGTTCGCATGACGGATCACCTCGGTGAGAATCCATCCGGCCTTGAGGTGTTCCGCCACCATGTCGAGCGTCCTTTGTTGCGGACGGCCCGGCAGGAAGTAGCACTCCATTTTGTCGGTCCCGTCTTCGAGACGATAGCCAATGACGCTCTGCGAACAATCCGCCGCAGAACGCCGGGCTTCAGCTTGCTCTTCGGCTTGAGGACGTTGGCATCTGAGTGAGCCAACACAGAGTTTGGGCGTTGGGCAGTTGGTGCAGCTCTTCATGGTTTCGTTCCTTTGGCGTCCACGGATGGACTTGTTTCGTTCGGCAGAATCATTTCGCGCACTCGAACGGGACGGAATCTCCAGTCTGGAGAGTGGATGGCGCACTCGATGGTTTTCGCTGCGCACCATTTTCGAGCTTGGGAGCGGGTTCGGAATAGCAGCGGGCGTGATGGCTCGCCTTCGTAATTCGGTGGCGTGATTTTATGCCATGCGACCCCGATCAACATCCCATCCGGCTTACAGGATTTCGACCGCATCTCCACGGCCCAGTGAAGTCTGTCCCAATGCCGAACAAGACGCCGCACAGAACCGCTGACAGCGGCCAAGTTTCGCGTGATGGCAATGTCCTTTTTCGCTGTCATCGGTCCGTGGGCTCTGCGTTCGCGGTATGAATGAGCACCGCCACAAGGTCACCTTGTCGCGGCTGTGCATCATAACCCTTTCGAGGCTTGGAGATGTCGTGACAGTTTCCGCCGTAAGCTTTTCTCAGCACTGGCACTTCCCATTCTCCGGACTCGATCTTGTCGGCGGCGATGGTCATGCAGTCGCTTCCGCACACATGCGGGCATTCCGATGGATATTCATCGGTCAGGAATAGGCTGCCATACATCACGAAGTCATTCGTGATCCTCCCGCAGACGGAGCAACGCGCCAACCGCGAACAAGCCGCCTCAGATCGACGGGCGGAAGCTTCCTCTTTCGCTGGCGGCATTTCAGGATCTTCAAAGTCTGGCATCCATCCAGAGTTTCCGGGTGTAAGTGGGTTGCTCATGATTTCATCTCTAGTTCGCCCGCGTCTGGGC
>Ga0181556_1004205_pt1 | contig 11841 bp, 9 predicted proteins | sample 011ome_14_FD_148651 | JGI IMG/M metagenome (GOLD analysis project Ga0181556, IMG submission 148651) | Coastal salt marsh microbial communities from the Groves Creek Marsh, Skidaway Island, Georgia - 011505AT metaG (spades assembly) | ecosystem: Environmental > Aquatic > Marine > Intertidal zone >... | reverse complement strand
CACTCGCGACGACGCGCGTCTGTCCAAGACTAGCGAGGAGGACGCGTTGTGAGGTTGTCGAAGTCGTTTGCGTCGCAATACAAAGGCTAATTAATGTGCCTGTAACGCACGCGTAAAATGAATGAGTGCATGAAAATGTGTCATGAATGCCAATGGAACAGAGTTCAATCCCGTCGTTAAACGTTATAGTCCTCGCCTTTAGCATCGGAAGTTTGTTCCAGCCGAGTCGGAAGCAAACCAGACATCACAGACGTTCGTCGAGACGGCGAACTGAGTCGAACCCTGGGTATTCGTTACGTTCGCGTAATGGAGCATCACGGCCAAAAAACACGGCTTGCACGCATTCAGAGTAAAAGTTTATCACGTCTTCCTGATATTCCTCGGGAATGCATTCTTGGAGTCCGTAGAAGTGCTTGAAAATTTGTACGCGTTGCGGATGGTGCACCAAGCCAGTTTCGACACCGAATTCTTCGCTGTGAAGAAAGTTTCCAATTGGCATGATGGGCGCGCACGCCAAGTGAAACGATGTCGTGTTGCGGGGATCTGCATCCACGCCGGGTTCGAATGGTACGTTGCCTCGCATCTCGATGCGAGGCGTCCCTTTCTTGACGATTCCTTGGTACAGACATCCATATCCTGGACTTGGGCCTCTCGTCGCTCCGCACAAGCGGTTGCCGCACCGCGTGGGCTTGGCGATGCGCGCATGAATCACACGGGGCTCAAGGTTGGTGTTGTCGTTCGTAGCCATGGTGACGTGTCGCGGGCTTGGCGTGTCGGAATATGAGGCGCATTGTATGTGTTGGAGAGGTGACATTTATTTATTGGACGACGGGGACATTGGACGTCGTCGCTTGGCGCGACACTCAAATGCGTCGCTCTTTCGTGTGCGCGAATGACGCAAATCGCGTAGTCGTGTAGGTGTTTAATTGGCATGAGTTGTTTTGTACTACGGTTTTGTAATTTCTATTACAACGTGAGTCGTATGAGAGTCGTTCACCAGAATCTCGGCGCAATCGCAAAAATGCAACGAACATTAGACCGCCGCGGCCAAAGCAGCGGCCGCGGCGGCGGCACCAGCGGCCGCCTTCGCATGCTTCTTCTTCTGCATCTTGCGTTGATAGAATTCAAGCTCCTTGCCTTCCAAGACGTACCCATCCGCACGGCCGCACTGGCCCGGGCGAGAGGAGATGCACGCCAACAAACGACCAGTGCTGAATTGCTCATCAATGGCCGGCTGAACCGAGTGATCGCGGTTGCGGGAACGCAACTTCATGGTGACAGACTTCGATCGCTTCTCATCAATGTCTTCAGACTCAACCTTGGCACCGTTCTTGACCTTGATGCCAATCTTCTTGCCGTAGTGTTGGGCGTACCACGCGCGGTACGGCGCGGCGTCAATGGCGACAATCGCACCCTTCACGAGCGTCTTCGTACGCACGAGCTCGTTGTTGGACGCGTTGTACACAACATCCAAGATACGAGTCTTGCGCGTGCAGGCTTCGCTACCCCACGCAAAGTTACCGGTATCCAAACGCAAAGCGCGGTGCTTCACGTTGCCCCCGCGGCAACGCACTTGGCGCACGCACACATTGGAGGACAACTTCGTGTTCGCCGGTTGGCGGCCGAGCTCGTATCTAAAACGCGACACAAAACGCAACACATAAATCGTCAGTATCATACTCACGCGCACGCGCGCAAAGAACACCGCATGCACGCACACGACGGACGACAACGTCGACACATCGCGATCCGACGGAAAGCCCTAGCACAAGCCCTCGCGCCCAGGCTGGACACACGCCCCCTCACGCGACGCACGACGACGACACGCCGCGACCGAGCTCACAAACGAATAAAACAACGTACTTTCTCTTCTTTCTCCACGGCTTTTGCTTACCACCAGTAGCGCGGCGCTTGTGCAACGAATCGCGAGAGATACCTGTTCACCATCATCGACGACGCGCGCAGGGTTAGTCGTCATCGTTCGAGCTGTGCGCGCCAACCGCGCGCGATGCGCGGCGTGAACACCCTCACACAGCGCACACACGCGCGCATGCGTGACCATGCCATCCATCGCGCGCGCGCCGCGCCGCGCATCGCGCGCGCATCGCCGTCGGGCGCGCGAGCGCGCGCGAGCGCGAGCGCCGCGATCGGGACCCGCGACCGATCGCAGCCGCGTCGCTCGAGCGCCTCTCGCGCGCGCGAACGACGAACGTGAGCGGCGCGGCGCGGACGAGGCGCGAGGTACGCGCGCGTGCGGTGCGTTCGCGTCGAAATACACGTACCCATCGCGGTTGTCGAGCGTCAATAAGAGACGGATGCGACGCGTGCGGGTTTCGACGTGATGATGATGATGAGGCTCCAAAACCCTAAGTCTAGGGTATAGAATGAATTTTTTGGAGCTCCAACATCAATGAAGTGGAGCTCCGATTGCTTCGGTGCGGCAGTGCGCGTCGCGGGAGCGGGTGGTGACGTCAATCGCGGTGCGAGATGACGATACGAGAGAAGATTTTCGCCGCAGCCAAGGGCATGCGAGGACGAGCGAAGAATTGCATCAAAATTGCGAGGAACCGCGTGGAAAAGTCGTGGCAGTACCAATACCGCGATCGACGGAATAAGAAGCGGGATTGGCGACGGTTATGGATCACGCGGATTAATGCGGCGACGAGAGAACATGGGGTACGTTGTTTATGTCTGTGCGCGCGCGTGCGTTTGTGTGTGTGTGTGTGTATGTCTCGTGTGCAACCGTGGCAAACGCGCCGCGGTCTCTGTCCCTCGTGGTTTCTTCGCGCGCAGCGCGCCTTTGTACTGACGTTGCATCGCACGGCTACAGGTTAAATATAATGAGTTCATTAATGGATTAGGCCGAGAGAACGTGTGCGTCGATCGGAAGATTTTGGCAGAGCTTGCGGTGAACGAACCTCACTCGTTCAAGGCTCTCGTGGACCGCGTGAAACACATGCGCGGGTTGTAGACTTTAGAAGACGTAGTAGAAAATGTAGTAGGAAAGTGTAGAATGAGACGATAAGGAGTGCAATATATTTGATATGTGTGTGGTATTAAAAACCGCCGCCGCGTGCTTGATGACGACGACGCCATCGTCGTCGTCGTTACATCGATTATTCAACCTTGAAAAAGTAGGCGCGAAACGCCCTCTCGCCGCCTCGACCCGACGCGTCTTTTAAAAGTCCTCCGAGAATGGCGAACCAAAAGAATAATAAGCATTGATGGCCAACGTCAATCGCTTGATCATCTTCTTCAACGCCGGGTTAGAGCTCTCATCCGCCGGTAACGGTCGCGAAATCACAAAAAATCGTCCCTCAATAAAATGATCCTTCCCGTCTCGGTTCAACTTTTCAATCCCGCCCTCCTTTGTGGGCACGATCGTATCCCACGTTTGCACCTTTTCATCATCCATCTGCGCGATGAGCTGCCCAATCTCAACTTCCTTGCCATCCTTAAAATCATAAATTCTCACAAGCACACCATTCGTGTCCCCATCCGCCAGTTCGTTAATGCACTCCACGCTCATGCGCTTCCCGTACGCGCTCAACCCGCCTTGCTCGTACTCGCTCGAGCACCAGCGGTACATTTGCTTGACGAAATCCGCGCGAGGAATGTGCGGAGGGATCTCAGCCTTGCACAACTCTTGACGATCTGCCGCCGCCGCCGCGGCGACGACGCGACGCGACGCCACCGTGCGGCGACTCGAGCGCCGCACGCCTCCAGCGGCGTGGTTAACCTGAACCGCGCGCAACGACGACGCGTTCATGGATGACGACGAAAGCACAGACTACGAAAGCACGGAGAAGGAACACACGCGAGTGACGTCGCACGAATTCGTGAACGCGTTGTGTCGGCCGGTCGGCGCGTCGAACACTGCGTCAACGCCGGCGATGGATGCACTGGATGGCCCCTTCGAAAAAGTGATGCATGCATTTGGATGCGCATTCGCTTTATTTGCATGACGCCATGCATCTACGGCGTTGGCGCGTGATCGATGATACCGATCGGGACGCGATCAACATGCATGCACGCATGCATCCATCGCGGACCGCGTCGTCGTCGTCGTCGATGATGGGGGATGGATGGTTTTTCATTGGCGGTGCACGGGATACGAGTGTACGCGTGGGGCTGGGCGCCGCGTCGGACGACAGAGACGCGCGTGCGACGACGACGAGCGCGATTGGCGAATCGCGTGTGGGTCGACGGACGGACGGGCGCGACGACGACGACGGGCGCGACGACGACGACGCGCACGACGCGCACGGACGAGCGCGAGGGGTGGAGGAGGAGGACGCGGTGGGGTGGATTACTCGCACGCGCGGGGCACGACGAGGACGAGGACGAGGACGGGAGCGACGAGGACGGCGAGAGCGGGAGTGAAACGGAGGAATACGTCAGTGGGGGTGCTGTTATGATTGATGGTGGTGGGTTCGTTGTGGACCCGAAGCGCTTGGCGCCTGGGATGCGCGCGTACATTGCGCGACGAAAGAAGAATTTGAGCGCGAGCCAGCACCGAGCGGCGACGTTGGTGGTGACGTTTATAGCGTATGCGTTGTATCACGCATCGAGAAAACCGCCGAGTATTGTGAAGAGCGTGTTGAATCCCGATCAGGAGTCTATCTCGCAAGGGGCGCGAGGATGGGCGCCGTTTGACGGGGAGGAAGGCACGAGAGTTATCGGCATGTGTGACTTTGCGTTCCTGGCAAGTTATTCGATAGGCATGTTCTTCAGCGGACACATTGGGGACAGAATGGATTTGCGCAAGTTTTTAACGTTCGGAATGATCATGTCCGGGGCTTGGGTGTCGATGTTCGGCATGGGGTACTATTTGAATATTCATAGCGTGTGGTATTACGTCGGCGTTCAAATGGTCGCTGGGGTGTTTCAGAGCACTGGGTGGCCGAGCGTCGTGAGCGTGGTCGGTAATTGGTTCGGCAAAGGTAAGCGAGGATTAGTCATGGGGGTGTGGAACTCGCACACGTCGATCGGAAACATGCTCGGGTCGGTGTTAGCCGCGTCAGCGCTGAGAAATTCAAACTGGGGAATGAGTTTTATCATCCCAGGCGTGTTGACCATGCTCGCGGGTGTGCTCGTTTGGAATTTTCTCGTCGTTAGCCCCGAAGACGTTGGATTACCTCCCGCAAATGGTGGCGTATCATCTTCTCCATCGAGCAGTTCGATGAATTTGAGCGATGACGAAGAATCTGTAGCGCGCCGACGTCTAGTTGACGTCGCGTCTGAACGGCGTCCGCGAGAACGTGACAAAGCCGTAGGTTTTGTCGCGGCACTGAAGATTCCAGGTGTTATTACGTTTTCACTCTGCTTGTTTTTCACCAAGCTCGTGGCGTACACATTTTTGTATTGGTTGCCATTTTACATTGAGCGCACTGAAATCGATGGCAAGTATCTCAGCGCCGCCAAGTCTGGGGAATTATCCGTGATTTTCGATCTCGGTGGCATCGTGGGTGGTATTTTAGCGGGATACATTAGCGACAAATACAACGCTCGGTCTATGACCGCGGCTGGGTTCGTGTACTTGTCTATTCCGGTGCTATTCATGTACCGTGAGTACGGCGCGCGTTCGATGTCGACAAACTTGGCGTTGATGGCGCTCAGCGGAATGCTCGTCAACGGCCCTTATGCCCTCATCACCACCGCCGTGAGCGCTGACTTAGGCACGCATGAAAGCTTAAAAGGCAACTCACGTGCTTTAGCAACCGTAACCGCAATCATTGATGGCACAGGATCTATCGGCGCCGCCATTGGCCCGATGCTCACCGGCTACATCACCTCCATGTCTGACGATTGGAACCACGTGTTTTATATGTTATACGCCGCCGATCTCATCGCCGGCTTACTGCTCACGCGATTGATTCTAAAAGAAGCCCGTGCCATGCTCGCGGTTTCCACGACATAGACTTGTAATTCGTTCATATCGCCGCGATTATCCACCGCCGCTATCCTCGGCGTCTCGCAGTCTTCGCAACCCTTGTGCTGAAGCTCCACACTGCACGACGCACCCCGGTTCTCATGTCTTTCGCACGGAGAAACCTGCTCGAACTCGGCACGCGATTACGCGTGACACCGCGATGTGGCATCCCGCGCAACGCGCGCGGTTACGGTACGCGCGACGACGGCGACGCGCGTTCACGTCGGCGTCAACGATCGATCGAACGAACGAACGAACGTTTACGGCGCATCGACGATGACAACGACGCGCACGCACGATATACGTACTGACGACGCATGGTTTTACGTTTGTTCTTCGCGCACACAGCGAGCGAGCACGGCGGCGTGACGCACGAGGGCGTGACGTTACACGACGCGTCCTTCGCGCACAAGGCGTTGGGCACTGGGTTTGGCGCCGTGATGTGGTTTTGGGTGTTTTATCGGTTTTATAAGGATGGAGACGTGTTGTTGTACGGACATGCGCCGCACTTTGAGCACGATGATCACGATGAGCATCACTAGGGTGATGAATGTAGCCAATGTGATTAGCCGATGTATTGTAAACTATAAATGAAAGTCAATGGCGCGGAGGCTGCTTTTACGTGTGCGCTAAAGTTTTGGTATGGGATTTCAAGCCTCAGAGCTAATTTAGTAAAAGTTATTGTACGTTGACGTTCTGAACCAAAGGTAATCTGGCAAGAACTGGGTCGGGCCAATGGCGGCAATAGCGAGCTCTTGGTCGCGAATGTACTTCCACGCCGTCGCCTTGACGGTTTCCACGTTGACGCCGTCGATGCGAGCAAACAACTCGGCGCGGCTCATGCGCTTACCGTAAGTCAAGAGCTGACGACCAACTTCCTCGGCGACCGCACTAGTGCCGGACTCGGAGTGCAACAACAAAGACGCCTTCAACGCCTCCTTGGCGCGCAACACGTCTTGCTCTTCTGGGCAGTAAATAAGGTTTTGGAACTCGCGCATCACCGCAAAGGCGGTGTCGTCAATCGTATCCTTATTGTCGGACGACACGTGAATACCGAACAACCCAGTGTCGGCATAGTTGGTGTTGAACGCCATGAAAGAGTTACCGAGCTTGTTAGCGTAGAACGATTGCGCCAACGGCGACATCATATCAGACGCGCCGACGGCGTTCTTGTCCCAGCTTCCGAGCATGGCTTGCATGACCATCAACGGCACGGCATCCGGGGAAGACCATGACGCACCCTTGAACGCGACTGCAAAGTTGATTGTGGACATATCATCATCACGGATACGCACTTCGCTACCGGTGAAGTGACCAGGGTTCTTAGACACCAAGTCCTTCGTGCTCGCGCCCGCCGTCGGGAGGTCCTTGAACGCCTTCTCCGCAGCGGAGACGAGCGCGTCGTGATCAACCGCACCAGTACCCACGAGCACCATGCGCGGCGCCGTGTAATGCGTCTTGATATATGTTTGCAAATCTTCTTGCGTCACAGATCGCACGCACTTTTCAGAGCCGAGAATCGTGCTCCCAAGAGACGTGTGCTGGAACGCCGTCGCGTGCAAGTGATCAAAGAGCACCTCTTCAATATCCTTTTCAACCTCCTCCATTTCGCGCAAAATCACCCCACGCTCGCGCTCAATTTGCGGCTTTTCCAACGCCGAATTTTGCAAGATATCACTCAAGATATCCACCGCCTTGGGGACGTCTTGCTTGAACACCTTGGCGTAATACGTCGTCTGTTCGCGGCTCGTGTACGCGTTCAAATGTCCACCCATGTTTTCAATTTCCTCCTCCAAGCTCGCCGCCGTGCGCGTCTTCGTGCCCTTAAACGCCATGTGCTCCAAGAAATGAGCCGTACCATTCGTCGTCGCATCTTCATATCGCGATCCAGCATCAATCCACACGCCCACGGTGGCAGTTTCCGCGTGCGGAGCCGCCTCAGTCGCCACGCGCAACCCGTTCGCGAGCGTCGTCACCTACGCGTCACACCATGCACACACACGCACACACACACGTCAGTCACACGAACGCGATACAAGAATCCACAATCTATGCAATGCAAGCATAATCACCGAGATCTGGCGCCTCACGACCACGCCAGCTCGACCCAAACACATAATCAAATCAAACCCCGCGCTCGATCCACCCGAGCGATCGATCCACCCCCAACACTTCGACCCACCACGCGCTCGTGTGCGCACGCGCGCGCGCGAAAACGCTCCATACGCGCGCAGATAACGTACCTTGGTCTCATTCGCGGCGGCGATGACGCCAATGTGCGCGAAAGACTGCGCTTCCGGCGTCCCGAACCTCGTGAATGCGTTCACCGATCGCGCGCGGTCATCCTCTTCGCCCGTCCATATCGGGGCGACTTCAGACGCTGAGGACGACGCGGCGCGCGCCGTCGTCACCACGCATCGGTGCGCGCGTCGCGTGGCGATGCGTGCGGCGGCGGCGTACATCGTCGTCGCTGTGTGGCGTCGAACGCGCGTCGCGTCGATGCGATCGTCGATCGAGAAGGCCAGCACAGCGCACTGTTTCGATTATATAGAGGGTTCTGTAATTGAGTATGTTTCTGGTGAATCTGCGTTTAGTTGTCATCGAATGATATTCGTAATCTACTTTTGTTTTCACTATTATACGTGTGTTGCCGCGCGTGATTGTGGCGTTGTGATGTTGGCGCGACATCGCGACGCGAAATCGCGACGCGACATCGCGACGACGACGGGATTCGACCACCGCGCGCCGCGACGAAGTGGTTCATATTGTTTGTCATCGACTACCCTCGGCGTCGGCGTGCGATCGCGCGCGCAAAGACAGAGCAAACGCGGTGTGTGCGCGCATTCGTCGCTTCGCCTCTCGTGCCATCACGTTGACTCGGTGTGGGGTTCCAATGACGGCGATTCGCGATGAACACGGTGATGGACCTACGTCGATGGATTTCGCGCGCGCGTTAGCGGCGAGTGAGGATGTTCAGGCGCAAGGCGGTGAAGGGTGGACGGAATTGCTCGATCGGGATTTAGAACCGCTTCGTCGGGACGATGACGCGAGCCGCGAACGAGACGATGAAAATTTTAATCGTCAACCGGATGACGACAATGATATCGAAGGCGATGGTGGTGGACTCACCGCACAATCGGTGTTACGGCATAGTCAGGACTTGGGGAATGCGTTTAAGCTTGCGAGAGAAGATGTGGGAGAACAAATGCTGGGCGCGCTTGAAACGTTAAAGGCGGCGGAGAGCGCGTTAAAGACGCTCGAACAGAGACAAATATCATCGCGGGATAAGGCGAATGAAGAGTTGTTGTGCATCAAAGAGAATGTTGAGATGTTGCAGCAGAAGATTAGTGAGTCGTTTGTGTAGATGAGTGATGGATGAATGATGAATGATGGGAATTGGGAATGGGCGCTCGCCCGCGCGTCCAATCGATAGCGTCGCAAACTGAATAATCATTAAACGCTTTTGTGCTAATGTGTGTAAATGCTATGAGTCTGAGAGGCTCGTGTGTCGTCATTTTGTGTTGTATAGTTAATCTAAAAGGTTGCCCGCGCTCGGGTTAGTCGCTCGCGCGGAGATGGATGCCCACGGAAGGTTGCGCGTGTCCACGCCGCTCGCTTGAATCGCGCCAATCTTCTTCAACGCGTCGCGCGCCTCGAGGGCATCTTCAAACCAATGCTTTTCGCGCCCAACGATGAAATAATCCTTCGCCCCTCGACCTAAGATCAATACCACGTCATCGGGCTCAGCCATACCAATTGCCGCTCGAATAGCGTGATAACGATCAACCATGATGTATCTACGAACTAAATTTTGAAGGCGCATGCACTCGTATCGCGCGTTTTCATGCACTTGATACATATCCTTCAAAAATGGAAATAACGCCTCTTCACGGATTTTATCGCTTTCGTAAATCTCCGTTCTAAATCCACCGCAAATGTCCTCCAAGATCTCATACGGGTTCTCCGCACGTGGGGAATCATTGGTGATGAAGAGGACGTCGGACAAATCGTGCGCAACCTTGCCGACGACGGCGCGATGTCCGCGATTTTCATCTTCACCTTCGCATCCGAGAACGGTGATGACGCGCGCACAACCCGTGGCGCGAACGCTTCTGATGGCGCGTTCAATCGCTTCTGGCGTGTTCGCGCTGTCAACTAACACTGAAAACTCTTGTCCTTCATCAATGAGCTCCATGCGACCGGGAATGACTTCAATCGCCTCCAAGCCGGCGGCGATGACATCCAAGGGAATTTCCGCAGCGAGACCAATGGCGGCGGCGCAGCAAATAGGCCCAACCATGTGCTCACCAACTAATCCAACCACGACCTCGACATTTCCAGCTGGGGTTGAAAGTGAGATTGCGGTTTCGAACAAAGAGTAATCGACGCGCGCTGGGAACACATCCGCCCCCACGCGATTGTCTAAATCCGTCGTGTACGTCACAATCGGCACACTACTGGCGTACTCTTCAAATAAATCCGAATCGATTTCATCCTTGTTGATCACTGCGCGTTGCGTTTCGGCATTACTCAAACCTTTAAACACCTCGGCGACGTGTGCGGTGTATTCCGCATCCAAACCGTTGTAATTTACTCGCGCGCCGTCGAGCGACGTCAAGGCGACAATGTCAAAGTTCATCCCTCGCGTCGCCTTGCATCGTATTTGCTCCGCACTCACCTCCATCACCGCTGCTTGTGCACCATTGTCTAAAATACCCGCCGTGAGCTGCTGGAACTGTAACGCATCTGAACCGAGCTCTTCAAATTCATACTTGCCACGATACGGCGCCAACCACCCCGGGGATGTGCACGCCCGGTCCCGCGTCACGTCTTCTTCGTCTCGCTCCCAAACTCCACCTTGCGCGGTGAGCTTCAAATCGTCATCGACATAATTACCATTCGATCCGACGAGCCCCATTTTAATATCAGCCTCTTCAAACACCGCCTTGACCAAGTACGACGTCGTCGTCTTTCCTACGTTTCCCGCGAGCGCAATCGCCGTGAGCGCCTTGGACGGATCCCCGTAGAACACCCTCGCAATGTCCGCCAACGCCGCGTCAATGTCTTCGACGATAGCCATAGGCACATCTGCTAATCCATCAATCTCACGATCGGAAACGATCGCCACGGCACCCGCAGCGACAGCCTCTCGCGCCGCGTTCGCGCAGTCGTCCCCTTTCGAGCACACGAACAAATCCCCGCTGAGCAACGCGTTGATTTCATTCGCAATGCCCGAAATTTCCACATCCTCATCGTCATCAAGGGCAAACCACGCAGCGGTAACATTCGCTTCTTCAAAAATCTCCCGTAAAAGCGCCACGCTCGCATCACCATCGTCAAACGACTCGCCCTCGATGTCTTCGCCCACGCGCGCCAATTCGTCGTCGTCGATTGAATACTCCCCTTCGCCGACATCATCCGCCAACTCCAACGCCATCGCCGTCGCCTCAGCAATCAAATCACCATCATCATCATCATCATCATCATCATCAAACACGCCCCCTAAGAGCACATCCCCATCACCGCCAACCGCGGCGAACACCCTCCCCGCGCTCGTCCCGCGTCCGACGCCCCGCCCGCGCGCCGCCCGCGCGCCGCGCGCCCCGCCCGCGACCGTCGCGCCGCTCGACATCCCATCCCCACCCGTCGTCGTCGTCCCCCACCTCGCGCACATCGCCGTGTGTCGCGCACCATCGCACCACCGCGTCGTCGTCCGCATCATCACCCCGGCGCGCGAACGACGACACGCAAAAAAGCGCTGACCCCAAGTGGCGGCGGCTCGCACGGCGATGCGCGCATCGCCGTGCGTCGTCCGCGTCGTCGTCGTCGCGCCGACGCTGCGCCGCGTGGGGGTGACTGGCATCATCATCCCCATCATCCCCATCATCGTCGTCACCGTCGTCGTCACC
>Ga0181556_1004202_pt1 | contig 11849 bp, 11 predicted proteins | sample 011ome_14_FD_148651 | JGI IMG/M metagenome (GOLD analysis project Ga0181556, IMG submission 148651) | Coastal salt marsh microbial communities from the Groves Creek Marsh, Skidaway Island, Georgia - 011505AT metaG (spades assembly) | ecosystem: Environmental > Aquatic > Marine > Intertidal zone... | reverse complement strand
CTTGATTGCGCTTGCAGACCGTTTGCACAAGACGATTGAGGAGATTGAGCAAATCTCTGTGACCGAGTTGCACGAATGGATTGCCTATTTTGAACTGAAAGAGGAAAAACATGGCGGTCAATGACGTAAACATTCGGCTAAGAGCAAAAGATGAAACCGCTGGTGCTTTTGGTAGCGTTAAAGGCTCTCTTGCTGGTTTAAAGAACGCAGTCTTCAGCGTTCAAGGCGCAATTGCTGGTATTGTCGGCGGCGCTGTGGTTGGTACTATTGTCCAATCCAACCGTTCATTCCAAAGTTTACAAGCCAGCCTGATTACGTTCACAGGCTCCGCTGAAGCGGCATCTAGGCAATTTGCCATACTCCAAGACTTTGCTGCCAAAACACCATTCTCGCTTGAGGAAGTTGTCGGTGGTTTTAACAAGCTGGTTGCCCGTGGCATTACGCCAAGCATTGCCTCATTAAACGCATTTGGCAACATCGCCTCTGGCACTGGTAAAAGCCTAGACCAATTCATTGAAGCCGTAGCCGATGCCGCTGTGGGCGAATTTGAGCGCCTTAAAGAGTTTGGTATCAAAGCCAATACTGAAGGCGACAAGATTAAGTTAACTTTTGGTGGCGTTACCAAGACGATTGGCAAGAACTCGCAAGAGATGCTTACCTATTTGGAAACATTGGGTCAGACCAAGTTTGCTGGTGCTATTGAGCGTCAATCACAAACCCTAAACGGTGCGTTCTCAAACTTTGGTGACGCAATTAGCAAATTGTCAGTTGCTATTGGTGAAGCTGGACTGAATAAGTTTCTGGTTGACGCCACAAGAAACATGACTGCTTTGATTGAGCAGTTTGAAATTGGCATTAGGTCTGGATTGACATTTGGCGAGACAATGGAATTGGTCGCTAATAAATCCTTGATGGGTGGCACAGAGGCTCTGAAGTATTACCGAGAGCAATTGGCGTTGATGACAGCCCAAATGGAGGAAGACTTTGGCTCTGGCGGCTTAATGGATACCGCCCTTGATGAGCGCATCAAAGCCACTGAATTAAAGATTAAACAACTTCTAGGCGTTTCACAAACAAATTTTCGTGGTCGCGGTTTCTCTGATAGTCGCGTAACTGGCAAAGTTGGCACGATTGAAGAGCAGACCGTTAAAAAATCTATTGAGTTAACCAAAGAACAACAAAAAGCAATTGACGATTACAACAAATCAATTGTAGATGCCGAAATGAACTGGGCTGGTGCAATGACTCAAAGCGAAAAGCAAGCACGCAATCGCTTAAAGGTTATTGAAGACACGCATGAGGCAATGAAAAACATTACCAGAGAGCAGTTTTCTGGGTATCTTGATAAAGCCGAAAGAACAAAACGCCAAGAAACTTTGCCAAGTGAATTGCAAGTCATCAGAGATGAACTGGAAAAAGCAAATCAGGATATTATTGATGCTAACAAAATAAAGTTTGAGGGTTATCTTGATCCAGAAAAACGTGGCAAGCGTCAGCAATCTTTGCCAGCAGAACTGGAAGCCATCAGAGAAGGTTTAGAAGCATCAAGAACGCCGTTGCAAGAATATGCTGCAAGCGTTGATAATTTGCAATCAAGTTTGCAGAATGTTGCTGTTAGCGGATTAAAGTCAATGGAAGATGCTTTGGTAGGCTTGATAAACGGCACTATGAGCGCCAGCAATGCTTTCAAGTCTATGGCAAACAGTATCATTAACGATTTGATTCGTATAGCAGTTCAAAAATCAATCACAGGGCCAATTGCGGCATCACTTGATACGCTATTTAGCGGTGGTGGCAAAGCCATTGGCGGCTCTGTGCAAGCTAACAAACCTTACATGGTTGGTGAGCGCGGTGCTGAGATGTTTGTACCTAACCAGTCTGGCTCAATCATCCCAAGCAACCAACTTAGTGGCGGCGGTGGTACGGTTGTCAATCAAGTAATAAATGTCACCACAGGCGTCCAGCAGACGGTTCGTGCTGAGATAATGACCCTGATGCCACAGATTGCCAATGCCGCTAAATCTGCCGTGGCTGACTCTAAATTACGAGGTGGCTCATACGCTGCCGCTTTGAGGTAAAAAATGGCTATCACATACCCTGTTTCTTTTCCAGCAAGCATTGGACTGGCAAACCTCAACATTCGGGCGCGTACCGTTGTTGGAGTTTCTGCATCTCCTTTTACTGGTCAGCAACAGGTTTACAAGCATCAAGGTCAATGGTGGGAAGCCGAGGTTTCTCTGCCACCTATGAAGCGTGCTGATGCCGAGCAAGTGGTCGCTTTCTTGCTAAAGATGAATGGTCAATATGGCACATTCTTACTGGGCGACAAGTCTGCCACCTCGACCCGTGGCATTGGTACTGGCACACCTTTGGTAAATGGCGCAAGTCAAACTGGTAGCGAATTAGTAACCGATGGCTGGACTACAAGCACCACAGGCATATTGAAGGCTGGTGACTGGATTCAGTTGGGTTCTGGCTCTACAACACGGCTTTACAAGGTTCTTGATGATGTTAACTCTGATGGCTCTGGCAACGCTACTATCAATATATTCCCTGACCTGCGCTCATCTCCAGATGATGATGCTGCGATTACCGCAAACAACACGCAAGGTTTGTGGAGATTGGCAAGCAATGAAACCCAATACTCGATTGACCAAATGAGCGTATATGGAATCACCTTTGCTTGTGTGGAGGCGTTATGAGTCGAGATTTAAGCGCAAGCGTTCAGTCAGCAATAGAGGCTACGCAAGTTCAGCCTTTTTTGCTATTTGAGGGTCTTTTTTCTTCTGGTTACGTTCGTGTTTGGTCTGGCTATGGAGATTTAAGTTGGAACGGTCAAATTTGGACTGGTGTAGGGTCTTTAGGTGGTGTGTCTGCCGTACAGGAGACAGCAGAAGTCCAAGCAAATGGTATATCCATCACGCTAACTGGCATACCCTCTGAATTTATTTCTTTGGCTTTGCAAGAATCTGAGCAAGGCAAATCTGGAAAAATTTACTTAGGTTTCTTTGATGAAAACGGAATCATTGCTGACCCTTATCTTGTTTTTCAAGGCAAGCTAGATATTCCAGCTATTCAAGAAGATGGTGAAACATCTATTCTTACGATTACTTATGAGTCTCGTTTGATTGACCTCCAGCACCCACGCGAAACCCGCCTAACCAATGAGGAACAACAACGCGAATATGTCGGTGATTTGGGTTGCGAGTTTGTGCCAGCAATGAAAGAAATTACTTTGAACTGGGGTCGCTCATGAGGCTTGAAGGCTGGGAGTCAAAACTAAATCAAGCCATTGGTGAGGCGGGAGCTTTTGAGTGGGGCACAAACGACTGCTGTATGTTTGTTGTAAACGTTGTAAAAGCGATTACTGGCGTTGACCACGGTAAGCCCTATCGTGGCTACAAAACAGCCAAGGGAGCCGCTTCTAGGCTCTTAAAACACGATGGCGTTGAGGGAATTGCAACCAAGCAATTTGGTGAGCCTAAAAAGCCATTACTAGCCAAGCGTGGCGATGTTGTTTCATTCAAAACAAACGGAGAAATTGCCCTTGGTATCTGCATTGGCGATAAAATAGCGGCAATATCTGAGGCTGGCTTGATAACCTTATCAATGCGTAAAGCCATAAACGCTTGGAGTATTTAAAATGGCGAAAGTTGTCAAAGCCGCCGCAATAGCCGCCGCAGTAGCTACGGGCGTTGGAATGTTGGTTGCCCCTAGCCTGATTGCTGGTGGAGCTGCCGCCTTTGGATTTGCCGCTGGTACTGCGTCTGCTTATTTCGCGACAACTTTTGTAACAACTTTGGTTCTTGGCGGTGTTTCGGCTGCATTGGCAAAAAACCCAACAACGCCATCCATTACTTTACAAGACAGGACAATTACATCTAGGCAACCTATTGCGCCTCATGTTGTTGTTTATGGAAGGGCAAGGCTTGGTGGCACGATTCTTTACATGGAATCAAAAAAGGTAAAAGTATTCCAAGGTGGTGGACTTTTGGGAATTGAAATTAGTATTGATTATTTACACATGGTTATTGCCTTAACTGGGCATGAGATTGATGCGGTTGAATCTATTTATTTCAATGATGTTGAAGTGCCAATCGACGGCTCTGGCAATGTAACTTCTGGGCAATACGCTGGCAGAGCTAGAGTTCAATACAAACTTGGAACTGCCGACCAAACAGCATTTGATGATTTGGTTGCAGAGTCTGATGGCAAATGGACGACAAACCATCGAGTTCGTGGTCGCGCCTTGCTTTATGTGCGTCTTGCTTATGACCAAGACGTTTATTTTAATGGCGTGCCCAATGTATCTGCAATTATTCGTGGCAAAAAAATATATGACCCGCGAACAGGCTCAACGGCTTGGTCGGCAAACCCAGCACTTTGCTTATCCGATTATTTAACCAACACAAAGTATGGTGTCGGCGCTGATTACGCCACTGAAATTGATGAAACCGCACTTGCCGCCGCTGCAAACATTTGTGACGAGGATGTTGCACTTGTTGCTGGTGGAACAGAAAACCGCTATGAAACTCACGGCGCTTTTGCCACATCAAGCAAGCCAGAGGACATTATCAATCAGATTGTCTCCTCAATGGCTGGCAAATGTATCTGGTCTGGTGGCGTTTGGCGCATCTTGGCTGGTGCTTACTACACCCCAACAATCTCCTTTGACGAGAATGACCTGAGAGGCGGTTTTCGGGTTCAATCATTGGTCAGCCGCCGTGAGTCATTTAACGGCGTCAAAGGTGTCTTTCTGTCGCCTGATGAAAATTACACGGTTACTGATTTCCCAGCAATAACTTCTTCTGTTTATGTTGCTGAAGATAATAACGAGGAAAAAATAAAGTCTATTGAATTGCCAATGACTACATCCGTGAGCATGGCGCAACGGTTGGCAAAAATTGAATTATTGCGTGCAAGGCAGCAAATTACCACTTCAATGCCAATGAAACTAAAGGGTTTAAACGCCCAAGTTGGCGATATTGTGCAAATCAACAATACCCGCATGGGTTGGACAAACAAACCCTTTGAGGTGGTTGGTTCGCAAATATCCTTTGGTGAAATCATGGGTGTTGACTTGGAATTGCGCGAAGTCGCTTCTAATGTCTATGACTGGTCAACAAGCGAAGAATCGCCCTATGACCCAGCGCCAAATACTAATTTGCCAAGCGTTTTCAACTTAACGCCGCCAAGTATTGTTTCAACCGATACGCTGGAAATTAACGCCGAAACAATTATTACGAAGTTAGTGGTTACTGTCACTGGCGAGGCGACATTCCAAGACCGCTACGAAGTACAAGCCAAGCCATCTACCGAAACAGAGTGGTTGAACCTTGGTCAAGCCTCTGGCACTACGTTCCAGTTGGCAAACGTTATTGATGGCGCTATTTACAACATCCGCGCTCGGTCAATCAACATTTTGGGCGTTCGCTCAGACTGGACAACAGAAAACCACGAAGTTGTAGGTAAGACCGCTCCTCCTGAGAACGTTCAAGACTTCACGATTAACATCGTCGGCACACAAGCGTATTTGACTTGGACGCCAGTAACAGACCTTGACCTGTCTCACTATCGGATTCGCCATGCACGCGAAACCGTTGGGGCTAACTATGCCAACGCAGTAGACTTAATATCCAAAGTTTCTCGCCCAGCCACATTCGCTATTGCACCAGCAATGACTGGTACATATTTCATTAAGGCAATTGATAAGCTGGGCAATGAGTCATTGTCTGCCACCTCAACCGTGGCAATTATTGATAGCATTAAGGACTTGAACGTAATCAGTACGATTACCGAAAGCCCATCGTTCTCAGGCTCTAAAACCGAGTGTAGCGTCACAGAAGATGGCTACCTAGTCTTGGATACCTCCACAGACTTTGACGACCTCACAGGGCTTTTTGACGATGCTGCTGGTGACTTTGATGCTGGTGGTGGTACGGTTTCCACATTTGGCACATACGAGTTTGCCAATTACTTTGACTTGTCTCAGGTTTACACAAGCCGTGTAACTTCAAATCTGACCGTTACGCGCCTTGATTACATCAACCTATTTGATGATGCCACGGGTAACTTTGACGACCGTGTGGGTTTGTTTGATGGCGACCCAAACAGCTACGGCGACACAAACGTCCAGTTGTATGTCTCAACTACTGATGACGACCCTGCTGGAAGCCCAACATGGAGCGCCTATCGTCCGTTCTTTGTCGGCGATTACAGAGCGCGTGCGTATAAGTTTAAAGCTGTTCTCAGCACATCTTCTGGTGAATCTAGCCCTCAACTTGAGTCATTAAGCGTGACAATTGATATGCCTGACCGAGTAGTGTCTGGGGATAACTTGGTAAGCGGGGCTGGCTCTTATGCGGTGACATACGCCAAAGCGTTCAAAGAAACCCCTGCCGTAGCAATTGCCGCTGAAAATTTAGCACAGGGCGACTACTACGAAATCACCTCAAAATCAGCGTCTGGGTTTACAATTACCTTTAGAAACTCAGGCGGTACAGCGGTTAGCCGCACTTTTGATTATGTCGCCAAAGGATATGGCGAATTAGCAACCGCATAGGAGCAAAAATGTCCCAACACGATTATTCAATAGCCAATCAAGGCTTTCCCGCTTTCCGTTCAGACCTTAACGATGCTTTGGCAGCAATTGCCTCATCATCCTCTGGTGCAAGCGCCCCGACAACGACTTATGCTAACCAGCTATGGATGGACACAACCAACCATGTGCTGAAGGTTCGTAATGAAGACAATGATGCTTGGATTAGCCTTGCCACGTTTGACCAAACAACCGATGCGGTCACATACATTGATGACATAGAACTTGCCAAACTTATCGTGAGTGATGCGGCTCAGACGTTTACTGCCGCCCAACGTGGTGCAATCAGCGCCCTGACAGACGGCGCAACCATCACACCTGACTTTGCACTTGCAAACAACTTCAGCGTAACCCTTGGTGGCAACCGCACAATGGCTAACCCGACCAACTTGGTTGCTGGTCAGTCTGGTTCTATCTTTATCACGCAAGACGGTACAGGCTCACGCACGTTGGCTTGGGGTTCTTACTGGGACTTCACCACGGGGACTGCGCCTACTTTGACCACAACCGCTGGTGCTGTTGACCGTGTTGACTACATTGTCCGCACGACTGGTTCAATCCATGCCGTGTTTACTGGAGATTACAGCTAATGAGCATTATTGGTTCAAACATACTAGCTGGCGCTTCAGGGCAGGGCGGTGGCTACACGATTGAGCGTTCATTGCGCTTTCGGTCAAGTGCGTCTGCTTATTTGAGTCGGACACCTGCATCCGCTGGAAACCGCAAGACTTGGACTTGGAGCGGTTGGGTTAAGCGTGGGCAATTAGGGACTGGTCAACTTTTGTTAGGGATTCGTCCTACATCTAGTCCGTACTTCTTTTTTGGTTTTTTAACAAATACTACAGCAGACCAATTAGTAGTAACGGAAGGTAGTTCAAATTTTTATTTAGCGTCTGAACAAGTGTTTCGAGACCCATCGGCTTGGTATCACATTATTTTGGCAGTGGACACAACGCAAGCAACAAGCACCGATCGAATAAAAATGTACGTCAATGGTAGTCAGATAACATCATTAGGAGCCACACAAAACTACGGGTCATTGAATTTTGAGACACAAGTCAACACTACGACACAACACAATATTGGCTCTGCGTTGCCAACAACCACTAATTACTTCGACGGCTACCTAACCGAAGTCAACTTCATTGACGGTCAAGCCCTAGACCCATCATCCTTTGGTGAGTACAACGCTGACACAGGCGTATGGCAACCAATTAAATACGTTGGCACATACGGTACTAACGGCTTTTACCTGCCCTTTAGCGACAACACCACTACAACCACATTGGTGGCTGACTCAAGTGGCAACAGTAATGACTGGACACCGAACAACATTTCGTTGACCTCTGGTGTTACTTACGACAGCATGACAGACACACCCACGCCTTATGCGGACGGTGGGAATTATGCTGTGTTGAATCCTCTTAAACAGGGTTCTGCTGTAACTGTATCTAATGGAAACCTTCGTGCAGTTGGAACGGGTGCGGCATGGGGTACTGTATTAAGCAGTATCGGCATGACATCTGGCAAGTGGTACTGCGAGGTCACAGTTACTGCAAACAGCAACTCTCAAATGTTTGGAATTTGCCAAGAAACAGCGACTCTAACAACTCACGTTGGCGCAAGCTCTGTTGGATATGGGTACTACGCAGGTGGTGATAAATACAATAATGGTGTGCCTGCCTCATATGGCGCATCGTACACCGCAAATGATGTTATTGGTATTGCCTATGATGCAGACGCAGGTAGCTTGACATTCTATAAAAACAATGCAAGTCAAGGCGTTGCGTACAGCGGACTAAGTACAACTGCAACATGGTTCTTTGCTGTGTCTGCTTACAACACAAACAACACCAACGACATCAACTTTGGTCAACGCCCATTCGCCTACACACCACCCACAGGCTTCTTGCCTTTGCACACGGGTAACTTGCCTGACAGCGCAATTGTGGATGGGAGTGAGTATTTCAATACGGTGCTGTATACGGGTAATATAAGTGGCGCTTCTGTTACTGGCGTTGGTTTCCAGCCTGATTTTGTGTGGGCAAAAAATAGAAGCGCAGTAAACAATCACGAACTAATTGATGCTGTGCGTGGCGGTTCTTCTGCATTGTTTTCTAATGTTACCAATGCAGAGGCTACGCAACAAAGGATATCGTCTTTTGATAGCGACGGTTGGACATACACAATAAATTCCAACTCTGCTTTGGCTAACCCCTATGTTGGCTGGACTTGGAAAGCCAACGGCGCTGGTGTAAGCAACACTGATGGCTCTATCACCTCAACAGTTAGTGCCAACCCTACGGCTGGGTTCTCGATTGTTACTTATACGGGTACTGGCGCTAATGCTACGGTGGGACATGGGTTGGGAGTCGCGCCGAAGTTGATTCTCTTCAAGAATCGTGCGAGCACTAATGCATGGTGCGTTTATCACTCATCTATTAGTCCTGCGAACTTTTTACAGTTTGATACAAGCGCAAAATTATCGGCAACTACATATCCGATGTTTGGGACAACGCCAACTGCCGCTACATCTACGGTATTTTCAATAGGCACAAACCCACAAACTAACGCAGCCAGTACATTCGTCGCCTACTGTTTCGCAGAAGTAGAAGGTTACAGTAAATTCGGAAGCTACACGGGCAATGGAAGCGCTGATGGTACGTTTGTGTACACAGGGTTTAGACCGAGGTGGCTTCTGATAAAAAACACCACAGGTTATAGTTGGATTTTGAAGGATACCGCTAGAGACACCCGAAACGTAGCAGGTTTTACCCTTGTGCCTAATGCGTCTGCTGCCGACAGCGCAGCAGGGAACAACCCAACCGACTTTCTCTCAAATGGTTTTAAGCTCAGAGAAGGTTCGGTGAGCATTAACTCAAACGGAACCACCTATATCTACATGGCGTTTGCCGAAAACCCATTTAAAAATTCACTCGCACGATAAGGAAACACAATGTATAAAGTAAACAACAAACCACTTCAACTTGACCGTGCCTTTACGTTGGGTGACATTCAATACCCAAGCAACTGGCTACGTCTTTCATCCGCTGAAGACCGTGCGGCTCTAGGGATTACTTGGGAAGCTGAGGCAACCCGTGCCGATGACCGCTTCTACTGGTCAGGCGACATCAACAACCCTAAGGATATGGAAGACCGTGAGGAAGTTGATGAAGAAGGCAACCCCATGTATGTCAAAGTACTGGACAAATCTGACCCTGAGAACCCCGTCATGGCGGACAGCGATGAGCGTCTGGTAACCAAAGGTCTGAAGTCGAACTGGATTGCACAGGTCAAGGCAACCGCTGGCACTATGCTGGCAACTACCGACTGGATGGTTATTCGCAAGGCAGAGCGTGATGTGGCAATCCCTGATAATGTGGTAGCCAAACGAGCCGCAATCGTTGCTGAAGCCGACCGACTTGAAGCCGCCATTAACTTGTGCGAAAATGTTGAGCAACTGATAGCCGTTGTGGGCAGTCAAAATTGGCAAGATTAAAGGTAAGCCATGTCCAACGAAATCGACCCCATTCAATACGGCAAGTTAATCGCCCAAGTTGATAACCTGACAAACAAGGTCGATTCAATGGACGCCGACATTAAGGAACTGCTTGCCTTGGCAAACAAGTCTCGCGGTGGGTTCTGGATGGGCATGGCTATCACTTCAGCCCTAAGTGGTTTTGTTGCATGGTTTGTCGCAACTTGGAATAGGTAAATATGTCTCAATTCATAGATTTAGTTCGTTTACCTAACTTTGGACTTGGCGTATCCAAGGGTCAATTCCAGAATATCTCGCATATCCACAAGTTTGGTGCTGTTCCAGCTATGTCAGTCAATACGACAGGCACAATCTGGGACGTAAACGACACCATATATCCTTGGTCTGCATTTGATACTGCCGGCACTCTTAGCCTGACTCGCGCCTCTGCAAGCGATGCCGACAAGGTTGTTGTTCTGGTTGGATTGGATGAAAACTATGCCGAGATTACCGAAAGCGTCACATTGACCGCTGCCTCTGGTAACACCACGACAAACTCATTTATCCGCATCTTCAGAGCCTACATGACCACAGGCTCAAACGTTGGCAACATTGACGTTATCAAGAGCGCAACAACGGTGGCTCAGATTAACGCCAGTAAGAGTCAAACCCTGATGGCTGTTTATACGGTTCCCGCTGGAAAGACTGGCTATATGTTGCAGGGCACTTGCTCTTGTCAGTCTGGGGCTGATGCCACGGGCGATATGTTTATCCGTTATTTTGGTCAAGCATCGTTCCGAGTCGGACATTCGTTCGAAGTATCTGGCAACGGTGGTCAATACCTACATCCCTTTGTCATCCCAGTCCGAATACCTGAAAAGTCAGATATTGACGTTCGGGTCTTGGTTCGCTCAAACAACGCACGAGTAACTGCCGCTTTTGACTTATTGCTAGATGAGGATAACTAATGCTGGTTGAATTGGCGGCGGCGAACGCAGCTTTTGCCGTCATCAAGGAAGCCATAGCAAACGGTGGTGAGATTGCGTCTTATGGCGCAAAGCTGGGCGAATACTTTGGGCTAAAGGCTGAGATAGCCAAAAAAGCCAACACCAAGGGTAACGATTCGGAAGAGTTCTGGGCACTTGAAGCGATACGCAATCAAGAAGAAGAACTCAAGCAAATGATGATTTGGCAGGGACGGGCGGGGTTATGGAATGACTGGTTAGCATTTCAGGCTCAAAAGAAGCGTGAACGCGACCAAGCAGAACGTGAACGCATATTAGCCATCCAGAAGCGCCGTAAAGCCATTATGGGCGTTTTTAATGGCATCTTGATAGCAGTAATAGTCTTGAGCGGTTTAATCGCCATAGGTGGCTTAATTTGGGCTATCGTTAAACGTGGAGCGTTTTGATGAATGACCTTATATCAATGGTTTCGAAATTTGCGCCTGCAATCGGTACTGCGCTGGGCGGTCCTTTGGGTGGTCTGGCGGTTAGTGCAATTGCTGAACGCCTTGGTGTCAAGGATGAAGTAGAAGCCGTGACCAAAGCGATTAAGGCTGACCCTGAAGCCGCGCTAAAACTTCAACAGTTGGAAAACGAAAAGTTCAAGGCTGTTCTCGCAGACAAGGACTCAGCACGCAACCGCGAGGCTACGATTGCCACCAGCGAGAAAGCACCCCTACTCAACAAGCTAATCAGCCCCGCTTTGGCTTTGATTGTGGTGACAGCTTGGGTGGGCATCCAGTTCACTCTGATTAACTCAACCGTTCCA
>Ga0181556_1004194_pt1 | contig 11866 bp, 13 predicted proteins | sample 011ome_14_FD_148651 | JGI IMG/M metagenome (GOLD analysis project Ga0181556, IMG submission 148651) | Coastal salt marsh microbial communities from the Groves Creek Marsh, Skidaway Island, Georgia - 011505AT metaG (spades assembly) | ecosystem: Environmental > Aquatic > Marine > Intertidal zone... | reverse complement strand
TGTTGGAGAACGCGTACGTGCCTGATGCGGCTCGCATCGAGCAGTCCGTCCGGCGCATGCTCGAGAGGAACTGACCTGTGGCGATCGAGATCCGCCTTCCCAAGCTCGGCCTCACCATGGAGGAGGGCACAGTCGACGAGTGGCTGCTCGACGATGGGGCAGTCGTGACGGTCGGCACGCCTCTGCTCAGGCTGGCCACCGACAAGATCGACGTCGACGTCGAGGCTGAGGAAGCGGGCATCCTCCATCGCGCGGTCGCCAACGGTGCGACGCTCGAACCAGGGGCGATTCTCGGATGGCTGCTCAGTGAGGGCGAGCAGGCCCCTGCAGGCGCTGCTGCTGTCGCTGCCCCGGCTGCTGCCGCTTCGACGGAGGACGTCGCCGTGATCACCACGGTGAGGGGAGACGACGACGTCGAGGTCACGTCGGCCTCGGGTCGCGTCTTCATCTCGCCCAACGCTCGTCGCGTTGCGGCCGACCTCGGCGTCGACCTGGCGTCGGTCACCGGCAGTGGTCCTGGTGGCCGCATCGTCTCCGAGGACGTCGAGGAGGCGGCTGCGCAGGCGCGTCAGAGCACCGGTCCGGCGAAGGTCGCCTCGCCGCTGGCGCGCCGTGATGCGCGCGAGGCCGGCATCGACCCCACCACCATTCCCACGTCGAATGGCTACGTGTCACGTGGCGATGTGCGGGCAGCCGCGACGGCACCGCAGGCGGCTGCTGCTGCCGCCGTCGTCATGTCGCCGCCGGTGGCCGCAGCGACGGCCGGGCAGGAGACCTCCTCCATCATCCCGATGAAGGGAATGCGGGGGACGATCGCCGCGCGCATGCAGCAGAGCCTCACCGAGATGGCCCAGCTCACGCACGGGTTCGAGGTCCGCATGGATGCCGTCGTGGCGCTTCGCTCGGAGATGAAGGAGCAGTACGCGGCGCTCGGTGTTCCGGTGCCGAGCCTGAACGACTTCGTGGTGCGGGCCGCGGCGCTGGCACTGCGTCAGCATCCGATCCTGAACGCGACCATCACCGGCAACGAGATCCACCTGCTGAGCCGGATCCATATGGGTCTGGCGGTGGCAGTGCCCAACGGGCTGATGGTCCCCGTCATCCGTGATGCCGACACGCTCTCGCTGCCGGAACTCGCTCGCAGCACCCGCGATCTCGCGGACCGATGCCGCGAGGGCACGATCTCTCTCGATGACCTTGAGGGTGGGACCTTCGCCGTGACGTCCCTGGGGACTTACGGCGTCGACATGTTCACGCCGGTGATCAATCCGGGCAATGTCGGAATCCTTGGTGTCGGCCGGCTGCGCGACTCGGGAACATGGGAGGGCGACGCCTGGGTGCGCACCCAGGTCCTGACCCTGAGCCTGACGTTCGATCACCGGGCCGTCGATGGCGCACCGGCCGCCGAGTACCTGCAGACGATGGCGGAGCTGCTCGCCCGTCCGCTCGTTCTCGTCTCCTAGGCGTCCAGATGCCCGTCATCGCGCTGCTCCGGCACGGACAGGCGAGCTTCGGCACCGATGACTATGACCGCCTCTCCGACGTTGGCCGTCGGCAGGCGGCGGTGGCGGGTGACGAACTCGGTCGGCGCGGACTGCGTGCGCCGATCGTCATGAGTGGCTCCCTTCTTCGTCAGCGTGACACAGCGAGCATCGCGGCTGCCTCGTTGGGAACAACACCCAGTCGCATCGACGAGCGCTTCGACGAGTTCGATGCGCACGCGGCGGTCGAGGCCCACCTCGGGCGCCCCGGAGCCACGGACGGCATGGACTCGCGGGAGTTCCAGACTCACCTTGATGCGGCGATGGCTGACTGGATCGCACGGTCCGACCCACGTTGGCGAGCGTTCGTCGACGGGGCGCTCGCAGGTCTCGAGGAGCTCGCCTCATCGCTGCCGTCGGGCACGGATGCCGTCGTGGCGACGTCGGCCGGGGTCACTGCTGCAATCTCCGGAGCGCTGCTGGGTGCGGACGCAACGGGGGTCATCTCGATGAACCGGGTGAGCGTCAACGCGTCCATCACGACGGTGGTGTCCGGTTCACGAGGGCTGTCGCTCGTGACGTTCAACGACCACGGTCACATGCTGGTGGACCGCACCCTGCTGACCAACCGGTAGTCGACGCGGATCCTCAGCGGTCGATCGGCGTGAGGAACACGAGCGTCGGACGTATCCCCAGTCGAGTCAGTGCCGCACGGAACTCCTCCATCGCCGGGCTGAACCGATGGGCCTGCACAGCTTCATCGTCGGCGTAGCGTTCGAAGACGCTGAAGGTTCCGGGCTCGTCCCGGTGCTCGTGGATCTCGAACAGGGTCGTGCCGGGCTCGGTGTCTCCGGCAGCCTGCAGTGCCTTCAGTGCGGCGAGGACGTCGTCTCGCAGGCCGTCCGGAGACACGAGCGTGGCAAGAACGCCGGTGGCCGTCATGACGCGTCGATCCATCGAACGACGTCGGAGCCATCCCAGCCGTCGGCGAGTGCTGCGACCTTGTCGTAGAAGCCTCGAAGGTGGTCGTTCCCGACGTACAGCTCGAGAACTCCGCCCACTACGTGGCGGGCGTCATGAAAGCGCACCTCCATGCCGCTGGAGGAGGTGAGGGACATCGTGAGGGGAATGCCCTGCGCCTCGAGGGCATCGCTTGCGGCATCAAGGTCGTCGACGAAGCAGGCGAAGTGATTCACCTGTCCAGGGGCGTCGTGTTCGAGAACCTCGCGCATGGGAGCGGGCTCGCACTCGTGCAGCTGGATCAGCTCCAGCATCACCGGTCCCCATTGACCGAACGCCGCACTGTGGTCGTATACCGCCGGCTCACCGTTGTGGGTGGCGCTCACCTGGAGATGCGGACGGCAGAGAAACGGCCCGGCACCGACGTTCTGCGCCCACTGGTGGCACGCGGCCTCGAGGTCCGGGACGCGATACGCGACCTGCACGAGTCGTGAGGGCAGGGCGGCTTGGGTCGGGTTGGCGGCATTTGGCATGGGATCTCCGGGCTGGTTGGGGGCTGCCGGGAAAGTTACTGTACCTCGATGCAAGTTGTGTAGTCTTTGGCACGGCGCGCACTTGCGCGAGTGTCCAAGGAGTTGTGATGGCGAAGGTCTACAAGCACCCGATCTCGGGCTTCACCTATTCGCTCAACGAGGCTGGCCTCGTTCGGGTCGATGACCCGGCGACCGGGCGCTTCGGAATCTTCGACGACAACGGAGTCTGGTTCGAGGGCGAGATCATCGATGTCGACCTTCAGGCGGCGGGCTGGGTCGGTCGTACGCCCGAAGCCCGGGCGCTGCGGGAAGGCCTCGCGTGAAGACGACGACGGCCGTCCTCCTGTCGCACCGGCCTCAGGGCACGGCGGTGGCCGAGGCCCTCGAGCTCGGCACTGTCGACCTTCCGGAGATGACCCCAGGCACGGCACTGGTGCGTAATCAGTACATGAGTGTCGACCCGTCGACTCGTGGCCGAATGGATCCTGGCGAGAAGCAGTACACGACGAACTTCGAGGTCGGTGGGGCCCTTGACGGCTCTGCGATCGGTGTCGTCGTCGAGTCCGCCTCGGATCTCCTGCCGGTCGGTGCCACGGTCCGTCATCGGCTGGGTTGGCGCGAGTACGCAATCGTCGACGACAAGGTGGCGACCCTCTGCGATCTCGACAAGGCCCCCGCCATGTCGTGGCTCAGCTCGATGGGCCAGACCGGATTCACCGCCTACGCCGGCCTCGTGCCCGTTGGCCACCTCCAACCAGGTGAAGCCGTGTTCGTCACCGGTGCTGGAGGTGCCGTGGGGAGCATGGTCGGGCAGTTCGCCCGGCTCATGGGTGCGAGCAGGGTCGTGGGCAGTGCGGGGGGCGCGGAGAAGTGCGCATGGCTGAAGGACGAATGCGGCTTCGATGATGTCATCGACTACCGTGCGACCGATGTGCGCTCTGCCCTGGGCGAGCTGTTCCCCGAGGGCATCGACCTGTTCTTCGACAACGTCGGAGGCTGGCAGATGGTGCACGCTCTGCACAACATGAAGATCCACGGTCGGATCAGCATGTGTGGCGCCGTGTCGAACTTCGGCAGCCAGGAGCAGCCCTCGCTCGCCGAGCTCATCGAGACCGTGCTGCGCCGCGTCACCATCTCGGGCTTCATCGTCCGCGACTACGAGGACCTCCGACCCGAGTTCGAGGCGCGGGTGAGCGAGTGGCTGGCCAGTGGCGATCTCGTTGACCGCGCCACGATCTACGAGGGCATCGAGAACGCCGGCGCTGGTCTTGAGGGTCTGCTGAACGGGGCGAACCTCGGCAAGGCCCTGATCCGCATCTCTGACTGACGCACGACCGAGGGTCACGTCCTGGCGGACCCATCACGCAAGGAGAGAGCATGGCCGTGAACGTCATTGACGAGACGCTGTTCGAGTCGGTTGACCCCGTCGTGCTGAAGGGGTCCGCCTGCACCGAGTGCGACGCTCACGTGTTCCCGGCCATGTCGTCGTGTCCGATGTGCAACGGCACGGCGGTTCAGGAGATCGCGCTCCCCACACAGGGTGATGTGTGGTCCTGGACGACACAGCACTTCGAGCCCAAGGCGCCCTTTCGGACGGACGAGTTCCACCCCTTCAGCATCGGCTACGTCGATCTCGGGCCGGTCATCGTGGAGGGCTGGCTCGTCGGTCGGACGAACTGGACGATCGGTGAGCCCGTTCGGCTGGTCCTCGCCCCGGCGTGGACCGAGGATGGCGAGCTGGTCCACACCTTCGGCTTCGAGTCGGCGGGGGGTGCGTGATGTCCAGACGTGACGATGACATCTACGTCGTGGGCGCAGCTCGCACGGTCTTCGGGCGCTTCGACGGAGAGGACAGCGAACTCGCTGAGCAGGCGATTCGAGGCGCCCTCGCGGACAGCGGTCTGACGTGGAGTGACGTCCAGTTCGCCGTGGGTGGCACCAACGGCGAGACGAAGCCGGACAACCTGGTGTCGCGCATGGGACTGACCGGTCTGCCGTTCGTCACCGTCAAGAACGGCTGCGCCACCGGTGGCGTGGCGCTGATGACGGCGCGCAACGGCCTTTTGGCCGAGGGCGATGACATCGCCTGTGTCGTGGGCTACGACAACCATGCGCGTGGCGCCTTCAACGCCTCTCCCGCCCGCTACGGGATCGGCGACTGGTACGGCGAGACCGGCATGATGGTCACGACGTCATACTTCGCCCTCAAGATCCAGCGGTACCTGCATGAGCATGGAATCGATCCGCGCGCCCTGGGATACGCGGCGGAGAAGGCGTTCGCCTACGCGTCCGACCACCCCTTCGCGTGGCGTCGCAAGCCGGTCTCGGTCGATGAGGCGATGGACGCCGACATGATCAACGATCCCCTGACACGCTTCATGTTCTGCTCGCCCGACGCCGGAGCGACATCGCTGGTTCTGGCACGCGGGCCACGCGCCTTCGACCTGTGCGACCGGCCCGTGCGCCTGGCGTCGGTGGCGCTGCGGGGCCGGCGCCCGGGGTCGTTCGAGGTCTTCTCGACGTGGCTGTCACCGGGGGAGCGCACGAGCCCCTCGATCGATGCCTCGGCCGCGGCGTTCGAGAATGCGGGCATCGTGCCCGCCGATGTCCAGGTGGCGCAGCTGCAGGACACCGAGAGCGGTGCCGAGATCATCCACCTGGCCGAGACGGGACTGGTGGCCCACGGCGCTCAGGCCGAGGGCTATCTGAACGGAGACTTCGCGATCGACGGACGCCTGCCGGTGAACACCGACGGCGGCCTGCTCGCAAACGGTGAGCCGGTCGGCGCTTCGGGCCTGCGGCAGGTGTACGAGGTCGTCCGGCAGCTCCAGGGCCGGGCCGACGGGCAGCAGGTGCCGGGAGCCCCCAGTATTGGATTCACGCACGTCTACGGTGCGCCGGGCATCAGCGCCTGCACCGTACTTATGGCAGAAGGAGAGTGACCGTGGCTGACCACGATCCCGCACACCTCGAGGCTTGGCGCGCAGAAGTCCGGGCGTGGCTCGCGACGGTGGCGCCGCCGAGGACCGAGGAGGTCTTCGAGTGGGGCGTGGGCGACCCGCGACTCCACATCTTCCTGTCCATGTCCCACGACGAGGAGGTGGCATTCCTCGAGCGGGTACGGGAGTACCGCCAGCAGCGCTTCGATGCAGGCTACGGGGCGATCTCCCTGCCGGAGGAGTACGGCGGTGCCGGGCTGCCCAGCGTCTACTCGGTCGCGTTTGCCGACGAGGAGCGTGAGTTCGCTGTCCCGCCGTCGTCGGAGATCATCTCGGTCACGACCGGCCTGGTGGGCGCTGCGGTCAGCGTGTTCGGGACGGACGAGCAGCGCGAGAAGTTCGCGCGAGCCTTCCTGCGCACGGATCTGCTGTGCTGCCAGCTGTTCAGTGAGCCGGGGGCCGGCTCGGACCTTGCGGGGCTGGCGACCAAGGCGGTGCGCGACGGCGACGACTGGCTGTTGACCGGTCAGAAGATCTGGAGCTCGAACGCCCAGTTCTCCGAGTACGGCTTCCTGCTGGCACGAACCAATCCCGATGTGGTGAAGCAGGCCGGCATCACGGCTTTCATCGTGCCGCTGGATGCCCCCGGCGTCGAAATCCGCCCCATCCGCCAGATGAGCGGGCCGTCCACCTTCAACGAGGTCTGGTTCGACCAGGTGCGTGTCCCTGATGCCCTGCGCATCGGCGATGTCGATGCGGGCTGGAAGGTCGCGCAGACCACTCTCGGTTTCGAGCGCTCGTCCTCAGGCTCCGGCCATCGCCGCAAGGGTGGCACGGCGGATGATCTGGTCGAGCTCGCCAAGCACCTGGGGCTCAACGACGATCCCGTGACGCGTCAGGAGCTCGCCGACGTCTACATCCGCACCCGACTGCACGCGGCCATGGTGGCCAAGGTGGCCCGTGCCACGGCTTCCGGCGACAAGCCGGGTCCCGCTGGCTCGCTGGGCAAGCTGCTGGCGTCGGACAACCTGGTCCGGATCGGAGACGCAGCCGCCACGATGCTGGGCTCGGCCATGGTCGCCGATACCGGCGAGTGGGGGGAGTTCGCCTGGACTGACCATCTGCTCGGCGCGCCGGGCTACCGCCTTGCCGGCGGCACGGATGAGATCCAGCGGAACATCATCGCTGAGAGAGTTCTCGGTTTGCCTGCCGAGCAGCGTATGGACAAGGCCCCGTTCAAGGAGCTCAAGCGCAACTAGGCGCTGGGTCGCGTCGCGGGGCAGACTGGCGCCATGATCGAGGTTCCCCGCGAGGAGTTTGAAGGGCTCGTCGCCGAGGCCCTCGACACCATCCCGCCTGAACTGGCATCACTCATCGACAATGTCGTCGTTGTCGTTGAGGACGACGCACCGGGCGACGACCCAGATCTGCTCGGCCTTTACTCCGGTGTCCCGCTCACCGAGCGTGGGTCCTGGTACTCCGGAATGCTGCCCGACCGGATCTCCATCTATCGCCTGCCGACACTTGCGATCTGCGAGACCCGGGAGGACGTCGTGGAGGAGGTGGGGATCACGGTGGTGCACGAGATCGCCCATCACTTCGGCATCGATGACGAGCGACTTCACCGGCTCGGTTACGCCTGAGCCGGTGGTGAGCTACCAGCCGAGCTGCTGAGCCACCCGCTCACGGTGGATGGCCGCGTCACCGAGGAAGGCGGCGTCGTAGCGAGCCCGCCGGAAGTACAGATGAGCGTCGTGCTCCCACGTGAACCCGATGCCGCCGTGGAGCTGAATCGCCTCGGCTGCGACGGCGTTGTAGGAGTCCGCGGCCCACGCCTTGATCACCGAGGCATCAGCCGAGAGGGTGTCCGACGGGGCCCACGTGACCTTCTCCAGTCCGGAGCGGGCCATCTCCACCTGCATCAGGGCATCCGCCATGCGGTGCTTGATGGCCTGGAAGCTGCCGATCTCCCGATTGAACTGAGTGCGAACCTTGATGTACTCGAGGGTCATGTCGAAGCAGGCCTGCGTGCCGCCGAGGGCGTCGGCCCCGGTGGCGATGAGGGCCACGTCGACTCCATGATCGAGCGCGGCTCGCCCGCCCTCTCCTGATGTGAGGACCGTGGCCGGTGCGCTGGCCAGTGCGACCGATCCGGATGGGCGGGAGAAGTCCAGCGACGGCAGGGGAGTGACCGTTGCCTCCGCTGCTTCGACGACGGCGACCCGTGGGCCGTCACTCGACGCTGCGGCCACCACGAAGAAGGATGCAGCGGAGGCGAAAGGGGAGAAGCGGACCGATCCGGAGACGGTGTCGCCGTCCAGCGTGACTCCCAGGGAACTCGGGTCCCACAGTCCGCGCGCGTCGGTGATGGCGGGCGCTGCGATCTCACCGCCGAGAATGCGCTCAAGGTAGGTCGCTGCTGACTCACCGCAGGCGCTCAGGATCTGACCGGCCAGTACGGTGCTGGAGACGAAGGGCACCGGGGCCAGCGTGCCCCCGAGTTCCTCCGCGACAGCGATGATCTCGGCGAGGCCGCCGAGGCCACCCATGTCCTCCGGGAGCCCCACCCCCGCGAGGCCGATCTCCTCGGCGAGGAGGCGCCACAGATCTGTGTCCAGGCCCGTCGCTGACTCCTCGAGGGTCCGGACCGCCTCCGGGTACCCGGACTCGGTCGAGGCGTCACGCACCGTCTCGCGCAGTTCGCGCAGTTCGGAGGGGTCGAGTGCTGTGAGGGGCAGGTCCGGGGACATGGGGCTCCGTCAGGTGGGCTTTCCTTACGTGACGAACAGTAACTCTATCCGCACCTGAGGGGAACCTGCCCGACACGTGATCAAACGGTGATGTCAAGGGGGGTCACAAAACTAGGACGTTCATGTAGATTGCGCTGACAGTCCCAGTCGGAAGGTGAATTCATGCGCAGGTCCCTCGTTGCCGCGGCGCTCATGGCGTCCTCAGTTGTCCTCGCGTCGTGCGCGATGCCAGCCGACGACCCGAACTGGGACCCCAACGCGACTGAAGGCGGCGTGCTGGAGGAGGACCCCGAGGTTGCGGCCGCCGCAGCTGCCGTCGAGGCCACCTATGAGGACTACCTCGTGGCGCCGACCTCCATCGGTGTGGACACCCCGCTGACGGCCCCTCCGGCGGCGGGCTTGGCGCTCCTCAGCCTGACCGACGGCAGCGAGTACGAGGCCGTCTTCGAGACGGCCCTGGCCGAGGCCGCCGGAGTCGTGGGCTGGACGGTCGAGTCCGTGCCCGTCGACTATGCCGATCCTGCTTCCCTCACGACGGCTCTCAACGACGCGATCGCGGCGGCACCTGCCGGCATCCACATCAACGGCGCTCTCGCGGCGGCTATCCCCGAGGACCTGGCTGCGGCAGAGGCAGCGGGCGTCCCCATCGTCTGCACCGGCTGCTCGGCTGACACTGCAGGTGTGACGGATGCGTCGATCAATGGCACCGAGCAGAACGACGCGTGGGGTGATGTGCTTGCCACGTACGTTGCCACCAGTCAGTACGAGGGCGAGGACGCCGGCGTCCAGATCTTCACGCTTCCGGGCGGAGCCACCGCGGACTTCGCTCTGCGGTTCAACACCAGCCTGATCGATCAGTGCCGCAACTGCTCCGCGACGGAGTCCACCGTGGATCCGACGTACACCGATCTCACGGATCAGGTCGCCGTCAACGAGTTCGTGGTCTCGGAGATGTCCACCAGCCTGGGTGCCTGGGGGCTGCTGACCAGCGGCTCCCTGTCCGCCGGAACGGCCGACGCACTGGCCAACGACTTCACCCTGCTGTCGCCTGTCACGGTCATCGGCCGCGGGGCCACGGCTGCCAACATCGAGGCACTGAAGGCCATCGGACCGGTCGCGGCCGTCGACCCCGCGGCGGATGACCCCGGCACGGCCACTGACGCGGTGGCCGAGGCGGACATGGCCGATGAGGATCTGGCGCTCCTGGGGCGTTCCCCTGAGGAGGCTGCCGCGCTGCAGGCGTGGATCGGCCTCCCGCAGCCGGTCATGGCCTGGCGCGTCGTCGACCAGTTCGCCCGAATCCTCGGCGGTCAGGAGGTGGCCGCCGGGCCGCTGCCGAGCCAGCTCCTCACGGGGACGACGGTTGCAGATGCGGCTCTGGATGAGCAGGGGAACTACATCGGCATCGCCGACTACCAGGACCAGTTCAAGGCCCTGTGGGGTGTCCAGTAGCAGGACGCACGATCATCGGGGCACGAAAACATGGGCGCGCCGAGCGCCCAGCCCTCGTCGTGTACAACTCAACTCGGAGTTCAGTATCTAGAAGGCAATGGATGGGTCGATCCCCATGGATTTGCCCTTCATGAAGAGAAAGTGTCAAAAATGTCATGAAAACCCCTTCCCATTCCTAGGACGTACAGGTACTTTGGCGGGGCTCGGGTTCACACGGCCCCCTACTGGAAGAGAGAACCATGCGGAAGTCCATTGCAGCAGTCGCCGCTCTTGCGGCTGCCTCGCTTGCCGTTGTCGGCATCGCGCCTGCCGCGTCTGCCGCGGACGGCGTGAAGGTTTCGAAGGCGATTGTCGCCAAGTACTCGAAGAACCCCACGTCGATCGGCAACTTCAAGCCCATCACCAAGCCCATCCCCAAGGGCAAGTACGTCATCACGATCACCAATGCCACTGATGCCGCCATCACCCTCAACAAGAACATCGTCGAGGCCGGCAAGTCACTGGGCTGGAAGATGGAGGCTCTGCAGGCTGAGAGCACGCTTGAAGGCCAGCGCAAGACTCTTCAGCAGGCCATCGCCAAGAAGCCCGACGGCATCGCGGTCTCCGGCATGGAGACCGAGTCGTACGGCGACCTGTACAAGAAGGCCGGCGATCAGGGCATTGTCATCATCTGCTCGGCTTGCATGAGCAAGCCTTACGGTGGCCTGAAGGACTCCCACATTGCGGGTCCGAAGATGCTCGATCTCTGGGGCCAGATGATCGCGGCCTTCACCGTGGCCAACGTCAAGGGAACCCCGAACGTTCAGGCGTTCGGTATCTCGGTCTACCCGATCCTCAAGCGCTTCGACACCGCCTACGCCAAGAACCTCAAGAAGCTCTCGCCGAAGTCCAAGTACAAGCTGAACGAGCTTGACCTGGTCAACGGTGTGCCGCAGCAGGTGGGCAACATCTACAAGGCCAACCCGGGCACCAACATGGTCACCTCCGACCTCGGTGACTTCTTCATCGGCGTTCCCGAGGGCCTGTTCAAGGTCGGCGCCACTCCGGGCCAGGCCCCGCTCATCGGTGGCCTGACTGCCGGCAAGGACGCGATTCAGACGCTCAAGAACAAGACCACCAATGCTTGGACCGCGTACTCGCTGCCCATCGTTGGTTACAGCGTCATCGACAGCTTCGCCCGCTACTGGACGAAGACTCCGTTTGACAAGGGTGACCTGCCCACGCAGATCCTGACTCAGAAGAACATCGGCTCGGTTGTCCTCAACAGTGACGGTGACTACGTCGGCGTCAAGGACTACAAGCAGCAGTTCGCCAAGGTGTGGGGCAAGAAGTAAGTCCCTCCCTGAACACAGAACAGGAGGAGGCCCGGTCCGCAAGGACCGGGCCTTCTCGTTCCTCGAGTATCTTTACTTGACGTTCAGTATCTTCCGGTGCACAATCGTCGCACCACCATGTCGAGGAGTCCTTACCCATGACCGACGTCGCACCGACCAAGCACGAGACGACGCAGCGCGAGTCGCTGGAGCCGCCGTGCCCCCGCTCCCCGGGCAAGAGCGTGCAGGAATACCTCGACGAGGACGCTCGCCCCGTTCCGCCGGTCCTGCGATACGACATCAACGAGGACCTGGGCACTGAGGATCTCGACGTGGAGCGCTACATCTCCCGAGAGTTCCACGACCGCGAGGTGAAGAAGCTCTGGCGCAAGGTGTGGCAGTTCGTCTGCCGCGAGGATCACATTCCCGAGCCGGGCG
>Ga0181556_1004190_pt1 | contig 11867 bp, 7 predicted proteins | sample 011ome_14_FD_148651 | JGI IMG/M metagenome (GOLD analysis project Ga0181556, IMG submission 148651) | Coastal salt marsh microbial communities from the Groves Creek Marsh, Skidaway Island, Georgia - 011505AT metaG (spades assembly) | ecosystem: Environmental > Aquatic > Marine > Intertidal zone >... | reverse complement strand
CACAAAATATCCTGAGTGAACTCTTCTGTCTGCTTTTTTTTTCCTGTTTCATCATCATGCTTTTTCCTCCTGTTTTGCTTCTCTTTCTTTCTCTGTTTCTTGCTTTTTCGCTTTCTGCAAAAAAACGTTCTTCTTCAGAGTTGCTATTCGCTCTTGTTTGTTGTTGCGACACACATCAATCACATCACAGAAGAAGAAGAACATCATGCCTCCTCCTCCTCCTCCTCCCACCTTTAGGAGTGAAAAAGTGGTGACCACGATCAACGCGGCGACTCAGGCGACGCACACGAAGTTCGTGTCGCCTCAATCGACGCCTAAGGGGAGGAGGGAAAAGAAAAATGATGACGTTGAGACGCCAGAGCCACCAGGTGTTGATGATGACGATGTGAACGACGACGTGGAAATGATGACGATGAAAGAGACGGAAGAAACGGAGCAAAAGGAGGAAAAGAAGAGGAGAGATGGAGAGGCAGTGACGTCGTCGTCGTCGAAATTTGGTCATCGGCATCATCATCCTCAGGAAAAAGCAGCAGAGAACAACGACGACGATTCCAACGAAAACGTTCAAATCCACGCGCGGTTGATGGAAATGTTAAAACATTACGTGAAAATAGGCCAAGCATCGGGCGTTCCGGGGAAAGACGTTCCGGTGGATTTAATCGCCAAAGCGTTCGTGAGTTTAGGGAAAGCGATTGGTAACGAGGAGAGCGACGACGTCGTCCTCGACCGTCGGAAAATTTTAGACCGAGAGATGGCGAAGTACGAGCAAGACGTGGTGCGGAAGTTGAAACACGCGGAACGAGCGGCGGAGAGAGAAATCACGACGTACGAAAAAGAGTTGGCGCGTTTAGAGAAGAAGTTCATGGAGACGGAAGAGGAGGTGAAAAGGTTGAAATCAGAGGTGAAAGCGTTGAGAGAGGATGGGAAATCGGAAGTTCGCAGAGAAAAATTGAGAGCGGAGATTGGCGAATTGCCGGAGAAGAAAGTCTCGGAGCGGACGTTGAAAGCGCTGGAAGAGGAAATCGCGCGGTTAGAAAAAGAAAACCTAGACGAGGAAAAAGAAACGAACGAAGCGCTGGCGGCTTTAGAAACCGCGCTCGCGAGCATCACGAAACTCCCCGGAGAAATCGAAGACGTCGTCGTCGTCGAAGCCGTCGTCGAGAATACGAATAAAAACGCCAACAATACTCACCAAAGCGGCGCCGGGACGACGACGATTCAGACGACGAGAGAAGAGCGAGAACAAAAAGAAGACGCGCCGATGCTCATCCAAGACGCCGCCGAGGACGGCGAGATTGTATAACATAAGGGCAACAAAGAGAGAGAAAGAGAGAGTTTCTATAGGAATAGCAGCACGTGTAGACGTATTAGAACTCTGTACTTTAAAAAAGGAAAAATTCTTTCGCTCGTTTTCTCAATCTCACTCGCTTTTTTCGCTTCAAGGATTGAACGCGAGGAGGAAGGAAATTGATGGCTGTCATTCACTCCTGAGTACGGTGAGATGGTTTTTTAGCTCCTCGAGAAATTAAGATTAAAAACGAAAAGAATATCCAATCGTCACTCACGCGTGCTTTGTTTCTTCCCTATACACGCACGCACGCGCACACACACACGCGCGAGAAACGAGAGACGAGAGAGCACTCACTCCTCGGTTGCGTGACAAAAGTCGTCGTTCTCTTCTTTGAAATTTGATTTTTTTAAAAGAAGAACCTCTCTTGTTGGTGGGTTTTGATGCCATTGCAAGGAGGCGCAAACTCTTCTTCTTTAGTTCTGGAAGAAATCATGGGGTCTTTACTCATCATCACTCCGGCGATTTTCGGCTTAATCTTTGCGTTTTTTATGTACAAGAAGATCAACAGGATACAGTTGTACCGAGCCACGCGAGGGCAGGACGACGATGACTTGTTGATGCGACGAATGGAATCAGTCGGGGATGAACTCGAATCCGGTGCCAATGGCGGGGATCAATATCGCAAGTTGAGGCAGATTTACCGGGATATTCAAGAAGGGGCGAAAGCGTTTTTGGCCGCTGAATATCGCATGTGCGTGTACTTCTTGGCCGCTATGGGCGTGTTCATTTCCATTTTTGTCTCCAGAACGGACGATGGATGGGACTTCAAAGTTGGCTCCCTCACGGCGTTCGCGTTTGTGGTCGGCGGCGTCACGAGTATGGTTTCCGGCTACATCGGCATGATGATCGCGGTCTTTTCCAACGCTCGATGCACGATGAGTGCGGCGAAAGATAACAACAGCGAAGCGTGGAAAGAATCGTTCAATTGCGCCTTTAGAGGTGGGGCAGTTATGGGTTTCGCGTTATCCGGTTTGGGATTGTTGGTGATGTACTTCATCATGATTTGCTACTCCGGCGCGTTTAGCATTCAAGGCGGCGAAGCGGTCAAACTCTTCGAGTGCATCGCCGGTTTCGGTTTGGGTGGATCATCCATTGCCATGTTCGGAAGAGTTGGCGGTGGGATTTACACCAAAGCTGCGGATGTTGGCGCGGATTTAGCCGGGAAAGTTGTCGCGGGTATCCCGGAGGACGATCCCAGAAATCCGGCGACGATTGCCGATAACGTTGGCGATAACGTCGGTGACGTTGCCGGTATGGGTTCTGATTTGTTTGGTTCTTTCGCGGAAGCGACGTGCGCTGCTTTAGTCATCGGTGCGGAATCTGTGGATTTAGTTTCCGCTGGTTGGGATACGTTGATGTTTCCGTTGTACATCTCGTCCATCGGCATCTTGGCGTGCGCCGCGGTGTCTTTTATCGCTACGGATTTAGACCCGGTCAGAAACGAAGCGAGCGTGGAACAAGTGTTGAAGAAACAGTTGACATTTTCCACGCTTGCGATGACGATTTGCGTGTACCCGTTGTGCCGCATCTTCATGCCGCAAGAATTTTACTTGGGCGGTAGAACCTTTGCCGTGGCGTGCGTGGATGGCGTCGTCTCCTCCAAGTGCGTCACGAATGGTCCGCACGCCGCGTTTGCGTGCATCGCCGCTGGTCTTTGGGGTGGTTTGATAATTGGCTTTGTCACTGAATACTACACGTCGCACTCGTACGCTCCGGTGAGAGAAGTCGCGAGATCGACGGAAACCGGCGCCGCGACGAACATCATCTACGGCTTAGCGTTGGGTTATAAATCGTGCGTGATTCCAATCACCATGCTTGCGCTCTGCGTGTTCATCGCCTTTTCTATGGCAGACATGTTTGGCGTCGCTTTGTGCGCGTTGGGTATGTTAGGTACGTTGCCAACCTGCTTGGCGATTGACGTGTACGGTCCGATTTGTGACAACGCCGGTGGCATCGCCGAAATGGCGGAACTTCCGGAATCGGTCAGGGACAAGACAGACGCGTTAGATGCGGCCGGTAACACGACCGCAGCGATCGGTAAGGGGTTCGCAATTGGCTCCGCGGCGTTGGTATCGTTGGCTTTGACGGCGGCGTTCGTCACGCGATCGAAAGTTCTCGAAAACGGCGTCAACATGCTCAACCCGGTGGTCTTTGCGTTCTTGCTCATCGGAAGTATGCTTCCGTATTGGTTCTCTGCGATGACCATGAAGTCGGTCGGTATTGCTGCCATGGAGATGGTGAAGGAAGTCAAGAGACAGTTCGATACCATCCCGGGTTTACTCGAAGGTGCCCCAGGTCACGCGCCGCCGGATCACGCCAGATGCATCAAAATCTCCACGGACGCGAGTTTAAGAGAAATGATTCCGCCGGCATGCCTCGTCATGGCCGCGCCGATCATCACGGGCACCTTGTTTGGCGTCGAAGCCGTCGTCGGTTTACTCGCCGGTGGGTTAGCATCCGGCGTGCAGCTCGCCATCTCCGCCTCGAACACGGGCGGTGCCTGGGATAACGCCAAGAAGTACGTCGAAAAGGGTGGCTTGTACATTGACGTGCCGAAGCGTTCGCGCGCGAGAGACGATCCAGAGGACGGACCGTTTACGGGAGAGATTTTAAGAAACATGGACGGGTCCATGATTATGATTTCGGAGAGACAGAAGAAAGGGTCGGAGTGCCATAAAGCCGCGGTTGTTGGTGATACCGTCGGCGATCCGTTGAAGGATACCAGCGGACCGGCGTTGAATATTTTGATGAAATTGATGGCGATTTTGAGTCTCGTGTTTTGCGACTTTTTCATGTCCATCAACAACGGCACTGGATGGTTTGCGATCCCGAGAGCGACGATTGGAGCCGCCTCGAGTTTCTAATTGAAAAAGAACGAGAATAATAAGAAAGAGGATATTAATAATTAAAGTGAACTACAGAATATATATTCAACAACAACGCATTGATCGCTCTATTTCAATTCGATATCTTCTCCTGAAATTTTAAACTCATCCGGTCGCATTTTCACAAAGTCCTTGAACTTCATCGCTATCGACTGCGGCTTTTTCACCTTCCCAGCCAAGGCGGCCATCTTTGTCTTCCCGTGCGCTTTCAAGTACTTGATCAAATCGATGGTGTATTGTTCGGCGTTTTTCTTCGTCGCAGTTTCTGGCGTTTTCTCTTCTTTCTTCTCTTCCTCCTCTTCCAAAGATGAAGAAGACGAGCTGCCGCTGCTGCTGCTACTGCTACTACTAGAAGACTCATCTTTTTCTTCTTCTTCTTCTTCTGATGATGATGATGATGACTCGTCCGAAGACGCTTCTTTCTTTGGTTTTTCTAAGATTTCCTTTCGCGTAGAAGCCGGCGATTTCACTTTTTTCTGGCTGGTGCCCTTGACTGGCTCTTCTGATTCCGACTCAGATGATTCGTCTTCACTGTCGGATTCAGATTCTGGTTCGCTCTTCTCATCTGCTTTTCTCTTTTTTGTTGCCGTGCTTCCTGGAGTCGCCGCCGCAGGTTTCTTCGCCGTGCCTTGAATATCTTCTTCTTCCGATTCCGATTCCGATTCCGATTCCGACGAAACCGGATCAGCAAACTCTTTCTTGAGCTGCGTCTGGATTTTCTTCTTGAGCTCCTCGTCTCCTTCCTCCTCGTCGTCGGATTCAGATTTAGATTCTGATGATGAGGAAGAAGAAGAAGAAGAAGAAGAATCTTCATCTTCATCTTCATCTTCATTGTCATCACTAGATTCTGAAGCGGATTCTCGAAGCATTTCTTCCTCCGTAACTTTCGCCAACGCCTCGTCGAACATTCTTTCTTCCTCCGAATCGCTTTGAAAGAGCTCGGCGTCTTTAGGCAAATTCTTCGGATCGAAGCGCTTGTCGTATTCGTACTCTCCTTCTGATGATTCCGATGATGATTCTTCTTCTCTTTCTTCTTCGCTTTCATCGGACGACGACGACTCCTCGTCTTCGTCGTCGTCATCGTCTTCCTCGGCATCATCATCATCATCATCACTTCCTTTGTCTCCGTGCTCCAAAACGGCTTCCTCCGTTAACTTTTCAATCTCATCGTCGCTCATTTCTACGAAATCCTCCTCTCCGTCGCTTAAATCTTCGTCCGTCTCTTCGTCTTCGCTCGCGAAATCCGCGTCCTCTTCCTCGCTATCGCTCGACGACGTATCCATCATCGCTCTCTCCGCCGCCATATCTTCAAACAGCTCGTCCTCCATCTCCTCGTCTTCGTACTCCTCCATCTCTTTCTCGAGATTGTTCCCTCTCACTCGTCCGTCCATTCTCCACCCGGTCACGTGCGCGTCCACGTTCCCGCTGTTCTTCATTATGAACGTATCCGAGAGCACGACGTCCAACGAAAACTGTTCCGTTTTCCCTCGTCGTAACGTCGCCAGGAAAATCTCCTTCGCGCCGTTCACGCCGACGTCTTCCACGACCGAAAGAATCGCGTGATGATTTTTTTTTGTCTCCTCCTCGGAAGTACTGCTCCCTAACGCGACTAAGGATAAACTCACGTGTTCCTCGTCGTCCTCGTCGATATCCACCCGGACTGATTTTCCAGCCTCGATGATGGTGCCCCAGAATTCGAGCTGCTCCGATGTCGCCATTTTAGATTTAGAGTTGTTGTTGTTTCTCTCGGCAGATTATAGGAGTAGTATTGGTGGCAGAGAAAACACAAAGAAAGCGCTTTATTCTTCGTTTCTTTCTTTCTCTCCTTCTCTCTCCGCTCTGTTTGTTTTAAAGTCGCTTCTTCTTTCGATGAAGACACTACTCTTTATAAAGATTATATAAAGAATGCGATGATTTTTTATGACGGCGGAAAGAGGCAGAGAGGGACACTCGTACAAAAAATTTTCAACCTTCTCGAGCGGAGACAAGGCAGAGGAGGACCCTCCTCAAATTATCCTTCATCGAAACACAAACAAAAAAACAAAAAATTTATCACCAGTACAAAAAAAAGCGAGAGAGAGAGAGCCACCAAAAAAAAACAAAAAAAAACAAAAAAAAAACAAAAAAAGCTGCTTGATGAGAACAAAAATCTCTTTTCCTCCTCCTCAAAAAATTCTCTCTCTCTTCTTCTTTCCTTGCGCGGCCCATTTAGAAACTACTAATGGGCCCCCGCTTCTTCTTCGGGGGGCGAAACAACGCGGGAGAGAAGATGATGAACAACAACAACAAAAACAAAGAAGTGATCAACGAACACTCCGGATTACTCTTAAACCGAGACCAGAGACCCGTGGGAGGGAGATTAGAGTACGTGGATTTGAATACGACGAAGAACGATGGGAAAATCAAGCCCCCGCGGTATACCAAAGTTGGGAATTTCGTGTTGCATCATCACGTTGCAAAAGAAGACCTCCTCGGGGCGAAGAAATCCGAAAGGAGCGCGAGTCAAAGCGAAATGAATAATGCTACTCGCAGGAGTGGTTATCCCGCGATGATGAAAGCATCCGCGGTCGTGGTTATGAGTTTGTGCTTCTTTTTGGTCGTCGCTGCCGGTGGGACGAAATACGTGCTCAGGAGCAGCAGTAACAACGCTTTGAACGCGAACACAAACGGTGAAAGTTCTTGGACGAGAAGTGCGTCCGTGCCTTCTTCTTCTTCTCGCTCTGCGTCGTCGTTTTCACCCTCGTATTCGTCGTCGAAAAACAACAAAAACATGAACGCGTTGATTGGTTTGCGCGAAGAGCCTTTCATCGACGCCAACGAGAAGTCGATCGCGAGCGAAGGCGTGTCTTTGGACGGATGGTTTCATATTTCCGCGTCTTTGTTCGTGCCTTCATCGATGGAGAGTAGTGGTGGTAGTGGGAGTAGTAGTAGTAGTAGTAGTAGTAGTAGTAGTAACACGAACGATAAAAAAGCGTACGTGTTTCCACCGGCGTTGTCGAAACCGGACAAGAACTTTGGATGGAGCTCGGAGGGCGAATTGGGCGCCAAACTCGTCTCGCAAAAAGGCGAGAGCGTCGCCAGAGCGGCGTTTACCGCGCACAGACGAACGTTCATTACCGATAGCGACTTGACTGCGATCAAACGGTCCGGATTAACGCACGTTCGAGTTCCGATAACCTGGGCCATGTTTGCCGAGGATGAAGAGTTTGAAAGAGGAGAAGAGCTCGTCGTCGTGGATCCGATGTATCGAGATCGGATGTTCATTCAAGCCTCGAGAGAAGATTTACGGGAAATGGTGAAAAAAGTGAAGACGAATGATTTACGAGTCGTGTTGGCGCTGAAAGGTATGCCGGGTGGCGCGAGTAACGACGAAGGCGACGGCGCGTGGCCACACGAAGCGTCGTTTTTTAGAGAGTTTTCGAAGGTTTTAAGCGCCGAGGAGACACAAGAAGAAGAAGAAGAAGAGAGGAGGAAGAGCAGCAACGAAAACACCAACAGAAAGTTGTTGTTCGGTGGTGCGTCCTCCGGCTCGTCGTCGTCGTCAAATATGGGTAGCACTGACGGCGGGAACAAGAAACTCGTCAAGGCAAAAACAGTCGCGAAAACTGGCGAGACGGCGACGGCGAATTTCTTAAACTGGCTCGCCAATCTCGACGACGATTTGAAATCAACCGTCGTCGGCGTATCCTTAATCGACGCACCAACCGCAAAGGATCCGAAGCAAAGAGCAGCGGCGCTGACGTGGCTCGAACGAACGTCGCAGATGTACCGTGACATTATCGTCGACCCAATCGTAGAAGCGCGGGGCGCGGTCAACAAAAGCGGCAAGAACAACAAAAAGCAAGAGAAAGGCGAAGAAGCCTCCTTGCCGTTCTTACACGTGACCATGTCGCCGACGATGGGCATCGACGTCGACGAGATGGCAAAATGGATGCGAAAAACTTTCACGACGGACGAACGATCCACGTGGGCGGCTTTGGACGTGCAACACGCGTTCCCGAGAGGCGTCGGCGCGTGCGTCGGCGGCCCGTCGCGAGGGTGCGCGTTTAGTTGCAGCGATTCCGTGGAGCAGGTCGCTCGATCTATCGGCGACGCGAGTGATAGTTTCGCGAGAGAGTTGAGATCTGCGGCAAGCGAGCACGGCGTCCCGCACGTCGCCGTGAGTGAGTGGTCGTTGAGCGCGGACGAGGAAGGTCAATGTCCAAACGCCGGTCAGTTTTTGGACGCGGCGTTTTCGCAGCAAGTGCGAGCGCACAGAGCGTCGAACGTTCGCGGATACTTTTGGCGATGGAAGAGCGCGTTCGACAACATCGAAAACGAAAACGAGTCCATGTCCAACCAAATGAGTCGAAAGAAACAACCGAGTTCGAACTCTTTGAGAGAATATCTATCCAATCGAGGAGGTAAGTCTGGAATCGTCGGCGATACCGCGAACGACGGCAAAAATGGCGGCAAAGTGTCCACCGCGGGTTGGATGGACGAAGGCGGCGTCGCGCGCGACGATAAGTTCGACCGATTCAAACCAAAAGATAAATCGATTCCCTACGATTACAAAACGCCGGAAGAGTTCGACGACGAGATGCAAATGAACACCATCGCGGACGATTGGTCGAGTCGAATGACCAACGCCATCGCCGAAGCGAAAGGCACCGGGAACTCGAACATAATGGATTTACTCGCCGAGGAAGACGAAGGATTAGGCACGAGCGAACAAGACATAGAGATGGCGTTGTTGAACCCAGATGCGGACGTGTCCGTGAAAACTCTCAAAGGATTCGAGTCTGAGTCCGAAAAACGGAAGGAGCTCATTGACTCTATGAAAGCGTTTGGCGAATCCGCCTCTCGATTCGATAGTTTGACGAGTAAAAAAGGCGGGTCGTCCGTGGTAGATGACAACGATGAGATTTTCAATGAAAACGGCGACGCGTTAAAGCGATCCATGAATCCGTTTGCAAAACCGTCCAAGCTTATCGAAAAACAGTTTTCCTCGAATAGCTATTCCGGCGATGAGGATTTGATCAACCCAGACTTTCGCGCGAAGAAAGACTTGGGTTTGAACGAACTCATCGACGGCGACGACGGGTTACAAAAATTGGACGAAGAACTTCAAGAATCCATCGTCGACGGGTTAGCGCAAGATGCAAACTACCAACTTCGCAACGCCGCTGCAAAACTCGTCAACTCCGACTCGGAGACTTTCGCGACCGACGACGACGAGTTTAACCGTTTGTTGACTGAATCCGAAACGCCGGTCATGTCCATGCCGAAATCTCAAGAAGAACGCGAGGCTGAGTTGTTGTCCAAGAAGTGGGATTCGTTTCCCGAGAAAGACGGCAAAAAGCCCGCGTTGACGATTTTAGAGGACGGTTTTGATCCGTTATCGATGAGTAACGATAAGAAACTGGACCAAGTCATCGGGGACGAGGCGAAAGATCGAGACGTTGAGGAGGTGACGAAAAAAGTCGAAGACCGCGCCGCCGCCTCGGTCGAAGGCGCGGAATTGGAAAAGACCATCGAGAAGAATTTGGCCAACATGAGCAAAGAAGATTTGTTGAAACTCGCGGAGCAGGCAAAGCTTGGAAAGATTACTCTCGCAACAAACTTAGCGCGACGATGAAAGAAATACTATTTATTAGCAGACGTTTGACTACCGCAGAATGTAAAACAAGATTGTACTACCAAATCTAATATCTCGCACCATTCAACACTTCCACGTTCGCGTTTACCCTTTCCATAACGCTCGGTGGCATGTTCACAAACATTTCCACTCCGTTCTCTCCGGCTGGCATTCCCGGTTCAGTCGGTCTCGACGTGTTGATTTGCACGATATCGTTCAACTCCGGCGGCAAGGCCAACTCCGGCGTCCCGGATCCGAAATCTAACTCGTACAACTTCTTATAGATCTCCACCAAATTGTTACACCAGCACATCTCACCGCTCATAAACGCTAAGCAGTCCCAATCGTACGCGTTTACGCCGGCTCGAAACGCGCTTTCCGTCAACATCAAATATTTCGATCGATCTTTCAACATTTTACGCAAACCGGGTTTGATCAAATCGCGGGCTTTCGCGATATCGTCGCCGCAATCGCCGATTTTCAAAGCACCCGTTTTCACACCAACGCACGCGTTCCCGAAATACATCGGCGGTAAGCCTTTGGACCCACCTCTGGCGGATACCACCGTCACGTGTTGGAAATCGCTCCCAGTTGGTAAACCTGAGAGTTTAGAGAGCTGTAACCACGCGTGCGCGCTCAACGCTTCGTTCTCGTTGCTCGCGTTCGACGCGGATTTAATCTTGTCGATGTTCTCTTTCGATATCTTAATCATGGATCGATTCCCGGCTGGAAACCTCAAGAAATCTGGTGCTAACGCTCTCCCGGCTTTGACTGCGTTCACCAACGTATCCACCGACCCGGCGCCGACGAATTGTTCTTCCTCCAACATCCGTTCAATCTCCTCTTTCTTTTCAAATTCACTCGTCGGTAACAAACTCCTATCGAATATGGGATCTCCGAGTGGATTCCCGTTTAAATTCCCTTTCGCAATCTCCGCCCACGTGATTAAAAACTCCACGAATCCTTGACCGTCGCTCACGGCGTGCGACATGCACACGCCCAACACCGATCCGCCATTATTCGGCAAATTCGTAATCTTCACCGTAAACGCCGGCGCGTCGCCGAGCATCAATTCAATCCAAGGCGCGAAATCTAAAAACCTCCGACTTTCGCTCGCGAAATCCTGCGGTAAATCGTCGATCGTCCTCGCGCCTCCATCTTCGAAAGGTTCGTTCACCACTCGAAACGGCACTCCGGAGTTGGTCAATCGTACGCCTTTATTCCTAAACCCCGGCGTTTGTAAATCCAACCGTCCGGCTAACATCGGATACTTCTCCAACGCCTTCTCCAGCGCTCGCTTCATCATCCCACAATCGAGCGGATTTCGGTAATAACTCACCACTTGCATGACAAACGGTACTTCGCCGACGTCGTACCCGCTCAAAGGGATCAACTTTGCTACTTTTAGAGGCACATTTTGGTCTTCGTTTGGCACGCGCACCATCTCGTTTACGAGCACTGATTCTTTCCTTCGTTTCCCGTCGACGAAATATCTCGCCGGGAGGAGTACCCCTCGGGCGACCGCTCGAGCCTGAGGGATTTCGATTAATGTCGTGAACGCGCCCGCGTTTTGTATCAGGACGACTCGTGACTTCTCACTCCGTCCTCGTCTGCGTCTGTTTTTGTGTCCTCCTCGTTCTCCTCCTCCTCCTCCTCCTCGTCGTTTGCATCGTTCGGTTGACGATATCCGCGGCGAAGATATCGTCGTTGCAAAACCGGACGAGGACGAGGACGTAAACGACGACGAGACAACTCTTCTCGCGTTCTCGTCTTCGGCAAGAAAACTGCGACGACCACCACCAAAACCTCCGCTCGAACGACCAGACGATGCCGTGGTCAAAGCTCCGCTACGAAGAGCGCGCATCATCGCGTTACCCCGCCACGCGAAAGAGAGACTTTGTACTTGTGATGAGATTTCCAAATCCTTTGTCCAATTTCTTCACAATTCGACGCGGAGTTGTTCGATTGTTCGACCACCAAAAAGACAGACGGGAGGAAAAAGAAGAGAGCGCAA
>Ga0181556_1004175_pt1 | contig 11899 bp, 12 predicted proteins | sample 011ome_14_FD_148651 | JGI IMG/M metagenome (GOLD analysis project Ga0181556, IMG submission 148651) | Coastal salt marsh microbial communities from the Groves Creek Marsh, Skidaway Island, Georgia - 011505AT metaG (spades assembly) | ecosystem: Environmental > Aquatic > Marine > Intertidal zone... | reverse complement strand
CCACTGGTTCGATCTTCTCGGTTGCCACCGCCTTCGGCGCCGCAAAAACGGTTTCCGGCATTACCAACGCCGCTACCGCTGTGGTCACGGCCACCGCGCACGGCTTCAGCAACGGCGACGTGGTGGAAATCACCTCCGGCTGGGGCCGCTTGAACAAGCGTGCCTTTGAAATCGGTTCGGTGACCACCGACTCGTTCACCCTGGTTGGCTGCAACACCACCAACACGGACTTCTTCCCGTCTGGTTCCAGCGGTGGCTCGGTGCGCAAGGCGACCACCTTCACGCAGTTGACCAAGGTGATGAACCCCAGCTCCAGCGGCGGCGAGCCCAAGCTGGTTACTTACAAGTACATCGACTCCGATGTCGAGTACTCGATCAACGATGGCTTCACTGCCACTTCGTACACGCTGCAGCTCGATGACGACGACACCACCGCTGGCTACACCGCGCTGCGCAGCCTGACCGATGTGCAGACCGACACGATCCTGAAGATTCTGCTCAAGAACGGCAGCCGCATTTACCTGCCGGGCACCGTGGCCCTGAACGACGTCCCCTCGATGCAGGACGGCCAGATCATGACCATGAGCGTGCAGTTCTCAGGTAATGCACGTCACAGCCGCTATACAGCTTGACGACATGAAATAGGCGAGCCGGTTGGGCGTGCAACCACCCAACCGGCTCTAATCAATCAGCGAGGTAAGCGCATCATGACTAAGCGTGATTTTACAGACCGGCCTTATGGCATCGTCTATCAGGCTCGGCACATCGCCAGTGGAAAAAGCTACGTGGGGCAGACTGTCGGAAGCCTAAACGAAAGATGGCGGCAGCACATAAAAACGAATTACTGCCGGTTGTTGCATAACGCGATTAAAAAGTATGGGGCCGATGCCTTTGAAGTTTTTCAGATTGACGCTGCCAACTCGAAGGAAGAGCTTGACCAACTGGAAGAGCTACACATTCAGCGACTAAATACCATGAGCAGGGCGCATGGGTACAACCTCCGCAATGGTGGAAGTTGGGGCAAACACTCCGAAGAGTCGAAGGCGATCATGTCTGAGAAGGTTCGTCAGGCGTTGCTCAATCCTGAATACAGGAAGGCTCTGTCTATCGGTCAAAAAAGAAGGATTCGCACTCCTGAGCACAATGCCAGAGTCGCGGCGGCTTTGACAGGGCGAAAGGCATCGGAGTCTCATAAGAAAAAGATGTCAGAGGTCACTAAGAAAAGATGGGATGACCCGATAGAGCGAGAAAAGATGAGGATCAACTCGATTGAGGCTCGTGCAAGCCAAGCATTCATCGAGCAGGTTTCCGCAACCACAAAAAACCAATGGAGCGATCCAGAAAAACGAGCCCGGCTATTGGCGGCTCAAGCAGCAGGGAAAGCCGCCTTCTGGGCTGATCCTGAAAAGCGCGCAGCACGGATAGCGAAACGAGCTGCAACTATTGAGAGCAAGAGAGCGGCATAGTCATTGCCGAATCCTCAACCGAACAGGCCCGCATTGCGGGCCTTTTTCATTGGCGAAAGCCAAAGTCGCACCTGCCGGCCCTGTCCTCCCTTCGCTGGGGAGGCTGGGCTGGTAAGGGCATTTCATCCCCCAGCGAACCATCACCATGTCCAAAGTCATCCTGGGCGCACGCCCCAAAAACTTCGCCGCAGTCGTCACCGTCACCATGCTGGACGGCACCACAGGAACCATTCCTGTCTCATTCAAGTACCGCACTAAAAAAGAGTTTGGCGAGTTCGTTGACGCCATGATGAAAGATGCCGGCCAGGAAATCACCACGACCGGAGAAGAGTTCAGCATGGCCCGCCTGCAGTCCCTCACGGTCGAAAAGAACGCCGACTATCTGCTGGAAGCTCTCGACGGCTGGGGCCTTGACCAAGAGTTTGGGCGCGAAAGCCTTGTGCAGCTTTGCGACGAATTGCCGGGTGCCGCCGTGGCCATCATGGACCGATACCGCGAAGCCGTTACACAAGGCCGCTTGGGAAACTGAAGGCCGCCGCAAAGGCGGTTTACGAAACTCCACCCACGGCGGAGGAAATCCGCGCAAGCGGGTTTGAGCCGGAAGACTTTGAAGACGAATCAGCCGAGGTCTGGCCTGAAAACTGGCCGGCCTTTGTGCTGTTCCTGACCCTGCAAACGCAGTGGGTCATGGGGCCGGCTGGCCACACCGGATTGAACTACCTGACGCTGTTCGCCCTGCTTGACCGCAGATACCCGGACAGCGCCGACTGGGAAGAGGCATTTGCCGACATCCAGGTGCTTGAACTCGCCGCGCTGCAGCAGATGCGCGCCAAAACTTGAGACCCAACCATGTCCACTGAAGAGCGCAAGATACAGCTAGGCGTAGAGGTTGACGCCACAGGTGCGCGCGCTGGCTTCGATCAGGTCGCGCAGGGCGCCGAGAAGATGGCGCAGGCTGTCGGCCAGGCCGGGGCAAAGGCCGGCGCCGGCATGGACAAGCTGGGCGACGCAGGCGCAGGCGCAGCCACCAAGCTGGACAGCAGCACCAAAGGCATCATTGCCAGCATCCAGCGCACCACCGCCGCCATGGAGGCCGGCGAGCGTGGCAGTACCCAGTATTTCGAGGCACTGGCCAAGCAGCGCGGCGTCAGCGTTGACACCCTGCGCCCCTACCTCGATCAACTCCAGGCCGCCAAGACAGCGCAAGACGCCGCCAATGCCAGCCTGGGCACCATGGGCATCTCTGCCAAGCAGACCGCCGCCGCCCTGCGCGGTGTGCCCGCCCAGTTCACCGACATCTTCGTGAGCCTGCAAGGTGGCCAAGCGCCCCTGACCGTGCTGCTGCAACAAGGTGGCCAGCTCAAGGACATGTTCGGCGGTGTGGGCGGTGCCGCTCGCGCGCTGGGTGGCTACGTGCTGGGCCTGGTCAACCCCTTCACCGTGGCGGCTGTTGCGGCGGGCGGCCTGTTCCTGGCCTACCGCTCCGGCGCCAGCGAGGCCGAGGCTTTCAACAAGTCGCTGATCCTGACCGGCAACAACGCCAAGATCACGGCGGCGGGCATGGCCGACATTGCCCGCTCGGTGCGCGAGGCATCCGACAGCATCACTCAATCGGGCGCTGCCGCCTTCCTCACTGAGATTGCCACGTCCGGCAAAGTGGGCGCGGAAAGCCTGGGCCGATTCACCAAGGCCGCGCTGGAGTTTGAGGCGGCTGGCGGGAGCGCTGCTTCTGAGGTGGCAAAGGCTTTCTCAGAGCTGGCCAATGAGCCTTTGAAGGCTTCGGTCAAGCTCAATGAGTCAATGAACTACCTGACCCGCTCGACTTATGAGCAGGTCAGGGCGCTGGAAGAGCAGGGCAAGTTCACCGACGCGGCGCGCGTGGCACAGGATGCCTATGCAACGGCCATTGAACAGCGAACGCCTGCACTGGTGGAAAACCTGGGCTATGTGGAATCCGCATGGAAGCGCATCACCAGCGCCGCGCGGCTGGCATGGGGCAGCGTAAAGGAGGCTGGGCGCTCGACCGAACTTGACCAGGCCGACGCGCAGTTGCAGAACGCGATCAACACAGGCGCCACCGAGGCGGAGATTCGGGCGCTTGAGGTCAAGCGCAATCGTCTGCGTGAAATCGAGAACGCACGTCGAGCCGAAGTCAAGGCCCAACAGGAGCAGAACGACCGCACCAAGGCCGGCATTACGCTGGCCGATCAGGCTGCCGCTGCTGACGGAGCGCTTGCCGGTCAGCGCCGCAAGGTGGCCGAAGCCACGGCTTTGTTTTCTGCCGCCACGAAAGGCCTGGCCGCAGACTCTGCCGAATACCGCCAGGCGGAGGCTGATTACCTCAAGACTGTTTCGGCTGTTGCCAAGGCGGAGGAGGACAAGACTGCGGCCCGCGTTGCTGGTGGGAAGAAGCTGACCGATGCCGAGCGCGAACGACTGGCCGTCATCAAGCAGAACCGAGAGCTGCAAACTGCCGCCGTCAACGAGTACCTAAAGGGCTTGCAAGATCAGCAGAAGTTGCTGGAAAAGACCGCTGCCGACGAGGCGAAGCGCTTCGCGGCGCGCGAGAGCGATCTGGACCGCATCCGGGAACAAATCCGGGCCGAAACCGATGCCGCCGCCGCCATTGGCCTGAGCAAGTCGCAACTGGTGGAGTTGGCCGCTGTCAAGCTCGAGGACGCCGCAGCAAGCAAGGAGCGCCAGGCGATTGATGCCGAGATCATCGGCGATTCGCCTCGCATCATCCAGAGCTACCGAGACGAGGCCAAGGCCCTGCGCGATCTGGCCGCAGCCAAACGCGACACAGCCGCGAAGCAAGCGCGCCAGGACATGGCCGACGACTGGGCCAAGGAAACACAGCAGGCAACCCAAGAATGGGCGCGCGCATCGGCTGACATCGAGAAAAGCATCACCGACGCGCTGATGCGAGGCTTCGAGTCCGGCAAGGGCTTTGCCGAGAACCTGCGCGACACCGTGGTGAACATGTTCAAGACGCTGGTGCTGCGGCCCATCGTGCAGGCCATCGTCAGCCCCGTGGCTGGCACCCTGACCGCTGCGCTCGGTGTGCCGTCTGCTGCCAATGCTGCGACCAGCGCCGTGGGCGGCATCGGCAACCTTGGAAGCATCGGCTCTGCATTGGGTGGATTCGGCACGGCTGCCGGCTACGGTGCGCAGGCGCTGTTTGCTGGCAACGGCCTGGGCGCCATCGGCGGCGGCCTGGGAATGCTCGGTGCTGGCAGCATCTCGCAGGGCTTGGGGATGATCGCTGGCGTGGCCGGCCCTGTGCTGGCTGGCGTGTCGTTTATTTCGTCCCTGCTCAAGTCCACCAAGACACCCGGCGAGCAAACCATGGGCGGCTACTACAGCAGCCGGGGCCTCGAAGCCAGCATGGAAAACGCCCTGGCGATCACGCCCAGCGACGCCGCCGCGCGCGACCTCATCAAGCGCGAGGACGCCGACCTCAAGACATTCACGCAGCAGACCGTGGACGGCGTGCTCGCTGCCGCCACCAACAGCGCCAAGGCTCTGGGCATGGACATTGCCCTGGGCATTGACGCCGGCTTTGCCGCCAACCTCAACGGCCAAGCCAAGAACAAAAACGCCTTTGGCTACGCGCAGCTTTTTGCCAATGGCGAGCTCGCTGGCGAATACAGCAACCGGGAGCTGGGCAGCGATGTGACCGCAGCCGGTGCCAAGTTCGCGGGCGATCTGTCCGACGCAGTGGCCGACATCATCCTGGCCGGGTCGGACCTCAAGCGCAGCGGCGAAACGTCAAGCCAAACGCTTGCCCGCTTGGGTGGGAGCCTGACCGCCGTCAATGCTCAGTTCGATCTGCTGGGCGTGTCCATGCTTGACACCAGCCTCAAGGGCGGCGACATGGCGAGCACTCTGGCTGATGTGTTCGGCGGTGTCGAGCAGTTCCAGCAGTCCACGGCCAACTTCTTCAACGCCTTCTATTCGGACTCCGAGAAGTTCAGCACTCAGCAGCGCCTGCTTCGCCAGGGCTTTGACGAGCTGGGCATTGCCATGCCGCGCAGCACCCGCGATTTTCGATCGCTGGTGGAGGCGCAAGACCTGACCACCGAGGCAGGGCGCGAGATGTACGCGCAGCTCATGGCGCTGGCTCCCGCTTTCAGCTCGGTGGCAAGCGCAGTAGAGACGGCCTTCGACAGCATCAGCCAATCCACCGCCAGCAGCGTCCGAGACATCCAGCTCTCTTTGCTGGACAGCGCCGGCAAGTATCAGTTTCTGGACCGTGAGATTGAAAGCCTCATCACCAAACTGAGCGGGGCAACGCTGCCAAGTGAGATTGAACGGCTGTTCGGCCAGATTCAGCAGAGCACCATGCAGGCGTATGGCCTGCTGGATTCTGACCAGCAGAAGAAGGCAGCCGATGGGTTCATCGACGCGCTGTACGAAGCCGAGGCCATCGCCCAAAGCCGCCTGAGCGTGACCGGCGACCAAGCCGCCACTGTGCAGCGCCAGGTCGAGGCGGTGCAGCGCCAGATGGAGGCATCGCAATTGCAGCGCGAGGCCGCTGATTCGATGGTCAGCGCCGCCACCGAGATGCGCCAGGCAGCCGAGCGGATGCTGGCCGCTGCCAACACGCCCATCACAGTGCAAGGCGCCGGCGCTCAAACCCGCCGTGAGGTGGCCTTCGTATGAGAGCCACCGACGCGGCACAAGATGCCATCCTTGCCGAGCGATTCACGCGCCCGATCTACATGGTGGAAATCGACATCGGCGGGCAGGAGTACCTGAGCACCAACGGCGACGTGACCGTTGCCGGCATCGACTACACCGGGGCCGACGTTGGCCTGCGCTCCATCCAGAACTGGTCGAGCGCTGTTGTCAGCCTGCTGCCCACACCGGAACGAGTGGCTCAGGTGGTGAGCCAGTCGTGGCGCTACGGGCGCTGCCGCATCAGCCTGTTGCCGGCCACTTACTACCCGCTGCTGATCCAGCCTGGTTACGTGGCTGACGGCTACTTTTTGCAGGGCGCTGTTTACGCCGATCCGATGCTGCTGGTGGATGGCGAATTGACCGCCGCCAGTTTCTCTGGCGACCGCGTGGAGTTCACCGTGGCCAGCCGCGTCAGCGTGGGCCGCTGGCTGCCCGCCGCCCGCATCGCCCCGCCCATCTGCAACCACCTCCCCAAGCCCGGCACGGTCATCGTGTGGGAGGGCGACCGCTACACCTTGGAGGCCCGATAAATGCCCACCGTTTCACTCCCGGCCGGGCTTTACGCCTTCGTCGGCACCACCATGAGCCAAGAGCTGGGCACCGTGGTTGACCGCACCGACGACGGCGCCCCGGCCCTGCGCGACCTGTACGCACAGCCCTGGTACAACATCGCCGCCAAGTTCACCATCCTGACCCGCGCCCAGCAAGACACGCTGCGCGCCTTCCTGTGGAACAACCGCGCGGCTGAAATCCTCATCAGCATCAACGGCACCACCTACGCCTGCTACCTGATCGGGGAAATCCGCACCAGCTTCAACCTGGGCGCCGGTCGCGGCGCGGTGGATGTGCAAATGCGCGGCCGGGAGGTAGTCGTCTGATGGCCACCACATTCCTGCCCGATGTCGTATTCCCGCCACCGCAAGTGGGCGGCTCCGGCCAACTGCCGGCCAGCGACATCAACGACTTGGCCAACACCCCGCGCGACATGACCACCACCGTGGCCGCGCGTGGCGCCCTGGTGCCGCTGCTGTACGGCGAGCGCGATGTGCCCGGCCTGGTGTTTGCCGTGGGCAGCGTCGGCTCTGACCTGCTGATCGGCTTTCTGTGGTGCCTGGGCGAGTGCCAGTCCATCGAGGCGGTCTACTTCAACGACGCAGCCGTTCCCGGTGGCGTGACGCTGACCGACTACCTCGGCACGCCCACCCAAACCGTTGACCCCACGCTGGCCGCCAACATCGCGGCGTACAACGACCGGATGCGCGTGCCCATGCCCGGTGGCGACTACATCGGCATCTGCTACACCGTGGCCCGCATCCCGCCAGGTGTCATTGATGGCTTCCCGCGCGCACGTGCGCACATCAAGGGCCGCAAGGTGTACGACCCGCGCGTGGACGCCACCCTGTACCGCGACAACCCCGCTCTGTGTGTGGCCGACCTGATCGAAAACACCGCCTTCGGCCTGGGCCGGACCACCTCCGGCGTGTCCGCGTGCGCTGACTGGTGCGACTCCCTGCTGGGTGGCGTGGCAGGTGCCTACCGTGCGCGCGTGGCCCTCTACATCGCCAATGGCCGACCGGCTGAGGAATACGTCGATTTGCTCTGCGAGTACGCGGAGTGCCTGCGCGTGTACGAAGGCGAAACCGTCAAGCTCATCCCCGACCAGCCGGTGGACCTGGGTGCTGTGCCCGTGGTGGATGCCGACAAGATCATGGCCGGCTCTCTCAGCCTGCAGGCCGAATCGTCCACCGACACGCCCACGCAGATGGAGCTGCAGTACACCGTCAAGCCCACCGACCTGACGCAGCCCTGGGGCATGGAGCCCGTCACCGTGTCGCTGGCCGGCGTGGACGAAGGCGAGGTGCAGCGCATCCCCACCAGTGTGAGCATGGAAGGCGTGACGCGCGAGATTGAGGCCGCCAACAAAGCCATGGCCCGGCTGATGCGAATGCAGAACCGCATGACCGCCACCTGGACCACGCGCGACAAAGGCGTGACCCACCAGCGCGGCGACGTGGTGATGATCGATCACCCAGCGCGCGGCGTGTCCATGCCGGTGCGCATCGTGGATGTCAACCTGGTTTCGCCAGGCCGCTACCAAGTCACAGCCAAGCGCTACGACGCCAACCACTACCCCGCCGACATTGTGCTGCCCTCCGATGAGGGCGTGGTCCCCGTCGGCGCCATCGGCATGTTGGTGGGCACCACCGTGCCCGATGGATGGGAGCTGTTCAGCGCTGCCGATGGCCGCTACATCGTGGGCGCTGGTGGCGCGCTGGCGGTGGGTGATACGGGCGGCACATCCACCTTGGGGCCATTCAGCGGCACCTCTGGCAACGGCGGCGACCACGTGCCCGGTGATTTGGGCATCCCCCAGCCCAACCCCGGCTCAACGCCCGTGCCTTACGGCATCATGCCGAAGACGTCTGCGCTCGATGGCTATGTGGGCTACCACACCCACGCATACACCACCGCATCAGCCGCTGAAAACTTCCTTCGGCGCGAGAACGCCCTGGTTCGCAAGATCACCGCCGACGGCCTCACTGTGCCGCCCACTGTGCGCGTTTGGGGCCTGCCCAACATCACCACCACGGCCACCAAAAACATTGGATTTGCTGGGCGCTTGCTCAAGGCGGCAGCGGCATCTGCCAATGCCGGCGCATCGTCGCAAAGCCTGGCCACCACGCTGGCATCCACCGCCGCTGCGCTGCACGACCACTACACCGACGCGTGGTCGGGTTACGACCCATTCGGCACAGGTGGGTCGGGCACTTGCCGCTACTACGTGGAGAGCATGGGCGCCCACGGTCACGGCGCCACGTTCACCGCCGTTCACAACCTGCAGCGCCGTCAGCTTTGCGCGTTCGACTCAGGCTCGGATTTCGTCGTCACGCCCGGCGTCATCATGGCCTGGGCTGGCTCAGTGGGAGCGCTGCCCCCCGATTGGGTGCTCTGCGACGGCGCCAGCGGCACACCCGACATGCGGGACAGGTTTGTGGAGTTCGCCGGCACCACCCCTGCCGCGCCTGCCGGCAACAACACCGTCACGCTGACCGGCCTGAGCGATTCGCACGGCCACACGCACGACGCTGGCGCGTGGGCCGATGCCCCTGTCTACAACTACGCCGGCCACTCCGGCACCGTCTATCACGACCACTACACCACCGCCTCGCACGCCTTCACGCCTGCCTATTACGCGCTGGCTTTCATCATGTTTGCACCGAGCTAAGGACACCACCACATGAGCGATTTCATTTACCAGGAAGGCACCCCGCTGGACTGGGCCGACATGAATTACAACCTGCAGCAGATGCAGGCCAAGTACCTGGACAGCGCCAACAATGCGGCCATCGCCATAGCGGCGGCGAACTTCAAGGGCAACTGGATCGCACTCACCGGGCCTCTGGCTGTGCCGGCTGCGGTGTACCACTCTGGCAAGTTTTGGCTGTTGCTGTCTGCCCTGGCTGATGTGACGGCCAAAGAGCCGGGCGTCGATGCGGAGTGGCTGGAAATCATCACCGGCAATGTGATGGGGCCGGCCAGTGCGACAGCGGGCAACTTGGCCACGTTGGATGCCACCGGCAAGGTTCTGAGCGATGGCGGGATTGCACCGGGTGCGCTGATGCCGAAGGCGGGCGGCACGTTCACCGGGGCAGTTTCTGTGCCCGCTGCGGCAACGGGCGCTCAAGCGCCGCAGGTACAGGAGGTGGTCAAGAAATCCGGCGACACCATGAGCGGCTCGCTGTCGGTCGGTGGCAATCTGACCGTCACCAGTGGGTCGGCGGCGATTGGCTACGGCACAGGCGCAGGCGGCACGGTCACGCAGGCCACCAGCAAAACCACGGCGGTCACGCTCAACAAGCCGGCTGGTCGCATCACGATGCACAACGCTGCGCTTGCGGCTGGCGCGTCGGTGGTGTTTGTGGTCAACAACACGTCGGTCACGCAAAACGACGTGGTAGTGCTCAACGGCATCTGGACGGCGGTCAACCCAAGCAGCTACCGCATCGAACTTGAGCGCATCACCTCAAGCGGCACGTTCCACGTTCGCGTCACTAACATCACCGGAGGCTCACTTTCTGAGGCGCTAGCCATCACCTTCGCAGTCGTCAAGGGGGCTACATCGTGATCCTGTCGCAACTCATCCGCTACACCAACGCCCCGGCCATCGAGGCCACATGGGTGGACGAATCCGGGCAGGTGGTCAAGTGCCAAGCCTACGCCAACAGCCAGATGGACATGCTGGCCGCCGACCTGGGCGACGATGCCGCACAGCACCAGCCGCTGATGGACGAAGTGGCGGCCACGTATGTGGAGCCTGAGCCGGTGCCACCGACTGTGCCCGCCAGCGTCACCATGCGCCAGGCCCGGCTTGCGCTGCTGGGCGCCGGCAAACTCGCCGCCGTGGCCGCTGCCCTCGACTCGCTGCCAGAACCGGCGCGCAGTGCCGCCACCATTGAATGGGAGTACAGCAACGAGGTGCTGCGGCACAACGGCTTTGTGGCCGCGCTTGGCCCGGCGCTGGGAATGAGTGACGCCGCCATCGATGCGCTGTTCATCCAGGCGGCCACGCTGTGAGAGTCGCTCTTGCACTCTACAAGGGGCCGCCCCGCCGAGATCTGGCCCATACGGTCAGCCACTACGCTATCCGCTTTTGGACGTGGAGCCGGTGGAGCCACGCCGAACTGGTGATAGACGGCACCTGCTACAGCTCCAGCAGCCGCGACGGCGGTGTGCGCGCAAAAGACATCGACCTCACCTCCGGGCGCTGGGATGTGCTGCCTCTGCACCTGGACGATGAGCGCATGGAGGATGCGCTGGCCTGGTTCCTGACCAATGCCGGCGACCGGTACGACTGGGCCGGCATCGCGCGATTTGTCCTGCCGTTCCTGCCGCATGGCCGTCGCCGCTGGTTTTGCTTTGAGGCCATCGGTTCGGCGCTCGGCATGGCTGGTTCTCACAAGCTGACCGCCAACGATCTCCACGCCTGGGCTGTGCAGCGGCCTGCGTTTGACTCCACCGCAAACCAAGACTGAGACCATGAGCGAACCCATATCGACCTCTGGCGCCGCAGGGGCGTCCCTTGTTGCCATTGCATCCGGCCTGGTCGGTGCCAAGTTTGGCCCCATGGCCACGGTCATGGTGGCCGCGCTCATTGGCACGCTTGTGAGCTTGGGCGAGGTGGACACCACCAGCCGCACCGAGGCCGCCAAGTACGTGGCCCGCTACGTGGCCATGGCCGCCATCTTGAGCGGCACCCTGGCCTACCTGGTGGAGCGCTACCTCGAAATCCCAGCCGTTGAGCTGTTGGCCCTGGTGGCGTTCATCATCGGCTGGGTGGGCAATCGCTGGCTGGCACTGCGCGAGGCCATCGCAAACGCCCTGAGCGTGTTTGTCGGTCGCAAGGGGGCAGGGCAATGACACCACTGCTTTTCATCCACACCGCGCTGGCCGCCGCACTGCTGTGGTCCAGCTTCTGCCGCGCGAGCATCACCAACAAGCGCAACACCGTGGCGCCCGTGCGCTGGGCGTTCTCGGTGCTCATGTCTGCCGCCGTGGTGGCCCTGGTGGCGCCCTACGTCTGGGCGTACCAGCCCGACTACATGTCCGTCACCCTGCTGACAGGCATCACTGCCGTGCAAGTTGCCACCGCCGCCTATTGGGGCAACGGTGTGCCCGAGTCTTTCCGGCCAAAGGAGAAAAAGCCATGCGCCTGACCGCCAATTTCACCCTCGATGAACTGACCCGCAGCA
>Ga0181556_1004167_pt1 | contig 11921 bp, 18 predicted proteins | sample 011ome_14_FD_148651 | JGI IMG/M metagenome (GOLD analysis project Ga0181556, IMG submission 148651) | Coastal salt marsh microbial communities from the Groves Creek Marsh, Skidaway Island, Georgia - 011505AT metaG (spades assembly) | ecosystem: Environmental > Aquatic > Marine > Intertidal zone... | reverse complement strand
GCATCTCATTATACTTGAACCCGATAATGTCTTCTTCACAATCGATGCCCATCTTATTAGCGATCCATCCTATGATGATTAGAATACCTACAACCGTAAACTGCCACCATGTGACAAGCTGATCGATAATGAAGTCCATTACTCTGTCTCCTCTGTTACTGCCTCTTCATAGTATACAATAATCTCACCCTGTTGATTTATATATCTCCGAAGGTCTGCGATATTGAGCGCAAGGTTCTCATAATCTTTCATACTTAAAGCAACAAAGGCCACGTCACCGTAGATCTCTGAGAACTCTTTTATGAACTCATCAAAGTTTTCCTCGGTTACAACGAAGACTCTGGTATCATTCAGTTGGAGTGGTTTCGGTCGAGCTACCGTTGGTATCTGTACTCTCTCCACTTTGACCACTGTCTTGATCTCCGGCTCCGGGATCAGGCGACTGCAGCCACTGAGGAAGAGGGACGTCATTAGTATTACCGGTATCGTCCATGAGCCCACGCCACAAATCGGCTGACGCTCCATTCATCTTTCCTTCTAATTGTTTCGAATCTTTAAGTGCTTCTACTACTAAGTTCAACTTACTCAGTTTCTGTCTGAGTTCATCACCATACTGCTCTGCTTTCTGCAGCTGTGATTGTAAATTTCTATTGAGTGCACCAAGCTTTGTGATGTCAGCTTTGAGTGTATCTACGCTTTCGTTTGCAGTCTGAACCGCAACCTCAAGTTGAGCGTTGTTCTTTTGCAAAGTAGAGATAGTGTTTTGAGTCGTATCGTAGTAGTACTTAGCACCGTATGCAGCTGCTCCAACAACGCCAATCACAAAGATGGCAGCATATACTTTTAACATTAGATCACACCGTTTTGCACCAAGTAGTCTTTAAATCGTTTTACCAAAGCGTAGTGATCTTTCTTTCTTTTACGACGATCGTGTACATAAGAAACCATTCCCTTGCCCGTAGGACCCATTGCAGTTTGAGCTGGGTTTGGAATGGAACCAACACCGGTCAACTCATCGATGTTTAATGTCTTAGGATAATTTTTATCGCCAGGTCTTAGTTTTCGTTTGCCTGCAGCTCTACGCTTACGAATGTTATCCCACAAACTTTCGTTCGGCCTATACTTACGACGTTTCATAGCTCTTGATCTTGTGTCACCAACGTTCTTTTTGCTATCTACGTCAGACACTTTCAAGTTCTTAAGTTTTTTGTCAGGAATCAGACGCTCTTTCTGAGTCATCTGCTTTTGTTTATCGTTTTCTTTCTGCCGAGCCTTAGCGTCGTCGGCACGATTCTTTCGTATCGTAGCCAAGCGTTTAGCTCTTTCTTTCTGCTGGTCTTTACTCAAAACACCAGCATCTTCCTTTTGCATTTCTTTCGTTTTCTTTTTCATGGCGTTTATGTACTTTCTATAAACTGCGGCTTCGGCCGTTTTACCCATGACTCTTGCTCTTTGCTCCATAGCGATAGCTGCTTGTATCTTATGAGCGTGAGTCTTACCTGAACTCTTAATCTTTGCTACGCTTGCCTTCGCGGTCTCAACATCCTTAAAACCTAAACCCTTGATGGTGCCTTTTGGATTCTCATCCGTATACAAGTCGGAATGGCTAGGGCTATTTCGCCTCTGGCCTTTCTTTCTTGGAATACGGGGAGTCTCGTCCATCACTTGTAAAGTTCGCCTGTAGTTATATACACTGGTTGATTTGTCTTAAGATGTGTCGCTTCGTAAACTTTTATTCCAAAAACTTCACCTACCGGATCACTATTGAAAACTTTAACCTGATCTTTAGGTAACACTATTTCATCCAGAGTCCTATTACACACTTTAGGGTTTTTCATTCTATATACGCCTGGTGCGAGTGTACCATCTTCAAGAACAAACCATTCACTCTCTTCATTTAAAAAGTCAGTAGTGTCGAATCCGAACTCAGACACGATCTTCTCAAGCTGATTGTCGGATAACCCGTATTTTTCTTTAATGAGAAACAAACCTGCGGCAAATGATCCAAGGCCTGAACCAAGTCCGGGGACTTTGCCGAGCAACCGCTTAAGGTTAGCGCAAAGACGAATGAAAGGAGTATAGGAAGATTTCTTAGCATCTGTATCAAGTGGCTGACTCTTAATTCTTTTTCCATTTTGATCAATAACACCTTCCTTATATGCGTCCCATTTTTTCCAATCGAGCACTAGCATCCGGATAAACCGGAAGGTGTAAACCATATCTGCGCCACGTTTAATTATACTCATATTTCTCTTAACCTGTTTACAACTAACGGATCCATTGGAAAGCCAGTAACTTGGTCATCCGTGATATACTTTAGATATATCAAGAATGGCTTAATTACTGGCCAGTGTTTATCATCAAGCTTCAACTTTAAGATATTGACTGAAGGTTCGTTTCCGAAAGAATTAAAAATCACGATCAAATGATTTAAGATTAACCTCTCAGCTAGCTCACCATGTTCAATATACCTGTTGGCCAGTCTCTTAACGTACTTAAACCTTTTCAGGTCTTCGTAAAACTCTTCAATATCTGAGAACTTAGGTTTGTAATATGCCTTGGCGGCATACAACATTACGTTCTCTTCTGTTAACTCATCGAATATCATCATAAAGTTATATATTCAATTAGCCAAATAGAGAGATCTTAGCTTTCTTTTTCTTCTTCTTTGGCTTTGGTGCGATGTCTTCTTGAACCTCAGCTTCGATGTCGTCCATATACACATGCGGATCTTCTTCGACAATTGGAGCTGGTTCAGCAATCATTTGTACACCATGATATTCATCAAGCTGTTCCTTAGTAATCTTCATAGCTTTCAAGAGTTCGCCTGTACGAGGATGCACCCATCCACGAGCTGTAGGGACACTTCCCTTTGGTCCTGGTTTAAGAGCCATTTTCATCTTCCTTTTTATACATTGATTCATATGCAGCTTTGATTTCTTCAACCTGTTCTTTGGTAGTCTTGTGAGCAGGATGATCTGGTGTAGCTGACTTTATGATAGCCTTATCACCTTGCTTGTTATCGTTGTTGCGCATAGGTGCTGCTTTTGTTGAATCCTCAGCCTTCTTTGACTCAGGATCTTCTTTTTCACCCTTGCCATGTTTTTCTGAGGGGCTACCATCCGTCATTTTCTTGTCTGAACGTGCATCGTCCTTTGGCATGTTTTCAGGCTTAGTCGCACCTTTATAGTGTTTAGCACGATCTGCTTCTGTGATTTCAGCAGCGTCTTCCCAGATAGACATTAGCTTATTGCGAATTGTTGATTCTTTGGTGGACGTACGCTTTTCCACGTTACTCATGCCACCCAAGTGCTTGTCAACATACTTAGCTAATTTCTTAGGATCCTTATGAGAGATAGTTGCACGCTCTCCAAATGGGCTTGAACCATGATGTGTAACTGTCATCCCAGCTCTCTTAGCATGGCCAAGACCAGATTTCAACATACTATCTGAATACACATGATTAGTTTCTTGTATGTCCATGTCTTCCTTCTTCATTGCTTTTTTGATTGCTTTACGACGGTTATGTAAGTACTCGTCTGACTTATCGACATCACCGTCGTTGTCAATGTCAGCGTCAGCTTTACCAACTGGATCCATTTTAGCTTCTTTTTTCTTTGTAGGTACAGGCTTGGCACCCATTGCTTTATCTTGCTTTTTGATGACCATGTCTTTGAACTTACCTTCTTTCACAGCATCTTCATCATCATGTGGAATTACATTGCCCTCGGCATCTTTTTCATGATGCTCTTTCACAGCCGCTAATCTTTCAGCGGCTTCTTTTGCTTCAGCATTCCGTTTAGCTTGTTGAGCTAATTCTAATTCGGCCATTGTATCGAGTGCGGCCCGGACACCTTCAATCATTTTTCTATCCATCTGCTTTACTCCTACATCCAGATGTTATTTACAATGGCTGCTATTGCTACAGCCATTACCACCCAGAACAGTTTATTGATTGTCTGGACCGTTCTAGTATTATCGGAAGCTATCGCTCCAATCTCGTCTATCTTTACAGATAATTTGTTTAATCTTTCGGTATGATGCGTTTGAGATTCTGCCAAAGCTGCTATCTTTTCCTCGGCACGAGCCAAGTCAACCATAGCATCGGCTAGTCGATCGATCTTTTCTTCGATTCTATCGAGTCTTTGGTCAGTACTCATTTTAGTTATCAACCTTTGCACTTGCTCTCCACTGGTAACACGACCAGTATCTTGCCTTAGTCTTGGGACCCGGATTATCGCAGTTATGTCTTGCTCTAAAGCTTTTACGCCGAGCAGGATCATCTCTTTTAATACTCATGTTTGGATCACCAAACCTTACAACAACTACTTTGCCCTTTTCATTCTTTACATACACCTTAAATTTCTTATTCGGGTCTTCAGACGTACGAATAGGATCATTCAAGGTAACTTTTCTACCCTGATACTCGGCTTCTTCCAGTTCTAGATCGTCATACATACCTTCACAGATATTATCGATCTGATCCTCTCGGTACTGTTTGAACTTATCCAAACTCATAAGCTGCGATCCTTCTCATTTGTTTATTGAACTCGGACTGGTTCGGCTTGGTCTTATAGAGCTTCTTGGTAAGTGAGCTATTCTTCTTACCTTTGATTCTCCATTTGTAACCTTTTGCCTTGTGCTCAGGGTCCGTAGTTTTTACCAAGCGTCTCTTGTACTGAGCCTCATAAGACTCAGGACCTTTTGGCGCATCGGTAGAACCTTTCTTGCCTTCTGCAAATTCTTTAAACCGTTTCATTGTTTCTCACCTATATAGTGGTAACTGTTATCGCAATTACAATTACAGCAAACATCATTCACACAATCCTGACAATCTTCTCCACAATGACAATCATGACCGCACTTATGACATTTATCCATTATCGCATCCCCAGATGTTTCTTAACAGCCTTTTGAGTCTTAGGATCTAACCGCCTGAACGCTGGACTGTTAGGTACCATTCTTGGATTCGCCTTAAACATTCTCAAGGTATCGTCATCAACTTCGATACCTTTCATTAATTTCTTTTCGTCAACCCGATTATCCTTGTCAGTCTTTTGTGACATCATATAATCACGGGCGGTATCGATATAGTCAGCAGCCTTTGTGATTTTTGATTGCACCCACTCTGGTAGATTCTCATCGTCATCGATGGTGTCATACATCTCATCGGCGGCGTCCATGATAATGTCGAGATGATCTTTCAGCATCTCGCCTTCTTTATCATACTCGTTCTCATCTTTGTCTTCTTTATAACCAGGTGTTACCTTCTTTGCGTGCTTGGTAGCCTCAGGCGTACCCATACCATATTGATATTCTTCTTTCATAGCCTGCATTACTTGTTTTAACTTCATTTGCATCCGGTCAATTTCTTGGTCGTAACCGCCGCCGCCAGAACCCATTTTGGATCTCATTCTTTTATTTTGCAAATCAGCTAACTGTCTTTGAAAAGATTGTTGTTTTCTTCTCAAATCAGATTTAGAATATCTTTTATCTTTGTAAGGATTCTTAAGCATCAAGTTTTCGTTAACATCTTCCTTTACAGATTTCTTAGCCTTTTGGAAAACTTGTGTATCACCAGTTACCAGATCAATAAGGTCAGCGAATGCGTCAAAGATAATCTTACGATGTTGTGGCTTTACTTCCTTACCGTCACCGATAGACTTCATAGCCTGCATCAGTTTATTGACGTCTGACTTACCAACCAAACCGAGAGTAGCCAGTTGTCTTACCTTACGCATCTTAGGATCCATTGATTCCCAGATAACCGACTCACGCATGGAACCAACTTTCTTACGAGTTCCCATGAATGATCTTTTAGTATCTGGTCTATCAAGCATACCAGCCATTCCCTTGCCGGGATCATCCTTACCGTGGTAACCCTGAGCTTTTGCTGGTGCGAGTTTCTTAATCTTACCACCACGTTTCTTAAACGCAGCCATAGCTCGATCCATCTCAGCTTTACGCTTGGCATCCATAGCTTCTTCGTGAGCAACGTTTTCTTTTTCAGGTCCACGTTTCGCAGTTAGATAGGCGGCAACAGCCATGTCTCTACGCTCTTCTTTGTTCTTACCTTTGAACTGCGGAGCATCAGACTTCTGGAAGTCTTTAATCCAAGCTCCGATTCCATCTGATACTTTTAATGGCATTACTTTCTCCCGAACATCTTTTTGACTTTGCTGACAGTCTTACCTATTGCAGCCTTTGCAGGATTGGCTCGAGCTGCTCGTTTAGGGCCGCTTATCTTATCAGCGCGATACTGCCGGTTACTGGCCGTTGTCTTCGCATGACTTTCATGATCGGAATGAACATCAGATGATCCACTCTCTGAACCTCCAGCTGCTTTGGCTTTTGCTGCAGCGTCTACGGCCAACTTAGAATGTTTTAGAGCGCTAATCATATTACCTTTTTTCAAAGCGTTTGAAGCATTATTGTGATGCAGCGACGCTTTTGCATGGAACTTTCCAGCTGGAGTACCTTTATGATCGCGCGCGTAGTTATCATGTTCTTGTGAAGCCCCTTTATGGCCGCTGTGTGTGCGACCACTGCCGTCTCGCAATTTGTCCACAGTACCTGGGTCGATTGCCGCGCGTTCGTTTAATTGATGATTTATGTCTTCTCTGAGTTTTTTAAACGTTTTCATTTTGATCCTCTTACTTTAGCCGCAAGGTCTTTATCAGCCTTACCCCATGTTCCTGACGATTTTGTTACGAATGAGTTGACCCGTGCCATACCCCATTGTTGTGGAGTCGTACCTGGTCTGTGGCCTGTACGCCATGCGGCCATACCACGATTATAAACTTTCCGAAGAATACCTAATGGCATACCTGATTTTTCAGCTTTCTTTTTTAAGCCGGCCTCAGCCTTTTCTTCAATGTACTCTTTGAATTTCATCAGTCATCTCCGAACATTTGTTTGAATTTCTTTGTATGTCTACTTGGTTTCGTCTTAGCGGTCTTATCACCAGGTGCTGGTTTGTAAGCTGCTGGATTATCGTCATCCATCTTTGCCTGACGCTTGAACTGCCGATCCCGAGCTACTTTTTGTTTCTTTGATAGCCCAGCATGATATACCTTTGGCTGTGTACCAGGTCTTCCACCAATGTCTGGATCCTGTTTAGCCATCTTAACTCGTTCTTTTTTCTTTTCCAACATTTCAACAGCGTCGAGCCACTTACGCATCATCTGGCCATTTGATTCTACAATCAAGTAATTAGAACCACGACGAACGACTTTTCCAATCATGTCTGTTTCTTTAATTACAACCTCATCGCCGGGTTGAAACATTCCTTCTACAAAGTTTTCACGTACGTCTGATACTGATTCAAGTTGTACGTGATTCTTAAACTGTTTCTGTTCTTTGAGACCCATGCCCTTACGAACAGTGTTATATAGAGTCTTAGCATCGTTGTTTGATATTGCTTTTGGTAGACCTTGAGCGAACATCGGGAAGTCATCATCCTTCGCTGCAGCTCTCATCTTTGATGCTGACATACCTTCGGCACCATCCGCATCTGGATCTCTTTCACCAGCTGATATGACATCAATAGATTGAAAATTATAGAAACCGTGGCCGCCCTTCTTACCGTTATACTTGTTCAAGCGAGCATCGAACTCATTTACACGATCTGAACCAACAACCATTACAACTTTTTTGAATCCTTCATCATACAACTTGGTCATTGCATGGAATGGTGTTTTAATCTTGTTGTCAATTAAGATCTGCCGGGCATGCTTTGGAAACATCTTACGTGCAAACTTAACTTTATCTTTGTATGTAAGTGGATTCTTGCTATCGTCAGAAGACTGCGAAAGGTAAACCCGATATGGATTCGATTTTGACGATGAAGATAACTTGTTTAAAAGTTTCTCATGACCAATAGTAGGTGGGTTCATTCTACCAAAGGTAAAATAAACGACCTTTTCTTCTTCAATTAGATAACTTTTAAAACTGGGGATCATCTCTTTCTCGCTATCTCACGGCGGCGAACCTTTGGCATTAATCTCTTTTGCAAAATATTGATACGTTGTTGCCAACCTTTTTGTGACAAACGCTTTTCAATATTCTTCTTTTGTGCTACTGAGAGATCTGCTTTGCTCTTACCCTTTGTCAAAACTTTGGCTGCAGCGGCTCTTGAGGATCTACGTGCGCGCTTTGTTAATACAGCTTTGGTGGCCATACGCTTTTTAGCTCTTTCACGAGCTCGTTTCAACTGGGATTTGCGACGCTTCATTACTCGTGCGAGTTTGCGTCTGCCTGAGATAGAGAGTTCTTCTTCGGCGGGTTCTGCTTCTTCGTACCCCATCCGTTTATTCTTTTGTTTACGATACTTTAACTGATCGTCGTAACCGGCATATGCATCCGGTGTAGTTAATAGATCTTTGAATGACAGCATTGCCATTAACTTCTCCCTGGTGTATCCCATCCCTTTAATATATCGGGTGAAAAGTTGGCGTATGAAAACTCCATACGATCAACGATTTTCACTGCATCACCACCAAGTTTATCGATTGCAACATACCCTTCTTGTCCTGTTACTCGATAACCTTTGTTAGTTTTTAGAAATGTATCAACATTTCCGAGTTTATTTAATGTATTTATAAGTTTTAGTTTCGCTAAAACAATATTTCTTTGTAATTCGAATACCATTTCTAAGTTAGTCTTATTTTCTTTTGAGAAGAAAGAAAGAATCTCATCCATAGCTTTTTTCTGAGTTGCCTTACCCTGTGGGCTTGTACGTTTATCTATCTCTTTCTTAAACCGCTGCTGAATAAATCTTATCAATGCCTGCACTCTTCTCTTTGGGTCGGGTGGTACCTGACCGGCCCGTATGTAAGAGTTTGCATGAGTCTCTATCAGTTGAGTTAACTTTGGATTGCTTTCTAGTTGCCGTAGTGTTGAACCAGCAATCTTATTAAATGTACGACCGGCAGATGAGAGTAAAGCGTTGACTTCTTCAGTATCTTTCTTTGACATAGTCATGTTTGTGAGATTACGGAGGTTGGCATCTTGAAAGAATACATTCTTAGATTTTGTCAACTTACTAGCATCAAAGTTAAATGATGCTTTCATTCTTTCGAATGATGGTCCACTGTAGCTCGTATGCCATACAATTCCAATTTTTGCTGCCTTGACTTGCTTGGCCATTTCCGTGCCAGACGGTATTGCATAAATAATCGTATTGGGGTGGAACGTGAGATAACTTTTTCCTTTGATGCGAGACGTTTTAAGATCTCCCGGACCGAACAGAAAATCACCTTGAACTACTCCTTTAATTCCTAACTCAGGTAAATACTGTAGAGCTTGCTTAAGCTTATCATTGAGATCGCCACTAGTATCAGCATCAATATCAGCATTACTCTTGTATACTTTGGGAGACTTGTTAAAGATCCCTTTTTTCGCCACGAAGAATCTACCATCGCTAGGATCAATCCCAGCAAAGACAGCAGGAGCGCCATCCCATTTAACAGATACGTTTCCATCTTTCACACCTCCTAACATGTCTCGTAGTGAACGAAGAGCCATGATAGCTTGACGTGCACCATTGACTCCACCATAGACAACCTTGTCCTCGATGTGAGTCATGTGTGTGTTTTTATTCTCAGTTATGTAACTACTGAACGTATTCATTTTTTAACCGTTCTCTACGTCCTTTAAAAACGTTTTAAATTCTCTAGTCATGAAAGCAGTAACTGATGGCTGAGATGTCCAACTTGCAGAACCTTTATATCTTATTGCGATATCCAAAGCAGGCATACCACCAATAAACAATTGCATGTTTAGCATAGCAGCGTTACCAGTAAATGATTGCTTATCGACTTTTATTTTTGGACTTTCTTTTTCTAAAAGTTCATGAACTTTAATTGAAACAGTATCAACCGTTACAACGTCTGCTGGTTCAACTACTGGACCGCTTTTTAAATATCGGCCAACACCAGTAACCAAAGCAAAATTAAAATTGAAATCTTGTAATTCTTTTAGATCTGCTTTTAACGTAAGCTGCATGATCTTGTTAGCAATAGTGTCTTGTTCTTTTTCAAACATATCTGCTATTCGACCGAAGATACTATCACGACCTTTTAGTTGATCATTAAAGAATTTATTCGGTAAACCAGAAACAAGTGGTTTCCACTTTGGCCTAGTTTTACTGGTGTCTCTATTTGCTGCTTTTGTAGAACCAGTTGGAACTAAACCTTGAGCTTCAGCGTTCTTTATCACTTTGTTAATCATGTAGTCTTTTAACGTAGCATTGTACTTATCTACAAGATCTTGTGAATCAAACAGGTTAGAAACTGATTTATTAAGTAATGTAGGATCAGCAGTTGTAGATCGATCTTTCTTTTTCAAAGATATTCCATAAAACTGCTTGCCTTTTTTAATTACTATGTCGGATGAATTAAAGTCTTTCATTCCGTATGAGTTTCTTTTGAATTGTTTAATGTCGTTGTTCCACACTCTACCAGTTACATAAGCTTTGTTACCAACGCCTCCACAAGTTTTTTGAATACCAATTGCAGCAGAAAGAGCCTGACAGAAATTTGTATAGTCTCCATCTATGGCATCAAATTCTTTTGAGTCGTAATCTTTGACTTTAGTAGGAATTATTCTTTTAACTTCATCTACAATTGCATCTAACTCTACAATATCAGTAGGAATTACTCGTGGTAATGTCATGCATGAAAGACCGGCTGTCAACAATTCATTTGGATCTGTTCTACCGCGTTTACCATTTGGTTTTGTCTGAACCACAATGTCTTTATCTAGATCTTTAATTCTAAATTTAAAATCTTTTGTAGCGCGATTAGATGTAACCTCTATAAATTCATAGTCGTCTTGTGATGCAAGGTATTGGTTTACGGCCTGAACATATTGTCGTCTCTTATTATCTGGAAGAGTTTGAGTTAAAGTAACTGATCTACCAGTTTCTTTCTTCACACTTGTATCTTCAACATCAAAGCCACTTATAGCGCTCGCAACGCCTTTAGCTGCGTTAATCGCAGTTTGATTTTCCATAAGATAACTCCGAAACTTTAGCATTGTTACTCCTAGACATGTCTATTTATAACAAATTTTATTTACGCCGGCGGTCATACTCTTCTTGTTGTTTACGACGTTGTTCCTCGTGCCACCTCTTTACTCCTTGTTGGCGGCGACGAGCAACTTCCTGTGGATGATGATTCTTAGCGATATGATCGAACCCGTTTTCACGAGCCCACTCACCGATCAATGATGACTGATGCGCTTTCATTATTTCTGAAACCTCACTGTATATTCCTTACCTTCATGCGTAAACGTTACGGTTGAGTGTGAGTAGATACTTTGGCGTTCTTCGTTATAGCGCTTTTCCATTTTGCACACTCTCTTAGTACCACCAGTAGCGTTACTATTTGCGTGGCCAAGCATGCCACCAATAACAGCTCCGATTGCTCCACCATTCTCTTCTCCTTTAATGTTATTACCAAGAGCACCACCGATAATCGCTCCCATAAGAGCATCACCGGTTTTATCACCAGACGTTGACACGTCTGAGCAAACCTCAACCGTGTAAGGCTTTTTCATAATCACTTGTTTATAATGGTCCATAGTCGATGCCGCATTCGCGTATCCACAACCTGACAATACAAACGCTGTAGCTAAAAGTAGTTTATTCATTTTATTCTCCAATCTCAACTTTTGCTGAACTTACTTTACGAGTTACTATTGTTTTTCGATTCTTATCGACGCATGTTTCTGTTTCAAATGTTTCCTCAATGAAATGATTCTCAGGAAGCATTGGCACGGCGCAGTTACACGGCACACGTCCATTCTCGACGATCCAAACTAGCGCCCATGCCAAGAATCCACAGATAACAATTGTCTTTCCCATTACAGATTATCCAAAGCCGTACGTGCTTTTTCTTGAGCTGCCTGAACATCATCAA
>Ga0181556_1004151_pt1 | contig 11946 bp, 17 predicted proteins | sample 011ome_14_FD_148651 | JGI IMG/M metagenome (GOLD analysis project Ga0181556, IMG submission 148651) | Coastal salt marsh microbial communities from the Groves Creek Marsh, Skidaway Island, Georgia - 011505AT metaG (spades assembly) | ecosystem: Environmental > Aquatic > Marine > Intertidal zone... | reverse complement strand
CCTCGGTGAGGGCTGCTACTTCAACATACTGACCAATCTCACAATCATAAATCATCCAACGGGGCTGCTTCTCCATCACCTTAGCCAACTTAACAGCATCGCGCTTATTAGTAGCCCAAACATTATTGAACCCGGTCACTTGACCGTCTTCATTCACCCAGTTAAAGTGGTAGTTATACTCTCCGCGAGAATTTTTAAGTAGTGCCATATTAATAAAGATTAGATAAACGCTGATTAACCAGGGCTTGACGGCCCACAAAGTATTCTAACTTGTCAAGTGCAAACCGGGCACCTTCAATATCAAGGCGGTTAATAGCCTTGTTAGCTTTATACTGCCAGTACTCAATCTTGGGCTGGTAGCCATTAGGGTACTTGTTGCTCTTAGGCTTCTGAGGGTAATCGTAATCTAGGATCTCAATCATATTGCTAATTGGTTAACTTTACTCTATAAATATAACCAATTCCGGCGACCCAGAAAAACTTTTAGCAAACTTTTTTCAAATTATTTTCACTACTGGGGCCACAGGTGAACCTACTATATACTATTATACCCGTACCCGTAAGAAGGTTTCAGAAAAAAAGTGAAAAAAAGTTGCCCAAAAGTTTTTTTATCTCAGTTTTTTTGGTTATATTTACTTAGTAATCAGATAACTAATAGACAAAAACATGGAAAACCTCATTAACGCCACCAACATCCGCACTGTAGATTTCATTAAAGGCCGCCAGATTACTGGTGTCCGTTTCATCTCCAAGTCACGTGCTGGTTTTATGACTATTTCAGAAGGCCGTGATTTTGACCTGCCTCGCTACAACAGCAACCCAGAAGGTCTTATCAGCGGTTATAAGAAAGGAGCCCTCCAGACTGTCGAGGTACAGCTTGACGGTAGTGACTACTACTTTACTGTATTTGCCCGTCAAGGTAGCAAGATTCACCTGGTTGACGAAGTCATCCTAGCTGACTTAACAGTAGGTACCATTAACGGCATGTTCTATAACACCCAACTGTACGACCACCGCCAGTACCAAGCTGTTGGAGCTACCTCATGGGCCTCGAAAGCCTATGTTAAAAATGAGCCCGTGGCCCAATAATAAACCCTAAAAAGTTTTACCCGGTCACCGGAATTTAGTATATTAGCTATATAAGTTAAACAACAGACATGACAAAAGAACTCCTCTACACCGCCCTAGCCACCATAGCCGTCCTAGCCCTAGGTACCCTGGTCCTACCGCTAGTTATAGCCCTAGGCTGTAAAGCCCTCTTAGTCATGTTCACCCAACCCCTAGTAGTCCTAAAGTACATGTCAGTATTTGTACTAGGCTACCTAACTAAGAAATTCATTAAATAACCCCAGACACATGGACACACAAACCTTCCAAATCACCACCGCCTCCGGAGCAACCTACAAGTACGAAGGCACACTTGAAGCCCTAGCGCGCCATTTAGCGGCTCAGCCTGAGACCTCGACCTACACCGCCATCGAAGACTAACGCGGAAATTAGGAACGCGAGTCTCGTGTGAGGGTCTCAGGGCATGACCAGAGGGCATGTCTTCAATCAAAAGAAACAGGTAGTAATAATACAACTATAAGACAACAATGTCCTATAGGTCACTATACAGTTCCCCGCGTGAGAACTCTTGGTCCCACCCTTTGCGGGCCATGGCCCTTTGGGTCTTAGAGCCGTCAGAGCGGAGCGCCCCTTCCACTACCCCAAAAAAAGAAGCCTTAGCCTGGCCTTAGAGGTAGTATAATACTACACGAATCCACTACTACCGCCGGCCGACCTGTATACCCTATAAGACTAATAGACCTCGATACCCTCAGAGCAGGGCGGCCCGCCGAATGTACCCTGGGCCTCGAAAACCCCGGGGTCCTGGAAGGAGGGCCCGCTACCACGTCCTGAAACAGTGAAGCTCTTAGCACTATAATACCTTGGTACCCCAATAGTGGGCGGCCGATATAATAAGATACCCCATGAATAAACCACTACACGATCACACTACTCAGAGCGGGCCGATCTACAGCGGACCTTATACAGCCAAACAGTTCTTACAGCAATTAGAGAGGTCTTATGAAACCGGCGTTAGGTTTGCTAATAGGGATCTAAGTAATCACACTGCTAACCAACTGTCGTACCTCAGTAAGGGCTGGATTATCGCTGCCACTTCGGAATTCGGAGTCCTACTATACGACTCGGTACAAAACCCGACCGCTTATATGTCACGACTACCGGGTCATTGTTGGGTTGCGGGCCGCCATGAGCTTGACCAGTACTGGATTCAGAGTACTGCCAAACTGTAAGGGCCTGTAAGGGCCAACATGTCCTAGAACACGATACGAAAAATGGGTCGAAGTAGCAGTTCGATGGATAGAAAAAATGTGTTTTTTTAATTTTTTAATTTTATGTTTTTTCATTTTTTTCCGAACTGATTTGGAATTTTCCCTCTACTTGGAAGATTAGAAGGCAGAGTAGCTCTGATTCTTTGACACTTGGAAAAATGCGTTTTTCTCTTTTTTTAATTTTATGATTTTATGTTTTTCACAAAAACATTTTTTTTAAAAATCATTTTTTTCTTTTTTTCATTTTTTCCGAGGGACTTAGAGGGAGGTAACAGAGTCTTCTGAAACTAATAGTAGATCGTGAGTATAATACCTATGAAGACCAAACTAAAGAATCAACTCCTTGACCTTGCCATCATCTTTGGCATGATTGGCGCATTGACTATGTCGATTGGAGTTGCCGCAGTAGTTGGCGTCATTTTATCAATGATTTTTGGAGGATCGCCATTCTGGTGGGCTGTTGCCGGCATCGCAGCTGACTTAGCTGCTAGCGCTTGGTTGGTCATTAAAATAGTCCGTGGATTCTGGGACGAGATTGAAAGAACTAACATGTGAACAATATGACGTACGTTCATATAACACCTGATAATAAAAGAAATATAATGGCTAAAACCAAAAACAAAACAGCTTGGAAGACTAAGCCCTGTGCTAATGATCCAAAATCAAAAATGATGATCTGTATGAATTCAGATCTATCCCAATCGAAATGGGCCGATTACTATGAAGGCGAAGGGCCATGTGAAGAATGGGTTAAGATTGACATGGATTCAACCGCCGTTTTATGTTCTAAGTGTACTCAAATGACTCTTAAATAATGGAAAAACCAAAGGTAATCAACGCGCTTGAATGCGAAGGTTGTAACGTCCCAAAGGGATGGGGTCACGAAGTTATCTTCGTGAATAATGAGCTGTATTGTGGAAAGCTATTGGTCTTTAAGAAGGGTTGCATGTTTTCTATGCACTACCACATGATCAAAGACGAGACATGGTATGTAGAAGAAGGTGAATTCTTGTATCGCTGGATCGATACTGAGACGGCTGAAGTTCACGAACAAAAGCTTCGTGTAGGTGATTCAGTTCGTCAGTTCCCTGGTCAGCCTCACCAATTGGAGGCCCTGACGGATGGCACTGTGTTTGAAGTATCTACTCAACACTTCGATTCGGATTCCTACCGAGTTTGGCGTGGAGATTCTCAAACCAAATGAACAAAGACATTCTAAAGAGATTAAATAGCGAGGATTGGAATTCTAATAAGAGTTCCAATCGTCCTCGTGTTTGGGTTAATGGCACGTTTGATGTCATTCATCGAGGACACGTTGAACTCATGAACTTCGCGGCACAATATGGCGACGTTCGTGTAGGTATCGATTTAGATAGTCGAGTTAAAGAATTGAAAGGCGAAGATAGACCAGTTAATAATTGGGAGGATCGAACCTATGTAATCTCTAACCTTAAGGCCGTTCATTCAGTTGTTGGATTCGATAGCGATGAAACGTTAATTGAATGTATCAAAGATTGGAAGCCCAGTGTCATGATCATTGGATCTGATTATAAGAATAAGAGAGTAATAGGATCAGAGTACGCAGGTAAGCTCGTCTTCTTTGACCGTATTGAAGGATATTCATCAACAAACATCATAAACCATGCAAGTAGCAGTATTCGGTGAGCTATGCACCGACAGATTCGTGTATTCAGAGATTAAGAGATTAAGTCCTGAAGCGCCTGTACCCGTATTAAATCCTATAGAAACGGTTGAAAATCCAGGAATGGCCGGTAACGTGGTTGAAAACATTCACGCGATGAATGAAGATGCACGAGTTCTTCATGTTTGGCAGGACGAAGAGATCACAAAGACTCGATTCATCGAAAAGAAGTCCAATCACATGTTCGTTCGATTAGACGAAGGCGAAGGACAAATCAGTCCTCTAGTTTTTGAAGATATGCCAGATCAAGTGGTTGACTTTTTACACTATGCAGATGCTACGATCGTAAGCGATTATGATAAAGGCTTTATGGATATTAAGACAATCTGTAAGATTGCTAAGGATTCTCACGTATCAGTGTTAGACAGCAAAAAGAAACTTTCGGTTGAAGTAGTTGACGCTTTCACATTTATTAAATTGAACGAGGGAGAGGCCGAGTACAATAAGAAACTCGTGGCACTTTATCCTGAGAAATTCATTGTAACCCTGGGCGCTAAAGGCGTTTATCATAATGGTAAATCGTATCCTTCTGAAAATCCACAGGAAACAATCGACGTCAGTGGAGCAGGAGATACGTTTGTGGCAGCCTTCACTCTTAAGTTTGTTGAGACTGGAGATACTTCAGAAGCCATTAGATATGGAAATGAGATGGCAGGTATGGTTGTCACCAAGCGTGGAGTAGCTGTTCCAAAATAGTACTGTGATAAGTTAATCAAAAGAGTGGATATATAAATTGAATTTGTGTTAAGAGTGGTTGAAAGACTACAATGATTTTGTTCACTCTATGAATGGGTCAATCTCGAAGAGGTTGACCCATTCTTCTTTATAAACAAATTGGTTTCGTGTGATATAACTAGAGTTAAATTAAATTCTACTCTATGGATAATCCATCTTGGAACAAACATGACAAAGCAACTGATGCTTGGCAAATTCTTCGAATTCAAAGTGAATTCACCAAAGGATTCGATACCTTTAATGAATTAGACGTACCCTGTGTATCCGTATTCGGTTCGGCTCGAACATCAGTGGGATCTAAATGGTACGAAGAAGCTAAGCAGTTTGGGGTCTTAATGGGATCTGAAGGATTTGGTATTATCACAGGTGGTGGCCCAGGAATTATGGCTGCCGCAAATCACGGTGCTCAAACAGTGAATGCCAAATCAATTGGCATTGGTATTGAATTGCCGTTTGAATCTGGCATGAATAAGTATGTTGACTATGGGGTAGAGAACCGTTATTTCTTCACACGTAAAGTGATGTTCCTTAAATACTCACAAGGATTTGTTATATTCCCTGGAGGTTTAGGTACATTAGATGAATTGTTTGAAGCTCTAACACTGGTTCAAACCGGCCATAACATAAAGTATCCTATTGTTTTAGTTGGTAAAGAGTTCTGGGGCGGTCTAATAGATTGGATCAAAGAAACTCTTGTTTCCTCAGGTCGAGTAAGCGAGAAAGACTTGGATCTTTTTCGCGTAGTTGACAGCGCAGTTGAAGCACGTGATAAAATTCTAGAATACTTTAACAAGTACACCAAAGAAGGTTCACCTAATTTCTAATAAGATACTCTTTTTTGAGTACCTCGATTAAGGCAAAATAAATAACTATATGAACTTTAAGCGCTTAACTGATCGCAGTGAAATCGAGATTGCAGATTACGTCCGGACTTACGTTGAAAGCGTGGGTAAAGATAGAGTCCAGCTTTATATAGGATGCGATAGTCAAAATAAGGGTGATAATACCATCTACGCAACGACCGTCGTTCTTCACATTGGTAATACAGGTTGTCACGTCCTATATAAGCGTGAAACCTTTCCGAGAATCTTTGATTTTTGGGCGCGCTTATGGGGTGAAGTTGAACGCTCGGTTGAAGTTGCTCTTCACCTTCAACAGAATGGCATCATTGTTGATAATATAGATTTAGATCTTAACGCCGATCCAACCACCCGTTCTAACAAATTAGTTCAAGCTGCAAAAGGATACGTTGAATCGCTTGGCATCAAAGCCAGGATTAAACCCAATATCTTACCCGCTATCAGCGCTGCGGATAACATCGTTAAGTAAACTATTTACGCCAAAGCAGTATAAATATCTCGAAAACTATTCCAAACAAATATGGCATTTGAAGATCCAAACGAATCAAGACGAGGTCCTAAGAAAACCGGTTCAACTCCATACCTAGATCAGTTCGGTGAAGATCTCACCCTAATGGCCAAGGAGGGCAAATTAGATCCAATCATTGGCAGAGATGCTGAGATCTTGAGAATTTGTCAAATTCTTGCTCGTCGCAAGAAAAATAACCCAATCATCCTTGGAGATCCAGGCGTTGGTAAAACCGCAGTTGTTGAAGCCATTGCACAAAGAATCGTAGAAGGAAAGGTTGCAAGAACTTTGATCGGAAAACGATTAGTTTCTTTGAACATGACTATCATCGTTGCAGGTACCAAATACCGTGGTGAATTTGAAGAAAGAATGAAGAATATAGTTGATGAGCTAAAGGCTAATCCTAACATTATCGTCTTCGTTGATGAAATTCACACGATAGTGGGTGCGGGCGGTGTAAGTGGTTCTTTAGATGCTTCAAACATTTTAAAGCCTGCCCTTGCAAGAGGACAAGTCCAGTGCATTGGTGCTACTACATTAGATGAGTACCGTGAAAACATTGAGGATGACGGTGCATTGACGCGTAGATTTCAAGAAGTATTCATCGATGCACCTTCGATCGAGGATACGATTCAAATCCTAGAAAGAATTAAGGATAAGTATGAGGATCATCACGTTGTCCAGTACACTCCCGAGGCTATTGAAGCTTGTGTCAAATTGTCTGACAGATATATCACTTCTCGTGAACTCCCAGACAAGGCTATCGATTTGATGGATGAAGCAGGTGCTAAGATTCACCTTCAAGAAATTAAGGTTCCTACTTCTATTAAAAAGATGGAGAAAGAAGCTGAACTATTAAAGCAGGATAAGCTTGAAAGTGTATCACAACAGGATTATGAAAAAGCTGCACAGTTCCGAGATCAGGAAATGAATAAGCGCAAAGATCTTGAAAAGTCAATCAAAGAATGGGAGCAATCTTTAAAAGAAGATCGCAAAGAAGTCGACGCCGAGGTTATTGCCGAAACTCTATCTCAACAAACAGGCATTCCATTGTCACGCCTTTCAGGTGATGAAAGCAAAATGATTCGTCTGCTCGGTGAAGGGTTAAAGAAAAAGATCATCGGCCAAGATGATGCAGTTGATGCTCTTGCAAAGGTTATTAAACGTTCACGTGTTGGAGTATCTTCACACAAGAAACCGATCGGTTCATTCATGTTCTTGGGTCCAACGGGAGTTGGTAAGACTGAGACTGTAAAGGCACTGACTGAATACATGTTTGGCTCCGAGGATGCTATGATTCGAATTGATATGTCCGAATACCAAGAAAAGTTCAATGTATCTCGATTGACTGGAGCGCCTCCAGGATATATTGGCCACGAAGACGGCGGTCAATTAACGGAAGCAGTTCGTCGTAAGCCTTATTCTGTCATACTATTTGACGAGGTTGAAAAGGCACACCCTGATACTTTTAACGTTCTTCTTCAAGTTCTTGATGATGGACGCTTGACCGACTCTCTCGGTCGCACTGTTGACTTTACTAATACCATCATTGTTATGACATCGAACGTAGGTGCTAAGAAAGCAGCTGAATTCGGTGGAGGTATTGGATTTACTAGTCGTTCGAATGTTGCAACTGAGAAAGCACAGATGGAAGGCATCATTAAAAAGGAACTTAAGAATAAGTTTACTCCTGAGTTCTTGAATCGCCTAGACGATATCGTTCTATTCGACCAGTTGACAGACGAACACATGATGAAGATCGTTGACATCGAACTCCTAGACTTATGTGAACGCATGTTTGAACAAGACATTCGATTGAAGTTCACTAAACAAGCGAAAGATTTCTTGGTCAAAGAAGGATATGACCCTGCATACGGTGCACGTCCTCTAAAGCGTGCAATTCAAAAGTATGTTGAAGACATACTTGCGGATGGTATCCTGGATGGTGAAATCGTGTCAGGTGAAAAGGTGTACACTATCACCTACACCAAAAATGATCAGAAACTTTCGTTACGTTAAGAGTATAATAGTAACAGAGTTTCTAATTATGATAATCTATAAAGACCGTTCATTCAGTACACAGTTTCAAGATCTAATTGCATTGATTAATGCAGGTGGATCTGAATCTCAACCACGTGATCTTAAAGTTCGTGAACTCATGTTGGGTCAAGTTAACATTGACCCAACCAACGCTTTCGCTGACTTTGAATCTCGTAAGTTCAACTTCAAGTATTTTGCAGGTGAACTTGCATGGTACCTAAACCGCGATTGTAACATTGACTACATCAATCAGTTCTCAGGTTTCTGGAAAGGTATCACCAATCCTGGAACCAATGAGATCAATTCTAACTATGGTAACCTCTTGTTTGGTGATCAGTTAAAGTGGGTTCGTGATTCTCTGTTAAAAGATCAGAACACTCGTCAAGCGATCGCCTTCTTGAACCAACCTAAGTTTCAGTTCGAAGGTAACAAAGACTTTGTGTGTACGATGTACCTCAACTTCTGGATTCGTAATAACAAGTTGAACATGAAAGTTCAAATGCGTTCAAACGACATCTTCTATGGTTTGACCTATGATGCACCTTTCTTCGCGTTTGTTCACCAACACATGTACTTGTGGTTAAAAGACACCTACACTGATCTTCAGTTGGGTACCTATCATCATTGTGCGGATAACATCCACTATTACGAACAACATTTCTCACTTGCGGATTCTATCTTAAACGAAGATCTAGAACTGCGTCGTTCATACCGAATGGAACTAACAGAACCTTTCTTCGTGTATGATAAAGATGGTAACTATCACCTCACCTCAAAGGGTATGATGTTCATTAATTCAGTTAATCGCCTAGTTGGTTCTGATTCTAAGATGAATGACTATCGTGATATGATTACCAAATACATGTTAACCTCAAGCGAAGTAGAAAATGTTTGAAGATTTTGAAGATTTTGACTTTGATTTCGAAGATGATGGAGTACCTCGTATTCGCGTTGACTCCGCAACTTCGGTCACTGACTTAGAACTAACACTCCAATCAAATCACGATGATTTCTTTCGTCGTATAGTTGATCATATTCTGTCACGTCTCGAAGGAGACAGACAAGTGCTTCCAGTCGCGATTCTAATCGATGAAGAAGGTGTTGAATATGAAATGCAGGTCGAAGAAGATGGATATAATAAAGCACTGGATAAGGCGAACGACTATTTCGTAACGATTGAAGAATACGAAACTTGTGACCTAATCAAACAAATGTACGAAATAATTGAAAAGAAAAATGGACTACGGTAAAGAGTTTAAGAAATACGCAATGAGCGATCACAACGTCAGCTCATCAAAATTTGACTACTATCAATCTCAGGTTGAATCATCAATGACGCCTTACATCCTTGAGGAGCGTGAGATGCGAGTTACTCAAATGGACATCTTCTCACGATTGATGAGAGATCGTATCCTATGGGTTGCAGGTGGAGTTAACGACAATATGTCAACGGTTGTACAGGCGCAGCTAATGTTCCTTGATAACGTATCTAAGGACGACATCACTATGCACATCGATTCTCCAGGTGGATCAGTTAAGTCAGGTCTATCAATGGTGGATGTGATGGAATGGATTAAGTCTGACATTAGAACCATTAACACAGGGATGGCGGCGTCAATGGGATCAGTACTACTTGGTGCAGGAACAAAGGGTAAGAGATCATCCCTAAAACACTCTAGAACCATGCTGCACCAATCTTCTGGCGGATTCAGAGGTAATATCCAAGATGCAGAAGTTGATTGGGTAGAATGGAAGAAGATTAACCTTGAATTGTTTGAACTTCTAGGTAAGTACTGTGGTAAGAAACCTTCACAAGTAATGAAGGACGCAACGCGTGATTTCTGGTTGACGTCAGAAGAGGCGATGAAGTATGGTATCATTGATGAAGTTATTCAAGGAGTAAGATAATAAGATACTCTTGTTCTAAATGATACTCTTTCACGAGAGAACAATTTAATATATAGAGTGTATAGTTTGAGTTATATCAAACCGCTCTACACAGTTCGAATCCGGTATTACTTAGGTGATACCGGATTTTTTATGTCATAAACTTTTTGTAGGTTTGTGGTATAATACTTTATGAAAGTCATATTCTTAGACAACGACGGTGTTATTTGTCTCGAAAGTAACTGGGGTTCACGCCACAAAAAACAGAAGAAGTGGGGAGGGATGAAGTTGTCTATGCGTGGAAGTGATATTCCTCTTGAATATCGTTTTGATAACTTTGACAAGAAGGCAATTGAGATCCTGAATCAGATATTAACTGAATCAGGGGCGGAGATTGTTGTATCTTCTGATTGGAGGTTTCACGCTACGTTAGAGGAACTAGGTGATTACTACGAATCTCAGGGAATCTGCAAGCGCCCAATCTCGACGACTGGAACGGTCAAGGACTTGTTTCCAAAAGAATGGTCTGTGTTGAGGTTCAGGGCCGACTTAGAACTTGAACGCAGTATGGAAATTCAACATTGGATTGATGAACATCCTGAAATCACCCATTGGGTTGCGATCGACGACTTGAACATGAGTGTTGATTTCTTAGAAGAACATTTTAGTGCGAAGGACGGGTCTGACGATAAACCCGGACTGACCAACTTTGTTTGGACTCCTCGTTCTTATGAGGGAATCAAACAACTTGGATTGCGCGAAAAAGTTTTACAATTTTTAACGTAAAGTTTTTCTAGGTCGTGGGAATTGGTTATATTTACCCTATAACAGATTAACTTAATCAGATATTATGATCGAAACATTTCAGAACCTTCAGTCTTTCATCAAGTTGTCAAACTCGTCCAACTCTAACGTTGATAAACTTAACGCCATTAAAGCGTATAAGAATGACGCTGAAGTGATGCGAGTTTTACGTTACACCTATGATCCATTTAAACAGTACTATGTTACTTCTAAAAACTGTAAAAAGCGCAGTGACCTGGTTTCTACAGACACTTACTACAATCTTTTTGACCTTCTTGACGATCTTAATGATCGTGTTATTTCTGGGCACAATGCTATTGCAAGGGTTAATGCGTTTGTTAGGACGTATCCTCAATTTGAAGACATCGTCTGGTCCATCATCGACCGAAACCTTAAGACTCGTTCAACGACGCAAATGATTAACAAGATCGTACCGGGTTTGATTCCTACCTTCTCAGTTGCACTGGCGGAAGCTTACAATGAGAAGACCGCGAAGAAGGTGGATTGGGAAGATACATGGTATGCTAGTCGTAAACTTGACGGAGTTCGTTGTATTGGAGTTGTTGACCGTAACGGAGATGCAAAATTCTATTCACGTGCAGGAAATGAGTTTGAAACCCTAGGTCGATTGTCGGCCGAAATCAAACAAAACCCTTCATTGTGGAACAAGGTTCTTGATGGTGAAGTTTGTCTCGTTGACGCTGAAGGTAATGAAGACTTTCAGGGTATCATCAAACAGATTAAGCGTAAGAACCACACCATACGTACTCCTAAGTATTTCATATTTGACACTCTTACACACGATGAGTTTCAGAATGAAACCAGTGAACGCACGTTCTGGATGCGAGATGCAGATACACTTGAAATGTTCAGTGACATTGACAGCGATATCATTACACACCTTGCACAAATTCAAATCTACGATGATGAAGGATTTGAAACGATGAATGAAATAGCAAAGAACAACAGATGGGAAGGATTAATGCTGCGAAAGAACGATACCTATAAAGGTAAGCGCAGTCAAGACATCTTAAAGGTCAAGTCTTTCTCAGATCAAGAGTATATAGTAAC
>Ga0181556_1004148_pt1 | contig 11950 bp, 10 predicted proteins | sample 011ome_14_FD_148651 | JGI IMG/M metagenome (GOLD analysis project Ga0181556, IMG submission 148651) | Coastal salt marsh microbial communities from the Groves Creek Marsh, Skidaway Island, Georgia - 011505AT metaG (spades assembly) | ecosystem: Environmental > Aquatic > Marine > Intertidal zone... | reverse complement strand
CGGCCGCTTCCCCTTCATCGGCAACGGCAAGGCCATCGCTCTGGGTGAGCCCGATGGCTTGGTGAAAACCGTGTTCGACGCCAAGACGGGCGAGCTTCTGGGCGCGCATATGGTTGGCGCCGAAGTGACCGAGATGATCCAAGGCTATGTGATTGGCCGGCAGCTTGAGACCACCGAGGAAGACCTGATGCACACTGTCTTCCCGCACCCGACGCTTTCGGAAATGATGCACGAGTCGGTGCTCGACGCCTACGGGCGGGCGATCCACTTCTGATCGAACGCGACCTCGGAAACAGAAAAGGCGGCCCCCGAAAGGGCCGCCTTTAATCTTACAGGGAGAAAATTAACCGCGGACGATTTCCCCGCCAGCCTGCGCCCAATGGGCAAGGCCGCCGAGGTTGTGCACGGTTTCATGACCCAGTTGGCGCATCATGCCTTGGGCCATTCCAGCGCGGCCGCCCGAAGCGCAGTAGAGCGCAACCGGCTTGCCGGATTTCAGGGCGGGGTGGCATTCGGGGCTGCGCGGGTCGGCTTTCATGCGCAGCTGGGCCGTGGGGATATGGATCGCCCCTTTGGCTTTGCCCGAGGCGGCCACTTCGCCGAACTCGCGGATGTCGATGAGAACGAGGGAACCGTCAGCCACTTGCGGGATCGCATCGCGCGCGCTCAGAGCGGCGGGGCGGGCGGCGGCATTCGAGAAGAAATTGAACATAGAGGGCACCTGTGTTTGAAGTCTTGACCGTATATATATAACAAAAACGGAATGTAAAGAGCCTTTGTGATGTTCCTGACTTGTTCTCACTTTTTGGTTGGAGTGAGCGCCTGATTTGACTATCTGTTAATCGTTGGTGCGGAGGGGCTCATGCCAGAGCAGAAGTTTATCGAGGTTCGGGGTGCCCGCGAGCACAACCTCAAGAATATCGACGTGGACATTCCGCGCGATGAGCTGGTGGTGATCACCGGTCTTTCCGGCTCGGGCAAATCTTCGCTGGCGTTCGACACGATCTATGCCGAAGGCCAGCGCCGCTATGTCGAAAGCTTGTCGGCCTATGCCCGCCAGTTCCTCGACATGATGGAAAAGCCCGATGTGGATCACATCTCGGGCCTGAGCCCCGCGATTTCCATCGAGCAAAAGACCACTTCGAAAAATCCGCGCTCGACGGTCGGCACTGTCACCGAGATTTACGACTATATGCGCCTGCTCTTCGCGCGTGTCGGAACGCCCTATAGCCCTGCCACTGGCCTGCCCATCGAGGCGCAGCAGGTGCAGGACATGGTCGACCGCGTGATGGCGATGGATGAGGGGACGCGCGGCTATCTCCTTGCGCCTGTCGTCCGCGACCGGAAGGGGGAATATCGCAAGGAATTCCTCGAGCTTCGCAAGCAAGGCTTTCAGCGGGTCAAGGTCGACGGCACCTTCTACGAACTCGACGAGCCGCCGACGCTCGACAAGAAATTCCGCCACGATATCGATGTGGTGGTCGACCGGATCGTCGTCCGCCCCGGCCTTGAAACGCGGCTCGCCGACAGCTTCCGCACCGCCCTGAACCTTGCCGATGGCATTACGGTTCTTGAAACCGCGCCCAGTGAAGGCGAGCCGGAGCGCATCACCTTTTCCGAGAAATTCGCTTGCCCTGTCTCAGGCTTCACGATCCCTGAAATCGAGCCGCGCCTTTTCTCGTTCAACGCGCCCTTTGGCGCGTGCCCTTCCTGTGATGGCCTCGGGGTCGAGCTCTTTTTCGACGAGCGCCTCGTTGTGCCGGATGTGACCCTCTCGCTGGTGAACGGCGCGCTCGCCAACTGGCGCAAGAGCAAATCGCCCTATATTTTGCAAACCATAGAGGCTTTGTCGCGCCATTACGGGTTCGACAAGGCGGCCAAATGGACAGACCTGCCGGAGATTGCCCAGAAGGTCGTTCTATATGGCTCGGGCGAGGAAGAGATTCAGTTCCGATATGACGAGGGCGGGCGGGTCTACCAGGTCAAACGCGCCTTCGAGGGGATCATCCCCAATATGGAGCGCCGCTATCGCGAGACCGACAGCGCATGGATGCGCGAGGAGATCGAGCAATACCAGAACAACCGCCCCTGCGGCGCCTGCGGCGGCTATCGCCTGCGGCCTGAGGCGCTGGCTGTCAAGATCGCCGGCCTTCATGTGGGGCAGGTGGTGCAGATGTCGATCAAGGAGGCTTTCGACTGGATTGAAACCGTGCCTGCGAGCCTGACCAACCAGAAGAACGAAATCGCCCGTGCGATCCTCAAGGAAATCCGTGAGCGGCTCGGATTCCTGAATAACGTGGGCCTCGAATACCTGACCCTCAGCCGCAACGCCGGCACGCTCTCGGGCGGCGAGAGCCAGCGGATCCGACTGGCGAGCCAAATCGGCTCGGGCCTCACGGGCGTGCTCTATGTCCTCGACGAGCCCTCCATCGGCCTGCATCAGCGCGACAATGACCGGCTTCTCGGAACGCTCAAGAACCTGCGCGATCAGGGCAATACCGTGATCGTCGTCGAGCACGACGAAGAGGCGATCCGCGAGGCGGACTATGTCTTCGACATTGGCCCCGGTGCCGGCGTGCACGGCGGAGAGATCGTCGCCAAGGGAACTCCCGCCGAGATCATGGCCAACGAGGGTTCGGTTACGGGCCAATACCTGTCCGGCAAACGCGAGATTGCGGTGCCGAAGGATCGGCGCAAGGGCAGCGGCAAGAAGCTTTCGGTGGTGAAGGCTACGGGCAACAATTTGCGCGAAATGAGCGTGGATTTCCCCTTGGGCAGGTTTGTCTGCGTCACCGGCGTTTCGGGTGGCGGCAAATCGACCCTGACGGTCGAAACGCTCTACAAGAACGCCGCGATGAAGCTGAATGGCGCGCGCGAGACGCCCGCGCCCTGCGAGACGATCAAAGGCTTTGAACATCTCGATAAGGTCATCGACATCGATCAGCGCCCCATCGGCCGCACCCCGCGTTCAAACCCCGCGACCTATACCGGCGCTTTCACCCCGATCCGCGATTGGTTTGCTGGCCTGCCGGCATCTCAGGCGCGGGGGTACAAGCCCGGGCGGTTCAGCTTTAACGTCAAGGGAGGGCGCTGCGAGGCGTGCCAGGGTGATGGCGTCATCAAGATCGAGATGCACTTCCTGCCGGACGTTTACGTGACCTGCGAGACGTGCAAGGGCCACCGCTATAACCGCGAAACGCTCGAGATCAAGTTCAAGGGCAAGTCGATTGCCGACGTTCTTGAAATGACGGTCGAGGACGCGCAGGAGTTTTTCAAGGCGGTTCCTTCGATCCGCGAAAAGATGGACGCGCTGGTGCGTGTCGGCCTTGGCTATATTCAGGTCGGCCAACAGGCGACGACCCTCTCGGGCGGCGAGGCGCAGCGGGTCAAGCTTTCCAAGGAGCTTGCCAAGCGGTCGACCGGCCGGACGCTCTATATCCTCGACGAGCCGACCACGGGCCTGCATTTCGAGGACGTGCGCAAGCTTCTCGAAGTGCTGCACGAGCTGGTCGAGCAGGGCAATACGGTCGTGGTGATCGAGCACAACCTCGATGTCATCAAGACCGCCGATTGGCTCATCGACATCGGCCCCGAAGGCGGCGATGGCGGTGGCATGGTCGTGGCGACCGGAACGCCCGAGGATGTGGCGAAAGTGGCCGCAAGCCACACCGGCCGCTATCTTGGGCCGATGCTGAAATCCAAGAAAGTGGCGGCGGAATGAACGAGATTCTTTGGCAAAAGCTCGAAGGGGCGGCCGTTTTTGTTTCGGCTCTTATCGCCTATTGGCTGACGTCGAACGAAGAGCTTGCGTGGTGGGCGGCAATCCTGTGGTTCTTTGCTCCCGATCTTAGCTTTGCCGCGTATCTCGCCGGGGCTCGGGTCGGCGCGATGGGCTACAACGCGGTCCATATCTATGGCTTTGGCGCGGCCGTGATTGCGGGTGGCCTGCTCTTTTCCTGCCCGTTTGCGGTCGCCCTTGGTTTGCTCTGGCTCGGTCATAGCGGATTTGACCGGATGCTGGGCTATGGCCTCAAGCTTCCGTCAGGCTTTCAAGACACGCATCTCGGCCGGATCGGCAAGGACCGCTAGTCAGCCGCGAAAATGACCACGCCCGAAGGCGCGAGCTTCAACGGATCGCCGCCGAAGAGGACGCGCTTGCCTAGGCCTTGAACCACAGGTACAGGCGTGTCGGATAGATTGAGCGCCAGCATGATCGCCCTCCGCCGCAGGATCAGAAGATCGTTTGCGGCATAGACTGTCTCGACAGCCCCGCCGCGCATATCGGGCTCAGATTTACGCAGCGCGATCAATGCCTTCACATCCTCGGCCAACGTGGTATCTCCTCCGGTCCAGTCCATATCCTCGCGGTTCAAGGGCCATGCCTTGCCGCGCCGCCCGATTTCCTCTCCCCAGGAAATGACCGGCGGCCCTTCGGCAAACATCAGAAGGGCAAAGGCCTGCCGCAGCTTGGCGCTATCCCCGCGCAGCATGGCAAGAAGCATCGGCATATCGTGGTTCGACAGGAACGGCGCGAGGACGTGATCGCCCTCGACCTCGTAGCGGTTGGTGAAATAACGGGCGAAACGTTCGGGGTCTTCGATGCCGGTTAGCATCTTCTGGATATGGTCGCGGAAGGTGAAATCGAAGATGCCGTCGAGTGTGTCGGCCTCAAACGGCGCTTTGGCGAGGTATTTATCACCGTCCCATATTTCGCCCAGGAGGAAGAAATCATCGCCGAGGCGCAGCCGCGTGAAAACGCGGTGCGCGGCCCAGAAATCGGGCTCGATGTGCTTGTAGGTATCAAGGCGGAAGCCGTCGAGGCCGGTGCGTTCGGCAAGGCCGATATGGGCGTTTAGGATCGCTGAGCGGACGTCAAAGCGTTCGGTCTTCAGATCGGGGAGGCCCGATAGGCACATAGTAACGTTGTCGCCGCCGCATTCGGCCCCTTGGCGGAGCCAGTTCGGGTGGGTCCGGGTCCATGTCGCATTATAACCGACGTGATTATAGACCACATCAAGAAGCACCTTGATCCCCCGCGCATGGGCGGCCTCGACCAAAGTGCGCAGATCGTCTTCGGTGCCATACCGAGGGTCGATTGCGTTGAAATCTTCGGCCCAATAGCCGTGGTGGGGCTGGAAGGTGCCTTCGGCCACTTCGATCGAGGGGCCCTGCTGGTTGACCGGCGTCAGCCAGATCGCCGTGGCGCCCAGATCGGCAATGTAATCGAGCCGCTCGGTCAGGCCTTTCAGATCACCGCCATGAAAGGCGAGCGGGTTCTCAAGGTCGACGCCCTCATTGTTCGATGGATCGCCATCGGCAAAGCGGTCGACCATGACGAAATAGATGATCTCGTCTTTCCAGTCGGCAACCGCCGGGGTCGCCACCAAAAGAAGAAGGCAAAGTAAACGTCGCAGCATCTATGTCCCCTTGTTGGGCGCACCATTCGGCGCGCCCGTTTTGGGGCACTCTAACTCGATATTCGCGAAGCGGTCGAGAAATGTATGCGGGCTACTTGTTGGTCGACATTCCGAGAATTCGGTAGATCGGACAGAAAGACATCCCCGCCGTGCCGACCAGGATAAGGCCGACGATCAGCGCAACCCAGCGATAGCCGGCGTCGGGCTGATAGAAGAAGAGGCCAGCCAGAATAAGGCCGACGACAAGGCGAAGAATACGATCAATGGAACCGACGTTTTTGGGCATGAACAAACTCCTGTGCTGTCAGGCGATACTGCCCTTAATACATCGTAAATCTTTGATGTAAGTCAATCTCTGTGCTTATTTGGAGCGATTGCGCTTTTCGAACCGCGGCAGCATGGCCGAGAAATCCTTGCCACGCCCGTCTTCTTCTTCGACGAAGCGGCGATAGAGCTCGGCCGCTTTCCGGCCCATCGGGGTATCGGCATCGACCGCCTCGGCGGCCATCTGGCTGAGGTTGAGGTCTTTGAGCATCAGCTCCGCCGCAAAGCCCGGCTTGTAATCGTTGTCGGCAGGCGATTTCGCGCCAATGCCGGGGGCGGGGGTGTAGGCGTTCATCGTCCAGCTATAGCCCGACGAGGTCGAGACCACGTCATACATCTTCTGCCGGTCGAGGCCGAGCTTGTCGGCCAAAGCAAAGGCCTCGCAGGTGGCGATCATCGTCACGCCAAGGATCATGTTGTTACAGATTTTCGCAGCCTGACCGGCACCGGAGCCGCCGCAATGGACAGCCTTTTGCCCCATGATTTCAAACAACGGAGCGACCTTGGCAAAGGCTTCATCCGAGCCGCCGGCCATGAAGGTCAGTGTGCCCGCCGCCGCGCCGCCTATACCGCCCGAAACCGGGGCGTCGATTGCCAAGAGGCCGGCTACCTCGGCATCCGAGGCGACCTTGCGGGCGCTTTCCACATCGACGGTTGAGCAATCGCAAAGGACAGCGCCAGCGTCCATCGCGGGAATGATCTCGTCGGCCACAGCCTTCAGGATCGCACCGTTGGGCAGCATAGTGATGACCACCTCGGCCCCGCGCACCGCCTCGGCCGCATTCACCGCCATGATCAGGAAATCGGGATGGGCGATGGTGTCGTAGCCCACCACATCGTGCCCCGCTTTGACGAGATTCGCCGCCATCGGCGCACCCATGTTGCCCAGCCCGATGAATCCGATCTTCATGGCTCTTCCCTTTCAAACGTGAGTGCCTCGGCCCCGAGGGGCAGGGTCATTTTCAGAATGTCACCGCCCGGGACATTGCGCCAGTCGTCGTGCCGCCAGCGCGGAGTGCGATCCTTGTCGATGATCGCGGCGCGGATGCCTTCGATGAAGTCGCCATGCTCCATCGAGCGATAGGTGAAGCGGTATTCCTGATCGAGAGCATAGCGCATTTGCGGGCGGGTGCGGACCCGCCGGATGATCTCGATGGCTGAGGCCATGGCGAGGGGTGAATTGCGGTCCATCAGCTTGAAGGCCTGGGCAATGGCATCGGGAAGGGGATCGGGCAGGCCGCGAGTCATATCTCCCAAAGTCTCGCCGCCAAACACCGCGTCGATATCCGCCTGAATTGCGGCAAGGTGCGAGGGGGCAGGGGCCGTGGCAGCGCGGTCAACCGCTCCCCAGTCGCCAGTGGCCTCAAGCTCGGCGATGAGGGCGAGCCACTTGGCCTCGGGTACGAAGTAATCGGCAAAGCCCGCGTGGATCGCATCGGCTGCATCCATCCGGTCGCCTGTCACGCCAAGGTATTCGCCCAGCCGCCCCGGCGCTTGGGCGAGGATCAACGATCCGCCGACATCTGGGATAAGGCCGATGGTGCATTCCGGCATGGCAATCTTCGAGCTTTCGCCGACGATCCGGTGCGAGCCGTGGCAGCCGACGCCGACCCCGCCGCCCATGGTAAAGCCCTGCATCAGGCTGACCACCGGCTTTGGAAATTCAAAAAGCCGCGCGTTCATCCGGTACTCGTCGCGCCAGAACTTGCGGCCATAGGCATAGTCGCCCTTGGTGCCAGTGGCATACATTTCGGCGATATCGCCCCCCGAGCAAAAGGCACGCTCGCCCTCGGCGTCGATCACCACAAGCGCGACCTCGGGATCCTCGGCCAAGTCCCCAAGAGCGGCGTCGATCGCCATCATCATCTCGTAGGTGAGGGCATTCAGCGCCTTTGGGCGGGTAAGCGTGATGCGGCCCGCGCGGCCGGTCTTGCGGATCGAGATATCGCTCATTTGCCAACCATCTGCCGCGCCACGATCAGGCGCATGATCTCGTTGGTGCCTTCAAGGATCTGGTGCACACGCAGATCGCGGACGATTTTCTCGATGCCATAGTCGGCGAGATAGCCGTATCCGCCGTGCAGCTGGAGGCATTGATCCGCCACGCGGCTTCCTGTTTCGGTCGCGTGTTTCTTGGCCATCGCGCAAAACTTGGTAGCGTCAGGCGCGCCGGTGTCGAGCTTCCACGCCGCCTGCCGCAGGAAGGTGCGGGCGGCCTGAAGCTCGATCTCCATGTCGGCCAGCCGGAATTGCAGCGCCTGAAACTGGTCGAGGCTTTGGCCAAAGGCCCTGCGCTCGGCCATATAGGCGAGCGTCGCATCCAGCGCCGCCTGCGCCCCGCCGATGGAACAGGCGGCGATGTTGAGGCGGCCACCGTCGAGACCCTTCATGGCATAGGTAAAGCCCTTGCCTTCCTCGCCCAGAAGGTTGCCCGCAGGGATGGCCACGCCGTCAAGCTGGACCTGCCGCGTCGGCTGAGAGCGCCAGCCCATCTTGTCCTCAAGGCCACCAAAGCTGAGGCCTTCGGCCCCGTCCTCTATGATGAAGGCTGAAACCCCTTTGGGCCCATCGGCGCCGGTGCGGGCCATAACGATATAGGCATCCGAATAGCCGCCGCCCGAGATGAAGGCCTTGGTGCCTGTGAGGGCATAGCCTTGGCCCGCCCGCTCGGCGCGGGTCTTGAGCGCGGCGGCGTCCGAGCCTGATCCCGGCTCGGTCAGGCAGTAGGAAAAAACCGTCTTCATGGTCAGGGCGGGGGGCAGGTACTTCTCTCGAAGGTCGTCCGAGGCGAAATCGTCGATCATTTTGGCGCACATATTGTGGATCGACAGAAAGGCCGCGACCGAGGCGCAAGACATCGAAAGCGCCTCGAAAACGAGGGTCGCGTCAAGTCGCGAGAGGCCCGAGCCACCATGCTCTTCAGAGACATAGAGCCCGCCAAAGCCCAAGGCTGCTATCTCGGGCCAGAGTTCTTTGGGGATCGATCCCTCCGCCTCCCACTGGCGGACAAACGGCGCGATGCGCTCCTGTCCGAAGGCGTGGGCCATATCAAAGATGGCCTCTTGTTCCTCTGTCAGAGCGAAGTCCAAGGTTAGCCCTCCCTGTCTGTCAAATCAGCTGTCATCAGGATAACTGAACGAGTGTTTAATTCCAGAGAAAATCCGGGTAGATGGGCATTCCGTCGCAGCCGAGGCTAAAGCCCCTCGCTGAACTCCTCAATCAGCGCGGCAACGACCGCCTTCATCCGATCCCCATGCCCTTCCCCTCGCGCCGCGGCCTCTGCCGCAACGCTGCGTTGGCGCTCAGCGCTGGTCCCTGTCCTGAGGATGTTTCGTGCCGCCTCGACGTCGCTCAGGCACCCCAGCGCTTCGGCGTCTTCGCGCACGAGGTCGATCACCTCGTCCAGAAGCTCCGAATAGGGCACCATTCTCTGGCGCCCGAAGTCGATCAAGGTGCCGGTGGTTCCATAGCGCTGCGCGCGCCAGCGGTTTTCGGCGATCAGGAAGTTGTCATAACGCCGCCAGCGCTGGTTTTGGCGACGGAGCCGCCACAGCATTCGCATGAGGCTCTAGATCAGAGCGGCGATCGAGAGCGTCGCCTCGACATGCGGCGAGACATCGCAAATCCGGGTCTCGAGCGTTGGAAAGCGCGCCGAGGGGCGCAGGTCCCACCAGATTTTCGAACTGTCCTCGATAATACCCGCGCCGATCAGCATATCGACCGAGCGTTGAAACTCGCTCCAACTGCCGAACTGAGGCGGCAGGCCGGTGCGGGGCAGGTTGTCAAAAACGGTCAGGCGATAGGAGGCAAGGCCCGTGTCCTCGCCCTGCCAGAAAGGCGAGGAAGCCGAAAGCGCCAGAAGATGCGGCAGGAAATAGGAAAACTGCCCCATCAGATCGGCGCGCAGGTCGTCGTCGCCAAGGCCGACATGGACGTGCATCCCGCAAATGAGCATCCGTCGCGCAACGCCGGCAAGATCGCTCCGAAGCTGGTTGTAACGGCCCTTGTCGGTGTGGTGCTGGTCTTTCCAGTCGGCGAAGGGATGGCAGGAGACGGCAATCGGCGCGAGGCCGTGGCGATGCGCGGCGTCGCGCACGGTGCGGCGCAGGTTGCCGAGGTCTTCGCGCGCTTCGGCCACGGTGCGGCAGACGCCAGTGCCAACCTCGATCTGGCATTTGAGGTATTCGGGGCTGATCTGGCCGGGGCGGGCGGCCGTGCATTCTTCAAGAAGCGCGGGCGGCATTTCCGCCAGAGCGCCCCTTTCGGGATCGACGAGAAGATACTCTTCTTCGATGCCAATGGTGAAATCCGGTGTCATCATGGCCCCTCGCTTATTTTTTTTAAAGCGTGGACCAGCGCGGGCAGTCTGACAAGAAAAAGTCCCGGCCCTTGTCAGGCCGGGACCAATGGTCGCGATAAGGCTTGGATCAGTCCATCGGCTTGAAGTTGAAGGCCGATCCTTCCTTGATCCCGCTCGGCCAGCGCGAGGTGACCGTCTTGGTGCGGGTGTAGAATTTGAAGGCGTCGGGGCCGTGCTGGTTGAGATCGCCAAAGACCGATTTCTTCCAGCCGCCGAAGGTGTGATAGGCCAGCGGCACGGGGATCGGCACGTTGATGCCGACCATGCCGATGTTGATCCGGCTGGCGAAATCGCGGGCGGTGTCGCCGTCGCGGGTGAAGATCGCGGTGCCGTTGCCGTATTCGTGATCCATGGCAAGGCCGATGGCCTCTTCATAGGTCTTGGCGCGAACGGTCGAGAGGACCGGCCCGAAGATCTCTTTCTTGTAGATGTCCATGTCTTTGGTGACATGGTCGAAGAGGTGCGGGCCTACGAAGAAGCCGTCTTCATAGCCCTGAAGGCTGAAGTTGCGGCCATCAACGACAAGCTTGGCGCCCTGCTCAACACCCGACTCGACCATCTTGAGGATATTGGCCTTGGCGGCGGCGGTCACGACCGGGCCATAGTCAACATCATTGCCGGCAGTATAGGGGCCGACTTTCAGCTTTTCGATGCGGGGCACCAGCTTTTCGATCAGGCGGTCGGCAGTTTCATCGCCCACCGGAACCGCAACCGAGATCGCCATACAGCGCTCGCCAGCGGCGCCATAGCCTGCGCCGATCAGCGCATCGGCGGCCTGGTCCATGTCGGCGTCGGGCATGACGATCATGTGGTTCTTGGCGCCGCCAAAGCACTGGACGCGCTTGCCCATCGAGCAGCCACGACCATAGATATATTCGGCGATCGGGGTCGATCCGACAAAGCCGATCGACTGGATCACCGGATGATCAATGATCGCGTCCACGGCTTCCTTGTCGCCGTTGACGACTTGCAGGATGCCCTTGGGCAGACCGGCCTCTTCCATCAACTCGGCCAGCATCAGCGGCACTGAGGGGTCACGCTCGGAGGGCTTGAGGATGAAGGCGTTGCCGCAGGCGATGGCGGGGGCAAACATCCACATCGGGATCATGGCGGGGAAGTTGAACGGGGTGATGCCCGCCGAGACGCCGAGCGGCTGCTTCATCGAATACATATCGATGCCGGGGCCGGCGCCGTCGGTATAGTCGCCCTTCAGAAGCTCGGGCGCGCCGATGCAATATTCAACAACCTCGAGGCCGCGCTGCACATCGCCCTTGGCGTCGGGGAAGGTCTTGCCATGCTCGCGGCTCAGGGCCTCGGCAAGCTTGTCCATATCGCGGTTGAGAAGATCGACGAACTTCATCATCACGCGGGCGCGGCGCTGCGGGTTGGTGGCGGCCCAGGCGGGTTGGGCGGCGGTGGCGATTTCCACTGCGGCAGCCAATTCGGCAGCCGAAGCCAGCGGCACCTTGGCCTGCACATCGCCTGTGGCGGGGTTGAAGACGTCGGCAAAGCGGCCCGAGGTGCCTTTGACGTGCTTGCCGCCGATGTAATGCGTGAGTTCCTGCATAGGTCTCTCCCTGATCTCGCCGGACGCCTTGGGAATGGCACGGGCGCGTGAAATGCCTCATTTTTATAGTCTTGCAATTTTCCCTGCAAAAGCGTCAGTTCATCAAAATCGTTTTGCATTTTTGCAAGAGGCGGCCGTGACGAACTGGGACGATATGCGGGTCTTTCTCGCCGTGGCACGGGCGGAAAGCCTGTCGGCCGCCGCGCCCCTTCTCAAGATGGACCCTGCCACTGTCGGTCGCCGTATCGCGCGGCTCGAGGACGCGCTCGGCGCGGCCCTTTT
>Ga0181556_1004134_pt1 | contig 11977 bp, 12 predicted proteins | sample 011ome_14_FD_148651 | JGI IMG/M metagenome (GOLD analysis project Ga0181556, IMG submission 148651) | Coastal salt marsh microbial communities from the Groves Creek Marsh, Skidaway Island, Georgia - 011505AT metaG (spades assembly) | ecosystem: Environmental > Aquatic > Marine > Intertidal zone... | reverse complement strand
ATCTATGGTAAGCTTATAACCAGTGGGTTGCAAGTAGTTTATGTTTGAAGTTAAAGTAGCCATATCCCTATTTATACAAGAAAAAAGGCTCCCGACGAATCGGGAGCCCAGTTAGAATGTTCAGCTTTTCTGTTCTATGACAGGATGTTGTTAACAGCTGAGATACGATAGTACTGGTTAGTACGATCAGTGGCCAGACCGTCAGATGGTGTTGAACCAACAAATGGGTTCGATACCATGCCGTAACGAGTCTTGAAGCCGATCCGAGGCTGGAAGTCTTCCTCGCCCACTGCCTTGACCATTGTCAAAGGAACGTATGGGCAGTAGAACAATCCTGCATCGTATGGGTTTGTACCCTTATAACCCACGTTGACGTAGTCACGTGATGAGTAAGGATCGATGTAGACACGGATCCGACCGTTCAGAGTACCAGCAAATGTGTTACCAGTATCGTCTACGTTGAGGTTGCTTGACAACGCTGGAGTATAATCCAACATGCCAGCCGCGTTCAGGGCTGCAGCAACGTCTGATGAACACAGGATAAAGTTACCTTTACCGCGACGTGTTTCTTTAGCAATTGTGTTTGCTTCACGCTCGATCTGCATGATCAGACCTTTGTACTTCTCAACTGACCACCGCCCGTCTGCGTCTGTTGCCAGATCGAAGATACCGAGTGTTTGGTTTGAAGTTTGACGTGAACCGATCTTTGCTTGACGGTTGACCGTACGTACAACCTCACGGTTGATTTCAGCCAAGATCTCAGTTGACAAGATGTTTGCCAATTCAGTCTCAGCATCCAAGCCGTGGATTGCCTTCAGGTCTTGCGCCAGTTCGAGAGTGTAGTTAGCGCGTAACGCACGTGAACGTGCTGTCACTGTAGCTTTCTCGATGGTGAAGCCCATTGGAGCCAGTTCTTCTTGGCTTGTTCCACCCAATACTTCAGCTTCAGCAGCTGTGTATGTGTCACCAGCGTATGGTACGTGTGTTGATTCGGAGTCAATGATTGTTGAGTCATTGTCGCCGTCCAATGTACCAGCCAAACCAGATGGACCAAGCGAACCGTTACCGGTTGTTGATGAGTCACCTGAGTAGCCGACTGGAGCTTCGTTGAACAGAGCTTCGTCGCCGTTTGATACACCAGCTTTTGTCTTCTGGAAGGTTGACTTCATTGCGAAGATCAGACCTGTTGGACCAGTCATTGGCTGAACGCCACAGATGTCGTAAGCAACGAGGTTAGGCATTGCGCGACGTACGAGTGCGATCAGAACTGGGTTCCAGTTAGCTGAGTTACCAGTTACAGTTGTTTCGTTCATCATGCCTTCTTCTTTGAGGGCATGCTCCTGGTTTTCCAGAACAGCAGCTGTTACTGCTTTCCGGTGCGCGTCTTGAATTGCGCCGGCAGCTTCTGACTCAAGTACCGGTGCCCACTTCTCAACGAGCTTATCGTATGAAATTACGTTATGCATTTCTGATAATCTCCCTTAGGATTTGATTTGTTTGTTAATGGCAGCCATGTACTGAGCCATTACGTCTGAAGTTTCAACGATTGAATCGTCTTCTTCTACTTCTTCTGTAACACCTTCAGCTGTTGCCGGTTTCTTGAAGTAAGATTCCTTCACGGTATTAACCTTGTCAGCGAAGCTGTCGCTGTAGTCAATATCTTGTACGAGGGATTTTAACTTCTCGATCTCTGTTTGAGCCATATCCTTTGTAGCTTCACGAATTACTTCGTTACGCTTAAATTCTTCCAGCTCAGCAGACATTTCGATGAGCTTACCTGTTGAAGTATTGAGTTGCTCTTCGAGCTCATCAACCTCAGCGGCAAGTTCGTCAACTAGGTCGACTTTAGACTCTGGTACGTCGATGTAAGATTCAGTGAACAGGTCCTTCAGGTTGTTCATGAACTTCTCAGCGATCTCTGTGCGCAGGCCATTCTGGACTGCTACCTTGTTGTCTTCCATCCACTGTTCTACTACGTAGTTCAGGTAGCTATCTACCTTTTCTACTAGATCAGCTTTCGTTGTTGAGATTTCTTCAGCCAGTTCTTCGTTGTACTTTTCTTCCAAACGATCAATTTCAGTTGCGAGCTTTGACTTAATAGCAGCTTCAAAGATTGTAGCGGCTTTGCCTTTGAACTCATCTGAAAGTGTTGCTTCTTCAGAAACCAATGCGTTGAGATCTTCCTCGAAGTTTGCTTCGTATTGTACCTCAGCACGTGGTGCTTCAGCAATTACTTCGCCATCTTCGTCGATTTCAACTTCTTCCATCTTCATATTGTACACAGCCTGCAAAGATTTCTTATCCATCTTTTGCATTTTATGCATCATCGCTGCCATGAGAGCAGCTTTGGTTTTTGGCATTGGATCTTGTGTTGTTTGGTCGCCTTTGCGCTTTGGTGCGGAACCAGAAGCGTCACCGGCTTTATCAGCACTTGCTACTGACTGAGCTTCGTGATCAGACATTTCCATGACATTCTCGTCATCATGGAGTTCAACATCTTGATCGATTTGATTTTGATCAGTCATTTAATTGACTCCCTTTTCATTTAGCTTTTTAACAACGAGAGGAAATTCTTGAACTCACGAACCTGAACCTCATAGAGATCAGCACGTGGAGCTTTTTTGATTTCAGTCTCCATTTTTTCAATTGCTTGAGCTTCCAAAATACCGTTATTCCAAACCCAGTCCACACCTTCCATAATCCCATTTACAAAAGCAGACGGTGCTGATGGATCTTGCACTACATCAATAGCGTTAAGAATAAAATCGTCTTTGACGACCATCGCGTTATTTTGTTGCATCAAACTTCCCATACCACGAGTCGAAACGCCCAGTTGAACACCACCTTCGAGAAGACCTTCTACGATTCGTCCCATTGGAGTATCCAAAACTGTGGCCTTGCCCATAACATCGTTACCCTTGAACTCAAGAGATTCGATCTTATGAGAAACTTTATCTAGATTAACGGTCGGTCCTTCAGGGTGATTTAACTCACCGACAGCACGACCCTTGGAAACTTGCTTTTCGTTATACATATCGATAGCTTTTTCCATGATCGGCTTTGGATATATCCGGCCGTTACGATTCTTTTGTTCGGCTTGTGCAAATACGCCTTCAATGATATACTTCTTTTTACCGTTCTTTTCTTCGGTAATAACTTCGAAGCCTATATCATTAAATTCTGAAATAAGTTTCATGATTTCCACTCACCTTTCCTTAGTGTAATATTATTTATATGATTTCAATTTTCTACTTAAACGGATTCTTCAGCGTCTTCTTCATCGACCAAATCATCATCTTCGCCATCGTCAATGTCCCCTTCATCATCAGAATCTTCCACATCCATATCGTCATCATCCAAGTCTTCAGAATCTTCCATGTCCTCATCTTCGATTTCATCTTCATCGTCCTCCTCAGAAGCGTTGTAGATTGCGTTCGATAAACGAATACGTTCCTGGTCTAGTACATCATCTAGTTTTACTGAGATAGCTTGACCAAAGATTTCGTTCGCTTTATTATAATCTTGGGCAAGTGCTGCATCGACCAGGTCTGCTAGTGGATTCACTTCTACTTCTGGCTCTTGTACTGCTGCGTCTACTTCACTCATTCTTCATCTCCTTGTTGGCCACCATCTTGTGGCAGATTCATATTTTTGATGTCATCATCAGAAAATTGTAATACGTTCTTTTGTACCCATTCTTGTGAGAAGTACGTACCAATGTAGTTACTAACTTGATCGAGAGTCTGTAGTCTTTCTCTCAATATCTCTGTTTCTTTTAATTCTGCAAAATAATTATCTCTTGCAAATTCTACGATCAGATTGTTTTTCATATCCGACCAATCATCCTCAGTCATGATTCCTTTCAGAACCAATTGTTTCTTTAGAATATCTAAGAACAACCCGCCAAACCGAGTACGCAAACGATCTATAAACTTCTGAAACTTTAACTCATCACGGTTAATCTCAGTTGTTCTACCGATAGCAAATGATGGACTATCTTGTTCTAGCCGGTTGATTGGTACATTCAGTGAACGATACAATTTCTTTTGAAAGTAAAATATATCTTCAATCTGACCAAGGTTTTCACCACCAGGTAGTGTAGAGATCTCAGTACCTCTACCACCCTCACGACGTGGCATCCAAAAATCTTCTAACAATGACTGGTGTTTACGATCATCCTTGATCTCACCAGTTTGCGCGTCATACACGAGTTTATTACGATACCGAGTCATGATGTCTTTCATGTATTGCTCGGCTTTACCTCGGGGAAGGTTACCTACGTCCACGTAGAAAATCCTACGTTCTGGAGCGCGCGCTAAACGATAGATAACCAACGAATCTTCCATCATTCTTAACTGATTCAAAGGTTTTAAAGCTTTGTGTAAGTATGATAGTACCTTTGCACGCTTCTCATCCATCAGACCAGAGGTGCAGTATGATATTGAATCAAGAGTAAGTTTAACACCAGCTGCTTGTTGACCTGGTTTTTCTTGATAGATGAAATATTCATCTACCTTCTTAACCAATGGTGCACCGGTTTTTACGTCTTTCTTTTTCTTAACTTCTTTTACTTTACGAATACGAGCCGCATCGATTGGTCGAATGTCAACAATACCTTGCTTAAGATTACTTTCGTTTACGACGAGGTGGTGGTATATTCTACCATCAACGTACCATCTTCTAAAGATGTCGTGCCCTAACTCTGTAAAATCCATCATGCGTAGTATACCATCAAACTCTGTTTTAATCGAGTTCTTGATAGTATCAGAAACCTGTAGATTATCCATGTTGATACTAACTGGATCCTCGCCACCAATGATAGCTTCATTGGTAATATCTTCTACAGCTGCGTCAACTTCAGGATGCATTGCAACGCCGCGGTACTTCATAATCAATGCGTGATTATCTTTAGCATCCGTGCCGTCTTGATTGATATATTGGCCATAATGAGAGCCTGATGCGGTTACGTAACCTGCACCATCCTCATCTCGGGCTGGAACGATTGAAGGAGCCTTGGCTGGATTCTCAGCGGAAGCTCTCTTAATCTCAAATCCAAATAATTTAAAGCCGTCTTGTTCTGCCATGTAAATTCCTTATAATAAGAGGAGAGCGGAGTACCGCTCTCCCTTTATATATTATTACTGATCAGTGGTGTTACTGGTCCAGTACTGATACTGCCATTCGATCTGGAATCTTTCAATCTGGTCGTCAGCATAGCTGAGTTCGATTGCAGATAAAGATGATGGCCAAGCATCCTTGATTGTGACTGTCTTAATGACTGATTCGTCACGATCAAACTGCTGTACCTGAAGATCAGCAAAGTAGAGTTCTGGATTCTGCACGCCACCAGCATCCGCGTGGTTAGCGATCGCGTTCATCCATCTTTCCATTTCGTTTCTGATCTTAAACCCTGTATCGTTAATCACTGTTACAGTCCAAGGATCAAATACTCGATCGCCTGCTACTTTCAATCTACGACCGCGGAATGGAATCTCAATTGTTCCTACGGTTGATGCTGGCAGCTGAGCTGCCTCACACATGAAAGATGCAAAGTCAACATCAAGTGCGACCCCTAAACCACCACGTGGGTTGTTCAAGGTAACCTGGAAGAGATTACCGCGAGCACCACCGCCAGTGAGTCTTGACTTAAATTCGTCTACACTACCAAGTGCCATAAGTTATCCCTCCTTAGAATGCCTGCCCGGTTACTTCCTCGAAGGAAATACCGGTACGAACTGCGACAAAGTTTAGTGTTACGAAGTTAATCGAACGAGCCGGCTTAATAAAGATATTAGCGATGAACTCATTACGATCAACAACCGCTGGAGTGTTTACTGTCTCATCAGCAACAATCCGGAAGTCTGTAATACCACGCCGTCCTTTGACATCACGTAATACTGGCTCGACGATGTTGACGAACTCAGCTCTTGTAAACTCATCGTTGAATTCAAAGAGTACGTTCTTGGCGGCCCGTTCAATGGCTCGCTCAAGTGTTAAGAACAATCGACGTACGTTAATACGATCGAACGCGGATGGTCTTGATTGGTGCGTCTTATCACCGAATAATATAATCCCTTGACCAGGAAGGTTTACAACCGGATTGACACCAGCTTTGTAAAGTGCATCCCTGCGAGTCTTGTTTGGATTATAATCTACGGATGTCACACCGAGTAATAAACCACGGCGTGTACCAGCTGGTGAGAACCAAGGTGCAGCGACACGATCTGTTTCAGCCATCAAGCCAGCGATTGAAGAAGATGCTGGAATCTGGATAAACTTGTCGTTGTACTTATCGTAGACTTTTAAGTAGTTACCTGCTACGATTGCGTAGCTTGATCTAGTTAAAGTAGCTGCTGTGGTCGTGATGTTTGTTGTAGCTGTAGCTTCACTTGTTACGTTTACAACGTCTGTACGTGCTGGCCCTGTCACAACAACACAATCTTTACGTGCTTTTGCAATCGCGATTAGATCATTTGTTGTAGCTGTTTGGTCTGTACGAGATGACATACCTGGTGCGATCAAGAAGTCAACTTCAACGACATCTTTATCTTCGAAAAGATCGAATGCCAGTAAGTATTGTCCGGTTGTAATCGTACCTGAGTTTGCTCCAGAGTCAAAGTTGAAGTCTTGTACTGCTGATAATGATACCGCTGTACCGAGGAAGTCTTTAGCGGTTCCTGGAGTGATTTCTGTACCAGCGTTACCGAGGTTCGTAAAGTCTGAATCAAACCCAACCATGTGAATGTACTGTGATCGGTTGTTAATCACATCTTTCACGAACAGATTAGATCCATCAGCAAGATCAACAGCGTTACTTGCGACTGATAAGAAAGCGTATCTTTCTAGAACTGTACCTTTTGTTCCAGTAAACGCTCCGTTCTTATCGACAACTACTACGTGAACTTCGTCGTTTGTACCGTCGTTTTCAGCAGCAAATTCTCCAGTACTTGGAGCATCGTCAAATTCTGCTTTGTATGTCCAACCGTCAAACGCTGAATCACCAGTTGAAGGTGGACATATAGAAACTTGTAGTGAGTTACCGAGAGTGCCCGGAAACCTACCAATGAATGTGAAACCATCAGAATCGAGTCCAGTTTCTGAAGCATCGAATGCAGTTGGATTCTTAATTGTTGGGACTGAGTAGTTACCTACAGCGTAATCACCTTTAGCACTTGTACGGCGTCCTGTTGTAGAAACGGCGTTTAGTGCTGAGGAATCGGCTATACGTACTAACTGCAGTGCGTTTGAATAACGCAGAAAATAAGCTGCGTCATGATAGTCTACTGAGTGAGAATTATCTGGTGCACCAAAGGTTTCTGTTAATTCTTCTTCATTCGCAATTAACGTTCTTTGGTCGGCAGGTCCCCACATAAACTTACCTGCATAGGCGCCAGTAGAAGTTTGAACATTAGGCACTCCGCCTGTAAGATCAACTTCTTTGACTACTACTGCAGGACTTTCGGATGGTGCAAAAAGTGCCATTAGTTTACCTCTTGGGTTCTATTTATATGGTTCATGATACGGTTATTTCAATTACCCAGTTATTTATATAAAATGAAATTTCATCAATGATCGAACTCAACGTACCAATCTGGTTTACCGTCATCCTCGATCTTTTTGATAAATTCTGAACCGTCATCTACGAATCCAAAAGGTACTACATCGTCTTCAATTTGTTTCATTCTTTCTTGAAACAACATCTCTTTGAGGTTAATATCTGTCATATCGTTAAACATTTGCGTTTGTACAAAATAACCAAACAAAACTAGATTCATAACCAAATCGTCGTGATTACCTGTAGAAGCCTCGAATGAGTTACCTCGTGCCACAAACGTTGAGATTTCTAATATCGTGTTTTCATCCACGATTGTTAACTTGTGATTTTCTAGACAGTCTTTTAAACCAGAACAGCCTAGTCGTTTCACTTTACGAGTCATGGTAATACCGATCGCGTCAGCCTTGATCGAGTTTTCCATGTGAACGTTTTCATATTCTAGATCGTAATATATCCCGTTACATACCACAGAACCCTGATCGTTTGATTCAATTACCACGTAAGCGTTGTTGTAGACTTTTGCGTACTTATATATAATGGTAGGGAAGAGCAATGGAGAGATAGTGTTGTTCCGGTATACAGCCACTTGCTCAAAAGGCGTGACGCTAATATCGATTAAAGTAAAAGTAGAATAGTCCTGTCCTCTTCCCTTCCCAACATCTACTGTCATAATATAATCATGACCTTTTTCAGGATGTTTATAAACAAAGCCATCACCATTCTCAATGTATGATAACGGGTTAGCGGCTCTTAGTTCCATCAAAGCTTCTGCGCCAATCAACGTATCACCGGTACCAAAGAACGTATTACCAAACTCTTGGTCAAACTGAAGCTTGGACGTATTGTTTATCGTTTCTTCTTTCCATTTTTCATCTCGGCCGGGAACGTCCCACCAGTCAACTCTGAAAGAATGGTACTCGTTCACTCTCTGTTCCGCACCTTCCCATATCTTATAGAACATATTACCGATACCATTCGCGGTAGAGGTAACAATGACCTTGGTATCTTTACCAGAAGATACAACGGGATAAGTGGATGTGTAGAAGTCGGTAGCTTTTTCTACGAACGCAAATTCGTCTAGATAAAGCAGATTGATACTAAGACCACGAATAGAAGAACCAGTGGTTGCAGAAGTAATAATTCTAGAATTGTTGCCAAACTCAAGGCTACCTTTGTTAACGGACTTAGCTCCGGCTTGTAAAAAGAACGGTAGGTTCTCAAGCATAAGCGTGATCCGGCCGAGCATCTCTCTGGCAGTTGCTCCTTTATTGGCAAGGATCGCAACAGTTTTTTCCGGAGAAAACAACGCATACCAGAGCAGGTAGGCACATGCGGAAACCGATTTTCCGCTTTGCCGGCAAGCCAATACAACGTTAAACCGATGCTCATTGAAATTCCTAAACATTTCTTTTTGATAAGGATAAAGCTCAAACGGAACTAGACCCTTATCGAGTGATACGACTTTGATGTACGTTCTAGCAAAGTATATGGGATCTTCCATACACTTCTTGTATTCTCGTATTTTTTCAGGAGTCCATTCCTCTTGAGCATCAGCTCGTTTGAGGTTTATGTTCCCCAGATATGTCGGTACGCTCGGTTGCTGTTGCATCTACTATATCGCCTTGAAGCAATCGTTGAATATCGGCACTTGATCCGATATAAAAATTATTTTGCTGATTTTCTACTTGCTTCGTCGCATTCTGTTGTTCAAGAGCTTTCTGTTTCTTATTCAGTTCCATCAACTTATCGTTGACGTCTGAAACGTTTTTAAGTAAACCTGCCAAGACTTCGTATGCTCTTGGATGCTCGGATTCTCGAGCGACATCGATCATATTGTCTAAAGCATCTTTACCTTTTTCAATTAATTCATATAAAGTTTCTCTTGAATAATTGTAATCGTTGTCGTGATTACTATCATGGTGCATCACTGTCTCCGTCATAATCTATTCGAGTGAATCCAAAATCGGAATCTCCAAGTATGTTCAAGGATGTTGGGTTAGGTACTACTTGTATCGTATTCAATCTAAGATCTGAATCAGCTAATCCAGCTCCAATATCAAAAACTTTCGCTCTAGCATCACGAATTACCGCAGACTGGTTAATAGCTCCGTAGAATCTTACTCTCATTTCAAAGTCCATAGTATATATGATAGTTCTACGTGCGCCTAGTTCTCCTTCAAAATCGTCCTGAAAACTCACACTAGTGATTGCAATAGGAATATCTTCAAGAACATCTGGATAATCAGAGAATGGTTTCAACGTAACAGAATACTGTGGATTAAACGTTGGTAAGATTTGCTCTACGATTTGTAAAGCGTCATCCTGTGTTTTTGTATATACGTTTAATTGAAAAGAAATTACATAAGGTACACCAGTAAAAAATTTATTTCTATTATTAGCTGTGGTACCAAACTTAGTGAAATTATTTGTCTTTGATAACTGTCTTTGGTTATCATAAGCGATCGAAGTAATTTCAAACGACATACGTGGAAGCTTAATAGCTACCTTGGTGTTGGTATCGAGATCTGAGTTCTCACGAATACGATCTAAGTATTTTGCTTTTGGTGCATACGCGAGTGGAACTCTTACCTGAGATACGCTGGCACCGGTATCACGATTCTTACGAACAACATAAATGTTATTAAACAGCTTGCCAAATATGGCAACCGCCTTTCTAGTTTTCTCGTGATAAAAGTGTGTTCCAAACATTAGCTGTTGTATATCTTCTGCAAGTGAGTTTCAAACTGTTCTACTTTATTTAACCGATCCGGCCAGAGGATATATTCCTTTTCTGGGTTTTTCTTTAAGTTATTTAACAAAGGTACAATGGCATTGTATAATTTATCTATCTTTTCTTGAGTATTCATTTTTTCTGCAGCAACTGTTTCTGTTTTTGCTGCGGCCTTTTGAACAGCCTCAAGTTCGTTCTCGTCAACTGCTGTAAATCCAAAATCAAAAAAATCATCGCTCATTAGTCATTCCCCGATGGATCGCCAAATGGATTCGACTCACTAAAGTCTAAGAAGTCATCACCAAATGTTCCAAAGTCTGTGTTCTGTTCGTTTTGTGATATAGTATTTGTTTGTGCCACAGCAAGTACATTAAGAGATGAATCACCAATTGCAAGGTTAGTTCTACCGCTAATTAGAAGCTTGTTAGATGCTGAGTCGGTTGTGATAAAGTTGTGGAATAATCCATCGTCAGCACCGACGTGCCCAACATATAGTAAGCTATCACTATCTGAGTATTTAATCACCTCGCCGCTAACAGTTACACCACTCGTAAGTCCTTGTGAAACTGTTTGTCCAGCTTCAATGTATATACTATCTGAATCCAAGGTAAGAATGTATTGATACGCACCTTGTTCTTCAATGTCGTCGATTGCTTCGACTCCTGTGTCAAAGTCTTCATCGTTATAATCAAACAGATGCGCCCTGCACTTAAACACGGGCAAATTAGATAACTGATAGAAAGGCATCTCGTGTTCGACATGAGTGATCTGGAACATAGAGTTTGACAACGGAAGATAAATCAGGTCGCCTTCTCTTGGTCTTTCACTATTAATATCATTATCAACCCGGCCGATAGTTGAGTTCCATCTCTTACGGGCCACAACAAAAGTAGCTTCATCGCGAATCTCAACACCAAAACGCGTGAAAAGATCACCTTCTCCATCGAATCCTTCGATGTTATCGATGTACATTTCTATCTTGTAACTTGAGTTATATCTCGCTGGAATCTCATCACCAAAAATTCTATCCTCGTACACAGTGTCTCGAGGAAGATAAAAGACATCTTGTCCGTAAATCTTAAGTGACTCGATAACAATGTCTTCGTAGAGGTTCTGCTCCGACTTTACATTATCTCGTATGTAAATATTTCGCATGTCATCACCCTAGGAAGAAATCTGCTGGCATTTCGTGTTCGAGTCTAATCCTTTCTCTAAGGTCTTGAATCTCACCGGTTGCATCGTCAAAAAGCTGTCTACCATTCAATATAACACCACCTGGAAGCTGCATACCTTCAAATTTTATTAAATTTGTGCCCCACTGTAATTTAAACAAAGCGGTAGTGTATTCTTTCAGCCACATGTCATTATATATTGACGTGTGTGTATCTGGATCGATTGTGCTATAATATTCATAAACTATGTAGTCACCAGCCGAGACATCTAAATCTTCGAAGTGGCCGTGTAGATAAATTCTATTTTGTCTACGAGCGAAGTCTACCATAGTGTGGCCATTCAACGTCATGTCTAACAATGAAAGGTACTGTTGTATTTGTTCATAGTAAGCAATATCGCCAGCAAACTGCGACATGTCAGTAAGTTCTGACAAGTGCATTTGGTATCTTAAGTTGAATAAATTCTTCGAGGCAGTTTGACTCGATATTAAAGGAAACACTCTCGATACAAAGTGTACG
>Ga0181556_1004133_pt1 | contig 11977 bp, 12 predicted proteins | sample 011ome_14_FD_148651 | JGI IMG/M metagenome (GOLD analysis project Ga0181556, IMG submission 148651) | Coastal salt marsh microbial communities from the Groves Creek Marsh, Skidaway Island, Georgia - 011505AT metaG (spades assembly) | ecosystem: Environmental > Aquatic > Marine > Intertidal zone... | reverse complement strand
GTCGAGGTGCCGGACCCGCGTCTCGCCGTACTCGCGCGGATCTTCGGCTCCGAGCGGATCCTCCCGGCGACGGTGACCTTCGTCGACATCGCCGGCATCGTCAAGGGCGCGAGCGAGGGCGCGGGGCTCGGCAATCAGTTCCTCGCGAACATCCGCGAGTCCGATGCCATCTGCCAGGTGCTGCGGGCTTTCGAGGATGACGACGTTGTGCACGTCGAGGGACGCGTCGATCCCGCAGAGGACCTCGCCACGATCAACACCGAGCTCATCCTTGCGGATATGCAGACCCTTGAGAAGGCGATCCCGCGCCTGCAGAAGGAAGCGCGCCTCAGCAAGGACCGCGTTGAGGTCCTCGCCACGGCGGAGAAGGCCCAGGACATCCTCAATGAGGGGAAGACGATCTTCGCCTCCGGTCTCGATGCGACGCCGATCCGCGAGCTCTTCCTGCTTACCGCCAAGCCCTTCCTGTACGTCGTGAACGCCGATGAGTCGCAGCTGTCGGATCCGTCGTTCCGGCAGAAGATGCGTGACCTCCTCGCCCCGGCCGAGGTCGTCTTCCTCGACGCCAAGATCGAGTCCGAGCTCGTCGGACTCGATCACGACGAGGCGCTCGAGCTCCTGCAGTCGATCGGCCAGGACGAGTCCGGCCTCGACGCCCTCGCACGCGTGGGCTTCGACACGCTCGGCCTGCAGACGTATCTCACCGCAGGGCCCAAGGAGGCGCGCGCGTGGACGATCCGCAAGGGAGCCACGGCTCCCGAGGCGGCCGGCGTCATCCACACGGACTTCCAAAAGGGCTTCATCAAGGCCGAGGTCGTGTCCTTCGACGATCTCGTCGACGCCGGATCGATGGCCGAGGCCAAGTCCCGCGGCAAGGTCCGCATGGAGGGCAAGGACTACGTCATGCACGATGGCGACGTCGTCGAGTTCCGCTTCAACGTCTGAGCCTCGATGATCTGCGTCCAGTTCATCTTCCGGCCCGGCACGTACGACGAGGACTTCCACGAGCTTGACGGTCGGATCGATGCCTTCGCGCGATCCCTGCCCGGGTTCCGCGCGACTGAGACGTGGCGATCGCCCGACGGAGACGTCATCAACGCGACGTACTACTTCGATGACATGGCCTCGGTGCGCGAGCTGTCGCAGTTCCCCCAGCATCTGCAGGCCAAGTCGGAGTACCAGCGCTGGTACGACGGCTACCAGATCGTCGTGAGCGAGGTGACCGCGTCGTACGGCGACGGCCGGCTCCCTCACGTCACTCGGGACGATGCGTGACGATCCGCTCGGTCTTGGGCGCCTGGCCTCGGCTGAATGCATCCATGGTGGATGCGATCGCCCCGCTCTCCGAGGACGACCTGGCACAGCCGGCGGGCCCGGATCGGTGGCCGCTGTGGGCGGTCGTCGGTCACCTCGCGTGCCAGCGGGTCTTCTGGCTGTGCGACTTCGCCGGCGAGCCGGGAACTGACACCACGCCGTTCACGAACGCCGCATGGTCGTGCCCCGGAGACGAAGACCTCGTCAACGTGCTGGACGCCGAGCAGCTCGTCCACGCACTGCAGTCCACATTCGTCATCGTGGATCGCGTGCTCGATACCTGGACGCTGGGAAGCCTTGTCGATGACATCGACCGCAGCGACCTGGAACCCGGATGGGTGCTGACTCGCGGCAACGTGACCGAGCGGGTCCACGCCCACGATCTGTGGCACTGTGCCGAGGCCAATGAGATCCTCACGCGTCTCGGTCGCGGCAGCATCGATCCGTGGGGTGCCTAGCTTCTCGGAGCCATGCAAGGATCACCGCCATGAGCGATGACTACGCGGCCCTCGCATACTCCGTCGAGCGCACCTACCCGGTCGGCGTCGACCGCATGTGGCACGCCTGGACCGACGCGGCGGCGCTCGAGCAGTGGTACGCGCCCACGGAGCTCAGCGTGGTCCCAGGGTCGGTCGTCTCCGATGCCGTGATCGGCGGTCGCTGGGCTGTCGCCGTGGATGCGACGGCGTACGGGCACATTGCCTACTTCTGGGGCCGCTACGACGAGGTGGATCCCGAGCGCCGCATCATCCACGGCCTGGCCTACTCCCAGGATGAGGCTGACTTCGTCGCGCACGATGACGATGCCCCGAGTCACGCCATCGTCATCGACATGGAGGCCCGCGACGGCGGCACCTGGGTGCGCTTCGCCCAGTACGGCGACATGCCCGCCGACCAGGCCGCGATGGCCCAGGCCGGCATGGAGAGCTACTTCGACTCGCTCGCGACGTATCTCCAGCGCGGCTAGCCGCGAGGTGCCAGGCCCTCGGCACGCAGCTCCAACGAGGCCAACTCCGCGATCACGCGACTGTCGCCGCGGCGCCATGCTCCCGCGGGATCGTCGCTGATCTGCGCGAGCAGGTGCAGGGGCTGGCGCGCCATGGCGCGCAGCGCGAAGAGGTCGAGATCGTCCGTCGAGTCGAGGAAGCGGCGCGCGGCAGTGGCACGCCGGATGAACGCCACCCGGATGGGCACCCAGAGCATCGCCCACGATGCGATCCCGAGCACCGCGAGTGCAATGGCGAGGAAACGCGCGAGCAGGCTCACCGCGTCGGCACTGGCCTGACCGGCATCTGCGATGGCCAGTGACGCGTCGCTCATCCCCGCGAAGGGTGATTGGAGTGCCTCGCCGATGAGCGGCACGCCGCTGAGCGACTCGCCCGCGGAGGTGAACCGATCCGACATGTCGGTCGCGCTCTCGGAGACGGCGAGTCCCGGGGCGGCGAGGTTCATCACGAGGTCGTAGAGGCGGAACGCCGCCCAGATCCACAGGGCGCTCCACAGGATCAGCCACGCATCGCCGGCGACCTGCCGCGCGCGTCGGGCGGGGATCTCCGAGTACCAGGTCATGTGAACTCCCTCATCAGCACAGCGTCCACCGTAGGCTCCGGGCATGCCCGAGACTCTGCGGACGCAGGTAGCGATCGTCGGCGCCGGTCCTGCGGGACTCATGCTCTCCCATCTGCTCGCGCGACGTGGCGTCGACAGCATCGTCGTGGAGATCCGCTCACGCCATGAGATCGAGACGGCCAATCGCGCAGGAATCCTCGAGGCCGGGTCGGTCCGCATGCTCGTCGACGAGGGGGTGTCGGATCGCGTCCTGCGCGACGGGCACGAGCATCAGGGGGTGGAGCTTCGCTTCGGCGGACACGGACATCGCATCGACTTCCACCGGCTCGTGGGGCACTCGGTCTGGCTCTATCCGCAGCAGGACGTCTTCGCCGATCTCGCCGATGCGCGGGCACGCGACGGTGGCGACGTGCGCTTCGAGGTCACCGACGTGAGCGTCGAGGACCACCTCACCGCACCGATCCTGCGCTTCACCGACGCGGACGGCAGCGAGGTCGAGGTGCGCGCCGACATCGTCGTGGGCGCCGACGGGTCCCGTTCCTCGTGCCGCGACCTCGTGCCGCCGTCGGAACGACGCGAGTTCTTCACGACGTACCCCTATGCCTGGCTCGGCATCCTCGCGGATGCGCCGCCGAGCGCTCCCGAGCTCATCTACGCCCACTCCGACCGCGGATTCGCACTCCTGTCGCAGCGCACGCCGACGGTGCAGCGGATGTATCTCCAGTGCGCGGTCGACGAGGACCTCGCGCAGTGGTCCGATGACCGGATCTGGGAGGAGCTCATCGCGCGTACGGCGGGTGATGGCTTCGAGCTGAAGGCGGGCACGATCACTGAGAAGTCCATCCTGCCCTTCCGCAGCTACGTCGACGAGACCATGCGGCACGGCCGTCTCGTCCTCGCCGGGGATGCCGCGCACACCGTGCCGCCGACGGGTGCCAAGGGCCTCAACCTTGCCCTCACCGACGTCGCGATCCTGGCCGACGTCATCCCGCGCGCGCTCGCGACCGGCGACATGGACGTGCTCGATGAGTACGCTGATCGCGCACTCGATCGCATCTGGAAGGCCGAGAGCTTCTCCTACTGGATGACGCAGATGCTGCACCTGCATCCGGGCGGCGATGCCTTCGACGCGCACCGGCAGATTGGCGAGCTGCGCCGCATCGTCACCTCCGACCGCGGGTCGGCGTACCTCGCGGAGGCCTACACCGGTTGGCCGGAGTGACCGTCGTCGTCGCGGCAGCGATCGCGCGCGACGGCGCCTACCTCGCGGCACGGCGCACCCGTCCCGAATGGGCCGCCGGCAGGTGGGAATTCCCCGGCGGCAAGGTCGAGCCGGGGGAGACCGACGCGCAAGCCCTGGTCCGCGAGATCCGCGAGGAGCTCGGCGTCGTGATCGCCGTCGGCGCGCGCGTGGCAGGGGAGTGGCCGCTGCACGACGACCTCGTCCTCCACCTCTACGTGGCCACCCTCATCGAGGGGGAACCGGCCCCGCTGGACCACCACGACGCGCTCCGCTGGATCACACCCGCCGAGTTCGACGGCGTCGACTGGCTGCCCTCGGACGTCGATGCGGTGCGCAGCCTCGGTGCGTCCACCGCGTAGGGTCTCGGGGTGACTGCCACCCGCTCGGACCTCCGCAATGTCGCCATCGTCGCCCATGTCGACCACGGCAAGACCACCCTCGTCGACGCCATGCTCTGGCAGTCCGGGGCCTTCCGCGCCAACCAGGATGTCGACGACCGGGTCATGGACTCGATGGATCTCGAGCGCGAAAAGGGCATCACCATCCTCGCCAAGAACACCTCGGTGAGGTACGCCGGGCCGTCGGCTCCCGAGGGCGGGGTGACCTTCAACATCATCGATACGCCGGGCCACGCGGACTTCGGCGGCGAGGTCGAGCGCGGTCTCGAGATGGTCGACGGGGTCGTCCTGCTCGTCGACGCCTCCGAGGGTCCCCTGCCGCAGACGCGATTCGTCCTGCGCAAGGCCCTGGCCAAGAAGCTCCCCGTCGTCCTCGTCATCAACAAGGTCGACCGCCCCGATGCACGCATCGCCGAGGTCGTCGATGAGGCCTACGAGCTCTTCCTCGATCTCGATGCGACCGATGAGCAGATCGACTTCCCCATCGTCTACACGAGCGCCAAGGCCGGACGCGCCTCGCGCGAGCGTCCCGCGGACGGCGGGATGCCGGCCGAGGACAGCCTCGAGCCCCTCTTCTCCACGCTCATCGAGTCGATCCCGGCGCCGTCGTACGACGAAGACGCCCCGCTCCAGGCGCACGTCACCAACCTCGATGCCTCGCCGTACCTCGGTCGTCTCGCCCTCTGCCGCGTGCATCAGGGCACCATCCGCAAGGGCCAGCAGGTCGCATGGATGAAGGCCGATGGCACCGTCGAGCGCGCCAAGGTCGTCGAACTGCTCATGACCGAGGCCCTTGATCGCGTGCCGGTCGAGAGCGCAGGGCCGGGCGACATCATCGCGGTTGCCGGCATGGCCGACATCACCATCGGCGACACGCTTGCCGACCCGGACAACCCGATCGCGCTCCCGGTCATCACGGTGGACGAGCCCTCGATCTCGATGACGATCGGCATCAACACCTCGCCGCTCGCGGGGCGCAGCGGCGGCACCAAGCTCACCGCCAACATGGTCAAGACCCGCCTGGACCAGGAGCTCATCGGCAACGTCTCCATCCGCGTGCTCCCCACCGAGCGCCCGGACACCTGGGAGGTGCAGGGCCGCGGCGAGCTGCAGCTCGCGATCCTCGTCGAGATGATGAAACGCGAGGGCTTCGAGCTCACCGTCGGCAAGCCCCAGGTCGTCACCCGCATGGTCGACGGCAAGCTCCATGAGCCCATGGAGCGCCTGTCGGTGGACATCCCCGAGGACTATCTCGGAGTCGTCACCCAACTCATGGCCCTGCGCAAGGGACGCATGGAGCAGATGGTCAACCACGGCACCGGCTGGGTGCGCATGGAGTACCTCGTGCCCGCGCGCGGCCTCATCGGCTTCCGCACCGAGTTCCTCACCGAGACGCGTGGCACCGGCCTGCTCCACCATGTCTTCGATCGCTACGAGCCCTGGCACGGAGAGCTGCGCACGCGCCCGTCCGGATCGCTGGTCGCCGACCGCACCGGTCCGACGACCGGTTTCGCGCTGGCCAACCTCCAGGAGCGCGGCACGATGTTCGTCGGCCCGGGCACCGACGTCTACGAGGGCATGATCGTCGGCGAGAACTCTCGGTCGGACGACCTCGACGTCAACCCGACCAAGGAGAAGAAGCTCACCAACATGCGCCAGTCCTCCGGTGACGTGCTCGTGCCGCTCATCCCGCACAAGCAGCTCTCGCTGGAGCAGGCGCTGGAGTTCTGCCGCGAGGACGAGTGCGTCGAGGTCACCCCCCAGGCCGTCCGGATCCGCAAGGTCCAACTGGCGGCCACGGATCGCGCCAAGTCGCGCTCCAAGAGCTCGTCGCGTGGCTAGCCCCTGGGCCGGACGTTGCTCACGGGTGGGTCAAGTCCCAGGGTCCTTGGTCCCGCGCCTGCGTGACGTACCCCTCACGGGAGATTCCGATCAGGTCACATTCGCGGCTTAGGGGCCCAAGCGGTCCGATCGCCCGGGGGAGCGGCGTACTGTCTGCCTCGACGGCGCCCGTGCCGTCGCACGATCGGAAGGGCAGGCGGTGACGGCGACGGTCGACGAGGCGACGACCGCCCCCGAGGAGATCAAGGGGCGTTCGCTCACGCAGATCGCCTGGGGACGCCTGCGCCGGGACAAGACCTTCATCGTCTCCGCGGTCATCCTCCTCATCATCCTGCTGGTCGCTCTCTTCGCGCCGCTCATCACCAGTTGGCTCGGCCTCGATCCCTACGCCACGGACAAGACCGCCATCTCGCAGTCCGGAGGCAAGCCCAACGGCCCCTGGGGCGGCGCGAGCCTCGAGCATCCGCTCGGAGTCGAGTGGGGCACCGGCCGCGACATCCTGGCCCGCCTGCTCTACGGACTGCGCATCTCGCTGCTCATCGCGTTCTCCGCCACGATCCTCGTCGTCATCCTCGGCACGCTCTTCGGCATCATCTCCGGCTACGCGCGAGGCTTCACCGATGCGGCGATCGGCCGCTTCATGGATCTCATCCTCGCCTTCCCCTTCCTCCTCATCGTCCTGGCGCTCTCGGGGGCCATGACCCAGCGCCTCACCGCGATGGGCGTCCCGGAGGGCAATGCCTCGCGCATCACCTACCTGATCCTCGTGCTGGGGATCTTCGGCTGGCCCTACCTCGCCCGCATCGTCCGAGGCGAGGTGCTCAGCCTGCGCGAGCGCGAGTTCGTCGAGGCGGCGATCGCCATGGGCGCGAGTACGCCGCGCATCCTCTTCCGCGAGATCCTGCCCAATCTGTGGGCCCCGATCCTCGTCTACGCCACGCTGCTCCTCCCGGTCTACATCGCCACCGAGGCGGTGCTGTCCTTCCTCGGCGTCGGCGTGCTGCCTCCCGAGCCCTCCTTCGGCGCGATGCTCTCGGAGAGCGTGCAGTTCTTCCAACTCGTGCCGAGCTACCTCTTCATCCCCGGCACTCTGCTCGTCATCGTCGTCGTCGCCTTCAACCTGGCCGGCGACTCGGTGCGCGATGCCCTCGATCCCAAGGCGGCCAAGTGATGGCGCCCATGGTCTCCCGTCCGACACCGATCGACCCGTTCCAGGGTCGTGGGAGGAAGGCCACGTCCGTGGCCGGCGGTGCACTGAAGGAGGAAATATGGTGAAGTCGAAGGCGACCCTCGCGATTGGTATCGCGGCGGGTGCGCTGATCCTTGCCGCGTGTAGCGGCGGGTCATCGGATGGAGGGTCAGCCAGCGGCTCGACCGCTCCCTCGGGCGAGGGCCAGCCGGGTGGCACTCTCACGATCCTGTCCCCGGCGGAGCAGATCCTGTCGCTTGATCCGCAGGTCATCTACACCGGTGAGGACCTTGCCTTCCTCGGTGCGACCATCATGCGCTCGCTGACCGCCTACCAGGTCGCACCCGGCGATGCCGAGGGCACGACGCTGGTCCCCGACATGGCGACCGACACGGGCACGCCCAGCAATGAGGGCAAGACCTGGCAGTTCACGCTGCGCGACGGCATGAAGTGGGAAGACGGCAGCCCCGTCACCTGCGAGGACGTCGCCTACGGCGTGTCCCGTCAGTTCGACATCGGCCTCACCGAGGGCGGCCCCGTCTACGCGGTGAGCTACCTCGACATCCCCACGGACGAAGAGGGCAACTCGGCGTACGCCGGCCCCGCCGATGGCACCGGCCAGGAGCTGTTCGACAAGGCCGTCAGCTGTGATGGCCAGACGATCACCTTCAATCTCAATCAGCCCGTCCCGGACTTCAACTACGCCGTGACCTTGGGCTTCAGCGCCGTCCCCGCCGGCATGACCGCGGGCGTGGAGTACGGCGACAAGCCGATGTCCAACGGCCCGTACAAGATCTCCGAGTACTCGAAGGGCAAGGGCGGCAAGCTCGTCCTCGTCCGCAACGAGAACTGGAGCGCGGACGTCGATCCCTACCGCAAGGCGTACCCGGATTCCTGGGTCGTGAACTTCGGTATCGAGGAGTCCGTGGCCGATCAACGCGTCATCCAGAGCTCCGGCGAGGATGAGTTCGCGATGGTCCAGGCGATCACGACGGCCTCGCTGCCGATCGTCTTCGAGGATCCGCAGTACGAGTCGCGCCGTATCGACGCGTTCGATCCTTACACCATCTACGCGGCCGTCAACGCCGAGAAGATCCCGGATGCCAAGTGCCGTCAGGCCCTGGGTGTCGCGCTCGACCGCGAGGCGCTCCTGCTCAATGCGGGCGGCACCTTCGCCGGTGAGTTCGCCGATGGTGCGGTCAAGCCGAACATCGGCATCGACTACGCCCCCACGGGCCTGTGGGACGGCCTCCTCGGCCAGCCGGTGCCCGGCACCGGTGACCCCGAGTTCGCCAAGAAGCTGCTCTCCGAGGGTGCCAACTGCCCGACCGAGGTGACGCTCGACTACGCGCAGAGCGATGACAACGACAAGGCCGCGGCCATCTGGGTCGAGTCCCTCGCCCGCGCCGGCATCACGGTCAAGCCGAATCCCATCGAGCGCGGCCAGTACTACGGCGTCGTCTTCGACAACGGCAACGAGATCATGCTGGGCGGCTGGGGTGCTGACTGGCCCAACGCCTCCACGGTGATCCCGCCGCTCTTCGTCCAGGGCTGGAACCTTTCCCGCGTGGACGACAAGGCCTTCGCCGACAAGGTGAAGGCTGCGTCGGTGCAGCTCGATCGCAACACGCAGGCCACCGAGTGGCATGAGCTGAGCAAGGAGGCGGCCGAGCAGATGTGGATCATCCCGACTCGCTTCGGTCGTGACCAGCGTCTGGCCGGCACCAAGGTCGGTCCGATCTTCAGCTGGTCGGCGTACGGGTCCTACCCGTACCCGATCATGTACGCCACCCAGTAATCAGGCGTGAGCGCGAGGTGGGGACGGCGTAAGCCGTCCCCACCTCGCAACGTCGGATCCGCAGCACACGAGAAGGTCGCGCAGGAGAGGAGCAGACATGACCGCCTACGTCGTACGACGCGTGCTCATCATGATCATGCTGCTCCTCCTGCTCACCTTCGTCGTGTTCGTCCTCTTCAGCCTTCTTCCCGCCGACGTCGCGCGCCTCACGTGCGGCAAGGTGTGCACGGACCAGACGATCGAGCTCAATCGCGCACGACTGGGCCTCGACAAGTCGATCTGGGAGCAGTACTGGATCTTCCTCACCGGCATCTTCTTCGGGCGTACCTACGGCGTCGGGGAAGGCGCCATCGTGTGCGAGGCGCCCTGCCTGGGCTACTCCTTCACCAAGACCGAGCCCGTCCTGCAGCTCATCCTCGATCGGCTGCCCGCGACGATCTTCCTCGCGCTCGGGGCCTTCATTCTCTTCCTCATCGGCGGCATCGCCCTCGGCGTCTACAGCGCCCTGCGTCGCGGTCGCTGGCAGGACAAGACCGTCATGGGTATCTCGCTCGTGGGCTACTCACTGCCGTCGTTCTTCATCGGTCTCGTGGTCATCTACTTCGTCATCATTCGCTGGCAGATCCTGCCCTTCCCGCAGTACGTCCAGCCCTGGGAGGACCCGGTCGGCTTCCTGCAGACCATGATTCTGCCGTGGCTGGTCCTGGCCGTCCTCTACGCGGCGTTCTACACGCGACTCACGCGCAGTCAGATGCTCGAGACGCTCAACGAGGACTACATCCGCACGGCACGCGCCAAGGGCCTGCCCGAGAGCGTCGTCGTCCGCAAGCATGCCCTGAGGGCGGGCCTCACGCCCATCGTCACCGCGGCGGGACTGGACTTCGCGGGCCTGCTCGGCGGCGCGATCATCCTCGAGACGATCTTCAGCCTGCCCGGCCTGGGCAGCCTCGCCGTGTCCGCCGTCCTCGACCCCGATCTCGCGATCCTCGTGGGTGTCACCCTGCTCACGGCAGTCTTCATCATCGTTGCCAACCTCATCGTCGACGTGCTCTACGCAGTCATCGATCCTCGGGTCAGGCTGTCATGAGCGCACCCTTCCTCCAGGTCGACAACCTCGCCGTCTCCTTCCCCACCGAGGACGGCGTCGTCAAGGCCGTGGCCGGATCGACGTTCTCCGTCGACAAGGGCCGCACGCTCGCGATCGTGGGCGAGTCCGGCTCGGGCAAGAGCGTCACCGCGCAGGCGATCATGGGCCTGCTCAACCGCAACTTCGCCGACATCTCCGGGCGCATCGTGCTCGACGGCACGGACCTGCTCTCCCTCGACGACGACCAGGTGCGCGAGCTCCGGGGATCGGCGATGGCGATGATCTTCCAGGATCCGCTGTCGAGCCTGCATCCCTTCTACCGCATCGGCGACCAGCTCGCAGAGGCCGTGCGCGTGCACAACAAGGTGAGCAAGTCGGAGGCGCGTGCCCGCGCCATCGATGCGCTCCACCGGGTCGGCATCCCCTCGCCGGACAAGCGCGTGGACGACTATCCGCACCAGCTGTCGGGCGGCATGCGCCAGCGCGTGATGATCGCCATGGCCCTCATCAACTCCCCGAGCCTGCTCATCGCGGATGAGCCGACGACCGCGCTCGACGTGACCGTGCAGGCGCAGATCACCGAGCTCATGTCCGAGCTCCAGCGCGAGACCGGGACGACGCTCATCATCATCACCCACGACCTCGGGGTGGTCGCGGACATGGCCGACGAGGTGTGCGTGATGTACGGCGGCCGCGTCGCCGAGTACGCCCCCGTCAGCGAGGTCTACTACCGCCCGCAGCATCCCTACACGCACGGTCTCCTGGCGTCGGTGCCACGGCTGGCGACCGATCGCGTGGACCGGCTGGATCCCATCCCGGGCAATCCTCCGTCGCTCATCAATCTCCCGTCGGGCTGTGTCTTCCACCCGCGCTGCGGACGTCGCGATGAGGTGCCCGGCGACCGGTGCCGCACCGAAGAGCCGGCCCTGGTGAGTGTCGCGACGGACCACCTCGTGCGCTGCCATCTCGCGCAGGGCACTCCCTCGGGAGGTGCGTCGTGACTGAGCGCGTCCTCGAGGTGGACGACCTGCGCGTCTACTTCCCCCACAAATCGCGCGGGGTCTTCCCCCGCACGATCGGCCAGATCAAGGCCGTGGACGGAGTGAGCTTCGACCTCGGCCCGGCCGAGACGCTGGGGCTGGTAGGGGAGAGCGGGTGCGGCAAGTCCACGACCGGTCGCGCGATCCTGCGCCTGGTCGATCCGACCTCGGGCAAGGTGGTCATCAACGGCACCGACGTGGCCGGCATGTCGCGCCGTGCGCTGCGCCCCGTGCGCCAGCAGGCGCAGATGATCTTCCAGGACCCCTACAACGCCCTCAACCCCCGGCAGACGGTCGGCGCGATCCTCGCGTCGCCGTTCCGCATCCAGAAGGTCGATCCGCCCGGCGGCATCAAGCAGGCGGTGCGCGAGCTCATGGATCGCGTCGGTCTCAACCCCGAGCACGTCAATCGCTACCCCTACGAGTTCTCCGGGGGTCAGCGCCAGCGCATCGGCATCGCGCGCGCCATCGCGTTGCGGCCCAAGCTCATCATCTGC
>Ga0181556_1004109_pt1 | contig 12023 bp, 13 predicted proteins | sample 011ome_14_FD_148651 | JGI IMG/M metagenome (GOLD analysis project Ga0181556, IMG submission 148651) | Coastal salt marsh microbial communities from the Groves Creek Marsh, Skidaway Island, Georgia - 011505AT metaG (spades assembly) | ecosystem: Environmental > Aquatic > Marine > Intertidal zone... | reverse complement strand
GGCGGCTCTGGAGGGGGCGAACCTGACCGGGGCGGATCTTAGATGGGCGAACCTGACCGGGGCGAACCTGACCGATGTGGACCTGACCGATGCGGATCTCAGATTGGCGTGGCTGTGCGGTGCGAAACTGAGCGAGGCGATCCTTATCGGCGCGCACCTGAACTGGGCGGACCTGACCGGGGCGAACTTGTTCGCCGCAGACCTGACCGGGGCGTGCCTGAACGACGCGAACCTGCACGGGGCGCACCTGAACGGGGCGAAACTGGAGGCGGCGGACCTGACCGGGGCTGTCTTGGAAAACCAGTAATCCTACAATCGATGGAGTGAGCCTTATCGGACCCAGAGCGCGGCTCTGGGTCACCTAAGACCCATCACAAGCAACAAAAGGACCAACCAGATGATCACAACACGCCCTGAGCAGATCGCCAGTCTACGCGAGAAGCTGCAAAACGTACGCTTAAGCATACTGCGGATCGAGATAGGTAACGATTTTGCCTACACGACCGAAGCCGCCGAGTTGAGACGCTTGAAGACCCACGCTAAGGGTCTGGTCGATGCCCTGGATTACCTTAAAGGGGAACCGGACCACCGCGGAAAGAGGGGGTAACCGAGCCATGAGGAAAAAGCGAAACCCTATAGCCAAGGCTCTGCGGAGACCGGAGCTTCGGAAACAGGTCATCAGATCCCGGGTACTCTATCGCCGTCGAGAGAAGCATAAAAATGACGGATAGCGAGCAGGGCCGGATCATCATTAATGTCTTGAAGCTTGCGAGTGCTGTACTTCTCGCAACAGTGGTGGTAGCACTACTGCACGTTCAAGCCTCGACAGAACCTGGGGTAAGCGAGCGGGGGCGCCCCGTCAGCCAGAAGGATGCACACGATGTCAAATTACCGAGCGTCCACCGAGGCCGCAATCCGAAGGAGAATGCAAGCCGGAAAGTACCTGAGAGGACTGCGTGAGGATCTGGGTCTTACGCAGCAAGAAGCGTGCGAAAGACTCGGCTACGGCTACAACACCTTCATCTCACAGATCGAGCTTGGTCGTGTCCGAGTCCCCCCCGAGGACTGGGTTAAGTGGTCTGAGGTGTATGGCGTTAAGAAGGACAAATTCGCCAGAAAGCTGCTTGGGTTCTACGACCCTCACGTAGCTACGGCCCTATTTTCGGAGTAGAGTTTATGGTCTATTTGAAGCTAGTTAACGCGGGGGGACGAACCTCGTGGACAACCTCGGAGAAAGCGTCCCTAAAGAGGACAGAAACACTTTGGTGTCATTTCGGAAACGAGTTGGTGTCCTATGATCGAGACGGGGACATCTTGCTGTTTAGCATCCAGAACGAGAGCCTTGACATGATCATCTGCGTGACGAAGGACGCCGCCGGTCTGGTGTCGGTGTTCAGAAAAGGCTCCCCGGTCCCTGAGTGGCAGGGCTACGACCTAGCCCGCCGCGCGAATGATCAACGCGCCCACCTGAGGGAGGCCATTTCCCCATGAGCTACCTATACAAGCGCGGGCCGGTCTTCTACTACGATTTCCAGTGGGAAGGGGTCCGATACAACGGGTCAACAAAGCGCCGCACCAAACGAGAGGCTAACGAGTTCGTTGACGCACTCCGGCGGAAGGTTCGCCAGCAATCCATAGATGGCTACTCTGAGGAATTGTCGTTTGCCGAGGGCGTCCGGGCGTATAACGAGGCCAAGTTGCCGACCCTCCGCAGCCCAGCGGGCGTGAAGTCCACCAACCGCCGACTGATGGAGATCATCCCCGCCCACCTGAAGTGGAGCGACATCTCGACCGAGGTTGTCGATGATCTCCGGGCGCACCTGGAGGCCAAAGGGTACAAACCCAACTCCATCGGGCTCTACGTCAGCCGTCTCCAGGCGGTCTACAGGTGGATCAAGCGGCACCGCAAGGCGGTGAAGCTGGACACCAGCGTGCAGTGGGATAAACCCAAGCGGACCAGGAAGTTCCGCGTGATGTCCGACGCCGAGGAGCGTGCGCTGTTCGCCGAGGTCACCGAGCGTGCTCAAGGACGATACCGCGACACGTACCAGGATCTCGGCGACCTTCTAACGCTTCTGATCGACACGGGATGCCGGATCTCCGAGGCGGTGACGGCCACCTGGGAAAGCTACGTCCCGGGCAGCAAGCCGCTGCTCGAGTTGTATCGCCACAAGACCGACACGGTGGATCGTCTTCCGGTATCCGAGCGCCTTGATCGTGCGCTCCTGGCGCGTAGGGCGCGGCGAAAGGGGACTTCTTCCTTCATCTTCCCGGGAGGGCAAGAGGGGCATAAGCCGACCAACCTGCCGGTCCTGTCCGCGTTGTTTGATGACTTGGGTTTCAACAACCCGACTTCGGTCAAGAAGTTCGGGCGGTTCACGATCCATTCGCTCCGGCACACCTACGCCACAAGGCTGATACGGGCCGGCGTGACGCCTCCCCTGGTCATGAAGCTGCTAGGGCATACGTCGCTGAACACGACTATGATGTATGTGACGTTGACCGACGAAGACGCCATAGACGCGGGTCGAAAAGCCTTGACGGGGCGTCCCGTTGTTTCTCCCGACATGGCGCAATCTGCGTTAAGAAATTACTGACCAAACCCGGGGGTTTCCGGTCTTCTTAGGAGTTTTCTTCGACCTGCGGAAGACTTGCACTCGAAGCATGCTCCCGAGTTTCGGCCCCAGAAACCCCTTGCTTCTTGCAAGGTAGACGTTCCACTGCAATGCGTTGTCAGTGTTTTCAGTGGGTTAGATCTCCCGACACTTCTCCCGACACTTAGGAGCTTTCAATGACACAATCTGAAGCAGACGTGCGCGCCTTTGAGCGCGAACAGAAGGCCGAGATGATGGGCGTCCAGCGGGGTGTGGATCGCTACAGGGCGAACTATCGCCGTCTGGTCGAGAAGCACGGCGCGGCGGCTGATGGTGAGACCACGGGCGGCGACCGTGCGCTTATGATGATGATGGGAAATCTGGTCCCCGCCATCCAGGCAGTGCAGGAGGAGAGCCGAGCCGGGATCGCGGCGGGTGGCCGGTCGGGACAGTCCGACCAGTGGCTTCTCCAGACGCTGGCCGCAGACAAGCTGGCGTTTATCACGATCCGCACATCACTCACCTCGCTCACACCGATCACGACGAGAGTGGCCTACGCCATCGGCACTAAGATCATGGCCGAGTGCGAGGTCGAGCAGTTTGAGCAGCGGGAGGCCCAGCGGGTCAAGGACGCCAAAGAGCAGGGAGTAGACACCCCTCCCGACCTCTACAAGCTGATGAAGTTCTACGCCAAAGACGCCTCCTACGCCGCGTTCCGGCGATGGCGTAAGAAGGCTGAGGACTACAGCCGACTTGAGTGGACAAGAACCGAGCGGATCACCCTGGGCATGTACCTGCTGCGGGTCATGGTGAACCAAGCGGGCGGGTGGTTCGAGTTTCGCAAGGCGACCCGCGCCGAGATCTTCCAAATGAAGGGCAACGGGGGCTACACGAACGCCGTGCCTCTGATCCTGGAGAGGACCCCGGAGTGCAAGCGGTTCCTTGCGGAGTTCCGCGCTGACGAGGAACTAAACAAACCCTGGCTCTTGCCGATGGTCTGCAAACCGATGCCCTGGAGGCCGGTCGCTAAGGCCTGAGTGTACGCAAAGTAGCCTCAGTAGAATGACATTCGACATTTAGACGCTGGAGATCACCGTCATGGCTCGATACGAAGGTGGGTACCTGATCCACAATCACCAACTCATTCGCACCGGGCTCAACGCCCACACCAACGCTCTCAAGGACCCGGTGTCGCCGGTCGCCTTGAAGGCCATCAACGCGATCCAAGAGACCGCTTGGCGCATCAACGGTCCCGTCCTTGATGTGATGCAGGACCTGTGGGCCGCTGGCGCGGGTGTCGCCAAGATGCCCTCGGCTGAACCCCACCGCATCCCGGATAAGATGCCTGATGAGGCGTGGAACATGCTGACCGAGGACGAGCGCAAGGTCGTGAAGATGAAAGTCGCCAAGCTGCACACCGAGAACGCGAAGCTGGCCTCGAAGCGCGACAGTCTGCTTCGGAAGCTGGAGATCGCCCGCACCATGCGCGACGAAGAGGCGATCTACTTCCCGCACACCTTCGACTTTCGCTACCGGATCTACCCCATCCCCCAAGACCTGAACCCCCAGTCAGATGACCTGGGCAAGGGACTCTTGATGTTCGCCGAAGGCAAGCCGATCACTCTGGCTGGCATCTACTGGCTGAAGGTTCACGCGGCCAACTGCGCCGGCGAGGACAAGCTGTCGCTCCGGGACCGTATCCGGTGGGTGAACGACAACCTCGGCCACATCCTGGCGTCCGCAGCCAACCCCCTCGACTACCTCTGGTGGGCTGAGGTCGCGGAGGGCGACGACCCGTTCTGCTTCCTGGCCGCTTGCTTCGAGTTGTCGATGGTCGAGGAGTTCGGAGAGTCGCACATCTCGCATCTTCCGATCCAGGTCGATGGTACCTGTAATGGCCTACAGCACCTGTCCGCCCTGGGAAAGGACCGGAAGGGCGCGGTTGCCACCAACGTCGCCGCGAACGAGGAGCGGGAGGACATCTACATGCAGGTGGCGACCCACGCACGGGGTATCGTCGCGGAGGATGTCGCTAGGGGCAACGAGGAAGCCGCAGCCTGGGCCGGTAAAGTCACCCGAGACGTTGTTAAACGGGGGGTCATGACCACGCCGTACGGGGTCACCCACCGGGGCATCCGGGACCAGTTGGTTGACGACGGACACACCGCCGCCGTGGTAGGCGACGAGTGGAAGAATCACAAGGTGGCTGACTACATGACAACGGTCATCCAGCGGTCGGTGACTGAGGTTGTGTCGTCGGCCTCGGAGATCATGGGCTACCTCCAGGAGTTGTCGTCCGCGATGACCAAGCGGGGTCTCCCCACGCAGTGGAAGAACGCGGCTGGTTGCACGGTGCAGCAGTCGTACTACGGACTGTCCGAGACCCGCGTGCAGACCCTGTTTGGTGGCACAAAGTACCGTACGACCGTTTTCACCGAGGACGAGAACCAGAACCTCAACAAGCGGCGCCAGCGCAACGGGATGGCACCCAACTACATCCATTCACAGGACGCCGCCCACATGGCGTTGACGGTGGATCTCTGCGTCGATGTCTTCGGGCTGTCGTCGTTCTCGATGATCCACGACAGCTACGGCACGCACGCCTGCAACATGCCGAAGCTAAACGCCGCCATCCGCGCCACCTTCTCCAAGATGTACGAGGGTGACGTCCTGGGTGAATTCCACAAGGCACAGATGGAGGTGGCGGAACCCCTCGGGATAGAACTGCCAGAGCCGCCGGATCGCGGTGACTTCGACGTGTCCGAGGTCACCGAGAGCGCCTTCTTCTTCGCTTGAAATGCAGTAATCTTACAATCACTATAGGAGACGTTATCGTGCCTGATACGCCGCAAAATGGCCGAGGACATGGAGGCTGAGTGCAGCGCCCTGATCGAAGCAACCCTCACAAGGAACTCACACCAATCACGACTGACTGTACGCAAAGTCGCCTCAGTAGAATGACATCCGACATTGGCCCCCAGGCATCCGCTTGGGGGCCTCTTTGCGTTCTACATCCATCTCCTCATCGGACGGCCAGGGTGGTCTGCCGCACCACCACCTGACCCAAAGCGGGTTAGCGGGTGGTTCTCCCTGTTTGGCGAACCCGGGGCGTGAGAACCCGGGGCGATCCGGTGAGGAGTTGGATGTCGAACCGACATCTCTCCCAGTAACGAATGGAGGCCGCATGGCCCAGACCAAGCTACCTACAATCATTTCGGTGCCGGGCGTTCTCGCCTACCCGCACCTCCTGAAGGCGGACGACAAGTTCGACAGTGACAACCCCAAGTTCACGCTCAACCTCGTTGTCGACAAGGACGACAAGGACGCCGCCAAGCAGGCGAAGATGATCAATGACGACCACGTCAAAGCTCGTGGAAGGAAGAAGACCGAGAGCCCGGTGCGTGACGGCGACGAGATGGAAGACAAGGACGGCAAAGCGAAGGAAGAGTTTGCCAACAAGTGGCTGTTCTCCATGAAGTCCAAGTACCAACCCAAGGCCGTCGACTCAGCGAAGAACAAGCTCGAATTCATTGAAGGTGGGGTCTACCCCGCAGCCGGTGACGTCGTTCGGGTGGCCTTCGCGATCAACCCCTACGAGCACGGCAAGAACGCCGGCGTATCTCTCCAGCTTCGCAGCATCCAGTTGATTGAGAAGCGGTCGGGTGGTGGCGACTACGCTGACGAGTTCGGCGAGTATGAGGGTGGCTTCGAGGCCGACCAGAGTGACGCCCCGAGCAAGGACTTTGACGACGATCCGGGGCCAAGTCACTCGGATGGTGAAGGTGGCGGTCATAATCCCGACTTTTAGTTTCGTCATTCCGGTTGCCCCAGTTCCTGCGTCACGCCCAAAGGTCAGTAAATTCGGTACCTACTACACGAAGACCTACGCGGAGTATCGCAAACTGGCGCACACCTGGGCCGCAAAGCAGGAGTGGTCGCCGACTGCGGGGAAACTGCGAGTTCACATGGTTGCGGTGGCGAACAAGCCGCGCACCTCGAAACTCCAGTTCCCCCATGCTGACGTTGACAACTACGCCAAGGCCGCTCTCGACGTTCTCAACGGCAATGCCTGGGTCGATGACATCCAGATCATCAGCCTAACCGTGGACAAGAGGTTCGCCCTGAGTGGGGAGGAGCCACACACGGCCCTAGCTATTTGGGAACTCACACCCGAGCAAATTGAAGAGCACACGACGCCACGTCTTTAGAAGTTTGCAAATTTCTATTGACCACGAAAGGAAGTCCACAATGCGTCAAGCACAACTGAATTTAGCCCTCCATGCGGCTTGTCTGAAAAACACGCTCCGCCCCTTCGTCGTCTTGGACTCCTCCTACACCGAGGAGGAGGTTGATCTAGCAATCGAGTACTTAGTTGACGGCTTCTCAGACACTGACAGGTACGACTTTGGTCGAGCCTTCATAAGCCGAAGCGTAGGGGGCCCCGCTTTTCCTGTCGCCTACCACCTCCGAAAGCACCTCGAGGAGGACGAAGAATGAGCCGTCCCTGGCGGCTTCGCGTGGACTAGGGGCGAGGCTGCGGCCTCGTCGAAAAGTTCAATGAGATGCACAAACGGCACTGAACCCACCGGAGGACCCACATGAGTGACTTTGAAGCGACCTCGGAGCTTGTCTCCAAGGGAGAATGCCCATCGTGTGGGTCCTCGGATGCCAACGCCTTGTATGACGACGGACACTCGTTCTGCTTCTCGTGTGAGACGCACAGCGGTGGGCCGGGAGGGGTGGAGAGCAAGCCCCGTCTAGCCCCGGATCTGCTTACCGGAGAGACCCGGGCCTTGACGAAGCGGCGGATCAGCGAGGATACCTGCAAGAAGTTCGGGTACTTCACCTCCGGCAACCGACAGGTTGCTAATTACCGAGACCAGGATGGCTCCATCATCGGACAGAAGACCAGGAACTCAAATAAGGAGTTCGCGGTCCTCGGGTCCATCAAGGGTTGCCAGTTGTTCGGCCAGCACCTCTTCCGCAACAAGGGTGGAAAGAAGCTGATCATCGTAGAGGGCGAGATCGACGCCATGTCGGTCTTCGAGATGAACAACGGGTGGCCCGTCGTGTCCGTTCCCAACGGCGCCTCAGGAGGTCTCAAGGCGGTCAAGCAGAACATCGAGTTCGTCAACAGCTTCGACGAGGTGTTGCTCTGCTTTGACATGGATGACCCGGGCCAAGATGCAGCGCGGGAAATCGCCGACGTCATCATCCCGGGCCGCGCCAAGATCATGAGCCTACCTCTCAAGGACGCCAGCGACATGCTGGTATCCGGTCGGCAGAAGGAATTCCGCAACGCCATGTGGGAGGCCAAGGTCCACCGGCCCGATGGGCTGGTGACCGTTGCCGACCTAGTCGAGAAGCTCAAGAAGCCCATCGAGTGGGGCCTGCCGTGGTGTTTCCCGACCCTCACCCAATTGACCTTCGGTCGGCGGGATGGCGAGGTGTACACGCTCGGAGCCGGAACCGGAGTCGGCAAGACCGACTGGTTCGTCCAGCAGATCGACTACGACCTGACCGAGTTGAACGAGAAGGTCGGCATCTTCTTCCTGGAGCAGACCCCAGAAGAGACCGTCCGCCGCATCTGTGGCAAGCAGGCCGGCCAGACGTTCCACATCCCCGACTCGGGGTGGGAGCAGGGCCAGCTTGACGATGCTGTCGGGAACCTGTCGACGATCAATGGGCTCCACATGTACGACAACTTCGGTTCCTGTGAGTGGGACGTGATCGAAGCCAAGATCCGGTACCTCCACCACGCCGAGGGCATCCGGCTGTTCTACATCGACCACCTGACCGCCTTGGCCGACCCGGCAAACGAACGGGAGAGCCTCGAGCAGGCGATGAAGGCCATCGCGACCTTGGCCAAGGCCCTGGGCGTGATCATCCACCTCATCAGCCACCTCGCAACGCCAGAAGGCAAACCCCACGAAGAAGGGGGTCGCGTAATGATCCGCCACTTCAAGGGGTCACGGGCGATCGGCTTCTGGTCTCACTTCATGTTCGGACTGGAAAGGAACCAGCAAGATGATGACGAAGAGCGACGACGCACCACGACCTTCCGGTGCCTCAAGGACAGGTACACCGGACGATCAACAGGCGAGACCTTCTGCTTCAAGTACGACCAGGACACCAGCCGCCTCTTCGAGTGCGACAGGCCGGAAGGTTCGGATGGTGGGGGATCTGAAGACGTCCCTTGGTGAGTTTAGGGCGCTAACTGCACGGGATGTTCAAGACCTCCTAGACCTTGTCTTCGAGCAGGAACGGGCGTTTCGGAATGAACGACTGGCGCTTAGGCGCCGGCTGAACTGCTACTACAGCAAAAGGGTGTACTGACATGCAAATCCCACACGGATGGTTGAAGGTGTTGAAGGACCTGGGGGACGTAGGGTTCCACGGGGCGTTCATCGCCGGCGGGGCGTTACGCGATCTGATGCACGGTCGCCCCATTAAAGACGTTGACATCTTCCTGAAACCTCGGGGTCTCGACGACGAGTTGTACGCCGTGCGGGAGGCAATGCCAGATTACTTCGTTCGCCCCATAGACCACGGGAACACGGACTACAACATCCTGAGCGACCACCCCGTCAAGCACGTGTTTGATCTGGATAAGAAATCGTATCTAGAACTGGAGCCCCCATTTCAGGTCATCATCCACCAGCAGCCGGCGTCCATTGCGGACGTCCTCGACCGTTTCGACTTTGGCATCTGCCAGATCGCTGTTGGCGTTGACGGCGAAGTGATCACGACCTCGGCCTATCGACAGGACGCCCGGGATCAGACGTTCACCCTGCGACCCTGTCGCGACGATGCCACAAAGCGATACGCTTCCTACCTTCGGTGGCTGCGCCTAGCTGGAACAGGAAACGCGAAGTACGCGGGCTGGGAACTTGAAGGTTACAATCCCGCGATCTCGTGCGACTTACCACTCTAAGATTACCCAGGGGCACCTGGGTGACCGGCGGCGCATCCGGTTGACCAACTGCGCGACCAATTAAGCGAGCACGACCGGGTCGCTCCCGGCGAACTGCGAAAAGACGGGTCAGTCGCAGGATAATCAAAACACCCGACCAATCACCCACCGTAACCCACAAACTGGAGGTCCATCATGGCCCGCGCCAAAGCCCGTACCCTGGGCGTTACCATTCGCATGAACGCCGAGACCGACACCGTGACCACCAGTGACGGTACGGTGTTCGACCGATCCCAGATGTCGAAGCCTGAGACTCAGAAGCTAGCTCGCCTGATGGCGATGGCTGCGGCACAATGCTGAAGCGTTGCGGTAAGTGTGGATCAACGAAGAGCATCTCGGATTTCCACAAGGCCTATGCGAGGGCGGACGGCCACCTATCCATCTGCAAGTCCTGCCAGAACGGTCACAATGCCCTACAGCGCATCTTCTTTGGCTTGGTGGGGGGCCGGAAGCGCTACCTAGAACTTAGTAAGCCTCAACGAAAGGCGGTCAGAGAGTCCGCGTCGGTGATACAGGAAGCCCGCTTAGACGCCTCCGCTGTCTACGCAGCGGCGGACGAGAAGTGGAACGCCAAGCACCCTGGCGGGTTCGTCTACATCATCACCAACCCCGCGTTTCCTGGTTGGGTAAAGATCGGCCTGACGACAGACCCAGAGCGTCGTCTATCCAACTATCAGACGGCCAGCCCCTATCGCGACTACGAGATGGTCGAGGTGGTGAAGGTTAACGACCGGGCTTCCGCCGAAATTACAATCCACGGTGACCTGGGTGGCAAGTCCGAGCGCAAGGGCGAGTGGTTCCGTACCACCGTTGATGCCGCTCGGGCGCACTTACAGTTCTCTTACTAGCACTGGAGATTCCATGAAGACCTTGGTCTACGACATTGAGACCGATGGTCTCTTGGATACGGTCAGCAAGTTCTGGCTGATCATCATTGGCGATCCGCTGACGGGGGAGGTGTGCGCTTATAGCGACAGCGACCCGAAGCTGCCGAGCCTGCAAGAAGGCTACGAGCGCCTTCTGTCAGCGGATCGCTTGGTGGGACACAACGTCATTGGTTACGACGTCCCCGCCATGGAAATCCTCGGCTATCCCCTGTCCTGGGAGAACCAAATCGACACCATGATACTGTCCCGGATGCGGAACCCAACCAAGCGCATCCACAGCCTCAAGTCCTGGGGCGAGGATCTGGACGACGCGAAAGGCAGCTTCAAGGAGTTCGATAGGTACAGCCAGGAGATGCTGACCTACGCCATCCAGGACGTGCAGTTGAACCTCAAGGTCTGGGACACTCTCAAGTACCTCGTGGAGAAGACCCCCGACGCCGTGGCCACCGAGATGACTTTCTACCACGGAATGTGCGCCCAGATGCGGGCCGGATACGCCGTTGACATGGACGCCTTGATGCCTCTGCGGTCGGAACTTCTTTCCGAGGCCGAGGTCATCCAGGAGCACATGCACGTCGTATTCCCACCCCGTTGGGTTGCTGACCGGGAGAAGGGTTCGGCGGTTAAAGTCATCAAGAAGACGGTGAACTACAAGAACCCGCTGACCCCGGATCGGCTCGAAGGTGTCGAGTACACCAAGATCAAGCTCGAGGTCTTTAACCCTGGGTCCACGCAGCAGATCGCTTCCCGCCTGATCTCCAAGTACGGCTGGAAGCCCTCGGAGTTCACCAAGGGCGGTTCCCCGGAGATCACCGAGGACACCCTGAAGCTGATGCCGTACCCCGAGGCCAAGGAGTTCATGAAGTTTCTAAAGGCACGCAAGAAGCTCTCCCAGGTGGAGGGGTTCCTGAAGGCCGAGAAGGACGGGGTGGTCTATGGTTTCGTCAACACCTGCGGAGCCGTGACCCACCGCTGTACCCACAGCCGACCTAACGTCGCTCAAGTCGACAAGGACGAGCGGATACGAGAGGTGTGGGTTCCGCGCAAGGGTCGAAAGCAGATTGGCGTTGACGCCGCCGGTTTGGAGATGCGGATGCTGGCCCACTATCTATTCCGCTTCGACGAAGGTGCGTACGCCAAGACGGTAATCGAAGGAACAGAAGAAGAGGGGACAGACGCTCACACCAGGAACAAGGAGTCCATCGGACTGGCCTCTCGAGATGGAGCCAAGCCGACGTTCTATGCGTTCTTGTACGGATCGGGAAACCCCAACCTTGGGCATCTCCTGTGCGAGGACTTCTACAAACACGGCAAGCCCGCCCCGACCACCAAAACGGGCCGGAAGATGTCGCAAGCGATGATCGGAAAGATCGTCCGCGAGCGTCTCATGCGGGGCATCAGTGGCCTCGAGAAGCTGATCGAAGGTGTTCAAGGCCGCTCCAAAGCGGGCTGGCTGAACGGCATCGACGGTCGACGGATCGAGATCAGATCCAAGCACGCGGCCCTCAACACACTGCTCCAGTCTGCCGGCTCGATCGTCATGAAGAAGGCGTTCGCAATCTTCTGGAG
>Ga0181556_1004102_pt1 | contig 12036 bp, 9 predicted proteins | sample 011ome_14_FD_148651 | JGI IMG/M metagenome (GOLD analysis project Ga0181556, IMG submission 148651) | Coastal salt marsh microbial communities from the Groves Creek Marsh, Skidaway Island, Georgia - 011505AT metaG (spades assembly) | ecosystem: Environmental > Aquatic > Marine > Intertidal zone >... | reverse complement strand
TTGAAAGGAGTGATGAAAAACGGGGCGACGGACTCAACTTTTTGAGCTCCGCAAACGGTTCCGATAATCATCGCGCCGACGAGAAGCAAGATGCTCTTACCGGTCAGAATCTCGTGGATCGCTTGCTTAATACCCCCTCCTCTGAGATTCTGGGCCAGCATCAAGCCGACGATAATGCCGGGTACTTCGAGAATCGCTACCAGTGCTGCGAGATAGCCTTCGGGGGAAATTTCAGTTATTCTATACCCAATCTCTCGGCATAGGGTGCTAATTCCTCGGATTGATGCCCTTTGATTGGCATTTGTTGAACCAGGAAAAATGGGGGTGATTGCCCTGCTATGCAGGGACAATCGATTAGTTTGGAGTGTTAAATCGGACGGCTGGAACTACTGTAAAAATCAGTCTTCTGATTCGAACCAACGGTAAACCGCACCCGCAAGGATTGCGCCCGCAATGGGCCCGACGAAGAACAGCCATACTTGCGATAGGGCCCAGTCTCCCTGGAATACTGCAACGGCCAAACTTCTAGCGGGATTTACAGAAGTGTTCGTTACTGGGATGCTAATTAGGTGAATGAGGGTTAGACCTAATCCAATCGCAATTGGGGCGAGGCCTTGGGGAGCTCGCTTGTCGGTTGCTCCGAGAATAATGATCAGGAACATGAACGTCATAACGATTTCAGTTCCGAGAGCCGCTACCATGCTGTAGCCTCCTGGAGAATGCTCTCCAAACCCGTTAGACGCGAAACCGGCTCCCGCGTCGAAACCCGCCTTCCCGCTTGCGATGAGATACAGAACGGCCGCTCCCGCTATCCCACCTGCGATTTGGGCGATGATGTAGGGAAGGATTTCTGAAGATGAAAACCGACCGCCGGACCAAAGGCCCAGCGACACAGCTGGATTTAAGTGACAGCCAGATATGTGGCCAATCGCGTAGGCCATGGTGAGTACGGTAAGACCGAACGCTAGGGAAACGCCGAGCAGGCCAATGCCGACGTCGGGAAGTGCCGCGGCGAGGACGGCGCTACCGCATCCTCCGAGCACGAGCCAAAACGTGCCGATGAATTCGGCGCCAAGTTTTTTAGGTAATGCCATAGTCTTATTATATTGGGGGGTTGAGGCGTCCTTTAATGGAACGATGTGAGGGGTGCGACAAAACCCTGAGCGCTCTCCTGAAGGGGAAATAAACCTTGTATAGAGATATACGCCTCAATATCGAGAACTAATTTTTGGACAAGACAGTGGCAAGCAGAGTATCTGTGTGGGGCTCAAGTAGAATAACTTTTTCCGTTTCCCGGTATCTGTATCCTTAAATAATATACAAAAATATCAACTGATTGATGAATGGTTTTCACTGCAGAAAATTTCCTAACAATTTAGATTTGAAATATCCCTTCTGAGACTGGCGTTCTCTAAGAGAGTGTCCAATAACTCCAATTTCTTCGTTCTCTGGTCCTATTTTAGTCCAAAATTCGTTTCCTCGCATCTCAATACGCTCTCGGTATTAATCAACTCAAAAGCCAAATTTTGAATCTAAAATATAACTACAAGATATCGAAAGCGAATTATTGGACACTTTCTAAGTAGCTTTTAGTAAATATTTGTTTCGAATATTTAATTTGAAGACGCAAATGTGTGTCAGTGTGTCTCGACTAGCTGTATCGATAATTTTATAACGATCAAGGGTTTGGCCCAAGGTGAAAGTCGGTGCTTGATAGGGGCATTTTCTTTCGATTGTTTTGTTCAAAACCCTTTTGTTTCATGGAAGAAAACCAAAACCCTTACCACGATTTAGCCTTTCGCCCGTTGGAGCTTCTTCTTTTGGAGGAGCGCTGGAACAGCGGTGAAATGGGAAAGTATGTTCCGCTGGTGCAAAAATTCGTTGAGGATCGTCAAGACGATATAAGAAAAGCCGCCGGCCCCAACCCTAGCCATGAGAGCATCGCTCGGGGGGTCATTCAGTTGGTACTATTGAGCAAGTCCTTGGACCACGCTGCGGAGATGCTTGACCAGATGGAGGAGATTAGTCGCGAGATCTGGATACGAGGAGAACGGGGCGATTACGATCGTACCAAGATTGCGCTAGATTGGGCAGATGAGTTTGGAGATAGCTGGCGAAGGTGGAGACTCTTGAAGTACACCTTTGTTGCGGTTAAATGTTCGATGGATATCTACCAGAAACTGGATGCGTAGCGCCTTACTTTCTATTAAAGCCGTATGGAGTTTCCGTGTGTCGATGGTAGTGCCCCAGTAGGAGGTGTTTGATTGCTTTTTGATGGAATACGGATCGACAACGCTACGTTTAGGTGTGTTGTATCAGTTCGGTATTCCCCTTTAGACGAATTCAAATGACTTCTAGATACCTCAGTTTTCTTACCTTCTTAGCGGTTCCTGTACTTTTGTTGGGAGAAGAGCGCGAAGCGTGGACTAGTTCGAAGATCTTTGGCTCTCCTGATTTGCCCCCACCCTATGTGGCTGAAGCTGTTTGGCCTCATATCACTTTTAATCAGGGATTGGATATCACGTTGCTTGAGTCGGAGGGTCTGCTGTTCGTAACTGAGCGATTTGGGAAAATTTGGCAGTTGCCTTCGGACTTGAGAAACCGGCCGGAATCGGCAGTCCTTTTTGCGGATATGAAAGAGCACATTCCTAGTCTGAATCGGCTGCTGGGTTTGGCGTTTCATCCTGATTTCGAGAGTAATAGGAGGTTCTTTTTATATTATGCATTGGATACGTTGGGACCTGGATTCGCTTGTGGATTGAGTCAATTTGAAGTGGATACGAAAGGGGAAGTTGTATCTGGTAGCCGGAAAAACCTGATGGAGTTTCTTTCGGAAGGTCATACGGGAGGTGACATACAGTTCGGACCGGATGGGATGTTGTATGTGCCGATTGGTGACTTGGTTCCTCCTTCTCCTCCTGATGCAAAAAGGGCGGCCCAAGACCTAGGGCAAATTGCTGGTAAGATCCTTCGTATCGATGTTGACAGAAATGAGGTTGGGATGCCCTACAGTATTCCCCAGGACAATCCCTTCGTTGGCGTCGATGGAGCGCTTCCCGAGGTTTGGGCTTACGGGCTGCGCAATCCCTGGAAGATTGCTTTTCATCCTGATAACGGTGAATTATGGCTGGGCGATGTTGGGTGGGAGCAATGGGAAATGGTCCATCGAATCGAAAAGGGAGGAAATTATGGTTGGTCCGTGATGGAAGGTCCCATGCCGACTAACCCTTACCAGGATACCGGTCCCTCTCCGATATCGCATCCAGTCGCTAGTTACGATCACTTTTCGGGGGCGTCGATAACGGGAGGCTACTTTGTGTCAAGTGACCGACTCCCTGATCTGCATGGATCCTACGTGTATGGGGACTATGTAACCGGCAAGGTTTGGGCTTTGTCGTGGGACGGCCAGAAAGTGACCGCTAATCGTGAGATTGCGGATACGCGACAAGACATTGTCACCTTTGGAATAGATGAGTTTGGCGATATTCTTTTTCTCGAATTAGGTCCAAACGGATCATTGCAGCGTCTGGTTGACAACCCACATTCGGAGGACACAAGCCCGTTTCCGAAGAAATTGAGTGAGACGGGCTTGTTTAGTGAAACCGCCAAGCAAGTTGCTTCGGTGGGTGTGTACGATTTCAAAATCAATACACCCATGTGGCAAGACGGTTATGAATCTGACTACTGGGTGGCGATGCCAGATCTCACAGGTCTTAAGACAACGGTTGAAGACCGGAGAGGTTCCCCCGTCATGAATTATCTAAAGCCCGACAACATGGTGCTTGCGAAGACGATCCACAAAGACGAACACCGTGTGGAAACACAGATTCTGCACTTTGACGGATATTGGAGAGGATACAGCTATCAGTGGAACGAGGATCAGAATGACGCGACTCTCGTTGATAAGGAAGGATTGGATACAGTGGTCCACGGTAAGTCTTATCGTTTTCCTAGTCGCTCTGAATGCATCCGCTGTCATGGAAGCAACTTCAATCGGCCCCTTGCGTTTTTCCCTGGACAGGTGAACCGTGACGGTCAGCTCGACCGGTTTAAAAGTCTGGGTATTGTGGATGACAAGTTTGTTGAGATGGCAGATGCCCAACCTTTGGTAGACCCTAGTCGCATTGATGAGCCCATCGAGTCTCATGCCCGATCGTGGTTGCATTCGAATTGCGCGCATTGCCACAAAGTTTCGGGAGGATCAGGGCTGACGGCTCAGATGAATATTGCTGTTCCTACTAGCCAGCTTGAACTCGTTGACCATCTGCCAAATCGAGGTTATTTTGGACTGGATGGGGCATCCCAGATCGAGCCGGGCAATCCGTATCGATCAATCTTATACTATCGTGTTGCGACTAAGGGACCAGGCCACATGCCCATGGTAGGAGCCCAAACAATCGACGAGGAGGGTGTGCGTCTCGTGCACGATTGGATTCGGTCCATGAGTCCCGAAACCTCAGTTCCTGAAGTCTCCCTCGCCCCGAAAAATGTCGAGGAAGCATTGGCGTTGTATCACAAAATTCAGTCAGGTGAGCTTTCGCTCGAGGAGCAGCGGAAGGCGATCGCAGCTTGTAAGGGACATGCCAATCCTTTTGTCGTCAATCTGTTTACCGGGTTTGAATAAGGTAGCGGGCGATCTCCGAGTGCCCATATAGAAAGCCCGAAAATGGGCGCTCGGAAATCGCCCGCTACCTTACGATAGAAAGGATGCAAAGAGTTTGCGGGCTCGGGCGTGGGAGATTTTGTGGGCGGCCAAGCCGTCCATGGTATTGGGCGTGGCGTCCTCTACGGCTTGTTCGACTGTCACAAGAGGGCGGATACCTTTGTCGTTTATGACTTGGGTTAGTAGGTTGTAGTCGATGTCCCCATAGCCTAGCGTTTCGGTCCATACACCTTCTCTCGACTGGCGGATGTGGAGCTCGACGATTCGATCGCCGTAAAGTTTAATCACGTCATGTAGTGCGACATTAGAATCTCCCGAGCCGCGGAAAATCCAGTGGGAATCCAAGCAGAACTTAACGTGTCGAGGATCGGTTGAAGCGAGCATGTGATGGAACTCGCGTCCGGCCAAGCGCAATTCTGGGTCGTGGTTGTGGTAGGCTAGGGTTAACCCTTCCTTCGTCAAGGCTTCTCCGAGGGCGGTGAGGGATTCGCCCTGCAGTATGATTTGGTCGTCGCTTTTATTTTCCGGTCCACCCCAGCGGATGGGGCTGGGATTTGTGACGATGATTTTTGTCCCCATCCGAGCCCGGGCGATATTGGCGAGTTTAAGGACCGTGTCGATGGATTCTTGAACCTCTGCTTTCTCATGCAACTTGCTATTCACGTAGGCAGAAACCATGGCGACGCCTTGATCGATCAAGACGTCCGCAAGCTGGTTGGTTTTCTCTGGGGTGCTAAGAATGGGTTCCAGACTATCGGCACCGCTCTGTTTGATTTCCTTGATCGAGCTTTCGAGATTGGCTTCGAAATCCCTACTCTGTCGTCGGTAAAAGGTAAGCCAGGGATATATGTTGGTTGCGAGCATTTTTGATGTATCGGAAATTTGATGATTCAATGGTTGCGACGCTATTTGGGCGAGTGTATTTCTAGTCGAGCTGATTAGGCTGGAACCCAGTGCGACTTGGCTTAGGTCTTTTACAAACTTTCTTCGATCCGTAAATCGATTCACTTTTCTGAATTTAGCGTTTTCTCGATACTTTTCCAATACTCGCTTTGGAGGTCGGAGAGGCGTTTGACGACTTCGGGGTACTGGGATGCGAGATTGGCCATTTCGGTGGGATCCATTTCGAGATTTGCGAGGAAAAGTTGGTCGTCCTCTGTTATTGGGGCTTTGTTGGAGCGGTCCCTAGGATTCCCGTGAAGCTTCCAGGCATCCTCGCGGACGACCCATTCGGGCGCCTTGCCGCTACCAAGTTGCCAATAGAAGGTTTCGTGGGGGGATATGGCTTTTTTCGACAGGATTACCTTCTTAATAGATTTGCCGTCGATGTGATGTCCGGGAAGTTCGATGCCACAAAATTCCGCAAGCGTGGGGAACCAATCGACTCCGGTTACCATTTGGTCTCTCACTTGGTTTTCGGGAATCACCCCCGGTAGCGTTATGATGGAAGGGACGCGGATGCCGCCCTCGAACAAGCAGCCTTTGGCACCACGATAGATACCGGCCGAGCCGCCTCCGAAGAAGGTCCGCTCTTCCGTGGAGTGCCCATGATCGGATTGGAAAATGATAAGCGTATTGTCAGTTAATCCGGTTCGATCGAGATGGGTCAGCATTTCGCCGATCTTTTCATCGAGCGTGGAGACGAAGGCATTGTATTTGCTTCGCGGCGACGGGAGGGCTTTGTAGTAGTCACGCCACTTGGCGGTGCCTTGGAGCGGGTAGTGAGGGGAGTTTAAAGCCCAGTAGACAAAGAACGGTTTATCGCGGTTTCGGGTAATGAAGCCATTGATCTCGCGAGCCATGCTATCTTGGAAGAAGAAGCCATCCTCATGAATGTGCTCACCGTTCCGCCAGAGATCATGCCGATTGGGCCCTTTCCAGTAGAAGAAATGGGAGTAGTTGTCGATGCATCCGCCCATGTGGCCCCATGAGTAGTCGAAGCCTTGAGCGTTGGGCATTGTTTCGGGTGTGTATCCAAGATGCCATTTCCCGATATGTCCGGTTTTGTATCCAGCTCCTTTCATGAGCTCGGCGATTGTTACTTCTTCAGTCGGCATTCCGGGAACGCCTTCTTCGGAGCTTACGTTGCCGGGAACGCCTGCTCGGGCGGGAAAGCGCCCGGTCAGCAGACCGGCCCGACTGGCGGAGCAGATAGCGGAGGGCGAATACATCTGCCGGAACCTGACCCCGCGTTCAGCGAGCGAATCAATGTGAGGCGTGTGAATGTCGGAGGTTCCATAGCAACCCAGGTCCACGGTGCCCTGATCATCGGTGTAAATGATGATGACGTTGGGTTGATTGCTTGCGGCTTGGAGATGAAAGCTGGTTAGCAGGGAGACGAGAATAAGTAGTGCGATCGGTTTCATTGGTATTTTTAGAGTTCAAAGAGTAGAACAGGCATCTTGCCTGTTTAGGGTATACTGGGAACAGGCTGGAAGCCTGGGCTACTTTTAAAGGGGGCGCTCGGCTTGCGCCGCCGTAGCTTCAGCGAAGGAGTGAGATCGCCCCCTACCGTTTGCTAAGGTCGGTTCGCTTGATCCATTCGGCGTGGCGTTTTTCTAGAAGGGCTACCTTTTCCGGCATTTCAGAAACGAGGTTGTTTAGTTCAGTGGGGTCGTCCGCGAGGTTATAGAGCTCCCACGGTTTCCTGTTTTCGGATACGAGTTTCCAGTCGCCGATGCGGACGGCCTTTCCTTTGCTGTGGGCCCAGAAAAGAGCTTCGTGCGGAGTCAGGTTCTCCGCGTTTCCTTCGAGGATCGCGGCGAAGGATCTACCTTCAATAGGTAGCGGTTTTTGGACTACGGGTGTGGCATTCGCTATGTCGACGAGCGTGGGCATGAGATCGATTACGTGGCAAACTTCATCGGTGAGGCCACCTTTGAGCTCCGGTTTGAGCCCTTTGGGCCACGACATTATGAGAGGGGAGCGCGTGCCGCCTTCGTGGTCGTGTTGCTTGAAAAGTCGGTAGGGCGTATTGGAAGCGTTGGCCCAGCCGTAGCCGTAGGATTGCCAGGTGCTTTGGGGACCGGGCATGATGTGGGGGAGATTGCCGGGTGTGATGGGAGTCCGCTTCCCGTCGGTCGTGAAGGGCCTTGTCCAGGACCCAGTCCGTTCGGGTGGATACTCTACGTGGCAGCCTCCATTGTCCTGCTGGTAGATGAAAAGAGTATTGTCCAGTTCGCCAGTGGCTTTGAGATGCTCGACGATTCGACCAATGTTTCGGTCCATAGAGGTGATCTGGGCCGCGTACACTTCCATACGTCGCTCCTGCCATGCCTTGTGAGCCTCATCTTCCCACGCCGGAACATCTGGGTGACGAGGAGACAATTTCCATGAAGGATCGACGATACCGAGTTCCACCATGCGTTGGTAGCGCCGTTTTCTCAGGGTATCCCAGCCTTGGGCGTATTTGCCTTTGTAGTGTTCGATATCCTCTGGCCTGGCGTGCAACGGCCAGTGGGCGGCATTGTAGGCTACGTAGAGGAAGAAGGGATCTTTTTTCCGAGCGTTGTACGAAGAATGATCTTTTATAAACTCAAGCGCGTAGTCGGTGATCGCGTCGGTGTAGTAGAAATCTGGATTGTTTTTCCATTCATGATCTCGGCGTTCGCCATTCAAGTAAAGATCTACAGGCGCGAAAAAGTCGGAGGTCCCCCAATAGGTGCTGTAGGCTCGATCGAACCCTCGTTTGTGTGGGGCGCTGGGGCCGTTGGGCTGTTCGGGATCGGACAAGTGCCACTTTCCTGACATGAAAGTAGCATAGCCAGCGGTTTTGAGAGCTTGGGGAAGTGTTGTGAGATCGGGATGAAATCCGCCGGCCGCGGATCCATTGGATAGGGAAGATTTTGGATACAGGCCCGTCATCAAACTGGCTCGAGTCGGCCAGCACATATTGTTAACGTAGAAATTCGTAAATCGAATTCCGGTGGCGGCGAGGGCGTCTAGTTGGGGAGTCTGAATTTCACCGCCATAGCAGCCGAGATCCGAGTAACCCATGTCGTCCGAAATGATGAGTACAATGTTCGGTTTGCTAGGGTTGGCTGCGGCTTCGTTTCTTGTGTTAGATAGACTAAGCAGCGTAAAACCGAGAATGAAAAAGAGGATTGGGGTGATATTCATTGGCACTCCAATGATCAACGTTTGGTAGGCTGGCTGTCAACGGCGAGATTTCAGTGTCTCGTAGATGATGCGAGACGAACTTCGGTGGCGAGTCTTTTCGGATGGGTTGTCGCCGCGACGAGACGCTCTACATATTGGATGGTGTAGGACGGGTCTGGACTGGTCTAAGTTGTCGCCTTAGGAGCCGACCTGTCGGCGTCCTCGACGAGATGCCCTACAATTCGTGTTTTTGCAGGACGGGTCTTTGACCTTTCAGGGCAGGGCAGGTCGCCATTCTCGCCCCTCGCGAATCTTCTTGCTGCCTGAAGAGAAGCGGTCCCTAATGCGCGACCTTTTTTGCGGGCCTTGTTGAGGATCGCTAATCGTTTAACGATGTTTGATATGAGCGAAGACAAAGACAACATACAGGGTTTCAATGATTTAGGACTTTCCGATTCGGTGATGAAAGGGTTGGTTGAAATCGGCTACGAATCACCCTCGCCAATCCAAGCGGCGATTATTCCGCATGTGCTCGAAGGGCGCGATGTGATTGGACAGGCCCAAACCGGTACTGGAAAAACAGCCGCATTCGCCCTTCCTCTCCTTTCGAAAATTGATTTGTCGATTACGAAAAAGCCGCAAGTGATCGTGCTGACACCGACTCGGGAGCTCGCCATCCAGGTGGCAGAAGCGTTTCAAAAGTACGCGGCAAAGCTGAAGAATTTCCATGTAATCCCAATCTATGGAGGTACGGACTTTCGTGCTCAGTTGCGACAGTTGAACCGCGGAGTTCATGTGATAGTCGGCACTCCAGGCCGGGTGATGGACCACATGCGCCGTGAGACTCTGGATTTGGGAGCGCTGTCCTGCGTCGTTCTTGATGAGGCAGACGAGATGCTCCGGATGGGATTCATCGATGATGTCGATTGGATTATGGAACGGACTCCTGCGGGCCGACAAGTCGCTCTCTTTTCCGCGACGGTACCGGCTCCGATAAAGCGGATTGCCCAGCGTCACTTGAATGATCCCGTCGAGATCAAGATCAGGACGACGACCTCGACTGCGGAGACGATCCGCCAGCGCTATTGGATGGTCAGTGGTTTACACAAGCTGGATGCTCTGACCCGCGTCCTTGAGGGGGAAGAGTTTGACGCGATGATCATCTTCGTGAGGACAAAGCTGGCTACGGCAGAGTTGACGGAGCGTCTTCAAGCCCGAGGTTTTGCAGCCGCGCCACTTAGTGGGGACATACCTCAGGCTAAGCGCGAAAAGACGATCAATCGGCTCAAGACTGGGAAGCTAGACATACTAATAGCTACCGATGTGGCAGCGCGGGGATTGGATGTGGATCGTGTGAGCCACGTAGTCAACTACGACATTCCGTACGACAATGAATCCTATATCCATAGGATTGGCCGAACGGGCCGTGCGGGCCGGGCGGGTGATGCGATTCTGTTTGTGACACCGCGTGAAAAGCGTCTGTTGAAGTCGATAGAGCGAACTACCAACAAGAAGATCGAGTTGATGGAGATGCCAACGACTCAGGACATCAACGACAAGCGTATCGAGAAATTTAAGACGACAATTACAGAAGTCCTTGACCAGAATGGGCTGGATTTTTTCAAGGACATAATCGAGCAGTACCGTCAGGAGCACGATGTCCCGTCCTTGGAAATTGCAGCAGCGTTGGCAAAAATTGCTCAAGGAGATTCGCCTTTGCTGCTATCCGAACGAAAGCCAGTCCGTCAGGAACGGAACGACGATCGGGAGCCCCGTGAGCGGCGCTCCGGTGGTGGCCGAGATTCGGAAAGTCGTCCTCCCCGGCGCGATAAGAGTGAGTACAAGCGGATGCCCCCTGAACCAGGGACAGAGCGATTTCGTATCGAGGTGGGTTATACGCATGGAGTAAAGCCGGGAAATATAGTCGGGGCGATTTCCAACGAGGCGGGACTTGACAGCAAATTTATTGGCAGGATCGAGCTCTACGAGGACTACAGTACGGTTGATTTGCCAGAAGGAATGCCGCGTGAAGTGGTCCAAGTTTTGAAAAAGGCCTGGGTATCGGGCCAGCAAATGCGCATCTCGCGGATGGATGTTTCGTCTAAGAAGAACAAGGAAAACAAAAATCGGGATTTCGACAGAGAGGCTCGAGGTGGTAGCAGTGGGAGGCCCGCTCCTTCGAAGAGCGGAAAACCGCCGTTCAAGAAACGTCGAGCGGGTCGTGATGCTTAACCTACAGGCAGCTTTGTCTGACGTTGGAAGGCCCCGTTGGGTGTTTCGGAATCATTTCCTATAGATAGGTATTCAATAATAGTTTAAGTTGGATCAAAGTTGCCTGACCAGGCTGAGGGCCGTGATTTGCGAGAACCAGTCTTCTGCGTCAAACGGCTTACACGATCAGCTACCCATTATCTTGAGTGCAAAGTAGGGTACTAAATTAAATATGATAATGGCTATCTTGTAGTTTGCGAGGTAGTGGAAATAGGCTTTCAGAACATCCTGAGAGTCTAGCCCAAACATCTTACTGTGGATGTTGGATACCGCAGTTCGCATCAAGAGTATGAGTATTGATGTGACGAGAAGGAATCCGATGTTGATGAGGGTGCACCAGCCGATGAATTCCGTTAGCGTTTCGATTGAGTTCATTTGTCTGTCTTTCTACTCTATTGTTAGCACTGCACTTGAATTGCGGCTTCATTATCGCTTTTTTTGCGTTTCTCTGCAACGCAAATCTGGTGCGAAACCGGGCATTTAGAGCGCATAAATTCAAGTTAATACGATATTCTGTCACTTGTTGTTCGGTTGTATATGTACGCTTGAAATCCGGGTCTGTATGCTTGTCACTGTGCGAAGACGAGTAGGCGTGGGCATCGCAAATGCTATGTAGGTTTAATTCTGATTGATTCGGAAGAGAGGTTTCCCGAATAGATTAGGAATTCTACATGATGCAAAGCGGGTTGTATAGAAAAGGCCCGTATGGTGAGGAAGGCACTCGGCCCTTCAGTAGGGAAAAAGCTATTAAAGAAATTCCCCGCCACGTCATCTCTAGCAGTTCGTTGATTAAACGCAACAGTTCTATGGGTCGAGGAAACACGTTGGTCCATTGTCTTGTAAACGGGCTTCTTCGAGCACGACCTAGATCAATAAAAAGATTAGGGGCTGAAGTAGCTAAGAAAGCCAATATGGTGTATGCTGCTTCACGTGTATAGTAGAAAGAGTCGGTTGTCTCCTCGCAAACAAGGCAAGCTCATCGAGCTCTTCGTTGCGGGCTCGAC
>Ga0181556_1004101_pt1 | contig 12036 bp, 16 predicted proteins | sample 011ome_14_FD_148651 | JGI IMG/M metagenome (GOLD analysis project Ga0181556, IMG submission 148651) | Coastal salt marsh microbial communities from the Groves Creek Marsh, Skidaway Island, Georgia - 011505AT metaG (spades assembly) | ecosystem: Environmental > Aquatic > Marine > Intertidal zone... | reverse complement strand
CCCAACCAAAACAGAGCCGAATCCATTAGCGGCACAAATGTCCCGGCTTGAGGCGCAGATGACGTCACTGGCAGAAAAGGTCGAAGACATAAAGATTAACGTGACCCAGATCGCCAAATTGGATAAAACAATTGCGGAAGTGGTCATTCACAACGGTCATGCCAGGGAGAACATCGATTCCCTTTGGAAGCAGATCGAAGAAACAAAAGTCAGAGTCGAGCAAGCAAATAGCCGCATTACTGGCGTCGAAAACAATACGAACGAGAATATCAACAAGGCCAAAGGTGCTGGCTGGGCCTTTGGCATTATGTTTGGCGTGATTCAGGTGCTGGTAGTGGCCTCGGTGGCCTGGGTATTTAGCAACGTCTCTGAGAGCATTATTTCTAACCGCGTACAAAGCGAGCAGATCCAACGCCTGGATATTGCCGTGAAAGAGCTGGTTATCCGGGGGCAGAAGTGAAGCTCTATGACAACTGGCTAGAAATCATGCGCCGGTCATGGAGCCTGCGTTTGATTATTGTCGCTGGCATTCTGTCTGGATGCGAGATTGCGCTGCCATTGATTGGCGACCAATTCCAGCCTGGGGTTTTCGCCGGACTATCGTTTGCCTTTACCACAGCGGCCTTCGTTGCGCGTCTGGTGGCCCAGAAAGGGATATGATGGAGCAAGCCGCCGATAAGATTCGCCGCTGGAAATCTGCCGCTGCGATCGCTACCGTTATCGCCATTCCGGCAGAGGGACTGCGCCAGTATGCCTATTACGATCCGCCTGGAATCCTTACAGTTTGCTACGGTTCGACGGCACAGGTCGAAACAGGCAAGAAATACAGCCTGGAAGAATGCCGAGCCCGGCTGGACAACGACATGCTTGATGCCATTCGCACTGTGGATCGCTGCGCACCAGGGTTGCCTGATCATGTGCTGGCCGCCTTTGGCGATGCCGTTTACAACATGGGTCCAAAGATTGCCTGCGACCCCCAGCGCTCCACTGCCGCCCGTCTGCTGAAGGCCGGAAAAACCAACGAAGCCTGTAAAGAGCTGCCCAAATGGAATAAAGCCAACGTCGGCGGTTCCATGGTGCCGCTGCCAGGGCTTACCAAACGCCGCAAAGCCGAAATGGCCCTTTGCCTGGGAGAAACCCCGTGATGAATCCAATCCTGTTGCGATGGATCGGCGCCGCTTTGTCGGCGCTAGTGCTTTTAGCCTGTGTCTATGCCAAAGGCCGTAACGATGTCCAAGTGAAGTTCAACGCCTACAAGGCCGAGGTAGCCGCAGCCGCCCACGCCCAAGAGGAACAAACCCGTCGAATCGAGGTGAAAAATGCAAAAGCCACTCAAGAAGCATCTGATCTACACCGCAAGCAGCTTGCTGTTCTGCGCAGCTATTACGCTCAGCGGTTGCCAAACGCTGGCACCGGCAGCTTGCCCCAAGTATCCGGCAGCGCCCCAAGAGCTGATGGCGCCAGCCCCGACTACGTATCTGCTATCCCCCCTGTTGACGTACTCGCCAGCCAGTGCGCCGAAACAACCCTGATGCTGACCGGCCTGCAAGGCTGGGTATCCAGAGTCACCGAGAACACGAATGACTGATGTATTTGAACAGGCCAGCGAGCGTGAGCAGCTAGAGCGGGATCTGGCCATTCGCTTTTCCCGCAAGGTTAATGAGCTCCCGCACAAAGGCTGCTGTTATTTCTGTGAGAAGCCATTGCCAGAGCCGCTACGGTTCTGTGACAGCTTTTGCCGCGATGACCACCAGAAGGACGAGGACGCCTTGAAGCGGAACGGAGGCAAGCGATGACCGGACCAAAGAAAGCGCCCGACTGGGAAAAGATCGAGAAGCTGTACCGCGCTGGCGTGCTGTCTGTACGCGAGATTGCGGCTTCGCATGGCGTTTCCCATACTGCGATCAATAAGCGCGCCAAGGCCGAAGGCTGGGTCAAAGACCTCAAGGCAAAGATCAAAGCCAAGGCAGAAGAGAAGGTTTCCAAAGCGGCAGTTTCCAGTCAGGTTTCCACGGAGAAGCGGATTGAAGAAACGCAGATCATCGAAGCCAACGCAACGGTGATTGCCAGTGTTCGCTTAGAGCACCGCAAGGATATTGCCAAGCACCGAAGCCTGACAGCCAAGCTCTTTGACGAAATCGAGCACCAGACGTTGAACCAAGAGCTGTACGAGAAGCTTGGCGAAATCTGCTACGCGCCAGACAAGAACGGCCAAGACAAGAGTTACGACCTGTTTATGAAGGTCATCAACACCCCAAGCCGTGTTGAATCAGCCAAGAAGCTGGCAGAAACGCTGAAAACGCTAATTGCCCTGGAGCGCGAAGCCTATTCCATGGATAGCAACGACAAGCCGCCAACCGATCCGATTGACGATATGACGGACGATGAAATTGGCGCCCGACTGGTTGCACTACTCACTACGCCGACTGCATGACCATTGCTGCCTGGTGGGATCAGCTGCCTAAGTCAGAAGAAGCGCTCGCCGCCGTTCTGAATACATTGCCTTTTGCCCAGCGCAAAGAGGCGATGAAGTTAGTTGAGCGCGCCAAGCAACGCATCGCCACCAGCAAGCTTTTCTCTTATTACCCAGAAACGGGACCGCTACGCCGTGAGCTTTACCCCAGGCACATGGAGTTTTTCAAGGCAGGGGCTGATTATCGGGAGCGCTGCTTTATGGCGGCCAACCGGATTGGCAAGACGGAAGGCGCTGGCGGCTACGAAACCACGCTTCATCTGACAGGCCGTTATCCTGAATGGTGGACCGGTAAGCGCTTTACGCGCCCAGTGCAGTTCTGGGCAGCGGGCAAGACCAATGAAACAACGCGAGACATTGTGCAGCGCAAGCTGTTCGGCAAGATCAGTTACGCCTCTGGGCGCAAAGGTTTTGCCGGAAGCGGTCTGGTGCCGCTTGAGGATATTGGCGGCGTAACCTGGAAGCAGGGGGTTTCCGACCTGGCCGATACGATTCAGATCAAACACCAGTCCGGCGGCTGGTCCCAGTTAGGACTTAAAAGCTACCAACAAGGACGCGGATCGTTTGAAGGTACGGAACAGGATGGAATCTGGCTCGATGAAGAGCCGCCTATGGATATTTACGGCGAGTGTTTGATCCGTACTGCGACCACCAAAGGAATCATTTACACCACGTTTACACCCCTGGAAGGCATGAGCGAAATGGCGATGTCATTCCTACCTGATGGCAAGGTTCCAAATGCCTAGCATCAGCGCATCCAAGTATCTAGTGATGGCGGGCTGGGACGATGTCCCGCATTTAGACGAACAAACCAAGCGTGAGCTGCTGGAATCAACACCGGCGCATCTACGTGACGCGCGCTCAAAAGGCATCCCCGTGCTAGGTTCTGGCCGGATTTTCCCAGTGGACGAGGCGCTGATTACCGTCGAGCCATTCCAGCTGCCAGACCTGTGGCCACGGATCGCTGCCATGGATATTGGCTGGGATCACCCAACCGCCATGGTTTGGGGTGCCATTGATCGCGACGAGAACATCATTTACCTCTACGACTCGATCCGCGAGAAAGAGAAAACGCCGGGCGACTTTGCGCCGATGATCCTGGAAAAGGGTCACTGGATCCCAATGGCGTGGCCGCACGATGCGCTACAGCACGAAAAAGGCACAGGCGTTCAGATGGCAGAGCAGTATCGCGCCATGAAGGTGAACATGCTGCATGAAATGGCACAATTCCCTGAGACAGGCGACAACGGCGAGACGCGCGTATCACGAACCAGCGTGGAAGCAGGCCTATTTATGATGCTGCAAGCATTTCAGGCGAACGACCCGAACCATTACGCCCGTTTGCGGGAACGCGACCCTAGCGCTAAGCCGTTACGCATCAAAGTGTTTTCAACGATGCACGACTGGTTCCAGGAATTCCGTATCTACCACCGCAAAGACGGCAAGATTGTGAAGCTGATGGATGACTTGATGTCGGCAAGCCGCTATCTATTGATGATGGAACGCTACGCCATCATCCCGCCAGACCCACAAAAGGCAACATTGAACGTGCGCCGTGAATACGATTGGCGCGCCGGATAATCGAATAGCGCCGCGTTACCCACAATGCCCAGAATAGCTCAACACCGGGATGTTCTATGATCGGCGGGATCCAACTGAATACTGAAGCCATTGACCGTGACGCACCGGGCTACCCTGGCGCTAATGCGGGTGGCCCAACGTATGCCAAATCATTCCAGCACGATGACAAGCCGCACGGCAAAATTGTGATGGGCGAGGCGCCTACCGATCAGACCAATGAAACACCTGAAGATCTGATTGATAGCGCCTTACCGCGCGCTCAAGTTGAGATGTTTTTGCGAGAAATTAAGCATCAGCCGCATTGGCGCCGCGAGGCCGACCGTTGCGCGGATTACTACGACGGCAACCAGCTCTCACCGGAGACGGTTGAAAGGCTGCAAGACCGTGGCCAGCCGCCGCTCATTGCCAACCTGATTAAGCCAACCGTGGACACGGTGCTGGGCATGGAAGCCAAGAGCCGTTCAGATTGGCGTGTGCGCCCTGAAGATGACGGGATGTGCGAGGATGATCTGGCCGAAGCTTTGTCCGTGAAGCTTAAGCACGCTGAAATCGAGTCCCGCGCAGACCGCGCCATTTCCGATGCCTATGCTGGCCAGCTGAAAGCAGGGCTGGGCTGGGTCGAAGTGGGTCGTGAAAACGATCCGTTCAAGTGCCCGTACCGTGTGCGTGCCGTGCATCGTCGGGAGATTTTCTGGGACTGGCGTGCAGAACAACCGGATTTATCCGATGCCCGTTACCTGATTCGCCGCCGCTGGCTGGAATTGGAACATGCCATTGCGCTGATGCCGCAGTATGCCGGTCTATTCCGTGCCACAACGGGCGGCTGGGCAGGGTTTGACCCGCTGCTGGAACAAGACAGCCGTCTGGTGCAGTCGTGGGAAATCGAGCGCGACACACGCATTGCCGCCACCGATTGGCGCGACATCCAGCGCATGCGCATCTGTCTGTATGAGATCTGGTATCGCAAGTGGGTGCGCGGCTACGTGATGAGTCTGCCCAATGGCACTACCTTAGAGGTGGATTTTGATAATCCGCGTCACCAAGAAGCCATTTTGTCAGGCATCGCCCAAGTTAAGCAAGCCACCTTCCAGAAGGTACGCCTTGCCTGGTACACCGGTCCGCACTTCCTGTATGACGTGCCGAGCCCTTATAAGCATGGCAATTTCCCTTATGTGCCGTTCTTTGGCTACCGTGAAGATCTAACCAACGTGCCATATGGTCTGATTCGCGCCATGATCAGCCCACAGGATGAGATTAACGCGCGCAAGTCCAAGATGCTGTGGAGTCTTAACTCCCGTCGTGTCACAGCCGATTCCGATGCTGTGACTGACCACAATAAGGCCGCGCAAGAAGTGTCGCGCCCCGATGCCTACATTATCCTGAACGCCAATCGCAAGCCAGGTAGCCAGTTCCATGTCGAACCCGGTGGCGAACTGGCGACACAGCAATTCCAGGTGATGCAAGAGTCCAAGCAAGAGATTGCCGAGGCGTCAGGCATCCATAAGTCGATGCAAGGCCAGCAATCAGGCGCTAATTCGGGTCTGGCGATCAATTCACTGATCGAGCAGGGGCTCAATACACTGGCCGAGATTAACGACAACTTCCGTTACTCGCGCCGCCTGGTCGGTGAAATGCTGTTTGAGCTTGTCAAAGAAAGCACAGCGGGTCGCCCGACCAATGTTAGCGTCGGTGAAGGCCAGCAGAAAAAGATCATTACCCTGAACCAACAGGTACAAGACCCAGAGACGGGCCAGCTGGTCGTGATAAACGACGTGAGCAAGGTGCGCGCCAAGGTGGTGCTGGATGACGTGCCGAGCACGCCAACCTACCGCATGCAGCAGTTGCAGATGCTGACCGAAATCACCAAGGCGCTGCCGCCACAGCTGCAAGGCGCTATGGCTGATATGGTGGTGGAAGCAACCGACCTGCCCAAGCGCTATGAGGTAGCGGATCGTTTACGTGCTGCCGCTGGCATTATGAATCCAGAACAACAGAACGCGATGCAGGCCGCGCAGCAGGCGCAACAAGCCGCCGCTGAAGATATGGCGCGCAAGATGTTCGTGCTAGACGCTGCCGAGAAAGCCGCCAAGATCCGCAAAACGAATGCCGAGGCCGATAAGGTGCAAGCCGAAGCCACCAACGCCCGTTTTCAGCCGCTGATCCGCACCCCACAAATCGCTGTGCAGCCACCATTGCTGGGCAACCCCGCCCCGATGGAACAGCAGCAACCCCCACAGTTTCAGTAAGGAGCCATCATGTCTGACCGCATTAAAACCCGCCATACCGGTAAGGCTGTTGCCCTAACCAATCCGATTACCGGTTGTTTTGCGATTACACCCAGCGATACCGTGGATCTACAGGAAGTACCGATCAGTATCTATGTCGGCACAGCTGGATCGCTCAAGGCCACGATGTATGACGGCACGACCGTGACCTATCCAGCCATTGCAGCCGGTCGCCACAATCTGCGCGTCAAGCGCGTCTGGGCAACAGGCACCAGCGCCACCGGTCTGATTGCGGAGTGCTGATATGACCCAACAGCAGAGCTTTGAGCTGCTTATGGCCACCATGTGGCTAGCGCGTGACCGTGCCCACAAGCAGCATTTACGCAGCAAAGGCCCAGGCAGTCTGGCAGAGCACATGGCGACGGGCGAGTTTTACGACGCTATCGTGCCCGCGTCGGATAGTCTGGCAGAAGGCTTTATCGGCCTCTATGACGTGGATCTGGATATTCCAGAGATTTCAGCAGATATGGACGGCGGGATTCTGGAATTGTTGGTAAGCCAGCGCCAATACATCAGAGACATTCGCTATAAAGCCGTGCCACGGGACGAATCGCCACTGCAAAACCTGATCGATGAGATTGAAATGATCTATCTGACAGCGATTTTTAAGCTGCGACGCTTGCGCTAAGGTGTACCCGTGCCGCACGGTGGCCCCGCTTCGGCGGGGTTTTTTGTTTGTCTACAACAATATTGTCACATCCTTTTGTTACGTCATTAGTAACAGCAACAATATAAATGCGACTGGCATATTATAGCTGGTTCGGAGTGTGCCGCGATTCACCCAACAGAGACGGCAATCGACTGAGAAATATCCCCGCAGCAACATAGTCGAATTGCTCAACCCGTCGAATACTCCACTCATCTTGAAAGCACGAATTTCCCCGCCATGGGTATTGGCCGTGCAGATCAGGAATCCCGCAACCAACGCGATATGTGGAGCTAAGCATGACGGCAGTTATTGATCTTGAGAACCTTGAAACTGATAACCCAGAGGCATTACTACAGGCCTTTGCTAGTTTGGAGTCTGGTGACGAACCCTCTTCAAGCGATCCAAAGACTGACGCAACGCCACCGGCAGCAGCGACAGAGACTCAGCCCAATAATGAACCCGAAGGCACGACAACCCAGCAAGGTAGTGAGGCTGGCCAGCAAACCGAGTTAGAGCCGCAAGGCGTCGCCACCAAAGACGGAAAGCATGTCATTCCGTATACGGTGCTCAAAAGCGAACGTGAACGCGCTATCCGCGCCGAACAATTGCTAGAGGAGGCGCAACAACGCCTCGCCGAGATTCAGGCTGCTGGCAATCAAGGGACGAAACCCGGTGAAAACGTCCGCACCGAGCCGCAGAACTTTGCAAGCGATCTCTCCCCGGAGGATCTGGAGCTTTTGAAAGAGGATTTCCCAACGGTATTTAAGGCCATCCAGGCCGCTGAAGCCAAATTCCAGCTACTGGAATCGAAGTTACAGCCCGTTGAGAACAGTGTGCGTCAGTCAGAGGCCGAGCGCGCGCAGTCTGAAACAGAAATGGTTCAGGATGCCATCGACGCCATCCCCAAACTCTCGCACATCCAGGCTACCGACGCGGCAGCTTTCAATCTGGCTATCCAGTTTGATGCCACCTTACGCGAACAGCCAGCCTGGGCTGGCAAGCCGATTTCAGAACGATTCCAGAAAGCCACCGAAATGGTAGAGGCCGCTCTTGGGGAAATCAAAGTGCCCGGACAGGAACCGCCGACTGCTCAGAAAACGCCGGAGCAACTGAAGGCCGAAGCGCTGGCAACAGCCGCCAATGCCACCAAGACCAATCGGACGAATGTGCCGAACAGTCTGTCAGAAGCCCCGGCTGGAACCCCGGCAGCACAGGACGAACGCGAAGCCGCAGATCAGATGAGCGCTCTGCAATTGGCTGAAAAGTTCTCCTCAATGACGCCGGATCAAATGGATGCGTATTTCCGAACTCTGTAAATGAGGTTACAAAATGGCTACTAATATCCCAGTCGGTTCCGCCCTAGCGCGGAAAATCTACTCGGTCGGTCTGTTCACTCGTGTTCAGCACGCACCGGGCTTTATGAACCTGCTCGCAGGCGAAATGCCTAAAGAGGGCTCGTTCGCTTCAAAGACCAAGGGCCAAACCAGCCCTGATTATCCTATCGTCAAGGCCGGTGATCTGGCCAAGGGCGCTGGTGATACCGTATCGATCGATCTGTTCAACATTCTGCAAGGCAAGCCAGTGATGGGCGATAAGCGCATCGAGGGCCGCATGATGCAGATGACGTACAGCTCAATGGACGTCAAGATCAACCAAGTTCGCGGTGGCGCGGATTCGGGCGGTCGCATGACGCAAAAGCGTACCGTTCACAACCTGCGCAACATCAGCATGGCTGGTCTGCAGGCTTGGATGCAGCGTCTGGAAGATCAGTCGGCACTGGTCCACCTGGCAGGTGCTCGTGGCGCACAATCGACCACGGACTGGGTGATCCCGTCGCAAGCTGACACTGATTTCGCTGAAATCATGGTCAACCCGGTCAAAGCCCCAACCAAGAACCGCTATTTTGCGGCCAACGACGCTACCGGCCCAGACAACATCGGCACCAATGATGCACTCACCCTGCAAGACATTGACCGTATCGTTGCCCAGCTGCGTGAGTCGCCAGTCGTCATGCAGTCGGTGAAAATCAAGGGCGACGACCGCGCTTGGAATGATCCGCTGTGGGTGATGTTCGTGACCGAACGCCAGTGGCTGTACCTGCAGTCGCGCACCGGTCAAACGACCTGGCGCCAAGCTGTTCAGTACGCCTTTGATCGTAAGTCTGCCGCTGGTGCCAACAAGCATCCACTGTTCGACAGCTACGAAACGATCATGTGGAACGGCGTGCTGATCAAGCGTCTGTCGCGTTACGCCATCCGTTTCAACGCGGGGGACAACGTGGTGGTCGATACCGGCGGTTCAGACGGTGGCACGTACACCGAATCGACCGTTCAGACGTCGCAGCCAGTAGACCGCGCCATCATCGTCGGCGCTCAGGCGCTGGCCAAGGCGTACGGTAAGTCGGCTTCGGACTACTTCTACGACTGGTCGGAGAAGGAAGTGGACCACGGCAACAGCATCGAAACCGTTACGGCATCGATGAACGGTTCGGCCAAGATCCGCTTCAAGATCGACGGCGCTGATACCGACTTCGGCTGCGCCGTGGTCGATAGCTACTCGCCTGATCCTGCTTCGGCTGCCGGTCGCACGCTGCTCGGCTCGTAATGCGCAGGGGGAGGCAACTCCCCCTGTCATTGCACCTTAATTCTCTAGGAGATACCAAATGTCTGTAATCAATGCACCTACGTTGCAAGAAACCGTTTATAGCGGTGATTGCCCCCTAGCTGTCGCGCATGGTTCGGCAAATCTGGCCGCCGCTCAAGTCGGTGACAAGGTTCGTCTGAACAAGCTGTTTGCCGGAACCAAGGTTTACGCCGCAAAGCTCATTAACGCAGCCCTGGGTGCCAACACCACAGTTAAGCTGGGTTTTGAGTATGCCAACGGCGAAGCAGGCGGTAACGACGCTGCTTTCCTGGCTGCAACAGCGACTAACGCCGCTGGCCGCACCGACGCTGCAGTAGCCCCTGTCACGCTGGCGTATGACGCCTATGTGATCGCTACGGTAGGCGGCGCTGCCGCAACCGGCCAGATCGACTCAGTGCTGACCTTTGAGTTCAAGGGTCTGTAATTGACCTCTGGACGATAAGTCTGAAAAGGAACTGCCCCCGGGCGGTTCCTTTTTTTATTGACGAGGAATAAGCATGCAAGTCTATCTCGGACAAAAGATTATCCGTGCCAAGCCGATGACTCGGCTGGACTACAACCAATTCCGTGGCTGGGACTTACCCGCCGACGAGAACCCTGCTGATGAAGGCTACCTGGTCGAATACGTAGATGGTGGCCAGTCGAATGTGCGCGGGTTTGAAGGCTATGTCAGCTGGTCGCCAAAGGATGTTTTCGAGCGTGCCTATCGCCCCATGCAAGGCATGACGTTTGGCGAAACGATTGCCGCACTGAAGGCCGGCGGCAAAGTATGCCGTGCTGGATGGAACGGCAAGGGCATGTTCGTCTATCTGGTGCCTGCCAATAGCTACCCAGCCCAAACCGAAGCCGCTAAGTCCCATTTTGGTGACAACGGGATGGTGCCGTACAACGCCTATCTAGCGATTAAGAACGTCGATGACACGGTAAGCACCTGGGTGCCGAGCATCAATGACGTGCTGGCTGAGGACTGGGAGATTTTGCTGTGAGCCTACAACCCCACCAACAACGCGTCATCGCTGAAAAAAAGGCGCTGGATGTGAAGCGCACCAAGCTGATTGGCTTTATTGAGTCACCCGAGTTTGACCGCATTACCGCGCAAGAACGCAGTCTTTTAACCCGTCAGCTCCTGGCTATGGACGATTACTCGGCCATTCTCGGTGAGCGTATCTGTGCATTTTGAAAGGAGCCATCATGGCCAAGTTGATCCCTGTAGTTTATGTCGGCAAGAAGCCGCACGCCTTTGATAACGTCGCTCGCTCTGGCAAGTGCTGGAACGGCGAGGGCGATGTGCAAGAAGTGACTGATGCGCAAGCCAAGACACTAATCAAATTCCCTGACCAGTGGGCACTGGCCGACGAAGCAGACCGCGCTGCCGTTGATGCACCAACATCGGTTTCTGGCACCGATGAGGATGGCAAAGAAGTCACAGTGGACCCAGCGGAGCTGACCAAGCCGCTTGAAAAGATGAACAAGGCCGAGCTGACGGCTTTGGCTAAAGATCGCTGGGGCAAGGAGCTTGACCCGAAGCTGGGCAAGAAGCAGATGATCGACCAGCTGGAAGAATGGGCTGAAACGCTGGACGTGACTTCGGGCGTTGCCGAATAATCGAATAGCTACACCACGGCGATACTGGGTCATCCAAATGCCTGGACATCGCCGTGGCTCTGACCAAATACGAAGATCTGATTAACGACGTGTTGCCGCATCTTGCGGCAGACCCGTCTGAACCTGTGACGCTGAATGCCATCAAGCGCACGGTGATCGAATTTTGCAGCGGCGCATGGATCTGGAAAGCATTTCAAGACCCGATTGCTGTTCGTGCAGGCATTAACACCTATGACCTGGAGCCGGAGCAGGGCGCTGATGTAACGACCGTGCTGGCGGCAGAACTCGATGGTTTGCCGCTCAAGCCACGCGACATCCCTTGGCTTAACAATGAATTGCCACGCTGGAAAACCGTTGGTGGCACGGTTAAGTTTTTCACGCAGCTGGATACAGAATCGCTCATCTTGGCCCCGCTGCCCGATGTATCGATTACCAGTGGGCTAACGATTACGCTGGCGCAACAACCTAGCCAAGCCGCAACGGGATTCCCTAGCTGGATTTATAACCAGTATGTCTACGCAATCGTTGACGGCGCTGTATCACGCCTGATGCTGATGGCCAACAAAGGCTGGAGCGACGCAGCAACCGGGCTAGATCGCCGCATGAAATTCGAGGCGGCGATAGCAAACGCCCGTCATTCTGCCGTTTCCGCACTGGGCAGCGCGCCGCAGCGCGTGAAGCCACAACACTGAGGCCGCGACCATGGGAACCGTGACCGCTCAGGAAGTTATTGACCGAGTACAGCTTGTGTTGCAGGACGAAGCGGGCATTCGTTGGCAGGATGCGACCGAGCTCCTGGG
>Ga0181556_1004096_pt1 | contig 12042 bp, 12 predicted proteins | sample 011ome_14_FD_148651 | JGI IMG/M metagenome (GOLD analysis project Ga0181556, IMG submission 148651) | Coastal salt marsh microbial communities from the Groves Creek Marsh, Skidaway Island, Georgia - 011505AT metaG (spades assembly) | ecosystem: Environmental > Aquatic > Marine > Intertidal zone... | reverse complement strand
ATCGACTACCGAAAGAGGGAACTAAAAAAGAAACTCTATATGGAGCTCTACGAACGCGCCAGTGCCAAGGTGAGACAGGTTGCCGATCTTGGCCTGCACGAAACTTGGATTCAGGTGCCTTCGTTCCTTATAGGATTTCCCACGTTCGACGTGAACAAGGCCGCACAATACGTGGAGAGACAGTTTTCAAATGGAGGTTTCTTCACGCAACTTTACGAGAATGGTCAGTTATTTGTTTCCTGGTATCCAAGATCAAAATCCAAGGCAAAACCCAAGGCAAAACCAAGAGAACCTGAGAATGAATTTGCGTCCCTGGCAAATCTGAAAAAAGCCGCGGACAAATATCGTTGATTTAAATGCATTTTATCAGTAACTATGGACAATAACCTTAACGTGCTCGTAGAAGCCAAGAAGGAGCTCCTAAATCAGCTTTCGTCCACCATTCTCCCGAGTGCACTGGACTGCATGGACTCCCTCTACGCCGAATCCAAGGTGGAGACACAGGGTCGCAATACACTCAAGATGTTTCAGGAGAAACTTGCCAAGATCCCCCAGTGGAACAACTATCAGATAGATACTGAAGTGGGCAAGTGCGTGGACCGGTGCGGTGGGTGCCTGGACGAGATGACAGCGGCTGTCTTTGTCGCCACGGTCAAAATCATTTCTTCGGTTCGCCTTTCCAAGGACTCGCGCAAGGTGTCACTCAAGATTCCCGCCAACGACGTATTCGTTTTGGGCGTCTACACCAATGTTGCCAAGCGGATCTACGAGGATCCTTACATCTATCAGGAAGTCGTGAGCAGGACCGACCGTCGCAAGGATCTTATCAAGCGGATGGAAGGGGTGGTCGAGGAGACGGTCAAGGAGATGCTTCCGATCAACCAGATTCTCAAAACCTACCTTAACAAGAATGCAGTGGACGTCATGAACGGTGAGACCATCGAGCCCGAGCCCGAGGCAATGGAAGAGGAGCCGGAGATGTTTCCAGGTGGGGGAGAGATTCCCGTTGAGAATGAATCATATGAAGAACCCGAACCAGAACAGGAACCAGAACCGGTGCCTGAAATGGAATCCGAGGAGCCGGAGATGGAACCGCCTCAGGAGACCGAGACAAAGAGTTTCACGTTCAGAGACAATATCGCACGGAGGGCACCCATACCATCACCGAGTGAGGAGGAAGAAGAAGAAGATTTTTCTATCAACCCAAGTGCGAACCGTTAAACATACTAAAATCTGCTTTATGTAATAATGATCAGTGATTCACTTAAAAATCCTTTGATCGCTGCTTTGGTTGGTGCAATTGTTACAATGGTATATATCCAGTTGGTGGCTCGTCTCAATCGCGAGGCTCCTCCCAGGAATGCGGACATGATCAAGCCAGCGATCTTGAACGCCATTCTGGTGGGTGCCATCGTGTTCTTTGGCATCTCGCAGCGCGAAGAGATTTACGAGACTCCCTTTCCGGAAGTCAGTCGCGGTATGTAGTTAAAGATTTTACTCCTTTTAAATAGTACGAAATGGCCAGCGTAGATACATTTAACGAACTTCTGTTGCAGTTTGTGGATGAGTTGGCTCACACGTTCCCAGAGAACACCATTGTGAAGACCTACAGAAATACGGTCAGCATGCTGAACAAGAAGGATCCCGGTGTGTGCCTGGAAACGTTCATGAAGAATGTGAAACCCCACGAGGATCTCATTCGCAATCAGGACGAGAAGATTTTCGAGGAGCTTTCGCGGAGTTACGGAATACTCAAGACATTGGATCTGGAGTCCATGTGGAAGTCCGAACTTTCGGACGCTAGTCGGTCAGCTATCTGGCAGTACGTCCAGGGTCTCTATGTCCTCGGAAACAATGTAAGCGACGAGGAGATCCAGGAATCTCGACACACGCAGATGGACTTTTCACCGGAAAAGATTAACCAAATGTTTGCACCCCAGGGTGACGATGGCGAGGAAAATCCCCTTGCTGGTCTTCTTGGAAATCTACTGAAGCCTGAGATGATGCAGGAAATGACTTCAAAGGTCGAGGAGCAGTTCGGTGACGGTCAGGGTGGCCTCGACGAGAACAAGATTATGAGCGCCCTCGGTCCGCTCATGGGAAACCTGAGCAAGATTCTTCAGCCACCTCAGTGAAAAAATTAACTAGTCAATAAATAAGAATGGAACAACCGTGGTTTAGAAATCCATCGCACCTGTTTGCCAAGAACAAGGTGCTGATCTTTTGGCCTTTGGCTAAGCAGACCCCTGTGGAGAGGCTCAATGCCGCCACGAGGTTCATCCTCTACACCATGGCGATTCTTTACGTCATTAATCGCGACATCAGGGTTATTTACCTGGGTCTCACGGTTATCATGGTCATGGCCTCCATGCTTCTGGCGGGAGGTATAAAGGAGGCAATGAGACCCGCTTCATTCGAGGAGGAAGGAAAGCGTTTCAGTGCAGTCACTCCAGGACAGTCATGCGAACAACCGACCAAGGAGAATCCCATGGCGAATGTTCTGATAACCGATTACATCGACAATCCCAAGCGCCCGGCTGCCTGCTACTACCCGACTGTCAAGGATAAGGTCAAGAAGTTCCTGAATGAATCTACGCCAACGGATCAGGCTGATGTCTATTCGAGCCGCAACCAAGCGTTCCGCTCATTTTACAGCATGCCTTCCACGACCATCCCCAACGATCAGAGTGCATTCCTTCGCTCCGCCTACGGTCCCATGATGAACAAGGTCTGCAGGGACGATGGCATGGCGTGCTACCCCGACGACGCCTCAATGTTCGGTCAGTCCAGGATGCCCGAACTTCAGCAACTCAGAGGCTCTTTCGGTGGAAATGGCGGACGCACTGGCAGCACTTAAAATCTCTGGTGATAGTAATATGGCTTATCAGCTCAACACATCGAAGGTTCTTTTGGATGCCGAGAGTCTCCCGGTGGATTGTGCCTACGATCACGTGATGGCGCCTCCAGTGGTCAGCAACCTCAACTACGCCGGTTCGGGTCGCGCCTCCACGCCCATCTACGGTACCGCTCCCTACATGGCGGGCAAGGGTGCTCCGGGCAATCTTATTATGGTCGAGGACATGCTCCGACCTCAGTCCACCACCTTCTTCAAGAAGGGCTACGCGGGTCGGGCGTTTGACTTCCCTTCCAAGGACATGTCCTGCTCGGTTCCCCTTCGGTCCCGATCATGGGATCCGACGAGCAGTCGCGCGGATGTCCAGAACGTTCTTTTTGAGCGTAGGTATAAGTAATTTTTAAAATCTAGCATAGTTTTAATATGGACCCATTGAGTCTTGTGGCCTTGTTAGGGATTGCTGTGGCGGGACGTCAAATCGCCAGTAGTGACCGCAAAGAAGGTTTTGTTCCATCACCGTTACCCAACCGCGAAACGCAACAGATGCCATTTTTTGGCAACAACATCAATACACCCGGACAGGAATTGACTGCCGTGACAGACCTGTTTACGGGGACGTTCAACCCGAACAACCCGATGGGTGGTGTCATCAACCCCAAGAAGGAGGTCGTGGCGACGCTTCAGGATACAGCACCCAATGTTCAGTTCCCATTTGGTCAGCCGGTCTACAACCTCTACGATCGTCAGAACATCTCCAGTCGCATGGACAATCTTTCGTCCACCGAGCGAAGGTTCGTCGGTCCAGGTCTCGGCGTCCCGGCAAATGTACCTGCCTATGGTGGCTATCAGCAGCAGTTCCGTGTGATGCCCAATAACGTCGGTGCGTACCGCCTCACCACGCTCCCCGGTCGCTCCGGTCCCGCAAAGAGTTTTGTGGGTCGCGGTGACGAGCGTCTTACGGTCACACAGAATCGTCCTCAGAAGACCTATCAACTTTTGGGTGCCGAGGGAAAGCGTCCTCTGGAACGGGGTCGAGCGCAGGGTCAGGGTGGCATGCTCACCGGTCAGCGCGAGAGGGAACAATATATTAAGACACAGCGACCCACAGTTCGCTCTGAGACCTCGACCCGGATGGACGGCCTCGAGTTTGGAACGGCAAAACGATTCATTCCAGCCTCAACCCTTCAGGATACCCCCACCCGCAACAAGGCAAACTTTGTGGCGCGCACCAATGACGTGGCTGCCCCCGGAATTCACTCATTCGAAGGTGCCTATCAGAACACCCAAAATACTATCCTTCTGCGCCCCGCCGAACGCGGGAACAAGGGCTACACGCCCCCGGGTGGTCGCATGAACGTCCGCGGTTCTGCCACTCAGGCACAGGGTGCCACCACCAAGACCCGCGATAGCGCATCGACCGTTATCGAGGGCGGTGCCGGCAACCAGTACATTAACCAAAATTACGATATCACTTGGAAGCAGAATAACAATGCCTACAAGGGAAATGCAGATTTCCGAACCAATCAGTTGGGAGTCGCCGTCAAACAGTTGGACAAGAATCCTTTTGCCCTGTCCCTGGCACAACGTTAAACATCATAGATCCTACACTCTAGAGCATGGGGTTCTTCTTTACAGAACATCTCCATGGCATCCAGTTTGTTCTCTTGTTCACGAACCTTTTGATCGTGAAGACGAGAATAGATCTCCTCATGCTCCATCCAGTCGTGGACGTACTTGTGAGGATTTTCAATCATCTTCTTGGTGGGTCTCTTTAGTTCCGTGCGCTTCTTGAACATGTACGGCGACACGTTTCTAAATGAGCAACTGTAGTAGAGCATTTAAAAATAAAAGTCATTATATTTTTAAGTATGAGACACGAGACGATCGCCATAGAAGTTTCGCCCCTGGAGTTCGAGGGCATCAGGACCATAGACTTCGAAGCCCAGGTGGATGACACCGACAAGATGGTGATTGTCACGATGTCCAGATACTTCATTGGAGATCTCCACGACGAATGTATCAAGAAGGCAACGAAGATTTATAAAGGATACAGGGTTAAAACTAATGTGGCAATGTAAATCAAGATGATTGAGACAACCACCATTGAAGTACCAGTGAACCCCTTCCACTATGACGGGATGCGAAGTATCGGGATACCGGTCAAGGTGGATCACAAAGAACAAATGATCTACGTTGATTTTATGTCAAACCAAGGAACTAAAATAATGGAAACTTTCCTTTCAGAGGTCGGACACAAGTTCCCTGGGTACGAAATCAGGGTAGCCAGGCTTGACCAGTGAGCACCGCCTTTGCGTACTTGGTGGCGATCATCGAGTGGATCATCGGCCAATCCATGACGTTACTGGCAGTGATTGATAGACCAAATGGGTTCGAGTTTACGAACTTGACGAACTCCTTGCCGTCCTTTTGAGATTCGGGTGAAGTATAGTACTCCATCTTCTCAAAAGAGCCCTTAAGCCACTGAACATGTGTCTCACTCTTGGGATCAAACTGGTCCATCGTTAATAAATCAATATGTTTTTATGTCTTTAATTAGTAGTAATGAGTTCCATCGACAACTCTTTAGAAGGAGGAGGAAGTGCCTCGGCTTCAGGGAAGAAGGGGGCCGTCCAGTTGAGTGACGGAAACTTCAATCTTACATCCAACAAAGAACTCACGTCCGACCCCAAGACGGGAACCATCACAACGACAGGATTGACAACCACTGGAACAGTGTTTGCCGCAACCTTGTCAACATCGAATCTCGTGGCGGATACTATAACAAATCTAACTGTCATTGGCGACGCCACGATCACGGGGAATGCGGTGGTGGATGGTTTTGTCCAAGGTTCTACCATAAGTTCAACGGGTGATGTGATCGTCGTGGGTTCTCTAACGGCCGCCTCGTCCAACGTGTCAGGAGAATCCAAGGCCGCCACGATTACCTCTACGGAAAATGCTTACGTCACTTCAAATCTCGGTGTAGGAACCACAGACACTGCAGAATATAAGTTCCTTGTGAAGGATGGGACCAGCAATCTCTTTGGGGTTCCTTATAATACTACAGGACTTGGGGACGGAAAGACCATTGTCTATAACGGAAGTGGTTGGGTATACGACAATGCGGGTCCGGCCGATGGAACCCAAAATGGCGAAATCCTTGCGTGGGATGGAACCGAATGGTCCGCGAACAGCGCCGTGGTGGTCGAAGGAACGAATGTCGGTATCGGATCCACACAGCCCACACAAAAATTAGATGTCGTTGGTAATGTAAAGGCCACCGACTTCATAGGTTCGGGAGATGGAATAAATGACCTAAATGCGTCAAACGTCACCTCGGGAACTCTTGACAATCTAAGACTTCCTGGAACCATCTCGGTTTCCAACATCGAAGCGACGGCCAATTTGGTCGTTGGTGGACCCGCAAATATCACTGGAACCTTAAGTGCCGCAGACTTTATAGGTTCGGGAGATGGAATAAATGACCTAAATGCGTCAAACGTCACCTCGGGAACTCTTGACAATCTAAGACTTCCCGGGACCATTTCGGTTTCCAACATCGAAGCAACAGCAAACCTGGTGGTCGGAGGACCCGCAGATATCACTGGAACCTTAAGTGCCGCAGACTTTATAGGTTCGGGAGATGGAATAAATGACCTTAATGCGTCAAACGTCACCTCAGGAACTCTTGACAATCTAAGACTTCCTGGAACCATTTCGGTTTCCAACATCGAAGCAACAGCAAACCTGGTGGTCGGAGGACCCGCAGATATCACTGGAACCCTAAGCGCCTCCAGTATTACTACTAGTGACCTTTTAATCAATGGTACACTAACAACAGGAAATGTAGAAACCACCAATGTCATCGCCACTCACATGGTCCAAGGTGCCACCATTTCGTCCACGGGTCAAGTAATTGCCACAGGTTCACTAACAGGTGCGTCCGCGACGGTCACTGGACAGGTCCAAGGTGCCACCATTTCGTCCACGGGTCAAGTAATTGCCACAGGTTCACTAACAGGTGCGTCCGCGACGGTCACTGGACAGGTCCAAGGTGCCACCGTTTCGTCCACGGGTCAAGTAATTGCCACAGGTTCACTAACAGGTGCATCCGCGACGGTCACTGGACAGGTCCAAGGTGCCACCGTCTCGTCCACTGGAAGTATCATCGCAACGTCTACAGTTACAGGATCTCACGTTAATACACCAACCCTGGTCGTGAGCAAGGATGCTCAGATTACCGGCAATTTGACGGTATCTGGTGGTTTGGTTACGATCACAAGTACTACCACGGGGACAAATCAAATCAATATCACCAACAATGGAACGGGACCGGCCCTCATCGCAAAGCAGACCGGCGCGCAACCCATCGTGAACTTTTTGGACGATAGCGCAAGTGTCTTCTTTATCTCTGGTGGTGAATTAACGGACAAAGATGGATTTGTAGGCCTTGGCACGGAAACGCCACAGGAACGTTTGGATGTTCAAGGTAATATTGTTTCAAGCGGGACAATCTCGTCAACTAACGTTTCCACCTCAAACTTGACTGTCAGTAATCGTCTATCGGGCGGTACCATTTCAGTGTCCAACGTGGAAGCGACAGCTAACTTGGTCGTTGGTGGACCTGCGAATATCACAGGAACCCTAAGTGCGTCCAACGTCGAGACCTCGAACCTCACGGTCTCTGGACCTCTAATCGCAGCAAGTATAACTTCAAGTGATAACGTGGATATTTCCGGAACCTTGAGTGCGTCTATTCTTTTTTCACAGACCCTAAGTACGTCTAACGTCGAGACCTCTAACCTCACAATCACGAACCTCAATACCGTCACCAACGATGCCTTCATAGGAGGAACCCTAAGTGCGTCCAACGTCGAGACCTCGAACCTCACGGTCTCTGGACCTCTAATCGCAGCAAGTATAACTTCAAGTGATAACGTGGATATTTCTGGAACCTTGAGTGCGTCTATTCTTTTTTCACAGACCCTAAGTACGTCTAACGTCGAGACCTCGAACCTCACGGTCACCAACCTCAACACAGTTACCAACGACGCCTTGATAGGAGGAATTGTAAGACAGGGCGGTGGCTCAACAAACACAAGTACATTTCTGTCTGGTACATCACCAGGATTTACCACGGATAGATTTATCTATGCCAATGCCATCGTAAATTCTACACAAACTGGACTAAGCCCGGCAGCCATTGTTTTTGGAAACAATAGCACTTATGGCGGCAATGAAATTTCCCTCGTGACTAATGGTCAAAATAGACTTTACATGGACAACACTGGCACGGTTAGCGCCCCTGGAACAGTTCAAGGTCTTAACCTAACTTCGACAGGAACCCTTTCGGCAGCTGGTATAACTTCGTCGGCGGATATTAACGTACCGGAATCCGGAACAGGAGCGTCGATAACAATTTTGCCACGAACAGGTAATAATACAGACAATGCGATAGAGATTTATCAAGCTGGTGCGCCGGCAGTTCTCACATCGCGAATCCAATACAATGGTGACGCGGACTTTAGAACGATTACAGTTTCAAATATTCAAGGTGGTTCGCCTTTGACCATAAGTGCCTCCGGAGGGACAATCAACGTCCAGTCAAATATGATCATGGTGGGTTCTACGCTTATCACAGAGAGAATTGAAGGAAATTCACCACTGACTTTGAGTGCAGGTGAAAACGATTCTATTAATGTCGCTTCGAATATGATCATGGTGGGTGGATCTATTTTGACCGCGACCACTATACAGTGCGCCACTCTCACAACCGAATCTGGTGTCAATTCAAATTTATTAGCTTCAAACATTGTTGCTTCAAATCTTATCCAAGGATCTATCGTGTCTGCGACAAGTTCCCTTACCGGAGTTTCAATGACAGTTTCGGGTGACGTGGAAGGTGCCAGTGCCTCTTTGGGAGCAATCGACGGGTCGTCCTTGACCGTATCGGGAGCAGTACAAGGTCTCAACCTAACATCCACTGGAACCCTCTCGGCGGCTGGGATCACTTCTTCTGCAGCAGTTGATGTCACCGGAACCATTACAACTTCATCGAATCTTGTCGTGGGAAATTCAAATCTTCACGTGGACAATGTGACCGGCAACGTCGGCATCGGGGTGGCGAGTCCAACACAGTTGTTGGATGTTAGAGGTGGGAATATTGCGATTAGTGAGGGCTTTTCATTTGTAGGATTGCGTACCGCCGATGATACGGTAGCAGGATATATCACATCCAACAGCGGTGGTTGGAATATAGGAGAAACACGGGGTGGTAATAAGACTGATATTCAAGTGGGTGTTGACGACATTATATTCAGCACAGGATCAACTCCCGATGAGAGAATGAGAATATTAAGCACCGGCAACGTCGGCATCGGGGTGGCGAGTCCAGGTGCTAAATTACACGTTGATAGCACAAATCCACAGATTATAATAGGCTCTGGTACTGGAGGTGGTGAGATAGAGTTCGGTAATTCAAGTCACGGCGTGGGAAGAAACACGGGTCAAACTAATTTTACAAATGCAAATGATGTTGTTTTGTATACCGCCGGATCGGGTGGCGCAGGTTTGAAGACTGCTAATGGATTCTTGAAAGTAGCAAGTAACGGCAACGTCGGCATCGGGGTGGCGAGTCCTGTAGCAAATGTTCATATGTCTGGTGGAAATGGTCCATTTAGACTGTATCTCGAGGCGGATGAAGATAACGTAACTGAATCCGAAACCCCCAAAATTGTATTTATTCAAGATGGAGGTTATTACAGTGGTAGTGTTGGAATGGGAAACAATAAACTTGAATTGAGAAACGCCGCCGGTGGAACAAATGGAATATCATTTCACGTGGGACCAAGTGTTGCCCCCGATTCTGAAACCCAATTGGATGACGCAACAAAAATTATGGACATTACATCAGGCGGTGTGAATGTCACGGGTACGATAAGCGCATCGGGATCTATTTATGTAAATGCAAACAACGGTTTAGAGGCCGTCACCGGCACATATGGTTCAGTGCAGACATTTGGTACAGGCTTAAATGGTTATGATGGTTACAGTATAAACGGAGATGCTGTGTTTATGTCCAATGGTACTAATTATGGTTTATATGATGACACGAACAATGACTGGGGTATCGTGTGTACTAAATTGGGGACGACCCAATTAAGATATGCCGGCGTCACGAAACTCTCCACTGCCAGTGGTGGCGTGAATGTCACGGGTACGATAAGTGCAACAGGTGACATCACGGCATTTTCGGATAAGCGATACAAAGACGATTTGCTCGTGATCGAGAGTGCCTTGGACAAGGTCAAGCAACTCACAGGCTACACCTACACGCTCCACGGAAATCGCTCGGCGGGTCTCTTGGCTCAGGATGTTCTCGAGGTGCTTCCCGAAGTTGTCAAGGGGTCGGAGGAGACTAACTATTCACTGGCCTATGGGAATCTCATGGGTCTGGTCGTGGAAGCAATCAAGGAACTGGATAAAAAGGTTGATAGAATATTAGAGAAACATGGTTCTTCCTAGTTCTGGACCCATCAGTTTTGGTGACATCGCCGCGGAATATGGTTTATCAACTACTGGAGGAAGATCCATAAAGCCATATTCCAATATTTCAATCAATTACAACACGACCAACATAAGCATGGGTGAATTCCGCGGACGAGATCGAGACGACCTCGTGGGGAAAACGCCTTATGATAGGTATATCACGGGTGAGGATTCCACAACTGAGATATCTGGAAATAAATCCGCGACCGTGCGCATGGTTGTTGGTCTCAGCGATGCCGACGATGGTATACTAGTTGATTTGGGGGGAAACGGTGATGGTGCGGTAATATATACTTGGGGAGGAACACTTTACGCATCGTGTGGGAACGGCGGTGTTGTCGGAGGAACCGTAGAACTCTCGTGGCCTATTCCATCCACCTGGACTAACACGACGAGCAGAGTGGTCGTGGTCGGTTTCAGTGTTCTGGACAGTAGCTTAAATACATTGTTCGTTGATGGCATATTGAGAGATTCTGCAAATGCACCCGCTTCTGGAAATCCTTCGCAAATTGCTGATAATAATGATTCTGGAACGGGAAATGTATACGGCACCTGCCCAGCAAACAGAACCACTTTAAATCCTGCTTATGAAGCCAGTTCAACCATAGGAGGAACACAAATTTGGCTCAATAAATTACCGTACGTCCCAGTCTACGGCGGCGACAAGTTGATATATCAATCGGGGTATTTGTACAATGTTTTTACCACGGTCGGAAGTAGCACATTTGGACTTTACGACGTGGGTCCCATCACCAGACCGGGCGTGAGGTATTTGGTGGTAGCCGGTGGGGGCGGAGGCGGGTGCGCGCGGCCGCTCGCCGCGCGTGGGGGTGGTGGTGGTGGAGGGGGAATTTTGTTTAACGACACGGGAGTTACATTGACCGCCGGAACGTATACAGTGACTGTTGGAGATGGTGGAGCTGGATCAACCGTTCTTAATCAACTAGGCACAAACGGTTCAAATAGCGAATTCGGGAGTACGGCAACTGCCCTTGGTGGCGGAGGCGGAGGAAGTCATAGGTTCGCCGTGCAAAATGGGGCCTCCGGGGGATCGGGCGGCGGGGGGTGCGATGGTGGGGGAGCGGGGTCACAAGGAGGTGATGGTGGCGGCGGGGACAATGAGGGGGCAGCAGGCGGTGGAGGTGGTGGAGGGTCATCAGGACAAAACGGAGGGACTGGGTCGTACAATGGGAGCTATGTTGGAGGCAACGGAGGAAATGGAACGACCTACTCGTGGGGTCATCTCGGTACAACGAGCACAACTTATGCAGGAGGAGGAGGTGGGAGTGGGAAGGATAGTAGTGGATCGGGTGGAGCGGGCGGGGGTGGAGCGGCGGTGCGGGCCGGGGAAGGAGGTGCTGGTTCTGATATATATGGCGGTGGCGGTGGCGGAGGACGAGACGGACTCGGCGGCGGTGGCGGCGGTTCTGGACACGTCACTTTGCGCGTCCCGTGGACGTTTCAAACGTGATACTAAAATATTAATGACAGCGCCTTAACCTTTTATCGGTGAAACAGATCCCAATCATCCTCTCGAAGTGGAAGGTCAGTTCTTTCTCAGCAACGTGGAGCAAGGAACCAATACCAATTTTGTTCCATTTGAGATTTTGAGTAACTACAGAGGAATAACTGGTAGTAAA
>Ga0181556_1004090_pt1 | contig 12056 bp, 12 predicted proteins | sample 011ome_14_FD_148651 | JGI IMG/M metagenome (GOLD analysis project Ga0181556, IMG submission 148651) | Coastal salt marsh microbial communities from the Groves Creek Marsh, Skidaway Island, Georgia - 011505AT metaG (spades assembly) | ecosystem: Environmental > Aquatic > Marine > Intertidal zone... | reverse complement strand
CGTTTACGATGCGGCGCTCTGCGAACCCTTGGCAGAGGCGCTGGCCCGATTGGGCAGTGAGCACGCGCTGGTCCTTCACAGCGACGACGGGCTCGACGAGATCTCCATCGCAGCACCGACCCGGGGTTACGAATTAAAAGCCGGTGAACTCTCGCCGATTGACATTGATCCGGCCGCTTTAGGTCATGCCCATGACAGCTTGAGCGGGTTGCAGGTAGAAACCGCAGCCGATTCCGCGCGTCTGATTCGGGCCGCATTAGGTAGCGACGACGAAGTAGCCAGCATCAAGGCGCGCTCCATTATTGCGTTGAATGCGGGCGCCGGGATTTACGTATCCGGGCGGGCGGAGTCGCTGGCTTCAGGTGTCGCTAGCGCCGAGCAGGCAATGGTATCGGGCGCTGCCTTGCAAAAGATGGAGGCGTTCGTTGCCTTCACGCAGGCTTTGGCGCAAGAGCAAGGCGGAGCGCCCGCCTCATGACTACCAAGCTCGCCGCACCCACGGTGCTGAAAAAGATTTTCGACCGCAAGACCGAAGAGGTCGCCGAACGCAAGCAACAGCGATCAATTACAGAGCTCGAAAAGTTAGCGGCCAGCGCTGACCCGGCCCGGGGGTTCCGCTCGGCGCTATTTGATCGCGTGAAGCAGGGTCAGGCGGCGGTCATTGCCGAGGTCAAAAAGGCGAGCCCCAGTAAAGGGGTTATTCGCGAGGCGTTCTATCCGGCCGAGATTGCCGCCAGCTATGAGGCAGGTGGTGCGGCCTGCTTGTCGGTGCTGACTGACATCGATTTTTTTCAAGGGGCGGATGACTATCTGCAGGCCGCTCGCGGCGCCTGCTCCTTGCCGGTGTTGCGCAAGGACTTCACCCTAGACCCGTATCAGATCTGGGAGGCGAGGGCGCTCGGCGCTGACGCCATTCTGCTCATTGTGGCTTGCCTGGAGCTGTCGCATCTCAAGGATTTACATGACTGTGCCCGTGAGGCGGGTCTGGATGTGCTGGTCGAGGTCCACGATGAGGCGGAACTCGATGAGGCGCTCACATTGGGCGGTGACCTCATCGGCATCAATAACAGGGACCTCCACACTTTTGATACGAGCCTCGACACGACCTATCGGTTACTGGAGCGGATACCCGCCGAGGTGCAGGTGGTGACCGAGAGTGGATTCAGTTTCGCAGCGCAGGTCGCGGAGATGCGGGGGCGCGGGGTACACACCTTTCTCATCGGCGAGACCTTTATGCGGGCCGAGGACCCAGGCGCTGCTCTGGCGGCTATGTTCACCAGTGACTGACGCGGTGCCGAGACTGCTGATCAGCCACGACGCTCACTGGCCAGCGTTTTACGAAAGTGTTTAGCCTGATGAATCTCGGGCTGCTTAAGGCGAGCGACTTAATCGGGTTGAAATAAGGCCCTGCCCGTTGAGAAGTCTTTTGCGTTGAAAGGCCCCCCTCTCTAGGGATACCTCCGCTCAGCGCGATCCCCCCTCAGCCTGAAGCATTCTCAGTATGAGATCGCAAAAGAGCGTCTTTGCTTTTCCTAAATCCAGTAGGTCGAGCGGGTCATCAGCTGGCTCGCCAGCGTCATCACGTCCTTGACAGGTCGCGGGAACTCCTCGCCCCCGTGCTCCAGCGCTTCCGCGCCGTGGCGCTCCTCATCGTTCAGCATCTGCTGCAGAATCAATTGAGATTTCCTGTCCTCACCGGGTAAGGCTTTCAGGTGAGACCGGAGATGGCTGGCAACGCGCTCCTCGGTGGCATGAACGAATCCTAGGCTGACCTTGTCACCTGCCATGGCGGTGGCGGCGCCCAGCGCAAAAGAGGCAGCGTAAAACAGGGGATTCAAGCGACTGGGGTGGGCATCGAGCTCGGCCAATCGCGCCTCGCACCAAGCCAGATGATCCGCTTCTTCCTGCGCGGCACCGAGGAGCTTCTCCCGCGTTTCGTCTGAGCGGGCAGCCAGTGCCTGCCCCTGATAGAGGGCCTGCGCGCAGACCTCTCCAGTGTGGTTCACCCGCATCAGGCCCGCGGCATGTTCGCGCTCGCGAGTGCTGAGCGCGGGCTCGTCATGGCCAACCGCTGGGGAGGGTCGCGATGCTGCTTCGGGAAGCGATAGGGATTCGCCCGCCAACTGCCGAAGCCGCTTGTCGACTCGACTCAAAAGACGGTCGATGCCCGTAAGAGGGCGTCGCGATGAAGTGTGGTTGATTTCAGTCATAGGGCAAGCTTAACGATCTATCGCGCGCCAACCAATATCCCGCCGACAGACCATGCCCTCCCAGCTGATCTGATCGACACCGGCGTAGGCCGCCGTGATGGCATCGGCTATGGAGTCACCGAGCGCGCTGACGCAGAGTACGCGTCCGCCTTGCGTTACCACGTTATCACCCGCCTGCTGTGTGCCTGCGTGAAAGACTTTGGTTGTGGCCGGCCACTCCGTGTTCAGGCCCTTTATCTCCAGACCCTTTTCATAGGAACCGGGGTAACCCCCCGCGGCCAACACCACCCCGACAGCGGGTCGCGGATCCCAGTCTGCAGACATCTCGTCCAGCCGGCCGTCGAGCGCAGCGAGGCACAGCGCACCGAGGTCGCCTCTCAAGCGGTGCATGATGGGCTGGGTTTCCGGGTCGCCAAAACGACAGTTGTATTCGATCACCGACGGGTTGCCGTCGTCATCGATCATGAGCCCGGCGTAGAGAAAGCCCGTGTAGGGGTGTCCTTCTGTCGCCATGCCCTGCACCGTGGGCAGAATGACCCGCTCCATCACTTTGGTAAAGACGCCGTCGGTCACAACCGGCGCAGGGGAGTAGGCACCCATGCCACCCGTGTTGGGACCGGTATCCCCTTCACCAATGCGTTTATGATCCTGCGACGTAGCCATGGGCAGCACGTGCTCGCCGTCGACCATCACGATAAAGCTGGCCTCCTCGCCCTCGAGAAAGCCCTCTACGACAACCCGCGCCCCAGCGTCACCAAATTTGTTGTCGGCGAGCATGTCGTTGATGGCGGCCTCGGCCTCATCCAGCGTCATCGCCACGATCACCCCCTTGCCCGCAGCGAGGCCGTCGGCCTTGATGACAATCGGTGCGCCTTGTTCCCGGACATAGGCCAAAGCCGGCTCGATGTCGGTAAACACCGCATAAGAGGCTGTGGGGATGTCGTGGCGCGCGAGAAAATCCTTGGTGAACGATTTACTGCCCTCCAATTGCGCGGCACCGGCGGTGGGGCCAAAACAGGGGAGATTAAGTTCAGCGAATCGGTCCACAATCCCAGCAACCAAGGGCGCCTCCGGGCCGATGACGGTCAGTGCGCAGCCCTGCTCGCGGGCAAAATGCGCGAGGCCTTCAATGTCCATGGGGTCGAGCGACACATTTTCCAGTTTGGGTTCGAGTGCCGTGCCGGCGTTACCCGGTGCAACATAAACCCGCGCGACCGTGTCCGGTTCGGCCAGCTTCCAGGCCAGCGCATGTTCCCGCCCGCCACTCCCCACAACCAGAATATTCATATGGTGGTCTCGCTATCACTCACTGATCAGTGTCGGAAATGGCGCATGCCGGTGAACACCATCGCCATGCCCGTTTCGTTTGCCGCCGCGATGACCTCGTCATCCCGCATCGAGCCACCGGGCTGAATCACCGCCGCGATTCCGCGTTCGGCCGCATTGTCGATGCCATCCCGGAAAGGGAAGAAGGCATCCGAGGCCATCACCGCCCCTTTGACCTCCAGGCCCGCGTGCTCTGCCTTGATCGCGGCGATGCGCGCAGAGTTCACCCGCGACATTTGGCCGGCGCCCACACCAATCGTGCGCTGGTTGGCCGCATAAATGATGGCGTTGCTTTTCACGAATTTCGCCACCTTCCAGGCGAACAATAAATCGCCCCACTCAGCGTCAGTGGGTGCGCGCTCGGTCGCGACTGTGAGCTCGTCACGCGACACCATTCCGTCGTCGCGGTCCTGAACCAGCAGCCCACCGTTGACTCGTTTGAAGTCTCTGGCAGAGGCGGGGGTGGCCCACGCGCCGGTACGCAGTAGCCGCACGTTTTCTTTTGCTGCAACGGCGGCGATGGCGTCGTCAGATATTTCCGGTGCAATGATCACTTCGACAAACTGCCGCTCGACAATCGCCGCCGCAGTGGCGCCATCCAGCTCGCGGTTAAACGCAATGATGCCGCCGAACGCAGACTCAGTATCCGTATGGAAGGCGAGGTCGTAGGCGCTCATCAAATTCGGCGCGGCGGCCACTCCACAGGGGTTGGCGTGTTTGACGATCACGCAGGCCGGCGCGTCGAAGCTCTTCACGCACTCCAGCGCGGCGTCGGTATCGGCCACGTTGTTGTAGGACAGGGCCTTGCCCTGAAGCTGCTGGGCACTGCTGATGCCGACCTCGGTCTGCCGCGCCTCCCGATAAAAAGCGGCGCTCTGGTGTGGGTTTTCCCCATAGCGCATCTCCTGCACCTTTTCGAACTGCAGGTTGAAGGTCCGCGGGTAGGCCTCAGAGCCAGCCTCGACCAGACAGCCAAAGTGATTGGCGATCATGCCGTCATAAGCGGCGGTATGCTCGTAGGCACGAATCGCAAGCTCAAATCGCGTCGCCAGCGTGGTGTAGCCGTCATGGGACTCGAGTTCAGCGAGTATGCGACCGTAGTCGCCGGACGACACCACGATGGCGACGTCGCGGTGATTCTTTGCGGCGGCACGGACCATGGTCGGTCCGCCGATATCAATATTCTCCACCGCGTCTTCCAGCGTGCAGTCCGGACGTGCGACGGTGGCCTCGAAGGGATACAGATTCACCACGACCAGATCGATGGCCGGGATTTCGTGGGCAGACATCACCTCATCGTCGGTGCCGCGCCGGCCCAGGATGCCCCCGTGAATTTTTGGGTGCAGGGTTTTCACGCGACCGCCCATCATTTCGGGGAAGCCGGTGTGGTCGGAGACCTCCACCACGCTCAGTCCCTCCTCGCGGAGCAGCCGGCACGTGCCGCCAGTCGAGAGAATCTCGACGTTGCGCGCCGCCAGTGCGCGGGCGAAATCAACGATGCCGGTTTTATCTGAAACACTGATGAGGGCGCGCCTCAGGGGGGCCAGTCCGGCTTCGCTCATGGTCTATCGTTTCCCTTTGTTCGTGGTTTTGCTGCTCGCTGACTTGGCGGCAGCGGTTTTGCTGTCGGCTGCTTTGCGCCTGCGGGCAGATCGCTTGGTCTGAGGAAGCTCCGCTTCGGCCAACAGACCATGTTGGCGGAGTTTTTTTCGCAGGGTACCCCGGTTCAGTCCCAGCATGGCTGCGGCATGACTTTGGTTGTGCTGGGTGTAGTCCAGCACGGCTTTAAAAAGCGGCTCCTCTACCTGGTGCAGCACCATGTCATAGAGCTCACTGCAAGATTCTCCATCGAGGGTTTCAAGAAAGTGGCGAATCGCTTCGCTCGCGCTGTCACGCAGAGGTGGCGGGCCTGACGGGGTTTTCTTGCGACGCTTGGTGGCGGCGCTTTGCTTGGGTGGCTTCACGCGGCCACGAGCATCTGAGGGCACATCGGAGGAGGTATTTGAGATGTCGGCGTAGTGGCGGATACTGCTGACATCAGCGCATCGGTCATCTCACGTAAGCAGACGATCTGCTCCTCAGCTGATTCGATGCGATTGAAAGCCTGTCGCCACGCGCGGGCGTCCTCCGCCGAGATGAATTGCTGCGCGGTTAGCGACTCGAGCAGCCACGCCTGATGCTTGCGGGCAATGCGCGGCCCCAGATGGTCTCCGTGAAAAGCGTGTAGTCGCAACAGGTGATCGCCTTGCAGGCGGAGCTGCTCGCTTAGCACGGGAGTTCGCGCGCTCTTGCCCCGTGCCGTCAACGCGGATGCAATGGCGCCTGGCAGCCAAAGCTGGCCCTGTGCTGCGCGACCAATCATGACGCCAGCGGCACCGGTGAGCATCAAGACTGCCCGCGCCTTTTCTGCAGAGTCGATGTCGCCGTTGGCGATGACCGGGATCGTCACAGCGCGCACGATCTCGGCAATAGTCTGGTACTCGGCTTGTCCCTTGAAGCGGTCTGCGCGGGTGCGGCCATGAACGGTCAGCATTTGGATGCCCGCGCTTTCGGCAATCCGTGCAATGGTGGCGCCATTGCGATGCTCGGGGTCGGTGCCGGTGCGGATTTTGACCGTGACAGGCACATCGACCGCGTTAACGACGGCTTCGAGAATGCGGCCTACTAGCGCTTCGTCTGCCAGCAGCGCGGACCCCGCCGCACGGCGGCAGACTTTTTTTGCCGGGCAGCCCATGTTGATATCGATGATATCGGCGCCCAGATCCGCGCTGAAGCACGCGGCTTCCGCCAGCTGTTGGGGGTCGTAGCCCACAATCTGCACCGAGCGGAGCCCTGCCCGGGCACTGTGTCGCTGTCGCTGCACCGTTTTGCGTGAATGCGCGAGGCTGAGATCAGCACTTTGCATCTCGCCCACAGCCATACCCGCACCCAACTCGACGGCGAGTTCACGCATGGGGAGATCTGTGACCCCGGCCATGGGCGCGAGGAACACGTTATTGCAGGGCTTCAGGCCGCCAATATGCATCGGGAAAAGGACTCAACTTCGAGCAGTGAGTGTAAAGGAGCGGGTGGGGAACCGAAAGATCTACTGGACATTTTTTAACCAACCAGCTCAAGTCTCACAGTCCAGCGGGGGGGGGCGTTGCTCGCGCCTGCGGCATTCCCAGATTGTATTGACTCACCTGACCTGAGTTTTCAATGGGTCTCGGTTGGGTTGTGTTTTGACCGCTCCTAGCCAGTAGGCGACGCTTCATTCTATTGGCGCGGAGCAGCCTGCACCGGCAATAGCGCACCCACGGGGAGCTTCTAGCTACCGATTGTTACCTGAACTATGCGGCTATTTTGCCGCTATCGTCGAGAAAAAGAGTGCAAATGACCAAAAAAGTGGACTCCGGGTGGTTTCTGCGACAAACTCGCGCCCCTGTTACCCACATTGGCGGATCAGCCCATGGCGGCAATCCTGGTATTACATGGACCCAACCTCAATCTGTTGGGTACCCGCGAGCCCGAGGTCTACGGTTCGGAGACTTTGGACGAAATTAACCATCGTCTGCAATCCGAGGCCGAGCGCGCGGGCGCGAGCCTGACCTGTCTGCAGAGCAATAGCGAGCGGGAAATGATCGAGGCGATTCATCAAGCGCCTGCCGATGGAACGCAGTTCATCATCATCAATCCGGCGGCTTTTACTCATACCAGCGTCGCGTTGCGCGACGCCCTGGCGGGTGTCGATATTCCCTGCATCGAAGTGCATATTTCCAACGTATACGCCCGCGAACCTTTTCGGCATCACAGTTATATCTCGGACATCGCTGAGGCGGTGATCTCGGGACTCGGTAGCTTCGGTTACGACTGCGCATTGGCGGCAGTGCTCCAGTCCCTCGACACCCATTCCACGACCCATTGAAGGAACCCACATGGATATTCGCAAAGTCAAAAAACTGATCGAACTGCTGGAAGAGTCGAATATCGGCGAAATCGAGATCAAAGAGGGCGAGGAATCGGTTCGCATTAGCCGTTATGGCAATCCGCCTGCAGCAGCCCCGATCGCATATGCGGCTCCGGCGCCTGCCGCCCCTGCTGCCGCGCCCGCGGCGGCTCCGGCTGAGGCACCCGCTGCCGAGTCCGCGGCACCCGCCGCTGCGCCGGTGGCTGACAACGCGGTGTTGTCGCCGATGGTGGGTACCTTCTATCGCTCGCCCAGCCCTGAAGCGCCCTCGTTTGTCGAGGTCGGCCAGACCGTGCGCGTGGGCGACGTGCTCTGCATTGTCGAGGCCATGAAGATGATGAATCAAATTGAAGCCGATCGCGCTGGCACGGTCACTGCGATTCACGTCGAGAACGGTGAAGCCGTCGAGTTTGATCAGCCCCTGATCTCCATTTCCTGAAGCGTGGGTGAGCGACCCAAAAAGGACATTCCCCATGCTTGAAAAAGTACTGATCGCCAACCGCGGCGAAATTGCGCTTCGCGTGTTGCGCGCCTGTAAAGAGTTGGGCATCAAGACCGTGGCCGTGCACTCCACAGCCGACCGAGACCTCAAACACGTTCGCCTCGCTGATGAAGCCGTGTGTATTGGCCCACCGCCCTCGGCGCAGAGCTACCTCAATGTGCCCTCCATTATCAGTGTGGCCGAGCTGACCAACGCGGATGGCATTCACCCGGGTTATGGCTTTCTGTCAGAGAACGCAGACTTTGCCGAGCAGGTAGAGAAGAGCGGCTTTACTTTCATTGGCCCCACCGCAGACACCATCCGGTTGATGGGCGACAAAGTCTCAGCCAAGCAACAGATGCAGCGTACCGGTGTACCGACGGTGCCGGGCTCCGAAGGTGCACTGCCCGACGATCCGGACGAGGTGATTCGCATCGCGAGGGACATTGGTTTCCCGGTGATCGTGAAGGCCGCAGCAGGTGGCGGTGGTCGTGGGATGCGTGTGGTTCATAACGAAGAGGTGCTGCTCTCCTCGATACAGGTGACACAGTCCGAGGCTCAAGCGGCCTTTGGCTCGCCGGTCGTGTACATGGAGAAATTCCTGCAGCGGCCGCGCCACGTCGAGATTCAGGTACTGGCGGACGGGCAGGGCAATGCGGTTCATTTGGGCGATCGCGACTGCTCGTTGCAGCGGCGCCACCAGAAAGTCATTGAGGAGGCGCCGGCTCCCGGTATTGATGATGCCCTGCGCAATGAGATCGGGGACGCTTGTGTGCGAGCGTGTCTGGACATGGGCTATCGCGGTGCCGGCACCTTTGAGTTTCTGTTCGAAGACAACGGGTTTTACTTTATCGAGATGAACACCCGTGTGCAGGTTGAGCATCCTGTGACCGAGATGATCAGCGGCGTGGACATTGTCCGTGAGCAGCTGTTAATTGCCGGCGGCGCACCGCTGTCGATCAAGCAGGAGGACGTGTCATTGACGGGCCACTCGATCGAGTGTCGTATCAATGCAGAGGATCCTCGCACCTTCATGCCCTCCCCGGGCACGATCAAAACCTTCCATGCGCCGGGTGGACATGGCGTGCGGGTCGATTCCCACGTTTACAGTGGGTACACCGTGCCGCCGCACTATGACAGCCTGATCGGAAAACTCATCACATATGCCGATACCCGCGAGGCGGCGCTAGTGAAAATGCGACAGGCGCTTGACGAGTTGGTGGTGGACGGCATCCGCACCAACGCAGCCTTGCACCGTGAGCTCGTGACCGACAGCTCTTTTATGGCCGGTGGCGTGAGTATTCATTACCTCGAGAGTAAGCTGGAACACGAGCGTTGAGCGCTGCCGCCGACTGGCAGGAGCTCCATTTCACCGCGCGCAAGGATCAGGTTGAGCCACTTGAAGACTGGTTGTTCGCCCGTGGCGCCCTGTCTGTCACGTTGGAGGATGAGGCGAATCAGCCGCTTCTCGAGCCGGGTCCCGGTGAGACGCCCTTGTGGGATGCGGTTCGCCTGACGGCGTTGTTTGCTGGGCATGAGGACCTTGCTCCGCTTCTCGGTGAGGTACCCACCGAGCTGTGCACCCGAGCACCAGCAGTGCCTGTGCCCGTGGCGGATCGCGAGTGGACCCGCGTCTGGGAAGATCAGTTTCACCCCCTGCAGATGGGTGAGCGCTTGTGGATTTGTCCCAGCTGCACGCCCCCTCCCAACCCTGAAGCGATCAATATATTGCTCGACCCGGGTCTTGCCTTTGGTACGGGTACGCACCCGACCACAGCCATGTGTCTGCGCGCGCTGGATGCGGATCTTCCGCCCGGCAAACGCGTGGTGGATTACGGATGCGGTTCGGGCATTCTCGGGATTGCCGCGGCGCGCCTGGGCACCACGGCGGTGCTGGGTGTCGATAACGACCCCCAGGCGATCACAGCGAGTCGTGATAACGCCCGCCGCAACAAGGTGCCGGACGCTGCTTTTCCGGTTGTGCTCCCTCAGGATCACCTGGTCGCAGACTGGCACGCTTCGGCCGACTGGGTAGTGGCCAATATTCTGGCAGGGCCTTTGGTGGCACTGGCGCCAGTGCTGACATCATTAATGACCCCCGGGGGGCGTCTCCTACTGGCAGGGCTTTTGGCGGATCAAGCTGAGGCGATTATTGAGGCCTACGCACCCGAGGTGGCGCTGTCAGTTGCGGATCAGCAGGAAGAGTGGGTGCTGCTCGGCGGATTGAAGCACTGAGGAGTGCCAGTTTTTGCCCGGCTTCCCCCGCCTCCTGTTAACTGACTGACATCATTGGTAGCCGGCACCCACCTAGATCTTAAGCCCCAGCTTCCCGAAACGGCTCGATCAGCCCTGCGCCAACAGCTCCCTGAGGTCGATCAGTGCAGCATTTGCGCGTGAGATGTAGCTCGCCATCACCAGCGAATGGTTGGCCCACAAGCCGAAACCTGAGCCATTCAAAATCACCGGACTCCAGACGGTGCCCTGAGCAGCTTCCAGTTCTCTGATGATTTGTCGCAGGCTGACGGTGGCATTCTTCTTGGCCAGCACGTCTGCAAAGTCGAACTCGGCCGCTTTTAAAAACTGAGTGAGCGCCCAGGCTGCGCCGCGGCTTTCATAAAAAATATCGTCGATTTCGCGCCACGGTGTGCGCACCAGTATTTCTTCGGGCGCATTGGTTGACTGTGCCGCCGCCGTGTCACCCGCGAGGTCGGTATTCAGCCGGCGCTGTCCTACGCTGGCAGACAGCCGTTGGGAGAGACTACCCAGGCGCTTCTCGATCATGCCGAGCCAGTGGCTCAGGTTGTCAGCTCGTGCATAAAACTGGGCACTGTTCTGGCCAGTGACCGCCAGCCGCGCGCGATAGGCTTCGAGAAAACGCAACGCGTCGCGATACTCACTCTCGGAGGCCGGCAGAATCCAGCTTTTTGATTGAAAATTGATGCGCGGCTCGGCGAGTGTGAGATCAACATCTTCTTTTGACTGGGACTGCGAGCGACTCAGTACTTCTCGCAGTGCGCGGGCCAAATCGCGGCTCTGCACCAGCACGCCGTATTCCCAATTCGGCATGTTGTCGAGCCAGACACCCGGCGGGAAGAGATCGTTGTGCAAATAACCGCCGGGTTTCTCCAGCAGGATGCGGATCGTTTCCTGCAGTGTTGCAACAGTGGCTGTGCCGGTCACCACATCTTGCTCTGTGGCCGCGGCATAGCGCGCGGCGTTCTCGCGCACATCAAAATGCTCGGGGGCGCTGCTCCAGTACACGCCCACCGCCGCCGCAATGAGCAGATAGGCACCTGTAATAATGCCGCCCCACTTGCCCAATTTGCGGGGGTCAGAACTACCGGAGTCAGGCGTCAGCTTTCCCATCCAGCGGCGGAAAAAGCCGGGCTGTTGCGCTGACGCGGCGGCGTCTGATTTGGCGCTGCTGTCGTCCATCAGTGGTGATTGGAGTGCATATCTTGTTCAGCAGGGGGTTGTCGTCTCACCGATGCGGCAGTACAGGCGCGGGTGCCTGCGGCGCTGACCGCGCAGATTTCAACGGTTTCACCCTCAATGGGAGGAGCCGCGATATCGAGCAACATGATGTGGCGACCGCCGGGTTCGAATATCAGCGTCTGGTGGGGCGCGATGTCGATCGATTCGAGCTCCGCCATGCGGCGCTGGTCGCCGTCGGCGATGACTTCGTGCATTTCCGCGGTGCTACTGATTTCACTGCTCACTGCCGACAAGGTAACTGTCTGGTCACCGTGATTCATGAGCATGCCGTAGGCAGCGGACACCTGCGCACCCGGCGGCATACTTCGCACCCAGGTGTCCTTCCAGTGAAGCATTTCGCCTGCATGGGATGCAGATGACAAGCCCGCTGAGAGCAGGCAAATCAGCGCGGTGAATGCATGGCACTGGCCGCGGGAGAACAAGGGTCGCCGCATCATTGGATCGGTCATGCGTTGGAGTCCTTTTCAGTAAGAAGATGATTGTCGGAGCCGCAAAGCCATATCACGCTGTTATGTGTTCGGAGGCGGGAAAAAAGACGCGGCACTAAATGTGCGGCCAACGGCCATTGGGTGTTAGCTAACGCTGCGCCCGTTAATGA
>Ga0181556_1004085_pt1 | contig 12065 bp, 14 predicted proteins | sample 011ome_14_FD_148651 | JGI IMG/M metagenome (GOLD analysis project Ga0181556, IMG submission 148651) | Coastal salt marsh microbial communities from the Groves Creek Marsh, Skidaway Island, Georgia - 011505AT metaG (spades assembly) | ecosystem: Environmental > Aquatic > Marine > Intertidal zone... | reverse complement strand
TACAAGGCAAAAGACTATTTGTATTAACCGCACCGCAGCGGGCGCGGGTTATCCAATAATCTAGTAGTAACTGGGGGCTTGCGGCGCCAGCGCAATCAGCCCCCAAAGACCGAGCGCTAATACCACCATGATCAGTAGCGCCACCCACATTGGCTTTGGCGGCGCGGCCGCCACCTTATACTCGGCTCTACCGCGCCACATCGCCTGAATCAGGGGTTGACGCCGTCGCCATTGATACCAAGCAACCGCCAGCAAATGCAGTGCAACCAGCGCTTGCAGCAGCTGCCAGTTAATCAAGTGCCACTCGGTCAGGGTACCCGAGCGCTCGCCTGCCCAGTAAGCAAATGGTCCCTCAAAGAGCACGTCATCGCGGCTGAACAACCCGGAGCCGCCTTGCAATAGTAATAGCACCCACATGGCGAGCACCGACCAACCACCCAATGGATTATGACCGGCGTAGCGTCCACCGTGGCGAAGATAGCGCCACGCCTTAGCGGGTGAGACGAGAAAAGACGTTAAGCGCGCCGGCTGGCTACCAACGAATCCCCAGATAACCCTCGCCGCAACCACACACAGGACACTCGATCCGACCCACTGATGAATCTCCATCCTGCCTTGATCACCACTCCACCACATCACACCGAGGGCCACCGGTAGGTACCAATGTGCCAGACGCACAAAGTGATCCCAAATGGGATACTCGGTGTCGCTCATCGCCGATGGCGACGCACTCACTGGGCCAGTAATTCGAGTAGTGCGGTGACTGACGCCTCAACACCGAGAGATACAGCGGGCTCTGGCTCGATCTTGAATAGGGGCGAGTGGTGAGAGGGAACCGGCTCACCACCGGCCTTCTCCCGCGCGAAATCTTCGGGTGGCGTGCCACCAACGGCAAAGTACAGGCTCGGGATATAGGGGTTTACCGTGAACACCGGAAAATCCTCCGCGCCCATGCCCAGACGCTCGCCCGAGAAAAACACCCCCTCGCCAAAGTGCTCACTCCAAACACCCATAATGCGCTCGGTTAATGCACGATCATTCAATGTGGGTGGGACGCTCTCCTCCGATACAACGACCCTGGGCAACTGGTCCTCCGGCAGCCCCGCAACGCGGCCCATATTTTCGGCAACACGTCGAATACCATCCAACAGCAAGGCGCGATCCTCGACTGACTCGCTGCGCACCGTTAACTGCAGGTGAGCGGCATCAGAAATGATGTTGTGCTTGGTACCACTGTGAAATGCGCCAACTGTAATGACGCCGGGACGCCGCGGCGGCAGCGTTCGGCTGACAATAGTCTGGAGCCCGAGGACAATTTGCGAGCCGAGCACAATCGGGTCAATGCCGCGGTGCGGTGAAGCACCATGTGCACCCACCCCGGTGATGTAAATGTCCACCGTGTCAGCACCTGAATAGGGAGACTCGGTCGACGCACCTAAGATACCCGTGGGTAAAGTCGAGGTGACGTGAAACGCCATCGCATAATCGGGCTGACCGAACCGATCCCACAGGTTGTCCGCTCGCATCGCTGCGGCCCCCAACACGCGCTCCTCTGCAGGCTGACCAATCAACATCAGGGTACCACTCCACTGATCCCGTTTCTCAGCCATCATCTGCGCAGTACCCACGAGGCTGGTAATGTGCACATCGTGACCGCAGGCGTGCATCACAAAGACCTCATTGCCATTGGGGTCTACCTGACGGGCACGAGAGGCATAGGGAAGACCTGACTTCTCTTCAACAGGAAGCCCGTCCATATCGGCCCGAAACATCACCAGCGGACCCTCACCGTTTTCCAGCAAGGCGACGATGCCTGTGCCACCAACATTCCTCTCCACGCGATAGCCGAGCTGCTCCAGCTCATCAGCCAAACGCGCCGCAGTTTGCTGCTCCATGGTCGACAGCTCGGGGTTCTGATGAAAATACAGAAAAAGGTCTTTGAGCTTTGATTGGTAGAGCGCGTCTACATCGTCGCGTACCGACTCAGCCATCAGGGCATTCGGGAGTAACATCGCGAAAACGAATGGCCAGGCTTTTAACATCTGTGCAAAGACACGCATAATCCTCTCCTTCATCGGACGGTCAGAGATCATACCCCAGAATCCCGCACACCCAAGCGCACGCATTGCAGCGTCAACTCAGTCGCGTTAGGCTCCCCGCGCCCGCGCCCGGTAGGTTCGGCCCATTGCGGATATTTACGAGCGAGTCCCTTACTGGAACAGCATCACGTGAACAGCGAAGACATTAAAAATCGATTCGGCAGCTATCACGTCGTGGTGCTCACGCAAGACGAGGCCCATCGGGTCGCCAGCTTGTGCAGCGAGCACAACGGTGCAATGGTCTGCCGTACCTTGGCGGTAACTTACTTTTGTCAGCCCACACCTGAGGCGGCACTCCCCGCTGATCAACTGATTCGGCAGGGCCACAGCATTGGCAGTACTTTGTCGGAAGCGGGACTGGTCATCCAGCGACAGCCATTGCTCGAGGCCACTACGCTAAGCGGCGAGGGCTTTGAGAGACTCAGCGCCGGCACCGTGAAATCAGGCACTGGACTGTTGATCAGGCTGTATCGTCTCGACATCGGGATAGACACTGGATCAGTCAGACCTTATGCAACCATTGCAGAGGCGCACCACCCGGAGCACCTGTCGGCCACCTCCGCACTACCCGACTGCGAAACGCTAGAGTCGAAGGAGACCAGCGAGCCCGAGTCAGTCGCGCTGGCAACTCTGCTGTCCAACCTGCAATAGGCAGCCTTCGCCTCATTGGGTAATAGCGTGGTACTCGGCGGAACCGCGGCAACAGGCTTCAGATTAAGAGGGACATCCCTCGCTAGACGCTGGTTCGCCCTGATCTGACCCAAGGCGCCTCACCGCAGCGCCATACTGAGATCAAATCCGATGCCTCTGGATAGCGCGACCGCGTCAGACAGGCCCGCTTCGTCTCGCGAGGCAATCCACAAATTGGCGCAACGGGTTCCCGTCCGACAATACGCCAACACGCGTTGCGCAGGGTCGTCAAATAAAGTCCCCAACCCCGGCAGGTCGGGCCCCGGAAAATCCATCGCGTTGACCGGGTAGCGGATAAAGAGCATTCCCGCCGCAACACAGGCCGCCTCAATGTCATCCATTGTTGGCTGATCAGGCGCCTCTCCGTCCGGACGATTGCATACAATCACCGTGAAGCCCTGCTCGCGCAGTCTGGAAACATCCTCCACGGTTATTTGCGCCGAGACCGACAACGTATCACTTAGGGTAAATAGGGACATGCGCACTCCTTTACGGCACTTAACCGGTTGTTAGCTGTTATCACGCCGCGTCGACGAGGCCGAATTCCTCGCTCAGCACCTGCATCATACTCTCCACGGGTCGCTCTGGCGCTGCGAGGGATTGGCCGGTAATTCGCTCTGCGACCGATAGATAGGTGTCGGAGAGGGAATATAGAAAATGAGCCGGCAATGCGTGCGAGCCTGCAAATTTTTTGCGCTCATCAAATCGCCGATAGTCCAACAGTAAGTCTCGGTCAGGGACGTGGCTCAGCAACGATTGGCGAAAGGCCTCCTTACTATGCTCTACCACCTGTCCATTTCGAAAAGCCGCAGCATCCCAAATACGGGAGGAGTCCGGCGTACCCACCTCGTCCATGTAGATCAACGCGTCGCGACCTTCGGCATCACGTGCGTAACCAAATTCGAATTTGGTATCAACCAACATCAGATCTAGCGGCGCAAGGTGACGAGCGATCAGGTCCACGCCCGCCTTCAGTAAAGATTCATACCGATCAATATCCTGCGGGCAGCGGAAGCCAAATGCCTGCCAATGCTGTTCTAGTTGCGCCTTCGACACATTGGTGTCGTCTGTCTCCGGAATACCCGCCAACCCCGTCAATACACCTTTGGTCGAGGGTGTCACCAAGGTCTCATCCAACGCCTGGTCCCGCTCAAGGTGATCGGGCAATTCAATACCGCAGAACATCCGCTCGCCCCGCTCATATGCCCGCCACATTGAACCGGTGATATAGCGGCGTGCAATAGCCTCGATCATCACAGGCTCGGCCCGCTGAACAATCCAAACAAGCGGATGGGGAACCTCAAGAATATGACTGCGAGCCAGACCGTGACGCTGGAATTCATCAAACCAGAATTTAGAGATCGCGTTGAGCGCGGCGCCCTTGCCCGGCACACCCGCGAGACCACCCTCCCCGTGCCAAATACAATCAAACGCAGAAATACGATCGCTGATGACCATGACCGCCAACTTTGCATTGGCTTCCACGGCGTAGCCGCGCTCAGCAATTAATCGCGCGCTGTCCTCCCGCGTTAACCAGTAAACCGAGCGTACTTTGCCCGAGTGCACCGGCTCGCCGGTGCGAATCGGCAAGTTATCGTTAACGGCGAGCACCTCTACACTCACGACATCATTTCCTGCGAACTTGGCATGGCCATCAGTTTTGCTCAAAATGTCTCCGGTTGTCACGGTCTGTGTCACCGATCTATCACTCAAGGACCCAATTCATGACTGCTCACCTAAAGGGCTACAAACCGTGTTCCCTGATGTGGGGCTTGCCACTCTTTTTGGCCGCCACATCCTCGGTCCTACTCGCGGAGGAAACTGGCTCCTCCAGCACACTGGAGACCGTGATTGTTACAGCCTCTAGAACAGACCAAGTTGCGGACCAACTACCCAGCGCGTGGGTTGCGCTAGATGAGGAGACCATCGCGCTGGTAGCCGCGCAACACAGTAATCAGCTGTTTAACCGGGTGTCAGGGGCCTGGGTCAGCCGCGGCAACGGTCAAGAGTCCCTGATCTCACTGAGATCCCCCGTATTAACGGGTGCGGGTAGCTGCGGCGCGTTTATTACGGCGCAGGACGGCATCAGCCTGCGTGCACCAGGGTTCTGCAACGTGAATCAGCTGTTCGATGCCAATCTGCTGCAAGCCGGCGCCGTCGAGGTGCTGAAGGGCCCTGCTGCGGTGGTATTTGGCTCAAACGCGCTACACGGCATCATCAACGTCATCACTCGCCCCGTCGCATCCACACCCAATCAAGTGAGTGTCGAGGCAGGATCACGCGATTACTACCGGCTCTCCGCGAGCGGTGCGACACAAACGGTTGCGGTGTCTGCACAGACCAGCCGCTACGGTGGCTATCAAGCCGACTCGGGCTATACACAGCACAAGGCGACCATACGGCTCGATCGCGAATGGAACGAATGGCTGATCGACGGCGCGCTGGAAGCCAGCGAACTCGATCAGGAAACCGCCGGTTATATTCAAGGATTTGAAGCATATAAGGACAAGGCAGCCAGTAAAGAGAACCCCAATCCCGAAGCCTATAGGGACGCCTGGTCTGCCCGTGGCCATCTTGGCTTCAGCCGAAGCTGGAACGATGATTCGGAAGTAACGATCCGACCTTACTGGCGCAGCAACGCCATGACCTTTTTACAACATTTTGTACCGTGGCAGCCGACCGAAGAAAATCGTCATCACAGTGTGGGGATACAAACATCCGCCAAACTGACCCGTGATGACTTGCGCTGGCTAATGGGAGTGGACTACGACCAGACGACGGGCAAATTAATCGAAACGCAGAGCGCCTTCTTCAGTCCTAACCAGCCAGATGGCATCCACTACGATTACGACGTTGATGCACGAACCGCTGCGACATTTGTCCACCTCAATTGGTCGCTGCATCCGCAGTGGAGCGTGGATGCCGGTCTCCGACTCGAGGAAACCCGCTACGACTACACAAACCGGGCAGAAGACGGTGCCGCATGTGCACCGACAGCATCGGCCTGTCGTTTTTATCGTCCCACCAGCAGTAAGGACAGCTTTGCTGATTGGACGGGTAATGTCGCCCTCAGCCATCACACGGACGAGACCACCGTGTACGGCAGGTTGGCCAGAGGATTCAGGGTCCCGCAAGCCAATGAACTCTATCGGCTGCAATCTGGACAAACGGTGGCAGAGATCGATGCCGAGACCGGCAACAGCATAGAGCTGGGCCTGCGGAGTCGTTCAAATGGTTTCAGTTATGACTTAGCCGGCTACTGGATGACCAAGCGGGACGTGATTTTTCAGGATCGCGATCGTTATAACGTATCAGGCGCGCAAACGACCCATCGCGGTATTGAGGGGAGTGTGCAATGGCAGCTGTCACAAATATGGTCCATCGCCGGCAATGCCAGTTATGCCCGGCATCGCTACGACAGTGATATCCAACTCTTGGGTTCTCGGGGGAGCATCGAAGGTAACGATATCGACACCGCGCCAAAACATTTCGGATCCGTTCAGCTGCGTGCAGACTTCTCGGCTAGAGGAATTCCAGTCAGCGCGGAAGCTGAGTGGTTATGGGTCGCAAAATACTGGGTGGACCCCAACAATGAGAATGAATATCGTGGACACGAGCTGTTGAATCTCAGGGCGCGCTGGGCACTGTCCCCTACAACCACTCTCACGCTGGTTGCGACTAATCTGCTCGACGAGGGTTACGCCGAGAGGGCGGACTACGGATTTGGCAACTATCGATATTTTGTAGGGGAGCCCAGAAGCGCCGTAGTAGGTATCACTTTCGCGCTGTAAAGCGTCAGAGTGGACTCAGGCGGCGCGCAAAGCTTGTTACCGCTTTGCCTGCCCCGATCAGCAAGGTGCTGTGCTCCGCTCAGCAATAAGCCCTGAGCCCTATCGCTTGCCGTACCTGCGCTATCAGCGCCCGGCTCTTTGGTCTCAGCTTCGCTGCCCCCAACTGCAATATCTCCTCAACCTCTGACGGCGTCGCCATCAGGCGCTCATAGGATGATCGCGCCGGCGCCAGTTCGTCATTTACCCGCTCAAACAGCTGCTTTTTCGCTTCTCCCCAGGCAATACCCTCTGCGAATGCAGCGCGCATTCGTTCACGCTCAGCTTCCTCCGCAAACGCGCACCAGATCTGAAACACGGTGGAATCGTCAGTATCTTTGGGATCGCCCGGCTCTAAAAGATTGGTTTTGATTTTGTTGATCGATTTCTGAAGTTGTTTCGGCGTGCCAAAAAGCGGGATGGTATTGCCGTAGCTTTTACTCATCTTCCGGCCGTCCAAGCCCTGCAACACGGCCACGTTGTCATCGGTTACCGCTTCCGGGAGCGTAAAAATAGTGCCGTAGTGATGATTGAATCGTTGCGCGATATCGCGCGCCATTTCGACGTGCTGGATCTGATCTCGACCAACCGGCACTTTATGCGCGTTGAATATGAGGATATCCGCGGCCATCAGTATGGGATAAGAAAACAAGCCCATCGTCACGCCAAAGTCCGGGTCTTCCCCGGCCAGTTCATTCGCCTGCACCGCCGCCTTGTAGGCGTGCGCTCGATTCATCAGACCCTTGGCGGCGGAGCAACTCAGTATCCAGCTCAGCTCTGCAATTTCGGGAATATCCGATTGTCGGTAAAAAAAAGTGTGCTCTGGATCGAGGCCGAGTGCCAACCACGTGGCGGCGATCTCCCGGCTCGACTGCGCCACCTGATCCGGGTCCTGATTCTTTATCAAGGCATGAAAATCAGCCAAAAACAAATAGGCCTCGGTATCAGGATCCCGCGAGGCCTCGATGGCAGGACGAATCGCGCCCACATAGTTTCCCAGATGCGGTGTACCCGTCGTCGTGATGCCAGTCAAAACCCGGACATTGCTCATAGTCATAACCTCTCGTAGTCCTAGGCCAACCGGCGATAAAACGCCTCGAGTAACGAGACGATTTGCGGCACGTCCGCGGCGCAGGCGAGCTCCCGCACTGAATGCATAGCCAAGGTAGGCACCCCGATATCGGTGGTCGCAATACCGGTCTCGGTCGCCGTAATCGGCCCAATCGTGCTGCCACAGGCCAAGTCGGAGCGCATAACGAAAGACTGCACGTTCACGCCGGCGCGCTCTGCTATCAAGCGCAGTCGGGCGGCGCCCTCGCTATTGGTGGCGTAGCGCTGATTGCGGTTGATTTTGATCACAGGGCCCGCCCCCAACTTGGGATTGTGCTGCTCATCGTGGCGATCCGCGTAATTGGGATGGACTGCGTGCGCGTTATCCACGGAAAGCATCCAAGATCGTGCGCGCAATTTTTGATTGTCCGCAACGTTGGGGGCGATTGCCGTCAGTGCGTCCATCAACATGGGGCCTTGCGCACCCACGGTAGAGGCACTGCCCACTTCCTCATGATCGGTCGCGACCAATACCGACCAGTGACTGTCATCGGCATTGATCAACGCTGTCACGGCTGCATAACAACTCAGCAAGTTATCGAGCCGCGCTGAAGTGATAAAGTCCTCTTCAATACCCACCAATCCCGGCCGTTGGGTGTCATAGAGGGATAACTCGTAATCCATCACGCGCGCACCTTGCCAACGCGGATCATCCTTTGCCAGAGCCTCTGCCAGCCATTGCCTGAAATCAAATTGCTGCGCCTCACCTAACATCGCTAACGGCACCACGTCTTTGTGTGCGTTCACGCTACGTTGCGTATTCGCTTCCCTGTCCAGGTGAATGGCGAGACTCGGGACAACCGCCACAGGACGTTTGCTGTCAAAAAGAACAGATTCAAGCTCACCATCGGTTGACAGCAACGCGACCCGACCAGCGACTCCCAGATCGCGGTCAAACCATGGGTTGAGTAAAGCGCCTCCGTACACATCGACACCCAATTGCACGCAGCCGTCACGGCCTTTTACCGGATTGGGTTTGACCGACAAATTGGGACTATCCGTGTGAGTTCCCACGAGCCGCAAGCCCGCGCCGAGTTCAGCGTCTCCTGCTCGCATCGCAATCAAAGAGCTGCCCTGGCGCACGGTGAAATAGCCCTGTCCCGGCGCCATCTGTACTGCATCAAACTGCTCAACTTCTTCGAAGCCCGCCGTCTTAAGCCGCCGGGTCATGGCCTCAACGGCGTGGAACGGCGTTACCGCCTCACCGAGAAATGTGAGTAGCTCTGTTGTTTCCGCCATTTGCGGGGTCCTCTTTCCCAAGGTCTACTGAAGTGCCCAAACCAGTAATAACGTGCCCAAAATCAAGCGGTAGATCACGAAAGGCATCAAACCGACCTGCTCAACCAACCTCATAAACAGCGATATCGTGCCGTACGCAAATATCGCAGAGGCAATCAAAGACGGTAATATCTTACCGCCCGTCGAAAAAAGATGCGGTTCTGGGGCCGTCAGTAGCATCAGTGACGACGCGCCCAAAATAACGGGGATACTCATTAAAAAGGAGAATCGCGTTGCTGTCTGGGCCGGGTAACCCAAGAACAGCGCTGCCGTTATCGTAACCCCGGACCGAGAGGTGCCGGGTATCAATGCGAAAATCTGGGCCAAACCGATTAACAGGGCATCGCGCATGCTAATCGTAATACAGCCGTTGTCTCTGTAACGCGACACACGGTCCGCCCAACCAAGCAGAAACCCGAAGAGGAGCGTCGTTACGGCAATCACCAGAATCCCTCGGGCATCGGTGGCGATAACGCTTTTCAAAAAAACTCCGGCGACCACCACGGGCAGTGTCGCCACGCAGAGCGACCATAGCTCCGAGCGGTCAAGGCCCTCACCCGGCATCACGCTCAAGCAAAGCTGTATTACGGTACTGCGAAAGTAGTACAGCACCGCCAGCAGGGTACCCGCGTGGACACCCACGTCGAACATCAGGCCCTGGTCAGGCCATCCGAGCAACTGCGACGGCAGGATCAGGTGGGCAGAGGAAGACACGGGCAGAAATTCGGTCACTCCCTGCACAATGGCCAGTAGGATTGTTTGCCACCAATCAGTCATGACGGCCCTGCTCGGACAATTTTTTCCAGCCGATATCGCGCTGCACATACTGCGGAGTCAGTCGGTGGGCGGGCTGTAAATCGAGCGCCGTGGCACCACTTGCGAGTCGGGTCGCCATAACCGCCGCGTCGGGCGTGATGCCACCATACATCGCCGCGTTCAGCAGACGTGGGCTCGGAAATTGCTGCCTGTATTCGACGCCAGAACCAAGAATCACGAACGTTTCGCCCTCATCAGGCACCGAAATATTTTCGGGCGCACAAATAAAAGGCGGGGCATTCACCACGATTTCGTTTTCACTCCAGACGCCCCACAAACCATACAGTTGGCCTATCTGCGCGTCGATGGTCGACAGGACAACGTTACCCTCGGCGAGCAAATTCTGCTCGGCAGCGGCATACACTTGAGCCCTCAGAGAACAAAACGCGTGTACGGGGAGCTGCTGGGACCAGGCCAACCCCTGGGCCACGCTCACCGCGACCCTCAACCCGGTGAATGAACCGGGACCGATGCCACAGGCAATGACATCAACCGAATCGGCCAAGGTTGCTCCCTGCAGCACATCTGACAACATTTGCAGAACATGCCGGTTGTGCGCCCTCGCCAGCATCTCGTGGCGACGACGTAGTTCACCCGACGTTGAGAGCGCCAGCGAGCAAGCTTGGGTGGCGGTATCGAGCGCCAAAATGCGCAGCGTAGACGGCATGAGATATAGTCAAACAGGTAAGTGACCATCATCCCATAGAGGCAGACGACTTTGAATGCGGCGCGAGACTTCAGCTTGGGTATTTTGGCGGGTGGTCTCGGTCAGCGATGGGGTGGCCGAGACAAAGGTCTGATTGCTTTTCATGGCCGCCCTCTTCTGGCCAACGCCTGCGATCCGCGCCCCGCCAAAGCGCGGGAGATCCTGATTTGCTGCAGGGACAACGCCCGCTTTTACAGCCATTACGGTGATCGCGTGCTCTGTGAGACCGCGCCATTTCGCGGACCCTGCGCGGGGATCAGCGCTTTGCTATCGGCCACTGAAACTGAGAGCGTAATTGTTCTACCCACCGACCTCATGAGCAACAGCCAACAGCTCATTGCCAGACTGACTGAAACTTGGACCGGGAAGGATCACGCTGTTGTGCTCACCGACCCGCACGGTCGCCATTCGCCCTGCATGCGCCTAGCAAAAGAGGCATTGGCGGGTTGTTGCAGCTTTCTCGACCGCGGCGGTAGGCAACTGAGTGAAATGCTCACGGCGCTGAGGGCGCGCGCGGTTCCGGTCGACGCCTCGCAGCTGAGGGACGCAGACTCACCTGCAGATTTTCTTGATTACAGAGCGGATTGATAAGACTGCAGCGTGAAAAACAGAAGATGCGCCAACACCACCCCCGCGGTCAGGCGGAGTCGCATGACTGCGTACCAGTCTGGCAGCACCTCTGATCCACGCTCGTACCACAAGAGCGCCAAATAAGCGGCCATCAATGCCACCGCTGCGAGCCACGCCTGCGCCGTGAGCACCGAAAACACGGCAAACAAGACCACCCCGTTGCTGACCAGAAGCCGCGTTATATTGGGGTTGTCCAGACTCTGCACTCTCCCCCACAAGGTGCCGCCCAGAAAGCTGAGGATGCCGAGGGAGTAAATGATAAAACCCTGTCGCGACAAGGCTGCCGGCCAGTCTGTAAGCCACCATGCACCTAGGCAGAAGCCGAAAAATGGCAGCAAGCCTGCGTAACCCAAGGTCAACATCATGGTTCTGTTAGACATTTTTGAACCCTCAAAAAAAACCCCGGCCAGGGGCCGGGGCAACTAATCGCCACCTGGGGGAAGATGGCTCGACCGGGGAGTCGATCACCCGGTCCCAGAAAATACGCCGCGCCACATACTGCGGATCACTGCCCGAGATAAAAAATAGGCGCTGCGAGCCGGGCCTCAAACCGCAAACTTATTGGCTTATATCTATTGCGTCTGTGCAGCCGCGACTTTGAGAAGAATTTGTTTTTCGACATGGCATAAACCTCGGGTTAGGGTGAAACCTTGGAGCCGTTTCCCGGCTGTCAGCTGACCACAATCAGGCGCGATCAGAGAGCGAAGCTCCGGTGCCTGCATCGCTAACCCTGCAACCCAAGGGCACGCGAGCTGTTCAGTCCGTTTTCCCTATGCTACCGCCGTGTAGCAGAGTAGCGATGCCCCCCCGCTCACTTGATGCCGGGCATCTGCAAACCTCAGAGGTGACAGGGAGCCGACACTATGAAGAGACCCAAACGAAACCGAATTCAACGCGCATTCGAAAAAG
>Ga0181556_1004079_pt1 | contig 12081 bp, 25 predicted proteins | sample 011ome_14_FD_148651 | JGI IMG/M metagenome (GOLD analysis project Ga0181556, IMG submission 148651) | Coastal salt marsh microbial communities from the Groves Creek Marsh, Skidaway Island, Georgia - 011505AT metaG (spades assembly) | ecosystem: Environmental > Aquatic > Marine > Intertidal zone... | reverse complement strand
TCGAAATCCTAAAATAAAAAAATGGTCTTCAGAAGAAATTGTTATTCCATATTATTTTGATATGGACAAAAAGTATCATCGTTATTTTCCAGATCTTAAAATAGTTTTTGAAAATAAAACTATTGTTGTTGAAATTAAACCTGCTAAAGAAACTGTGTTACCAAACAAAGCTGGAAAGTCTCGGAGGCAATATATCGGAGAAGCAACAACATACGTAAAAAATATGAATAAATGGGAAGCAGCCAATAACTTTTGTAAGGATCGTAAATGGGAATTTCAAGTATGGACTGAACAAACATTACAATCAATGGGTATTATGGAGAAACCTTTGAAAAAAGTACCGGGAAAACTAAAGCCGCTTAAACCATATAAAAAGCGCAAAAAATAGTTATAAATACACGTATGGCAGGCGAAAGTTTATTTAGAGATTTAGAGATTCAAGCATTCCGTGCTGGTGTTACACCACGGACAAAAGAATCTATACGTTGGTTTTCAAACAAAGCGAGACAAATGTTTCGTGGTCGATTTACTATGAATCGTAAAAATCTCATGGATGATCCAGCTTTGGAGTTAAAACAAAAACCAGTTACTGAAACTGGTCCAGTTGGAAATATGTATATGTTTTTCTATGATCCTAAACATAAAGAGACGCTACCATATTATGATGGGTTTCCGTTAATTATTATGATGGGACCTGCAAAAGGTGGATTTATGGGTTTAAATCTTCACTACTTACCACCAACTGTAAGAGCTCGATTGCTTGATGTAGTATTAGGCGGCAATGGTAAAATACCTATGAAATATTTAGATCCTGCAATGAAACATTATTTGTTTAGTCACGTTCGTAGTCGATTTGCTTTAGTTGAAAAGCCAGAATGGGAGATAGCAACATTTCTTCCAGCTGCTGATTGGAACAAAGCAAGTCCTAATACGGTTTACCGAGATTCTAGAAAAAAACTAAGGGCAGCTAATGGCTAGTATATCAGAAATTAAAAGTTCAATTACGTTTGGTGGCGGATTAGCTCGAAACAATCAATTTCTTGTAACTCTTCCATCTTTAGGTTTTGGTATTCCACCTTTAGGTGGTACACTCGGCGGATTGGCTGGAGCCGCACTTGATTTTCTCGGTCAAAGAAATATGAATATTTTATGCCGTACAGCTCAAATTCCTGGCAAACAAGTTTTAACCCATGACAGAAGAATTGGTATGGAATCACAAAAAGTTGCATATGGTTATGCTGTCGAAGATGTTACACTGACTTTTCTAGAAACTTCAACTTTACCAATTCGTAGATATTTTGATACATGGAGAGGTCTTACTATTAATGAAGACTCTCAAACTGCAGCATATAAAAAAGACTATGAAAAAAGAGTTTTGATTCATCAATTGGCTCAGCCGGTTCCAATTGCTGGATTTAGTATTTCAAATTTAATACCGGCAACTATAATGATATCAACTTACTCAGTTGAGTTAGTTAACGCATTTCCTACTACAATGGTAGGAGCTGAATATAACAATGAACAAGACGGGTTTATTGAAACAACTGTACAATTGTCTTATACAAACTGGAAGAGAATACCAGCTGGACAATTGTCTTTCTCACTTAATTTTTAGAGGTAAATAATGGCACTCCCTAAACTACAAGATACAACTCTTAGATATGAAATGACAATTCCATCGACTGGTAAAAAAGTTCGATATAGACCTTTTCTTGTAAAAGAAGAAAAGAGTTTAATGATCGCGATGGAAAGTAAAGACACTAAAACAATTATTAATACATTGCTCGGAACTCTTAAAACTTGCATAGATGGAGAAATTATTGTAGAACAACTTCCTACATTTGACGTTGAACATATGTTTTTAAATATTCGAAGTAAATCTGTAGGAGAAACAACAAAAATTGGAATGAAATGCTCAGAATGTAATCAAACAACTGAGATAGTAGTACCAATTGATCAAATACAAATTAATGTACCTAAGCTCGAAAAAACAATACGGTTAACAGACGATATATCAGTTGATATTGATTGGCCAACTTATGCATCTCTTGCAGACATTGATGTTGATAATCAAGACACTGAAAGTCTCTTTCAAGTAATGGCTAAATGTTTTAAGTCAATTAATACAGCGGAAGAAAGAATTAACGCTAGTGAAGTTCCTTTATCAGAAATTGAAGAATTTATTGAGTCAATGACACAAGCGCAGTTTAATAAAATAAAAGAATTTATGGACGCAATGCCGCGTCTTAAACATGACATAGAATTTAAGTGTTCGCATTGTAATCATGATAATAAAATAACAGTGGAGGGTCTGGAAAGTTTTTTATCATAGCTCTCAGCCACGACTCGCTGGAAAACTACTACAAACTTAATTTCCAGATGATTCATAGATTTAATTATTCGTTGGCTGAGATAGAAAACATGATTCCATGGGAGAGAGAAGTTTATGTTGCTATGTTAATGCAACATTTAAAGGAAGAAGAAATGAGGGCAAAGCAAAATGGCCAGTCTTAAAAAAGTCGTAGAACAGTTACGAGAAAATAAAGAAGCTCAAGATGAGACTACTGATCAGGTAACGGGTTTAAGCGGTAGAATAGGCGAACTAATCAAAGGAATGAGAATTGATAAGTTAGACCTACTTGAAACTTTGCGTGAAAGAAAATCACAACCGGCTCCTCGACAAGCTGCGGCTGTAGCCGGATCTGGTGGCGGTGGCGGTGGCTTTAATCTTGGTTTATTAGGTTTAGCCGGTTTAGCTCCAGCCTTGTCAGCTCTTGGAGCGACACTAATTGCTGTTACTGCAAGTTTTACAGGACTTGACGATGCCTTAAGAGCAGTGCCAATTTTAAGAATTCTTAATAGTTTTAGATTAAGATTTCTTGGTTTGATTAAAACTATTACTCGGATAACAGACACTATATTAGAAGTATTCAGACCTTTAACTAAACTCCCAGAAGCTATTAGAGCTGCATTCTTTGCTTTACCCGATGGTCTTTTAAAAGCTCTAAAAACCTTTGCAGTAGTAGGTTTTGGAGATATGGCGGCGGATGCAATAAGAATCAAAACAGCAATATCAACTTTTTTCGAACCAGTTCGTAATTTTTTCAAAGCAATTGGTCAATTTTTTGAGCCAATTGTAAAAGGAATTAAAGGAACAGTTATAGCCGCAAAAGATGTGCTTACACCAATTATTGAATTTCTAAAAAATGTTGCAGGAGTTTTTAAGCCTTTATTAACTCCTCTTATAGGATTTGTAAAACTTGTGGCAAGACCGTTTGTTCAAATATTACTTTCAATTATTGATTTTTTCGTCGGATTTGTGGAAGGATTTAAATCTGAAAAAGAAGGTGAATTTAAAAAGAAATTGTTAAGCGGTTTCGAAGGTGGTATTAAAGGAGTAATTAAAGGAATTACTGACGCTATTGATTTGATCTTTATTGATCTTCCAGCGTTTATCGCAGAAAAACTTGGATTTAAATCATTTGCAAAAACACTAAGAGAATTTAGTTTAACTGACTTAGTTGATCCAGCTTTTGAAGCTGTTAAAAATTTCTTTAAACTAGCGTTTTCAGATGCAAGAGAAGCGTTTGCTCCATTAATAAACACGTTTAAAAGTTTACCATTGCAATTTTTGCAAAAGGTTATTCGTGCAATTTTACCACCAGAAGATATGTTTAAAATTAAAATACCTGAAGTAAACATACCCGGATTCGGCAAGATTGGTGGTAAAACTGTTGATTTTAATCCATTCCCCGAAAGTCTTTACAAATTTGGAGAAATAGATTTAAGTTCAAAATCTTCATCCGTAAGTTCAGTGCCAAGCACAACTGGAACTGCAGTACAAAATTCTGGATTCCAAAGTTTTGGTCAGCCGAATATGCAAATAGTTGATCAGTCTTCAAGAACAGGTGATATAATTAATCAAAATCAAGGGTTTGTTTATAAAACTAATGCGTATGATAGTATGGATCCATACATTTATCGTGGAGCTATTTCTATTTAAAAAATTTTAAATACCCAATTCTCTGCACAATCTTCTGCATACTGTTCACTATGAAGAACACCATCGGTTTCCATCTTTCGAGTTTGCGATAAATGTCCATGCTCATAGCAATCAACATACCAAGCTTCATCATTAGGATATTTGAAGACAGTACCCTCTCGGGTACCGTCCTCTGAATAAAAGTTATGAAAGATATTCTTAGTCTTCATTTGCTAATCTCGCAAAATAAGACATAGTGTCATCATCTTCTGATGGGATATCTTCTGCTGTAGTTGGAGTAATTGGTGCAGGAGCAGGCTCATTCATTTGAGCAGTTTGCGCCATTGTTGGTGCACCAGAATTAACTACATCTTCACCAAGAACCTTAGCTAGTTTTAACTTAAGCTCATCGTAAGTCTTATAGTTCTTTGGATCAGAAAACTCTGATAGATCATGAAGCTGATTGTAAACAGCCTCTAGTTTCGTATCATCACCATCATACAAGGATGATGTACCACCAAACTCAGATTTATCATAATTTCTATAACCTTCAACATTTCTGATTTTGAGTTTGAATTCAGCACCTTCCCAGAAATCAAAAGGATTGACCGCCTTTTCATCAGCAAATTCAGGCTGCATAGAATCCATGATTTTATCAAAGATCTTTTTACCGAATTTATAGATGAACACCTTTCCTTCATTCTGAGGTGCAGATGGATCTTGAAGCACAAGTGCATTTACAACATAATGCAATCTTCTTTTTTGATCTCTTGCTCGGTCTTTATCAGCCTCATTGCCTGTATTCCAAAGCCTTGAGTTAAGTTCACCGACTGGGTCGGGTTGACCAATAGATGTAAGGCTATTTTCAATATACCATAAACCGGTTGGTCCTTTGAATCCGTGATCCCAATATCTAACCCATGGTAATTCTTGTCCTTCCATTGCTGGTAGGAATCTAAGTACTGCGTACCCATTACCTGCTTTATCTACTGTTGGTTTCCAGATTCTTTCGTCAGTATACGACTTCTTCTCTCCACCACCGCCAGTGGCTTCCGCTGCTTGAATAAGTTTTGAGATTGAGTCGCGATTAGTTTTTAGATTTGCAAATGACATATATTTTTCCTCGTATAGCTGAAATATGTTACTGTAATATTATACAAAGTTCATGTGTCTTTGTACACTGTTATTTATACTTTTAATCAGCAAAAGCTGAATCAAGTGTATTTTGTTTTGGCAAAAAGTTTAAAGCCATTGCCTCGGCTTCTATTTTGTCTCGTATAATTGGTGAGACAAATTTCTTCATATCTTCTGGTTCAAGATCGTTCTTTTCACAGAGATGTAATACTGCGTCCATATAACTAATTTTTAATTCACTCACTGTTGATTCAACTAATGATGTAAATTTAGATTTAGTTAAAAATTCTTCTTCAATTGTCATTAAAATGCCCTTAATAAAATAGTTTCTGTATTAATTCTTCCATTTGCTTTTGTTACCTTTGTTGTTAAATTACCAATTTCTTTTTGAATTTGAAGTGGTGTTTTCTTTAACACAATCGGCAGAAAGTCTAATGGCTTTCTTAAAGTTATTCTCGTACTTGTTTCTGAATCAAAGTTCTTAATAGTTGAACCAGAAATTATAAAACCTTTTGGATCTCCAGTTTCATAATAAGTCAATTGTTTATACTTTGTGTTGAATACAAACAATCTGACTTTACCAACAACATGTGCTGGATTAATTGACACAATCTTATATTCAGTATCTTCTTTCTTATATTTAAGTTTAGATATCTGTTTATCAATAGAAGCTACTTTTGGAATTCTAATTTTACGTGTAGCTTTCTGTTTTGCTTTAATTCTATCGAGATCAGCTAACATAGCCTGACATTCTTTAATACGACGATTGAGTTCAGGTCGCGATATATGCGAATAGCCTTCTACTGCTTGTTCACATTGCTTATTATAAGCATCTTCATAATCAAGCAACCATCCCTCAATCATCATACGTACTGGAATAGTGGCAGATCCACTTAATCCATGTTTACCAAAAGCTTGGTAAACGTCTAGAGAAGTTTTTTCACCTTCGATCCACGAGTCTTCAAGAGAAAGGAGATCTTGAATAATCGTATTATTGATCTTATTTTGTAATCGTTGTTGAGGAGAGAGCGTAATAACTTTTTCGTTATCACTCAACGATTGTTTTTTGGCATTATATATAGCCTTACCACTTTGAAGTAGTTCAGCATACTTCTCCATCAGATGGGCTTTCGCCTCCTCTGATCTCTCAGATACCTCTTGCCCAGTATTATACCAAAAGGCAATGGCACCCATATATGGATGAACAAAATGATATTCGGCATTTGCTAAAATATATTTTGCATCCGTTTTATTAAAATTCTTTTTAATAAAAGTTTTCTGTTGATCAACAATACTTTTCTTATCAACTTCAACTTGAAAATAATACTTGACAGCACCTAAACCTTTTTCAACTGGTGAAGCATTTAGACCAGTACGAGCTCGAGCTCGAGGTGCTCTCTTTTTTATTTTTTTACCTTTTAATGCTGTAATTGTCATGAGATTATCTATTATAAATGTACACGTCTAATTCTTTAGCATTAGAAATACCACCGACTACTGATCCCCAATAAGTATATTGTACAGGACCTTTTGATGATGGTGTTTTCATTTTGACTTTAGCACCACGACCTTTTACTTCGATGCGTTTTTTAATGTGAATTCCGTTTGGATGTGTTCCCCAACATTCACCTTTATTCATCATAGAAATAGAATGTCTTAATTCTTTAAGATTTTGCATATCTGATTCATCTGAAGTCGAGATAGTAGCGATATAGTTCTTATTATTATTTGGTTTAATGTACATATTGTTCTCCTCAATTTTTCATTTTATACATATATTATACAGCAGTTTTGAGGGTTTGTACACAGTTATTTTTACTTTTTTTCATTTTTTTTGTAAAAAATATGTTTACCAATCACTGTAGTTTGTTGCATTTTCTTTGTCCATTTAGGTTGAACATAATCTGCATGATACCATAATGCACCATCAACTAAGTCTTTGTAATCTCGCATCATAACTTGAAGTGAAGATTTAACTGCATTTCTCCATGCTTCAAGGTTTTCTTCATTTTCTTTTTTAATCTCATCAGATTTTCCATCGCAATACCAACTAAATTGACAACGATTTTTAATTGGATATTCTTTTTCTGGATCTTTCCAAGATGGTCTTGTAGGTCCTTGAAAGACAACCTCACATGCGTCATCTGGATACATATTAGAAGCAACACGATTCATAACAACTTGATTCACAGCAACCATACCTTCATAGCTCTGGTTGCGTGCCTCCCAATACGCATTAAGCGCTAAACACATAAGTGTTGCCTTGGCGATAGACATTGTCTAGCTCCAAGACTGATCTGCAATCCACTTCTGAATTTCACCATAAGTGGGTCGCGAGTCTGTATTATGAAAATATACAGGACCGTTATTTTCAGTTTCAATCATCCATGTCCAATATCCATCAGGATGTAGGTCAATTTGAATCCTCCATAAATTATGAATATATTCATCTCTTGGTCGTTTAGACGCTTCAAGTTTTAGTTCTAAAGGTGTTTCAATAGCCATTAATTTCTCCTCATTTGTGCGTATATTTTTGGATCAGTTCCTCTACCAACAGGGACTGAGTTTGATTTGTGCATCTGCGCAATTCCTGTAATATAAGATCCAGTATATTCGTTGGTTTGTTTTTTACCCTGAATTGCTGTGATTGTATCTGACGTTTTGATTGTCGAACGTGTCGCTCTATAGTTTGGAATACTTGCGCCACTACTTTTCTCCTTGTTTTTCAACTGTGAAGGATGAACGCCGTTTTTCATCAACCAAGCATTATGTGCAGCTTCTGCTTTTTCCCATCCTGGTTTTCTATTTTGTTTACGTCTTTTTGTATTTATACTCGACATACCACGTACTAAATGCATCGTCATACCATATACCTCAATATACTTGTTGCTAATAAAAATGATAATACACCATTTAAAATCATAATAGCTCTATCATGCCAAATGTATCCTACCCATAACCAACCTACAGTACCGGTAAGACTGAATATTACATCATAAATTTTTGGAACTTCTTCAACACTACGACAAGCTACAGCAATTAATACAAAGAAACAAGATATCCATTTTACATACCATGTAAGATCGTGACGTGGCGTGACTTTATCAACTTGTTGCATTATCTTCCTCCTTCCATTCATTATACCAACATAGCGCTGCCATTTTTACACGTGTAGGATATTGCTCTAAACCATATCCAGTACCAGCACCAAGTGATTCTCTATCTATTAAATTTTTATGCGGATGCGTTACCTCGTCATACTTTTGATAAAGGCGATTGCATAATAAATCATAATCAGCATCTGTAAGTACATTGAGATCCTCTTTATAATACAGATAAGATGAAGTCAAATAATATGTACATAATTGATTTGGCTTCAATTCTAATATATTCGGATATGCCGACATATTAGTTCCATCCTTCTGATGATTCATATTCTTTTTGATCGCGAACTTTTTCACCATAATATTCATCTAAATACTTAGGTGCATCAGTCCATGCATAGATGTTACCATCGGCAAATTTATCCATAAAAGAAGTTTCGTCTCTTTTGACAGAAGCGTTTCTATTCATCTTCTTATTGAATTTCTTAGTAGCTTTTCTTAGAGCCTCAAGTCTTTCGTCTGAAGACATATTTTTTGTGATTATAATTTTTGACATATTTTTCTCCTCAATGTCTGTTTCATTTTATGGTACCATTATACAGCAGTTTTTAGTGTTTGTACATCTTTTTTTTCATTTTATTTAAAAAAAATATTCAATCATATCAATCACTTAGTAAAATAGTTTGAAAAAAGTTTCTCCGAACCCGATAAGGAGAACAAAATGAAAGGATGGGTTCGGAGAATTTCGTTAATAAACTTTAAAATTACCTGCTTCTTCGTTCTGATTATAACCTCGTGTATATGCAACAATTTCTTCTGCGGTCATTTCACACATTTCTACTCGAAATCCATTACCTGTACCTGATGGCCAATAATGAGGATCGAAAGATCTTTGGTAGTAACTATCTGCGCCACCTCTATCAAATGGTGAACCATGTTCTCTATCTAGCATCATATTACATATACCAACCTAATTTTTCCATAGTCCAGCCAGCACCTTTATCTTCGATGATGGCTAGTATAGCATTATCTCTTGGAAGAGTATCCATTCTTGAGAGTGCTGATTCGGCTAGATCTAAATTATCAGCTAAGATGGCGTGAAGTACAATTTCAGTATCTAGGGCATCTTGATTGTACATATCAGCCATATCTTCTTTGATAGCCCACTCGGACTTAGCTTGATTCTCGAGATCTTTAATTAGGTTTCTTAAATTTTGCATTTTCATTCTCCTCATTTTAATGTCTTTTTTCATTTTATAAGTATATTATACCATACTTTTTTGGCTTTGTACATAAAAAAATGCAAAAAAGTTAAAAAAAATATTCAACAAAAACAATGACTTAGCAAAATAGTTGAAAAAAAATTAGAAAGATTATATATATGAAGGCGACAATGAAGATTTTTAAAGACAAAATGGATAACTTTTTTAAATGGGTAAAGGGAACTGAACTCGTTGAACTCGATTATATTGATGTTTCAGAAGATCCTGTAAGACCTGAACTTGATGTAGATTTTAGATTAGACTATGATCGTAAAATTTTTGGTTTAAAATATCAAGATAATATTGAAGGTATTATTTGTGTTGCCTATACAAATGATGTACCCCATAATGTAAAAGAATTAGATCTCATGAGTCAGAATGCACATTTTAAACAAGACCCGAATATAGCAGTAGCCTATACTGTTTGGTCACGTAAAAGAGGTGCAGGAAGAGAGATTGTAAAAAAGTTATCTGAACATTGTAAGAAGTTTTCTCATATAGAGAAATTAGTTACACTTTCGCCATTAACACCAATGGCTACACATTTTCATATTAGCAATGGTGCAAAATTAATTAGCATTAATCATACATCACAAAACTTTGAATATAAATTATCTTCTTAGAAACGTCCGAGGAATCGGGCTATATGATGAACCCATGGTAGGAGAGTAAGAGCCATAAAAAGATTTACACCTGTATGAGCCATAGCAATTCGAAGGGTATCGCCTTTCGGCATACCATCCGAAACTAGAAGTCCCGCCAACCAAATTGTACCGGTCGTTCCTATATTGGCGCCAAGAACAGCGGCAATTGCAGCAGGTAGGGGGACAGCGCCTGATGCCACAAGGGCAATAATTGCAGTAGTAGATAGACTTGATGATTGCCATAATAATGTCATGACAATACCACCAAAGAACATGTAGATATAGTTACCAGTAAACCATGCTAAATGTTCAATATTTCCCATAGATTTCATTCCACCGGAAAACATTTTAAGGCCGATATAGAACACAACCAGTCCAATAAGAGTTGTAATAATAGGATTGCCTAGTTCCATCTTCTGCACCTTTTTGATTAATTCATTCATACACTTATCTATAGTCCGGCGGACTTCAGTTATGTTACGGTTTTGTTAAGTAGTTTCTTTTGAAAAAAAAAAATATATGTGTACAATGCCTGGGAAACGTGGTATAATAAGAGAGTAATCCGGAGAGGGAAGAGATATACTATGATTGAATGTGAAATAATCGGCCATCACAAAAGGCTTTCAAAAGATTTTTTATCAGAAGTTTTTTTCTGGGCTGTATCTGAAATCATGCCATCTCGCCGTCGACTGGATGTTACGATCTCTCTGTGTCATCTCGAAAAACCCGCAACGGGTTATCATTGGAATTCTGATAGATATACACATGAGATTGAATTAGAAAAGAACCAATCAAACGCTGATCTGATCACTGCACTCTTTCATGAAATGGTACACGTTCGTCAAACAAGTAATAGTATATATTCTGATGATAACGTACCATATTGTGAAAGACCAACAGAAATTGAAGCATATGAACAACAAGAGGAGCTATATACAAAATGGAAGAAATCGCAAAAAGCTTTGTAGATCCACAATATATCAAAATGGAAATATATAAGAAAGAAATGAGAGAGATGCAACGTGAAATCAATTACCTACGTAAAAGAGTCACACAACTCAATGATGAATTAGAAGCTCATCGAGATCATACAAAGAAATCAATACAATATATTGAATCTTCGGTCGATGATTTGCAGTATGAATTCGAATTAAAGGATATTTAATATGGAAAAATTAACACCAGGTGAGAGAGAAGTTTGTGAATATATCGTAGAGAGATATGATAACTATGCAGAGTTTGATCCAACAAATAATACAGTATTCGATTGGGTAGAAAAAACAAAACAACAACTCATATCAGATGACAATGCAAGAATTATAGAAGAGAGAGATTGCTAATGTCTGAGTTTCGTACAGGTATATTCCGATTGTTAAAACGAATGATTGGTGAATCATCACTGGCATTAGCAATTGTATATACCATTGGTCATATATTGATAGCAATGACGTGTAATCGGTTAATCACTGGAGCGGATTGGGCATTGGCAGGATATGATGCAATCGTTGAACCATTGATTAATGGTGTATGGTTCTACATATTACACAAGGCATGGAAGGAATACAGATGATTATCGAAATATTATCAATACTCGTTTCTTTAGGTATCTTATATATTATATGTGATAGCTTATATACACATTATAAAGAAAAAGAATGGCGACGTAATAATCCAGATGAATACGATATAATGAATAAACCCGTGAAGAAAGATCCAGGGTTAGAATAATAAATTCTTTTCAATAGAAAAAAGTATACACGCGTAACGTACGGGGGACGTTTCTTTTTTTCCAGGACCCTGCGTTATCACGTCGCGGCTTTGGAAATCGCGAAAAAACACCGGGGTGCTGAGGGCCGTAGTATAGATGCCGCATGCTTACCCCAATATAAACCGCATCTTGGAGTGCCTACTGCGTGTGTGCCAGCGGCCACCAGAGCGCGTCAGAGCCACGTTAA
>Ga0181556_1004077_pt1 | contig 12085 bp, 6 predicted proteins | sample 011ome_14_FD_148651 | JGI IMG/M metagenome (GOLD analysis project Ga0181556, IMG submission 148651) | Coastal salt marsh microbial communities from the Groves Creek Marsh, Skidaway Island, Georgia - 011505AT metaG (spades assembly) | ecosystem: Environmental > Aquatic > Marine > Intertidal zone >... | reverse complement strand
ATACAAACCCACCGCCATCAGCGTCAGGGGATGCATCGCCTCATCGAGGCGCAATCCCTCGCGATAAGGCCAGTCGATAACGCTGCCGAAGGAGCGGGTACCGCGCATCTCACTGCGCCGATAGAGCGTCTTGAATTCAACAAACCGAGCCTCGGATTTAGGCTCAAAGCGACTCAACAGAGCGGCCAGCGGAAACCCGACCCAGGGCACCACCATCGACCACGCCTCAACGCAACGAAAGCGATAGATCCGCTCCTCCAAATCAAACCCGCCGAGCAGATCCTCCAAATGCAGGGCGCCAGGTTTATTAACCAAACCCCCAACGGATACCGTCCAGGGATCCGTCGTCATCTCGTGGGCATGCCGTGCCGGATCTGACTTGTCAGTCCCAAACTCGTAAAAGTTATTGTAGGAGGTGACCGCCTCCACAGGGGTTTTCTCAGTTTCCAAGCCCGAGTTAAGGTCCGGTGTGTGGGGCAAAGCTGTTGCACCCGCCTCGCGCGCGTTAGCCGCTGCCGGCCACGCCAATGCCGACGCCACTGAAGCGGTCATTAAAGCGCGACGGTTGAGAAACACCGACTCCGGCGTGATCTCTGAGGACGCAATCGTAGGGTCAGTGTAGATCCGTCTTCGCACGAGCGGCATCGCCTTCTTCATTGATGGACTGATCACCTTTGGTGGACTGATCACCGCGCAAATGCTGCACCGGGCCCGACAGCGCATAGATCATCGCAAGCCCCCAGATGACAATCGGCGGATCCAGCGCAATCAATCCCAGTAGGGCCACCACGAGCAACATGCGAACAAACGGGACACGCCGGTCAAAGGTGATGGACTTGAAGCTGGAGTAGGGAAATCGGGAAATCATCAAGAACCCCAGCGCGGCCAGCAGCAGCGCGTGTACCCAATCGAGCGTGGGGCCTGTCCAGCCATGGGTCTGGCCCATCCAAACCAAACTGGCCGCTGTCACCGCTGCGGCGGGGCTGGCCAGCCCCGTGAAACTCACCTGATCGTCGCTTTCCATGTGCGCGTTAAACCGGGCGAGCCGCAGAGCGGTACAAGCCGCATAAATAAAGGCGGCTACCCATCCCACCTTACCCAGACCCGTGAGCGCCCAATTAAAGGTCAGCAAGGCCGGCGCAACACCAAAACTCACCATGTCCGACAAGCTGTCATATTGAGCGCCAAAGGCGCTACTGGTGCGCGTGAGCCGTGCCACTCGCCCGTCTAATCCGTCGAATACCATCGCCACCAGAATGGCTACTGAGCCGGCATAAAAATCGCCTTGCATGCCCGCGATAATGGCGTAGAAACCGCAGAACAAAGCGCCCGACGTGAGCAAATTGGGGAGCAGGAATATGCCCGGAGCCCGGGGCATTTGACCGGCACCCCTTTCCTCGTACTCACCGACAAGGCTCGCCAGAGGCGCTTCAATCTGCTCCGCCGCTCGCTCAAGCTCGTCGGTGTCCGACCGCTGATCTTTTGTCACGATAGTTTGCACTCCGCTACGCTGCCTCACGGGCAACCGAATTAATTGTAACAGCGGCGTTTACCCGGGACACGATGTCCGACACAATATCCACCCTTTTTTTCAGGCCGCCGACCGGGGTAACGCCAGTGAGCAATTATTTCAACTCTCTCCCTCTACGCACGCAATTGCAAGAATTGGGCAAGTGCCGTTTCATGGACCCGAGTGAGTTTGACGCCGGCATCACCCCGCTCGCCGGCAAGAAACTGGTGATTATTGGCTGCGGCGCTCAGGGCTTCAACCAGGGGCTCAACTTGCGCGACAGCGGGCTGGATGTCGCTTATGCGCTTCGCAAAGAGGCCATCGCGGAAAAACGGCCGTCCTGGGTAAAGGCCACCGAAGCGGGCTTCAGGGTGGGCACTTATGAGGAAATGGTGCCCGAAGCGGACATGGTGCTGAATCTCACCCCAGACAAGCAGCATAGTAATGTGGTTGAGGCTGTGATGCCGCTTATGAAGCAAGGCGCCTGCCTGTCCTACTCACACGGATTCAATATTGTCGAAGAAGGCATGAAAATTCGGGAGGACCTGACCGTCATCATGGTCGCACCCAAGTGCCCAGGCACTGAAGTTCGGGAAGAATATCTTCGCGGATTTGGCGTCCCGACCTTAATCGCAGTGCATCTCGAGAACGATCCCGAGGGCAAGGGCCTGGAGTGGGCCAAAGCCTATGCCGCAGGGACGGGTGGTCATCGCGCTGGCGTGCTCGAATCTTCGTTTATTGCGGAAGTTAAATCTGACTTAATGGGCGAGCAGACCATTCTGTGCGGCATGCTGCAAACCGGCTCGCTGTTGTGCTTTGACCGCATGGTGGCTCTGGGCATTGATGGCGCTTATGCGGCCAAGCTGGTGCAGTATGGGTGGGAGACGGTGACTGAGGGCCTCAAGCAAGGCGGCATCACCAACATGATGGACCGGCTTTCGAATCCCGCGAAAATCCGCGCCTTTGACCTGGCGGAGGCAATGAAAACCGCCCTGCGACCACTGTTTGAGAAGCATCAGGACGACATTATGTCGGGCCACTTTTCTAGCACCATGATGGCAGACTGGGCAGCTGAAGACGCTAATCTGCTCAAATGGCGGGCAGAAACGAACGGCACGCCCTTCGAATTACAGGCCATTACGGACGACCACATCGACGAGCAGACCTACTACGACCGGGGCATCCTGATGGTTGCCATGGTCAAGGCGGGCGTAGAGCTTGCATACGAAACCATGGTGTCCGCCGGCATTATTGAAGAGTCGGCCTATTACGAATCGCTGCATGAAACCCCGCTCATCGCCAACACCATCGCGCGCAAAAAGCTGTACGAGATGAACGTGGTCATCTCAGATACGGCGGAATATGGCTGTTATCTGTTCGACCAAGCGGCGCGACCACTACTCAAGGGTTTTGTGGATGCGCTTGACGCAGAGGTTATCGGTGGCGGTATGACTGGTAGCAAGGCTGTCGACAACCGGCGACTGATCGAGGTCAACGCCGAGATCCGAGGGCATTCGGTAGAGGTCGTGGGTTCTCGCTTGCGAGGCTACATGACCGGTATGAAAGCGATCTCTTCTGGCGCCTAACAGCAAATGAGCGATGTTTATCATTGTTGCTTTAACAAGAATGTCATTGATAGGGGCTCGGTCGGTCGTTAGACTTGCGCCCCACTGAATTTTGAACCGTACTCACCAGGAAATCCTATGAGCTTTGATCTGACGTTGCCGCCCATTCTCGGGGCGGTAGGACTCGTAATTGCGTTTGTGATTTATACCGTGATGTCTCGTGCCCCGGCCGGGGAAGGGAAAATCCAGGATATTGCCGAGCAAATTCATATCGGTGCGATGGTGTTCATGCACCGCGAATATAAGTTACTGCTGGCCTTTGCGGCAGTATTGGTAGTGGGCATTCTGGTCTCACCGTTGGGTATCAACACGGCAATTGCCTTCGTTGCCGGCGCTGTTTCTTCATCGACCGCCGGATATCTGGGCATGTATGCTGCTACCAAAGCCAACGTGCGTACCGCAGTGGCGGCCAATCAGGAAGGCGCCGCGGCCGCACTCAATATTGCTTTTTACGGTGGCTCGATCATGGGCTTGTGTGTCGCCTCGCTGGGCCTGCTGGGTCTGGGCGGCCTCTACTACTACTTTGGCGGCGATCCGGAAACCGCCCACGCGATCCATGGCTTTGGCATGGGCGGCTCTGTAGTGGCGCTGTTCTCGCGTGTCGGCGGCGGTATCTATACCAAGTCGGCCGACGTAGGCGCTGACCTCGTCGGCAAAATCGAAGCCGGCATTCCGGAGGATGACCCTCGAAACCCCGGTGTTATCGCCGACAATGTTGGCGACAACGTTGGTGATATCGCGGGTATGGGGTCCGACATTTTCGAATCCTATTGCGGCTCCATGATCGCCTGTATTGCCATCGCCTCAACCATGGCCCTGAGCGCGGAAGCGCAAAGCGCCATGATGGCCTTCCCGCTGGCATTAGCGAGCATCGGCCTGCTGGCGTCGGTTGCGGGCATTATTATTGTGCGCGGGCGCTCTTCGGCGGCACCTGAGGCTGCCTTACGCAGCGGCACGCTGGGCGCGCCCATCATCTTCATCGCAATGGCGTGGTTTTTGTCCCAGAGCATGGGGATTGACCAGAACATCTGGTGGGCAGTGGTGTCAGGTGCGATTGGGGGTATCGCTATTGGTTTGATCACCGAGTACTACACCGGTGGCAAGCCCGTCAGAACCATCGCCAAATCCGGTGAAACCGGCCCGGCAACGGTCATGATCACGGGGCTGGCAGTTGGCATGCAGTCGGTGGTAGCACCAGTGCTGTTCCTCGCCGCCATTATTTATGTATCGACCGATCTTGCCGGGCTCTATGGTGTTGGCATCGCCGCGGTAGGCATGCTTGCGACCGTGGGCATTACCATGGCCATCGACGCCTACGGACCGGTGGCGGATAACGCGGGGGGCATCGCCGAGATGGCCGGTATGGGCTCTGATACCCGTGCGATCACTGATGGCCTCGACGAGGTGGGCAATACTACCGCTGCTATCGGTAAGGGCTTCGCCATCGGCGCGGCAGCGCTTGCTGCCCTCGCGATCATCGCCGCATTCGTGGAGACCGTGACGATCAACAACCCCGGGTTCGCCTTGGAACTGTCCAACCCCGACGTGCTGATCGGCATTTTCATTGGCGGCACCATCCCCTTCCTGATCGCCTCGATCACCATGACCGCCGTAGGTGATGCTGCCTTCGACATGATCAATGAGATCCGCCGCCAGTTCCGAGAGATTCCCGGCCTGCTCGAGGGGACTGCAGAACCTGACACCGCGCGTTGCGTGGACATCGCAACTACGGCGGCGCTCAAGCGAATGGTGGTGCCAGGAGCGATCGCAGTACTCGCCCCCGTCGTGGTGGGCTTTGGCCTCGGCGCGACCTCACTGGGCGGTATGCTCGCCGGCGGGCTCCTTGGCTGCGTTCTGATGGCATTGATGATGGCCAATGCCGGCGGTGCCTGGGACAACGCCAAGAAGTACATCGAAAAAGGCAACCTCGGCGGTAAGGGCTCTGATACTCACGCTGCTGCAGTGGTGGGCGACACCGTAGGCGACCCCTTCAAGGATACTTCGGGTCCATCGATGAACATCTTGATCAATGTGATGGCCATCGTGAGCTTGGTCATCGCACCGCTACTTTGACGCCATCGAAGTCAAAAAAAAGGGGCTAACGCCCCTTTTTTTATGTCTCCGGCTTTTGCGTCCCTGCGCTGTGTTGATAGGACCGCGCCACCGCTACCAGCGCGGTCGCTAAGGCGCCAGCACCTTTTCTCCCCGCGCCATACCGGCAACACCGGAGCGCACCACTTCCATCACCTCGGCTTCACCCAAGGCTTCCAGAAAAGAATCGAGCTTTTCCGATGGGCCCGTTAACTGAATGATGTAAGTTGTGGGCCCAACGTCGATGATCTGCCCTCGAAAAATCTCAGTGGTACGCTTGACCTCGTCGCGCCGATCCCCTTCAGCCCGCACCTTAACGAGCAGCGTGTCGCGCTCGACATGCGCCCCCTCAGTGAGATCTACCACCTTGACCACATCGATAATTTTATTGAGGTGCTTGGTAATTTGTTCAATCTTGAGATCATCACCGGTGGTCGTGACCGTAAGCCGAGACAATGAGTGGTCGTCCGTCGGCGCCACATTGAGGCTCTCAATGTTATATCCACGTTGTGAAAACAATCCCACAACACGAGACAAGGCGCCCGCCTCATTCTCCAGCAATACCGAGAGTATCCGTCTCATCAGGTTCTCTCCGTTTTGCTGAGCCACATGTCTTTCATCGCGCCGTTAGGAGCGACCATCATGGGGTAAACGTGCTCGTCGGGATCGACATGGACATCCAAAAATACGAGCCGATCCTTTAGGGCGAAGGCCTCCTCCATGGCAGGCATCAGGTCTTTCTGCGCTTTTACCTCGATCCCCACATGACCATAGGCCTCTGCAAGTTTCACAAAATTTGGTAGTGACGCCGCGTAGTGGCTCTCGGAGTAGCGACCCTCATACTGCATATCCTGCCACTGCTTCACCATACCGAGATAATCGTTGCGGAGATTAATGATTTTTACAGGGCAGCCATACTGGCTGCAGGTAGAGAGTTCCTGAATATTCATCTGGATGCTGCCCTCTCCCGTTACGCACGCCACCTCTGCATCTGGCAACGCGATTTTGATTCCCATAGCTGCGGGCAACCCAAATCCCATCGTGCCGAGACCACCGGAGTTGATCCAGCGTCGGGGATAATCGAACTTGTAATATTGGGCGGCAAACATCTGGTGCTGGCCGACGTCAGAGGTCACATACGCCTCGCCTTTTGTCGCCTCATACAGCGCCCGAATGGCATCCTGCGGCATGATGGCGTCAGACTCCCCGTAGCGCCGCCCATGCCACAGCCCATGCGCTTCACGCCAACTGTCGATTTGCTGCCACCACTTGGACAAGGCCTCAGCATCGGGTAGCGCGCGGTCCCCAGCCGCCATCTGCGCGGCAACCTGCTTCTCCAGTTCATCCAGAATAGTACTGACCGGCCCGACAATCGGCACATCAACGGGAACGATCTTGGCAATGGAAGCCGGATCAATATCGATGTGTATGATCTTCGCCCCCGGGCAAAATTTTGCCACAGTATTGGTAACACGATCATCGAATCGCGCACCGACAGCCAGAATGACATCGGAGTGATGCATGGCCATATTGGCCTCATAAAAACCATGCATTCCCAGCATTCCCAAAAACTGCCGGTCACTGCCAGGATAAGCACCCAGCCCCATCAGCGTATTGGTGACAGGGAAATTGAGCCGGCGCGCAAGCTCTGTCAGTTTTGACGAGGCCTCACCCTGGATGACACCTCCTCCGGCATAGATGACCGGCCGCTTTGCACTGAGCAGCATTCTGGCCGCTTTACGAATCTGCCCCGAGTGCCCTTTTGACGAGGGCTGGTAGGAGCGAAGATTCACGGCATCTGGGTATACATACTCAAACTTATATTCGGGATGGGTCAGGTCCTTGGGTATGTCCACAACCACAGGTCCGGGCCGACCGGTGGACGCAATAAAAAAGGCTTTCTTTAGGGTGGCAGGGATATCCTCGGTGCGCTGCACCAAAAAGCTGTGCTTCACAATCGGCCGTGAAATGCCAACCATGTCGGTTTCCTGAAAGGCATCCTCGCCAATCAAATGACTCTGCACCTGCCCGGAAATCACCACCAGGGGAATGGAGTCCATGTAAGCCGTCGCAATACCGGTGATCGCGTTGGTAGCGCCGGGCCCCGAGGTCACCAACACCACCCCGGGTTTACCCGTCGCGCGAGCATAACCGTCAGCCGCATGGGTTGCCGCCTGCTCATGACGCACCAAAATATGGGGTACTTTCTCACCTTTGAATAAGGCATCGTAGATGTGGAGCGCCGCTCCACCGGGATAACCGAAGATGTACTCTACACCTTCGTCTTCTAAGGCGCGGACGATCATCTCGCCGCCAGACAGCATGGGCATCGCTATTCTCCATCTCGTTCAACAAGCGGGTGGAGGGACGCCAGTGCATCACGCCACCACACGTCGCACGAGACACCGGTCGGATCGCTCCGACACCTGCCAGATCACGATCACGAAACCCGTGTACCGGTGACCTGCGAGGTAGCGCAGTGTCGAGCCCGAGCGATAAAAGCAAGGCTTTTACCTGACGGAACCCGCAAACAGCCTTGAGAACTATCCCGTCCTGAAGGTGGGTCAGAGGGTAAGGGTACTTACCAATGACCGTTGCCGCTCGCGTGACAGCGCGAATTGTCCCGGCGCGGCCACCGCAAAGTCAAGAGAGCGTGGAAAATGACCATTATCGGCACTGCGGGGTCTACCTCGGGTGTACTCAGGCGTACACCTGGCGACTCAATACCTCAGGCGAAGGAAGCGATCGTACCTCTCCCCTTGGACGACTAGAGCCTGTCCACGTTCTCAACGCGAAAGGCCTCTCGAACCTTACTGGGTGGTGATGGCGTGATGTCGACTACTTCAAAGCCCTCAAGACCAATAATGACCGATACCACATCATCGGTAATGCGCCCTGGCCCACAATTTTCTTCGCAGGTTGTGTCGGCATCCGACAATCTCACTGTCACGATAATGGGTGGAATGGGAATACCTTCTCCAAACGCTTTACCCTCAACGGCCTCGGGGGCGAAGAGCGGCACCCGATAAGCTTTTGCGGTGCCCAAGTCACTGCAAAACCCCTTGCTGGAACCCTCGGCCTGAAAAGAATTGAAGAAGACATACCCACCGCCGACCGCTGCTTGATTAACCACCTGCTCGCCTCGATCCGGCAGGTCAAGGTACCAGCCGTCATGTTGGAGAATCGTCTCGCTGGGGCCCTCTTGGTCAGGATCTGTTGCCAGCCCGGTCGACGCATCGAGGAGGGTATCCAAATCAATAGTCGTTGTGCGGGGGGTCAGGGGCGTATCGATGAAGGCATAAAAACGATTTTTTACCCGACTGGCGTAGGGGTAATTTTGCTTCAAAGGTCGCTCTCTATCCCCTGATCCTAAGGTAATGAACAGTTTGTCCCCCACCTCAGCCGCGATCGGCTGATTCATGAAACGCAGGCCGGCGCGATCAGTGAATGCAATGGGCTGCTCGGGCCAGATCCACTCCGCGGCCGATAGCGCCACTGAAAGATCAATCGCCCCGCCAACTATGTGCGAGAACGTGATGCGGTAGATTCGCCCCGCAATATCAGCGGCGTAGGCAAAGTCGATGAAGCCATCGTAATCAAAATCAATCACCTCGATATCGGCAACAACGGGGGCCTGCGTTGGAAAGGCGCGTAAGACGGCACCGGTCTTGCCATCCAGCGCATAAATAAATTTGCCCTTTTCACAATCGGTCGGATCAAGTGCTGGTCGATCCTGATCGAGACACGGATCACTACCCCCGCCCATGAGCAAAACCGGATTGGGCCGGTCGACCGAACCGCCTTCGCCCACATAGCCTCGCACGAAACCTGTGACGGGGGTCGACCAGGTGTGTCCGATACCCGACAGGCTTTCATCGGTACAGCTTGCATCACCGTTCCCTGTGCAACCGGCCCGCCACAAAAACTGGGGCGCCTCCGGTGGCGCGGCATCTGCATCGGGGCTGACATCCAATGCATAGATCATGCGCCCGCCTCGACGCTGGGTCAGATACAGATACCCTTCCTCCAACTGCCCCTGAACATCGTAACGCGTGAAGGATCCGGTCGACCCGTCGAAAAAGTACTGCTTAGCCTCGGCGGCAATCCACTCTGATTGCGCAGGCTCTAGGCCAAAGTAATCCACAGTCGGGGTGTTGGCATAAAGGCGGCCCACTGCAGATCGGTGCTCTGGCGCCACAAATGCCCAGTCCTCACGCCCATCCTCGGGATTGATCGCCCGATAGAGTCCATCGTTCGAACCATAAAATACGCGGAACTCGCTGCCTCCCCCTGACTTGGCGCCATAGGTCATGGTCAAGGGTCTGGAGTGCACGATATCGCCATGAATCGTGGGTCGCCGCCCCTCGAAGGGCGTGACCTCGGGCTCTGACAACAGGGGGTTGTCGATGTAGGCGGGGGGTTCAGTAACCCCTCCGAACGGATCAGGCACCTTCAGATCCCCACCCTTCAAACCGGCGTGGGTGCCCAGCAAATAGTCGAAGACCTCGACATTGCTACCAAAATCACCCGCCGTGATCTCGCGTAAACTCCCCCCTGTCAGGTCTAGCGTGACAATTGTGCGCGACGCTTGGCGGCGTATCTGCTGCGCCACTCCACCCTTTTCGACAAAGGGCCCATCGGGGGCGTCCGACAGCACGCTCCGGTCACCGCGAAACTCCGGTAGACACTGGCTGGTTGGACTGGGCTCCAACTGGAGCCCCTCAAAATAAGGTCCGGTCGCGCCTGACGCATCTTTTTGCTCTGCCGACGTATCTTCGGTCCAAAAGCTGGTGGCGCAGGATTGTGCGAAACCGGTCTGTGGATTGATGGCGCGGCTGAGTGAAACGTCAGCCAACCCCACTTTGCCGTCAAATACGGCCAATTGATATTGCTTGAGGTTGCCCAGCCAGCGCGGCTTGCGCTGTGCCGCGGGCCTGAACATTCCCACAAATACCTTGTTCTCTGCCTGCGCCCGGTTAGTGGCGCTGAGCGGTAAAGTCACTGCGGCAAAAGAGGTGTTGATATCAATAATATCGCCCAAGATCCTTGCCAACGCCTGCTCAATCTCGGCAGCGTTGGTCGCTTCCTGACGATACCCCCCACCTACCTCGGCCGCGCTGTCCATGAGAGACGAGTGCACCTCACTGGGCTGGGCGCTGAACACGTCGATGGTGTAAGTGGTCACCGGTATGCGTGCTATCGTATCGGCAGTACTCTCATCGCCCGGCACAACCAAGGGAATACCGTAGTCGTGTAAAAACCGGGTCCAATCGTCGAAATTGTAGTCGGCGCCATCGATCTTGTTTGCGGTGGGGCCGTAGCCCTCTCGCGTACCATCCACCGCTTTCAGCACCTGAAACTGCTTACCCTGAGCGCAACTATTGGTATCTGGCGTCACCCGCGAGCAAAAACACTCACCACCGGCGGGGCAACTCTGGGCAACGGCGGTCAACGCCGCCGCCTCCAGTGGGTGCCCGTTAATCTCGCTATCGCAGGCGTTGCTGTTGGTAAAACACGCGAGGGAAAATCCGATTGGCTCAGAGTTAGAGCCACCCTGGTTACCCTTGACCTCCTCAAACTCCCGCATCAATAGACCTGCTCCGGCATCGCCGGCCAAACCATGACGCAAGGTTTCGCCAATATCGGCATACAGGGATTTCAGCGCATCACTGTTTGCGTTGGTATCCACCTCCGGACCATTACTGTCGGGATTACTGACAAAGATGACATAGGTATCTGAGCAGATATCGCCTTCAGTCAGCGGCGATTTGAAAACAGAGAAGGGAGTTTGGTAAGCCTGCGCTCGCGCCTTGTCCGGCGGAGTACCCGCCCCACGAAAGCGCTGGGGCTCACCAGCGAGGTAAGCATACAGATCAGCCGCCAGGTTGCCGTAGGCTGAATTGGAGTTACGTTTCTCTACGGGCGCATTAATATTGTTCTCGATATCACTCAACACAAGCGCCAAATCCTCCCAATTATCCAGGACAGATTGCAGCTCGAATCTCACGTAACCGCCGTCCTCGTTGGCAGTTCCCAGCGTGGTGAATTCGACTATCGCCACGTTGAGGTCTTTGCTTTTTGACCGAACCGTGTTGAGGGTGTTGTAGATTGCTCGCACTTCAGACTGACCCTGCGTGCCATCGGGCCATTTTTGGCTTTCTCTGGACCAGTTGGAGGTGTTGTCCAAGACAAAAATCACGTTGGGGACGGATGCCGCAGCTGCCCCATTCACCAGACCACTGGCAAATAGATCGATGTCTTCTGCCCCTGCCGATGCGACCATGCCAAAGCAACAGGCCCATGCAAGGCAGTTTTTGATCAACCTGTTCATCGCTATCGCCTCTGCTCCGAACGCTTGCCCACACCCATGGTCATATCTGATTTGCAGGGCAAATTGATTGCACCGCCTGTGCCGTGGTCTGGCGGGAAATGCCCTGTCTTATCTCCACTCGCGCGCCCGTCACATCATCCACCGCCGTCGCTGTCACCTCAAATAGGGCGTTGCCACAAGCCGAATAGCGTTGTTTAACGACTTGGCACTGGCGGTCGCCCGGATTGTCGACGTAGTTGAAAAAACGATTGGGAATGAGAACGAAAGAGAGGCATTTTGGGACGGTCATGGTAACGGTGACATCGTCCTCAATTTCATCCCCAGAGAGGTCTAGGCATCGCGTATATAAATCCCCTTTGCAGCTCACAGTGAAAGCACGGCGGACTTGTCCAGCGGTAAAAGGCGGCAGAAACCCTGGCGTCCCTATGGCTTCCTGAAGGGCGGCCAACGCCGCTGCCCGCACCGCGCTTCTCGCCTCAATATTCTGTACCACCTGCATATTCGTCATGATGAGGTTGGCTGAAACCG
>Ga0181556_1004066_pt1 | contig 12115 bp, 13 predicted proteins | sample 011ome_14_FD_148651 | JGI IMG/M metagenome (GOLD analysis project Ga0181556, IMG submission 148651) | Coastal salt marsh microbial communities from the Groves Creek Marsh, Skidaway Island, Georgia - 011505AT metaG (spades assembly) | ecosystem: Environmental > Aquatic > Marine > Intertidal zone... | reverse complement strand
TGCTGTCGCGTGCCACCAAGCCGAATCAGCAGCAGCTGCCTGGTACGATGCCCTCTGGTGCTGGCAACAAGCCATGGCGCATTTACGATGACCCATTCCTACGTCGTCCGGTCGATCCAGCTTTGGCTGGACCTGACGGCCCGATCGAATACAACTGAAGGAGCAGAAAATGCCTTATATCAATCAACTGCCTCTGCTCGCCCAGGTCTCGCCTGGTGATCAGATTCCCGTGTACACCCCAAACAATGGCGACGCACGACGTTTGCCAATCAACTCTCTGCTGCAGTACTTCCAGCAGACGTTTGCCAGCCCAACGCTGGCCACCAACCTTTACACGCCTGGCACTGGTTTCAATCAGGCTGTGCCGACGCCTGTTGCTCAGCAACAATGGATGCTGATTCAGCCCGCTGGCACGTTGGCCTCGGGCACGATTACGCTGCCTTTGGACACTGGCACGCCTGACGGTACCGAGGTGCTGGTGACAACCACCCAACAGATCACAGCGTTCACGCTGGCGCCCAATGGCGCTGCCAACGTTTATGGCGCACCGACCACACTTGCAGCAGAGGATTTCTTCCGCATGCGTTATGTGCAAGCCACAAACAGCTGGTATCGGATCGCTTAAATAACCCAACAGGAGATCATCATGTTCATTCAACCAAGTGTTACATCAAGCGAAGTCGATGTGATCGTCCCTGCTGGCGAATACATCAGCATCGGCAACACCGGCAACGAGCCAGCAACTGTTCAGATCCGCACTGCTGTGCCTGGTCAGCCTTGGATCTATTCCACGCTGGCGACGCTGACCAACAGTGCCCAGACCTTTGGCCCTTACGTGCAAGACCGCACCATTCGCATTGCAAGCCGCAACTCGACCGTTGAGTACGACATTGGCGCTCAACCTAAGCTGCGCGGTTTCCCTGCGCTTGTGCTCGGCAGTCTTGAGCCCGTCAGCATCGTGCAGGCAGCTGCGACCTTCACCGCTTTGACCTATGACGATGACGCGGGCAACGTTAAGCTAATCAGCGCTGGCGTGCACGACCTGACCAACGCAGTCGCACAGGGTCAAGACCTGTACATCACCTGGACTGGCGGCACGGCTGCCACCGGCTTCTATGAAGTGGTGGACGCTGACACGGCCACTGACGAGGTGACCATCGATCTACCCTATATTGACGCCACCGTTACCATCAGCATCGCTGCACCTGGTGTGGTGACTTGGACCAATCATGGCCTGTCGGTCAACGACACCATCCGATTCACAACCACTGGCGCACTGCCAACTGGCTTGGCTATCAACACCACCTACTACATCAAAGAAGTGCTGTCGGCCAACACCTTCACAGTGTCTACTTCGGCAGGCGGCGCAGCTGTTACCACCAGCGGCACGCAGTCCGGCACCCAGACAGCTTTGGTTTGGTACGGCACGGCAGTCGTTGCTGTGGCCAACACGGCGGTGACGCTTGCCAGCATCAACATCCCTGGCTGGTCCATGGGCGTTGGGGGTGGCATGGAGATTGATGCTTTGTTCAGCCTGACCAACAGCGCGTCAGCCAAGAACATTGGCATGACTTACGGCGGCGGTACATTGATGGCGGTTCCTGCTGCAAACAACGCCAGCGCCTGCGCTCAAAAGCTCATGTGCAATCGTGGCAGCTCGCAGATCATCAGCAATGCAGCCAACATGGTAGGCCATGGTTTATCGACCGGCGCAAACGTGGTGTTGAGCGTTGACGCAACGCAAGATCAGACGTTCACGTTCACGGCGCAGCCTGCCGCAGCAAACAATGTGGTGCGCCTAGAGGCTTACAAACTGATGATCAGCTTCTAACCATGGCGACCAAGAAAGACCCTCGTCTGGCTCGTGTTGGCGTTGAAGGCTACAACAAGCCCAAGCGCACACCGAGCCACCCGACTAAGTCACACGTCGTTGTGGCCAAGTCAGGCGACCAGGTCAAGACCATTCGGTTTGGCCAGCAAGGCGTCAAAGGCTCGCCAAAGCGTGAAGGCGAGTCGAAGGCGGCCAAGGAGCGTCGAGAGTCTTTCAAGGCCAGACATGCCAAGAACATTGCCAAGGGCAAAATGAGTGCGGCCTACTGGGCTGACAAGGAAAAGTGGTAAGCCATGCAAATTCCTATTTTGAACGGCATTTACACAGACAACCAGCCGGAGCTGCGCACCAGCTATCCGGTCAATCTGATGCCTGTGCCTAAAAAGTCTGGCATCAGCAATGGATTCTTGCGCCCAGGCGAGGGGATTGTGGCTAACGGCACTGGTCCCGGCATCGATCGTGGCGGCATCAATTGGAACGGTATCTGTTATCGGGTCATGGGCACCAAGCTGGTGACCGTGGCCAGCAATGGCACCGTGACCGAGCTTGGCGACGTTGGCGGCCCCATCAACAGCCTAGTGACGTTTGACTACAGCTTTGACCGTCTGGCCATTGCATCCGGTGGCCGTCTGTACTACTGGGACGGCGTACTCACGCAAGTTACCGACCCAGACCTTGGAACCGTGCTGGACGTTGTTTGGGTGGACGGATACTTCATGACCACCGATGGCGAGTTCTTGGTGGTGACTGAGCTTTCAGACCCGACTCAGGTCAACCCGCTGAAATACGGCAGCTCCGAAGTTGATCCAGATCCGGTGGTGGCCTTGCTCAAGCTGCGCAATGAGGTCTACGCGCTGAACCGCAACACCATTGAAGTGTTCGACAACATCGGTGGCGAGTTTTTCCCGTTTCAACGCATTGATGGCGCTCAGGTGCAAAAAGGCGTTGTTGGAACTCATGCCTGCTGCGTTTACTTGGAGGCCATAGCGTTTCTGGGTAGTGCACGCAACGAATCGCCAGGCATCTACCTTGGCGCAAATGCTCAGGCGCAAAAGATCAGCACGCAAGAAATTGACCAGATACTGCTGCAGTACACCGAGGCACAGCTTGCCCAGGTGCAGCTAGAGGCTCGCAACGATAAAAGCCACCGCTACCTGTATGTGCACCTGCCAGACCGCACGCTGGTATATGACGCTGCATCATCTGAGGCGCTTGGCGATCAGGTATGGTTTACCCTTACGACCACTACAGTCAACTTCAGCCAGTACCGGGCACGCAATTTGGTCTGGGCATACGACAAGTGGCTGCTCGGTGACCCTCAATCCAACGCCATTGGCTATCTGGACGAAACCATCAGCACGCACTGGGGTCAAAACGTGCGCTGGGAGTTTGGCACGACCATCGTCTACAACGATGGCAATGGCGTCATTTTCAACGAGCTCGAGCTGGTCTCGCTGCCTGGTCGAGTTGCGCTAGGTGTAAACCCTATCATCACCACCAGCTACTCGATCGACGGTTTGAGTTGGAGCCAAGACCGTCCGATCCGCGTCGGCACCACAGGCGACACGCGCAAGCGTCTAGTCTGGTTTCAGCAAGGTTTCATGCGCAATTGGCGCATCCAGCGCTTCCGTGGTGACACGCAGGCGCACTTGTCTTTTGCTCGTCTTGAGGCGCAACTTGAGCCATTGGCGTACTGATCATGGCCACGCAAAAGCTCAACCTCACCCGCGACCAGCTCGCCACGTTTCTCAAAAACTTTGAGCAGATAAAACAGTTTGAGAATTTGTTTGCGCTTGCTGATCAGATTTCCCCATCTCCTGACACGCCTGGCATTGAAGTGCTTGCAGGCAGTGCTCAGGCCACAGCAAACGATGCGCTGGCGCAAATCATCAGCCTTGCAAGAGACGCAGCGATTAACAGTGGCAGCGCAGACCAAAAGGCTGTCCAGGCTTTGGAGACCCTTGGACGCATCGCTAACTCGTTAGAGTTGCTGGCGGCTGCGCCCGTCATTCAAAACAACAACTCGCTGGCCACAGACTATGTGGACCTAAATGAGCAAACCCCAGTCCCTGCTGATAAGGTTGGCCGCACTTATTGGAACCGCGACGACGGCACCATGGATGTTGACCAATATGGCGGCACGGTGCTGCAGGTTGGCCAAGAGCTTCAGTATTACGCCAAGAACACCAGCGGCGGACTGATCGCCAACGGCACGCCTGTAATGTTTACCGGCACTGTCGGATCATCCGGCAAGCTAGAGTTTGGTCTGGCCGTGGCTGATGGCTCAGTGCCTGCTGAGTACATGATGGGCGTGGCCACAAATGACATCGCAGACAATGACTTTGGCTACATCACCAGCTTTGGTCTGGTGCGCGGCATCAACACAACTGGCACGCCCTATGGAGAAGTCTGGGCGGACGGTGATCTGCTGTACTTTGACCCAGCAACGCCTGGCACTTGGACCAACGTGCAGCCAATAGCGCCTAACATCAGCGTGCCGGTGGCAGTGGTGGTGAACGCTGCACCAGGCGGCGCTGGTTCGATTTTCGTGCGCATGGAGTTGAGTGAGTCGCTCAACAATCTGCAAGACGTCTACATCAACGGCACCGGAACACCCAATGACTTCGATGTGCTGCTCTACGATGCAGCTCAATCGCGCTGGCAAAATAAACCCGCATCTGCTGTGCAGGTGCTTGAATGGATGAGCATGTGACATGGCATTTCAAAACATCACACCCACCAAGCTCGGCCAGGCGGCAATCACGACAGGCGTCACCACGCTGTACACAGTCCCGGCCAGCACCCGCACGCTGCTCAAGGAGTTCAGCATTGCTAACACTACTGGCGCAGACATTGATGTGCGCGTTTTTATTGTTCCTGCAGCCGGTACGGCAGGCACTGCCAATGCGTTTTTGTACGATGTGCCTGTTCCAACTGCAAATGCTTTGCAATACAACGGTGTGCAAGTCATGAATGCAGGCGATACTATTCAAATTCAGGCTGCCTCTGTTGGTTTGACAATCACGGCAAGCGGCGCAGAGGCAATCTAAGGAGAAAATCATGGCAGTCACAGCAAAACCACTCATCGGATCCAAGCAAATGGAGGCCGCGCAGACCACGCAGTACACCGCTGTCAACTGCACGGCCATCATCGACAAGTTCACGGCCACCAACACCAGCGGAGCCAATGCGCTGATCAGCGTTCACTTGGTGAGCAGCGGCGGCAGCGCTGGTCCAACCAACTTGGTGGTCGACAGTCGCGCCATTGCCCCAGACGAGACCTACACCTTCCCTGAGCTGGTCGGTCAGATTCTTGCGTCTGGCGGATTTATTTCAACCACTGGCACAGCCACCGCGCTGACCATTCGCGCATCTGGCCGCGAGATCACCTAAGGAGAAACCCTAATGGATTACATCAAGATGCCCAAAGTCATGGTCGAAGGCTTCGCTGGAATTGAAGTCGAAGCGCCATTCATTACCACGGCAGAAAACCGCAAGAACACGCAAGTGGTGATCGACAACTGGATGCTTGGACCTGAGGACCCATCGATCGAGCCAGGCGCAAACAAGCCTTTCTGGTCAAAGATCGCCAAAGCATGGGACATGCCTGAGTCTGAGGCTCGGCGCCAGATGTGCGCCAACTGCAAGTACTTCAAAAACAGCCCTATGAAGCAGGCCAAGATGGAGCGCATTCCACTAAATGACTGGGACATCGACGCTGGCGGCCGTGGCTATTGCAAGAAGTTTGACTTCATCTGTCACAACCTTCGCACCTGCCAAGCGTGGGAAGAGTGCGACGATGACAAATACGACTACGATTGACCTGTTGTGAATTTGTGGGAAAATAGAGGTGCTGAGCCATTTGAGCAGCCAGCAGCTCACAGACCCTGAATAAGGAGACCGTGAATGTTGGCACTTGTCGAAAAGCATGAAATTGCACAGGCGGAGCAGGTTGACCGTCTTGAGCAAGCTATGCTTGACATGCCTCAGGCTGAGTGCCCAGTGGTTCACCACTTTGGGCCCGGCACCTACGTTCGAGAGGTCACCCTTCCAGCAGGTACCATTGCGATTGGCCACGCCCAACGCTTCGAGCAGCTCAACATCATGCTGACCGGCAAGGTGGCTATCATCGGCAATGACGGCAAGGTCAAAGAGCTCACCGCCCCCATGATCTTTGTTGGCCCACCAGGGCGAAAGATCGGCTACGTGATTGAGACCACAACTTGGCTGAATGTCTACGCCACAGACGAGCGCGACATCGACAAGCTCGAGGCGCATTTTCTCGACAAAAGCCCTGCGTGGCTTGAGCACAGCGTGGCATCCCACATGCAAAAAACAGAGTCGCACCAAAAAGACCGCGATGATTTTTTGGAATTGATTGACCAGGCAGGCTTCAGCCCTGAAACAGTCAGGCAGCAGTCAGAAAATGAAGATGATCAGATCGCCATGCCAGCCGGGCAAGGCATCAAGGTCACCATTCGACCATCGGCCATTGAGGGCAGCGGCGTGTTTTTGAGCTCACCGGCTGAAGCTGGCGAGGTTATTGCACCGGCTCGCATCAATGGCATGCGCACACCAGCCGGTCGATTCACCAATCATTCGCTGTCACCTAATGCAAAATTCGTCAAAACAGACAATGGCGATATATATTTGATGGCAACACAGCGAATTGCTGGCTGCGCTGGTGGCAACGCTGGTGAAGAAGTCACAGTAGATTATCGGCAGGCACTGGAATTGTCCGGCATCCGTCTGCCAACAAAAGGAGAAAACCAATGAGTGGGATTGCAACCGCTGTCGTGGCCGGTTCGGTCATCACAGGATATATGGGATCGAAAGCTCAATCATCAGCAGCTCAGACCGCTGCAGGCGCTCAAGAAGCGGCCACCATGATGAGCATCGAGGAGCAGCGTCGCCAGTTTGACGAGCTGCAAAAAGTCCTTGCACCTTACGTGGCAGCAGGCACCGGCGGCGAAGGCGTCGAAGGTGCGCTGCAAGCCCAGCAGGCTTTGGTCGGATTGCGTGGGCCTGAAGAGCAGGCTGCAGCGCTTCGTGCAGTTGAGGCAAGCCCAGAGATGGCTGCCATGGTGCGTCAAGGCGAAGAAGCACTGCTTCAGCGTGCGTCAGCCACCGGTGGCCTGCGAGGCGGAAACGTGCAGGCAGCATTGGCTCAGTTCAGACCGCAAATGCTCAACCAACTGATCAATCAACAGTACGAGCGCCTTGGTGGCTTGACCCGCATCGGCCAGGCATCTGCTGCTGGTGTCGGCGCTGCAGGCATGGAGCAGGCTGGCAACATTTCAAACTTGCTGGCGCAGCAAGGCGCAGCTCAGGCGGGTGCCGCACTCGCATCTGGACAAGCCCAAGCACAAATGTGGAGTGGCATTGGCCAGACTGCTGGATCGCTTGGCACTCTGAAACTATTGGGAGCGTTCTAAGATGGTTCAGCCCTACAACTACATGCTTAATGTGCCCGACCCAACACAATCTGTGATGGGCGGCATTCAACAAGGCCTGCAGCTGGCAACGGCTGTGGACAAGTTCAAGATTCAGCAGCAGCAGCGCCAAGAGCAAGCTGCGCTGCAAACTGAGCTGGCCAGCCTGGCTGAAAACCCAACCACGGCCAACCTTGCCCAGATGATGGTCAAGTATCCAAGCCTGAGCGAGCAGTTCAAGCGAACCTATGACGTGCTCAACACAGAGCAACAGCAGGAGCGTTTGAGCCAAGGTAGCCGTGTGTATGCGGCGCTCAAATCAAAAAGGCCTGATCTAGCTGTTTCATACCTTGATGAGCAGGCAGCAGCCTACGAAAACTCGAACCGCCCCCAAGACGCAAAGACACTGCGCGACCTGTCCACGCTGATCCAAACCAGCCCTGAGACGGCCATCACGTCGACTGGCTTGTTTTTGTCGCACGCCATGGGCCCAGACAAGTTTGCTGAGAGCTTCACCAAGCTCGAGCAAGAACAGCGCACCGCTGACCTTTTCCCGACGCTACAAGCTCAAAAACAAGCTGAGTTAAGCAAGGCACGCTCTGATGCTGAAGTTGCTGCCGTTGAGGCAAAGTATGCCGATCAGCTTCAGCAAGCGCAGCTGGCCAAAGCCAAGCGCGACGTTGAGGCGCAAAGTGGCCAGCGCGTACAGTCAAGCTCGATCCGCCCAGATGGCACCGTTGTGATCGTCACCTCGGCTGGCCAGACTCGAGTCATTGGCCCAGACGGCGTTGAGCTGACTGGACAGGCCCGTGTCGAGGCTGTGCGTGGTGCTGAGGAGTTTGGTGCTGACATTCAGGCGCTGCGCTCTGGCGCACGTAAGGCTGGCGAAATTGGCCAGACTGAGGCGCAAAAAGCGTTTGAGAACGTTGGAAAGATTCGCAAGAATATCTCCAACCTTGACTCGGCTATTGCTGCATTGGACGCTGGTGCCAACACTGGCGTGATTGCCAGCAAGTTTCCAAACTGGAAGGCGTCGACTATTGAGCTGCAAAACATCCAGCGCCAGCTTGGTCTGGACATTATTGGCTCGGTCACCTTCGGCGCCTTGTCCGAGGGCGAGCTTTCGCTGGCGCTTGAGACCGCCCTGCCATTGAACATGAACGAGGCCGAGCTCAAAGACTGGCTGACCCGCAAGAAAAATGCCCAGGTCAAATTGTCGGATTACATCACCGAGCAGGCTCGATTCCTGTCTGTGCCTGGTCGAACCCTTGGCGATTGGCTGCAGCGCTCTGAGCAGCGAGGTGGAACGCCTGGTGGCATGACACCGCCAGGCACAGGTGGAGCGCCCCCAGTAGGCGCTGGACCAGCACCAGCAGCGGCCGCACCAGCTCCTGCAGCTGGCGCTGGTGGTGTGCGCGTCACATCTCCGAGTGGGCAGGTTTTCACCTTCCCAAATCAGCAGGCAGCTGATGCCTTCAAACAAGCAGCGGGGATCCGGTAATGGCAACAGAGCTTGAAGCACTCGCAGCGCAGTTTGGCGGCACCGTAGCGGCTCCTGAAGCAGCTCCGGCACCTGCCGCTGCGCCCATGGCAACGCCTGCGCCTGCACGCGCTCCTGCAGCAGCGACACCGGACATGGCTGCCTTGGCTGCCCAGTTTGGTGGCCAGATGGCACAGGCAACCCCTGCTGCGCCTGCTGCACCCGAAGAGATGGGCTTTTTCGAGAGCGTTGGCGAGATGATCACTGGCACGCGGCGAGCCACTGAGGCCACCCGCACACTGCCTGAGTGGACGGCAATGCCAGAGCTCAACCAAATGAGCGTGGCGTCCTTCAAAACGGCGCTGGGCACCCTGCTGACCAACCCACAGGAAACAGTCCAGATCCTGCAGGCAAACTTTCCCGGCGTTCAGATCCGCCAGGACGAAAAGGGCAACTACATCCTGCGCTCGTCGGTCGACCAGCAGGAATACGCCATCCCTCCGGGTTTCTCCGTAGGTGACATCCCACGCGCCATTGGCGGCATTGCGGCCTTCACACCGGCTGGCCGGGCTGCAACCATTCCCGGTGCTGCGTTGGCTGCCGGAGCCACACAGACAGCCATTGAGGCCTCACAGGCGGCCACAGGCGGCGAGTTTGGCTTGGGTGAGGTGGGTGTGACCACCGCCCTTGGTCCTGCTGGCCAAGTGGTGCAGCGCACCGCAGGCGCGGCTGGCCGTGGCGTGCGACGCCTTGTTGGCGGCGCTCCTGAGCCCACACCGGCGCCTGGCGCGGCAGTTCCTCCCAGTGCTGGTGGTGCTCGCGTCGAGCCAACCATGGATGCAGCCGAGACCGTCGTCCGGGCTGCTGACGAGGCCGTGACACCGCCCCCGGCCGGTGCGGCACCTACCGCCCCCGGTGTGGTCGCTGAGGCCGCTGAGGAGGCTTTTGAAGAGGTCGGCACGCTGACCCGTAAGGCTGCCGCTGGAGGGCCCGGCTCAGAAGCTGCTAAGGCAAAGCTGGCCGACCTTGCCCAGGTAAACCCTGAGGCCAAGGCTGCGGCTGACCGGCTTGGTCTGGACCTGCCGTTTGACGTGTTTGCGGACAACCCGCAAGTGCGTGCAGCGGTCGGCCTGACCCGGTCTGTGGCTGGTGGCGAGGCTGAGGCGGCATGGGTCAACACCGTGCGCAACGCCATGCAGCAGGCCGACACCGTGGTGCAGCAGTTTGATGCCCAGTTTGTGTCTGGCGCTCCGGCACCAGGCGCTGTGTCACAGCGTGTGCTCGATTCGTTGAAAAACACCCGCACCCAGCTGGCAGACGATGCCAAGGCCATCTACCAGCAGGTCGACCAGGCCGTTCCAAAGCAGTCGCCTGTGCAACTTAATTCGCTGCGACAAGTCCTTGATGACGTGGTCACCGAGGTTGGTGAAGGCGGCCTGACGGCTCAGGAAAAGCGCCTGATGCAGTTGATCGAGTCTGGCGAGGCCACCTATGGGCGCCTGCTGCGCGAAAAGAATCTGATCGGCCAAGCGATTGCTGGCAAAGATTCCCCATTTGGGAACATGGACGCAGGCACGCTCAAGCGCCTATATGCGGCTCTGGCCACTGACCAGCTCGACAACGTGGGCACCATTGCAGGCGATGAGATGCGTCGCCAGCTGCGTGCAGCCAATCTGCTCACCGCCAAGAACAAGGCGCTGGAAAACCGAATCGTCGGTGCGTTTGGCAAAGAGATGGACGGCAGTATCGGCACGCTGATGCAGTCAGCCATCACATCGGCTGCCAAGGGTGACGCCAAGCAGTTCAACAAGCTGATGAAGATCGTGCCTGAAGATCTGCGCAAAGAGACGCTGGCTACAGCCTTGGCGTCTGTGTCGAGCTCCAAGCGCGCAGCGCAAGAGGGATTTGGCTTTGCTGAGTTTGCCAAGACTTACCGTGGTCTGCGTGCGAACCCACCAGTCTACAAAGAGGTGATCGGCGTGCTTGGCAAGGATGCCGACCCAGTCCTGCGCGATCTATACGAGATCTCCAAGCGCATCACTGACGCACGCGCTCAAGTGCTCACCACCGGCAAAGCCAACCAGGCACTTGTGGAGGCCATGAAGGCTGAAGGATTGATCAGCAAGGTTATGCAATCGTCCATGGCGCAGCGTGGCGTTGGTGCTGTGGCTGGTATGGGTGGACCACTTGGTGGCGCCATCATGCCGGACGTGGTGAAGTACATGGCCGGTGCCAACAAAGACGCAGTGAAGGCTGCTGGCAAGCTATTTGCAAGCGATGATTTCCAAAAGCTGGCGATCGAAGCAGCAACCAAGCCCCAAGTGGCAGATGCCACATTGAGAAAGGCTGCAATGAGCAAAGCATTTACTGACTTTGCAAAGACAGCGCGTTTACCTCAAACGCTAGACGCACGCGTACAATGGCTGCAAAATGCCATTCAGACGGGTCGCCAATTTGAACAGGAGAACCAGTAATGTCCGCACTCAGCATTCAGCCCACGTACCCGATCTTCACAGAAACGGATGGGCAGCCGCTGGAAGACGGCTACATCTGGATTGGCCAAGTCAATCTTGATCCACAGGTCAATCCGATCAATGTGTTCTGGGACGCTGCTTTGACAATCCCAGCAGGCCAGCCAATCCGCACGCTCGGTGGTTATCCATCGCGCAACGGCACGCCTGCGCGTTTGTACGTCAACAGCGATTACAGCATCCGTGTGATGAACAAGAATGGCAGCGTGGTCTATAGCGCACCAGAAGCGACCGAACGATACAGTGGTTCAGTAATTTCATTTGGTGCTCAGAACGCAACAGGAGATGGTGCGACCACCATATTTCCTGTCAGCGCTTCTCCGGCCTCAATTTTTATCAATGGCGTTTATCAAAATGAAAGCACTTGGTCTTTCTTTGGTGGGTCGGTGACATTTTCAGAAGCGCCACCAGCAACATCTTCAATCGAGTTCTTGATCTAAGGGGCCATAAATGCTCAAAACAGTAGGTAATCCTTCAGTTCGATATGGCGATCAGACCATTGTCGATGGAAACTTAATTTTTGGGACAGCAGGAAAAGGCGTCTCATACCCTGTAACTGGAGGAGGTTCTGCGCTTGCTCCTGCCTTCAGTGCGCATGCTAGTGCTGCTCAAACAATTCCAGACGGAGGAGTCGGTGCAAAAATTACACTCGATGTCGAGAATTTTGATACCAACTCAAATTTTGCAAGCAGCAGATTCACTCCGACCGTCGCCGGTTACTATCAAATTTCCGCTGCTGTATTTTTCAATAGCGCGACGGGTGGAAATATCATGACAGCAAGCATCTATAAAAACGGTGCTGCTGAAAAAACCGTGTTTGCTCCGTTTCTTGCAATTGGTT
>Ga0181556_1004065_pt1 | contig 12116 bp, 16 predicted proteins | sample 011ome_14_FD_148651 | JGI IMG/M metagenome (GOLD analysis project Ga0181556, IMG submission 148651) | Coastal salt marsh microbial communities from the Groves Creek Marsh, Skidaway Island, Georgia - 011505AT metaG (spades assembly) | ecosystem: Environmental > Aquatic > Marine > Intertidal zone... | reverse complement strand
GTGGGTCAAGAAGCCTGCCAAGTCGGCTCTGGAATGGCTACTCGTCGCCAAGACGCCGTCTTCCCCGCATACCGCGAGCACTCGGTTGCCCGATTGCACGGGGTATCGATGTTGCAGATTGTGCGAATGATGCGCGGGCTCACCCACGGAGGGTGGGACCCCAAAGACCACGACAACTTCCGCTTGTACACGTTGGTGATTGGTTCACACACGCTCCACGCCACCGGCTATGCCATGGGCATTGGCCTCGACGGTAAGGCCGGAACCGGCAATGTTGAAGAAGACGAAGCAACGATTGTCTACTTCGGCGATGGTGCGACTAGCCAGGGTGACACCCACGAGGCCATGGTCTATGCCCAGAGCTACCAGGCTCCGATTGTCTTCTTCCTGCAAAACAACCACTGGGCTATTTCGACCCCGGTTCGCGTTCAGTCGCGCACGCCTTTGTATCAGCGCGCTGCAGGTTATGGAATTCCGAGCGTTCAAATCGACGGTAACGACGTCTTGATTAGCTACGCGATTACCCAACAGATGATGAACCAGGCTCGCTCCGGTGCAGGCCCACAGTTCATTGAGGCGTTGACCTACCGAATTGGCGCCCACACCACCAGCGATGACCCCACGAAGTACCGCGACGACGAAGAGCTTCGTTTCTGGCAAGAGCGCGACCCGATCGGCCGCTTCCGCGTGTATCTGGGCGACAAGGGCTTCTCTGAAGAATTCTTCGACCAGGTCGATGAGCAAGCTCGCGATGAAGTAAGTGATTTCCGAAGTGGCGTCTTGGCGCTGGGTAAGCCAGATTCGTCACAGATTTTCCAGCACGTGTATTCGGCGGCGAATAAGAACCTCGACGAGGAAGCTGCGTGGTTGGCCGAGTTTGAAGACTCCTTCGTTCCGGAGGGTGGTCACTAATGGCAACGACGATGGCGAAAGCGCTTAACGATGGCTTGCGCGCGGCAATGGCGGCCGACGACAAGGTCCTGATTCTTGGCGAGGAAGTAGGCCAGCTCGGTGGTGTGTTCCGCATCACCGAAGGTCTCCAAAAAGAATTCGGCCCACAACGCGTATTTGATACGCCGCTGGCGGAGTCTGGAATTGTCGGAACCGCGATTGGTATGGCGATGCGCGGCTACCGCCCTGTCTGTGAAATTCAGTTCGATGGCTTTGTCTACCCGGCCTTTGACCAGATCACCACGCAGCTTGCGAAGTTGACCTACCGTCACGAAGGCTCTTTGCAGCTTCCGGTAGTGATTCGTATTCCCTACGGAGGCCACATTGGCGCCGTGGAGCACCACCAGGAAAGCCCCGAGGCCTACTTCGCGCACACGGCCGGCCTCACTCTGGTGAGCCCCGCGACTGCGCACGACGCGTATTGGATGATCCAAGACGCGATCAAGAACCCTGACCCCGTCATCTTCTTCGAGCCCAAGAGTCGCTACTGGCAAAAGGGTGAAGTAGACACCTCTAACCCGTCGGCGGACATGAACAAAGCCGTCGTGGTGAGGCCTGGAACCGACGTGACCTTGATTGGTCACGGCGCCATTGTCAGCATGTTGATGCAGGTGGCTGAAATTGCCGAAGGCGAAGGAACCAGCGTTGAGGTTGTTGACTTGCGCAGCATCTCGCCGATCGACTGGGACACCCTGGTGAACTCGGCTCGCTCGACTGGACGCGCCGTGGTCACCCAAGAAGCCCCCGGCAACGTCAGCGTGGGAAGTGAAATTGCTGCCACCTTGGCCGAGCGCACCTTCTACACCTTGGAAGCGCCGGTCATTCGGGTGTCTGGATTCGACACGCCATTCCCCCCAGCACAGCTCGAGTCTTCCTATCTGCCAAGCGTTGACCGTATTCTCGATGCAATCGACCGAGCGATGGCCTACTAGGCGACGAAGGAGTCAGCGTGGCACTGTTTCAGTTCCCCCTGCCGGATGTCGGTGAGGGTCTCACCGAGGCCGAGATCGTCGCATGGCGGGTAAAACCAGGCGATCAGATCAGCCTGAACCAGGTCGTGGTCGAAATTGAGACCGCGAAGTCTTTGGTAGAGCTTCCCTCCCCGTTTGAGGGAACCGTGGAGGCTCTCTTGGTGAACGAAGGTGACACCGTCGAGGTAGGCGCACCGATCATCACCGTGAAAGACGATTCCCCTGAACCTCCTGCTGCGGCACCCGCAGCGCCTGCTGCTGATGTAGAAGAAGCTGTTCACGACGCGGAAGCAACCATTGCTCAGGACGAGGGCGAGCAGCCTGCGAACCTGGTGGGCTATGGAGCCCAGTCTGATGAGAAGCCAACTCGTCGCAAGCGCTACGCCTCGGCGGACAAGGCTGAGGAGTCGGGTGCGAAGCTACCCATTCAAGACTCTGTCCCCATTTTGGCCAAACCTCCGATTCGCAAACTTGCCAAAGAGATGGGCGTCACTCTCTCCGAGGTAAGCCCGAGTGGAATTGGTGGCGAAATCACTCGCGACGATGTGATTAGTCACGCCGAGCAGGTCAAGGTCTTTAAGAACATCGACACCCCTGGATGGCCTAAAGAGCGTGAAGAAGTCATTCCGGTCAAGGGTGTGCGAAAGGCCATCGCTTCGGCCATGGTCAAGTCGATGTTTGAAGCACCGCACGTGTCGGTTTTTGTTGACGTTGACGCCACGCGCACCATGGAATTTGTGAAGCGCTTGAAAGCGTCTCCTGAGTTTGCCGGTATTCGAATTTCACCCTTGCTGGTGATGGTGAAGGCAATGATTTGGGCGGTGCAGAGAAACCCCACCGTGAACTCGACCTGGTCGGACAAGGAAATCACCGTCCACCACTACGTCAACATGGGCGTGGCAGCGGCGACCCCCCGAGGACTCATCGTCCCTAACGTTAAAGACGCTCACACGCTGAGCCTGCGCGAGCTTGCCGTTGCGCTGGAGCAGCTCACCGTGACGGCCCGTGAGGGAAAGACCTCTCCCGAAGAGATGTCGAATGGAACGATCACCATTACCAACCTTGGTTCGTTTGGCGTCGACACGGGTACCCCGATTTTGAACCCGGGTGAGGTGACAATCGTGGCGCTTGGAACGATTAAGCCAAAGCCGTGGGTTGTGGAGGGTGAAGTTCAATCGCGCATGGTCACCACCGTGGCGGCAAGCTTTGACCACCGCGTGGTGGATGGTGATGTGGCAAGCCGCTTCGTTGCGGATGTCGCGAGTGTGATGGAAGAACCTGCACTGCTCCTCGACTAGCGATATTGACAATCATTCTCAATAAGCCCTAATCTGGGTCTATGCCTACCCGCCTGCCTGTTATTGCCGTGACTTCGGCAGCCCTGGTCCTTTCGGGGTGCCAGGCGCCGTCGGCCTCGACTTCCCCAGGCGTTCCCACCATCGTGGCAACGACGACAGTGCTGGGAAGTGTCGTGGAAGACCTCACCCAGTGCATCGGCGACGACGTTGTGCAGACCTCAGTATTAATGCCCATTGGTGCAGACCCGCACGACTTTGCTCCTTCATCTGAACAGATGGCCCTGATGAGCCGCTCCGGGCTGGTGGTCGCAAATGGCCTTGGCCTCGAGCAAGGACTGATGGATGCGCTTGACCAAATCGAAGCAGATGGCGGCAAGGTCTTCCACGTCGCTGAATGGGTCGACCCACTCTTGTTCTCAGATGACGGTCACGACGACGGTCACGACGACCACGCGGATGAACCAGCGATGGCGGACGAACACGACCACGGCGACTTCGATCCACACTTCTGGTTTGACATGGCTCGAATGGCCGAGGTCGCCCGGCAATTGGGAGTTGAGCTAGAGGCCGAGTTTGGCTCAGACGCGCTGCGCTGTGGCGAAGAAATTGCTGGTCAGATTGAAACGGCCGATGTGGCGGTGGCAGAAATTCTCCAAGCCATCCCCGATGAGCGCAAAGTCTTGGTCACCGACCACAAGGCCTTTGGTTATTTCGCCGAACACTATGACTTCGACATTGCCGGTGTCGTGATTCCAGGGGGCTCGACGCTTGCAGAGCCAAGCTCACAGGAACTCGCGGACCTCATTGCGACTATCACCGCGTTGGGGGTACCGGCAATGGTGAGTGATTATTTCGAGCCATCCGCCGTGTTGGAGTCCGTGGCCAAAGAGGCTGGGGACATCACTGTCATTCCGCTCTACGTGGGGTCGGTAGGGCAGCCAGACGGCGACGCTAGCGATTATGAATCGATGATGATCGCAAATGCCACCGCATTAGCCGAGACTCTCGGATAGGGCGATGCTATGGATTGGCTAATCGAACCGTTCTTGCTGGGCTTCCAGCAGCGCGCCCTTATCGGTGGCGCGCTCGCTGCGGTGATGGCCTCCACGGTGGGTACCTGGTTGGTCCTTCGCGGAATGAGCTTTTTCGGTGACGCCTTCGTCCACGGAGTAGTTCCCGGCGTTGCCGCAGCAATTGTGTTGGGTCAAAGCCCCATGCTGGGTGCCGCGCTCGCGGCAGTGGTAATGGTGCTCGCCATTGAATGGGTGCAACGTCGAACGCCATTGGGCGTCGACACCTCGATTGGGTTGTTGTTTGTCGGAATGCTGGCGTTGGGTGTGGTGATTTTGTCGCGCCTGGATTCCTACGCCGGATCGCTCACCAGCATCTTGTTCGGTGATGCCTTAGGTGTTTCGTGGAGTGACATCACCAGTCAACTCGTCGTTCTTGCCATTGTTCTCGGTGCATCGCTGGTGTTGTATCGGCCGTTGGTGGCGCTTAGTTTGAACAAAGACAAAGCCCAGTTACTCGGGATGAAGCCCTCGCGCACCCACATGGCATTGCTTGCTTTGATCGCGCTGGCAATAATCGGCAGCTACCAGTCGGTGGGGACTCTGCTCGTGTTGGGGCTGCTCATCGGCCCGCCCGCGGTCGCCAGTTTGATGGTGCGCACGATTCCACGGCTCATGATCACCGCCGCAATAATTGGCGTGATCTCGGTGTGGCTTGGTCTCACCATTAGCTACTACCTCGGCACAGCTGGATCGGCCACGATGGCCCTTGTTCCCGTGGTGTTGTTCTTTGCCGTGATGGCGGTAAAGGAAATTCCAGGCCTCGCGAAAAAGAGTGAGGTCGCCAGATGACAGGAATTGTTGCCCAGGGGCTTCGCGTGTTCCGCGACGGAAATCAGGTGATCGCCTCCAGTGATTTCGAGATTCCCGAAGGCTCGACCGCAGCGATCATTGGGCCAAACGGAAGTGGTAAATCGAGCATCCTCCACGCCATCTCAGGGGTCCTGGACATTGAAGGTCGCCTCGACGTGTGTGGGCAGACCCCGGACAAGGCCTTAAAAAACATCGCCTATGTCTTGCAATACATGCCGATCACTCCGGGTGTTCCCCTGACTGTTCGAGAAGTAGTGCAGATGGGTCGCTACTCAACGCTGGGCCTTTTTGGTCGGGCCACGGGGGCAGACCGCGAGCGCGTGGCCTGGGCCATGGACAAGCTCGCTATTTCAAACCTTGCCGATAAGAACATCGCCAATCTCTCTGGAGGTCAGCGCCAAAGAGTCTTTGTCGCCCAAGCACTGACCCAAGAGCACAACATTTTGTTGTTAGACGAACCGCTCACGGGTCTCGATGTTCCCTCGGCGAAGGTCATTGACCAGATCATTCACGACGAGCCAGACGATGGCTGCACGGTGGTGTTTACTACCCACGACTTGGATGAGGCCCGAGCAGCGGACTACGTCATCTTGGCCGCAGGACGAGTCGTCGCCGCAGGAACACCCGATGAGGTGCTTACCCCAGAACACCTCGCAGAGGCCTACGGGCTGGGAGCATTGCACCCGGCTCACACCGGAGAACACGGAGTCTTGGATGTGGCCCACGAAGATCCTGAGATGAATGAGCCCACCTCGGTGCGCCAGATTCGAGGTGAACAGCTGTGATTAGAAACACTAAGCAGCGAGATGATGTGCGAGAGGCCCTCTCACGCCAAGACGGCTTTGTCAGCGCCCAGGAGCTTCACCAACATCTCCACCAGGAAGGCTCAACAGTTGGCCTCGCCACGGTCTATCGCGCACTCTCGAGCCTGGTTGAGGCAGAAGAGGCGGATTCGCTTACCCGCGGAACAGAGACGGTCTACCGCGCCTGTCGACCCGGGCATCACCACCACTTGGTGTGTAGGGAATGTGGCATGGCGGTAGAGATCAGCGCCAAACCGATTGAAGCCTGGGCGAAGGACGTCGCCGATGAATACGGCTTTGTCGAGCCAGAACACGTGGTGGACGTGTTTGGGGTGTGTGCCCAGTGCCACACAACTCGAACTGGTAATTGATCTGCCACTGCCCTACACTTGGGGACGTTGAGCGTTAATGCGCTTTTCTTGTGCGTTCGTCCACAACCTCTCCATGTGAAGTCGTGAGCGCGCGTGCCGACAAGTGATCTTGGGTAGGCCCCGCTTCGGGTCTGCGGTAACTAGAAGGAGATAACTATGGCAGCAGTCTGCCAAGTGACCGGCGCCACCCCCGGCTTCGGACACAACATTTCGCACTCACACCGTCGCACCAAGCGTCGGTTTGACCCGAACATCCAGAAGAAGACCTATTTTGTGCCTTCGCTCAAGCGCAACGTCACGTTGACGCTGTCGGCAAAGGGAATCAAGGTTATTGACGCCCGTGGAATCGAATCAGTAGTTCGTGACCTGATGGCGAAGGGAGTGAAGCTCTAATGGCTAAGGCTCAAGATGTTCGACCCATCATCAAGATGAAGTCGACGGCAGGAACTGGGTACACCTACGTCACCCGCAAGAACCGCCGCAACGACCCTGACCGTCTCGTGCTCAAGAAGTACGACCCCGTAGTGCGCAAGCACGTTGAATTCCGCGAGGAGCGATAAATGGCTAAGAAATCAAAGATTGCTCGCAACGAGCAGCGCCGGGTCATCGTTGAGCGGTACGCCGAAAAGCGTATTGAGCTCAAGAAGGCACTGGTTGACCCCAACGGAACCGACGAGTCGCGTGAAGCAGCTCGCAAGGCTCTGCAGAAGCTGCCCCGTAACGCCAGCCCTGTTCGCCTGCGTAGCCGCGACATGATCGACGGTCGTCCCCGTGGTGTGCTCAGCAAATTCGGCATTTCTCGTGTCCGTTTCCGCGATATGGCACACCGAGGCGAATTGCCCGGAATTACGAAGTCCAGCTGGTAATTTCCTACGTAGCTCGATGACATCGGGCTTTGTTAGCAAAAACATAGTCCGAGGAGGACCACCAGATGAACCGCTCCGAGCTCGTAGCAGCTGTAGCAGCAAAGACCGGCCACAGCCAGGCCGCCGTTAACGGTGTCGTTGACGCCATCTTCGACGTTGTCACCAGCGAGATCGCTAAGGGTGTCAAGGTCACCATTCCAGGTTGGGTAGCTTTCGAGCGCACCAACCGTTCGGCACGTACCGGCCGTAACCCACAGACCGGTGCCACCATTCAGATCCCTGCAAGCAAGGGTGTGAAGGTGTCGGCTGGCTCCAAGCTCAAGGCTTCTGTTAAGTAGTCCTTAGCTAAACACTTCCGGAGGGGGTGAGATCCGAAAGGATCCGCCCCCTCTGAGGTTTTCTGGGCACTACGCTGGTCTGGTGTCAGCACGCGGCCTGTTCCTCTTCCTCTTTGTAGGTGTCGTCTGGGGAACCCCTTACTTCTTTATTGCCCTCGCTCTGGAGGGCTTCTCCACTCCGAGCATTGTCTGGATTCGAGTGCTCATCGGAACACTCGTCTTGCTGCCCATCGCGATCTTCCGCAAGGCGCTCAGACCCGCGCTTAAGTCCTGGCCGTGGGTTCTGGCGTTTGCTGTGGGAGAAATGGTCATTCCCTGGGCGCTGATTACTGAAGCCGAGCAGTCGATCTCGTCAAGTCTGGCCGGCCTTCTGATTACGACGGTCCCATTTATTGCCGCATTGGTCATCGGCCTGATGGGCGATCGCTCGGCTTGGCATCCGATGACGCTGCTTGGCTTGGTGTTGGGATTCTCTGGCGTAGTCGCCCTTGTGGGAATTGACGCGTTTGCCGGCCATATCGCTGTGATTCCTGTCGTCATGATGATCGGGGCAGCCATTGGTTACGCCGTCGCGCCGATTGTGGCCGATCGGAAACTCTCCGATGTGCCCACTCTCGGGGTGATCACCTTGTCCATGGCGATTGTGACCGTGATCTATACGATCCCGGCACTTGGAGTTCTGCCCGGTGAGCTCGAAGCGCTTACGAGCCCGACTCCTTTAATTGCGGTGGGCTATTTGGGCCTGGTGACCTCGGCCATTGCGTTTATCTTCTTCTTCGCCTTAATCAAGGAAATAGGGCCGGGCCAGGCCACCCTGATCACCTACGTCAACGTGGTCGTGGCATTCATCCTGGGTGTGATCTTCCTTAACGAACCACTCACCACAGGATTCATGGTCGGATTCCCACTCATCGTGGTGGGAAGTTACCTGGCATCACAGCGCCGAGGGGTTTATGTGTCTAAGAAAAAGCGACAGGTCAGTGTGGCGACAGGGGAAATTGGTATCCCCGACCAGCTTTAGAACTCGTCGTCGGCGTCGACCCATAGGTCGTCATCGGAGCGCAGGGTGCTCCAAATGGCGTAGCCAATGATTGCCACTGCAGCGGCGCCAATCGCCATGAGCACGCTCGCGCCAAACCCGACGCTTTCCTTTTGGGGAGCCTTACCGAGGCGGGTGAGGACGGGGTCAAGGTGTGACTCGACCTGGCGGCGGGCCTTGGGGTAGAGGTCATCTCGTCCGATGTCGCCTGCCTGGCGGCCTGCATCGCGCAAGAGGTCACCGGCACGCGAGAGCACGTCGCGTTGGCGGTGCCACAGAGTGGTTGCTTCTTCTCCGAGGCGGGCGAGTTCGCGTTCGCGTCGACGTGATAGTTCCATCAGAAACCTCCTGCAAGTAGGCCACTAGTCTCCCAGAAAAACATGTGAGCTGCCTCGGTAGGGCAAACGGAGGCTCAGGGTGGAACTGGCAGGATAGAGCCCATGACTTTGCACACTCACACCGCAACTATCCACACCAACCACGGCGACATCAACGTAGGGCTGTTTGAAAACCACGCCCCAAAGACCGTCAAGAACTTCATCGGCCTCGCCACTGGCGACATCGCATGGACCCACCCGGCTACGGACGATGAGATGACCACGCCTCTCTACACCGACGTGTTGTTTCACCGTGTTATTCCAGGCTTCATGATCCAGGGCGGTGACCCCATCGGCACGGGAACTGGCGGACCGGGCTACAACTTCGACGATGAAATCCACCCAGAACTCAGCTTCAACGAGCCTTTCTTGCTCGCGATGGCAAACGCCGGAAAGCGCGGCGGCCAGGGAACTAATGGATCCCAGTTCTTCATCACCACCGCACCCACTCCGTGGCTGCTGGGTAACCACACCATCTTCGGTGTTGTTCTCGATGACGAGTCCAGGAAGGTTGTCCAGGCCATTGAGGCGACCCCGACTGGCGCGATGGACCGTCCCGTCCAAGACGCCATCATCCACAAGGTCACCATCTCTGAGGCCTAGTGGCTGACTCCCACAGCGCAGACGACTACTGCTATCGCCACCCGAAGCGGGTGAGCTATGTGCTGTGTCAGCGCTGTGGGAAAACCATTTGTGGTGATTGCCAAATTCCTGCCGCAGTAGGGGTTCATTGCCCGGACTGTGCGAAAGAAGCCAGGAGGAACCAGCCCACGATCAGGCGCACCCAGCGTGACTCCGCACCAGTGACTTTTGGGTTACTGGGAGTCATGGCCGTGGTCTATCTCGGCCAGTTGGTGACTGGTGGTGCGCTGACTAATGCTCTTTTGTATTGGCCGCCACTGACTGTGGTGGAGCCGTGGCGGATGGTCACCAGCCTCTTTGTGCACTCGGAGAGCTCGTTTTTCCATATTCTCTTCAACGGCTACTCGCTGTTTGTGCTCGGCACCCTGCTCGAGCGACTCTTAGGCTCGTCACGGTTCTTCTGGCTGTTTATGGTTTCCGGATTGGGCGGTTCAACGGCAGTCTTGTGGCTCGCCCCAGGATCGGCCGTGGTGGGGGCTTCAGGGGCCATTTTTGGCCTGTTTGGAGCCCTTCTGGTGATCCAGCGAAGCTTCGGAGTGACCAACCCTCAGCTGATGATTGTGCTCGGGATCAACTTGGTGATGGGCTTCGTGGTGCCCGGTATTTCGTGGCAAGCTCACGTGGGCGGTCTACTCACCGGTCTGATGATTGCGTGGGGGCTTGTCAAAGCGCGCGAATCGCACCAAAAGGCGGGAACGGTAGGCATTTTCGCCCTGGTCATTGGCGTGATTGCCGTAGCAACAATCGCCCGATTCGTTCTCGGCTAGCGGGAAAAGTTATCCACACCCCATAAAACGATGGGGATAAATGACAGCGGTGTAATTACTTCCAGCGGGTGGTCATCAAGAATCCGGCGAACATAACGCCAAATCCCACGGCGATATTCCACGGACCAAGTGGTGGAACGGGCCAGCCGGTACCCGAGATGTAGTAAGTGAGGATCCAGACCAAACCAAGGATCATCAAACCGAACATGATCGGCTTGAACCACACAGGGTTCTTATCGTCGTTGTCGAAGTCAACGTTGGATTGTGCTCCGCGTCCGCTATTTGCCATGCGCACAAGTTTAGAGCACCCAGCCTGTGCCGATATCGTTAAGGGGTTCCTAGCCTTATTCGCATAGAAGAGCCCGATGACCCACATTCTTGTTGTCGATAACTACGACAGCTTCGTCTACACCCTCAATGGGTACCTCCACCAGCTGGGGGCCACCACCGATGTGGTGCGAAATGACGACGTCAGCGAGGATGACCTTCCCGAGCTACTCGCCCGCTACGACGGCGTTCTTCTCTCCCCTGGCCCTGGCTCGCCAGACGAAGCAGGAGTCTCCATCCCCGTAGTGCACGAAGCACTTCGTCAGAATAAGCCGCTGCTGGGGGTGTGCCTGGGCCACCAAGCAATTGCTGAAGCCCTGGGTGCGACCGTGTCTCACGCAGAAGAGCTCATGCACGGCAAGACCTCGCAGGTAACCCACGATAACTCCACCCTGTTCAAGGGTGTTCCAGAAAACTTCCGCGCCACCAGGTATCACAGCCTCGCGGTGGTCGATGGAACAGTCCCTGAAGACCTCACGGTGACCGCTCGTACCGACGGTGGAGTGATCATGGGGCTATGTCACAAAGAAGCACCCGTGTATGGCGTCCAGTTCCACCCCGAATCAGTTGTCACTGAGGGTGGCTACACGATGATCGCCAACTGGCTCGAGCTCACCGGCCTCAGCGGTGCAGCAGAGGTCGCACGAGGCCTTAGCCCTCGCGTTTCTGCCTAAGTTACCCGGCGGGGGTTTCGATCGGCTGCGCCGGGTCAATGGCGGCACAGTAGCGAAGCACAATCTCTGAGCGCTGTGGGTTTTCACCAGGCGGCAGCGACTGGGCTTGGACGGTTTGGCCCAAGCAGGTGAGGTCTGGATCGAGCCTCACGGTCAACTGAACAAGTGGCCCACTCAGTAGCGGGTTAGCTTCCCCGATGCTCAGGCCAGTGACGTCTGGCACCAGCACCATTCCGTTGGACACGGTTAGGGTAATCACATCACCCGCACCAGCTTTTTCGCCGGGCGCAGGGCTCATCGCCATGACGGTGCCCTCGGGGAGGCTGGGCGAATAGTCCGTCTCGGCCGCACCGACACTCAAGCCGGTTTGTTCCAGCTTGGCGGTGGCATCCTCAAGGGTCTGGTTAATGACGTCAGGAATGACAATTTGACTTGCCCCCGCAGAGACATAGACGCGCACGCGCTCGCCGAGTGCCACGCGAACACCAGTTCCAGGTTCGGTGCGAATGACAAAACCTTCGTCGAATTCGCCACTGACTTCTTCAATCACCATGGTTTCCAGCCCCAGGGCGTCAATGGTGTTTCTGGCGACTTCTTCGGATTGACCCACGAGGTCTGGCACCATGGGCGCGCTCGCCGTGGACACGGTGGTGGGGTTCAAGGTGAACAGCCAAATGGTGATCGCTACCAACATCGACACGGCCAACACCGAACCCAGGGCAATGGCCAGGCGCGGAACACTTCGCTCTTGCACGCCTGATCCCACAAGTGGGAGAGAAAACTCGACCGCGGGCTCTTCGCTTGATTCC
>Ga0181556_1004055_pt1 | contig 12134 bp, 8 predicted proteins | sample 011ome_14_FD_148651 | JGI IMG/M metagenome (GOLD analysis project Ga0181556, IMG submission 148651) | Coastal salt marsh microbial communities from the Groves Creek Marsh, Skidaway Island, Georgia - 011505AT metaG (spades assembly) | ecosystem: Environmental > Aquatic > Marine > Intertidal zone >... | reverse complement strand
GCCCTTATCGGCAGCGATGCCGCCCGCGATATATTGCAGACTTCGCGCGTTTTTGAAGCTGAACATGCCAAATCATGTGGTTTCCTGACGGATGTCTGTGCCAGTGATGACTGGCCGGCACTGGTTACGCAAGCGGCCGCCGATGCCGCCGTATTGGACGATGATTCACGCCGCGCCTTGCTGCAACAAAGCCGTGATGACAGGCATCTGGATCAGGATATGGCTGCGCTTGTGCGCTCGGCAAGCCGTCCCGGACTTGCCCAACGTATCGCCGGCTATCTGGCATCACTCAAATAGCCATAATAAACGCCACTTCACCCCGCATTACGGAGCTATGCGTTTTGTCGTGCTTTTTAATTTTTTTGCATGTTTTTTTCGTGTTTTTGCAGGAAATAAACAAAATTTCGTTTTTGCCGGTAAAAAGCTTTTAATCAGGAAAATATACCCCAATTATGAAGCAGCACACATATCCCTGATTGATTCCGGACAGACCCGCCATGAACACGCATGTAACCGCAGCCCAGCCGCTTGCACCAGCAGATGATCCGAATAGCGTGGCTGTCACCGCGGTGACGCATTGGACGCCCTCTTTATTTTCGTTTCAGCTTGAACGTCCGCCGCATTTTCGGTTTCGTTCAGGCGAATTTGCCATGCTTGGCCTGATCCAGCCGGATGGCCGCCCGCTTCTGCGTGCCTATTCGATGGCCAGCCCAAGCTGGGACGATCAGCTTGAATTTTATTCGATTATCATTCCGGATGGCCCATTGACATCACGGCTGTGCCATATTGCAGCCGGCGATCATCTGTATCTGCGTGCGAAAACAACCGGCACCTTGGTTTTGGATACCATTACCCCGGGCAAGCGGTTGTTTTTGCTGTCAACTGGCACCGGCTTTGCCCCATTTGCATCGATTATCCGCGACCCGCAAACCTATGAGCTTTTTGATCAGGTGATCGTAACACACACCTGCCGTAACCATGCAGACCTTGGATTCAGCCAGCATATTGTCGATGCCGCCACCAGCCATCCGCTGATTGGCGAGTTGATCGCACCGCGCCTTACCTATTACCCAACCTTGACGCGCGAAAATTTCCGGCATCAGGGGCGTATCACCAGTATTTTAAAATCTGGCAAGCTGTTTGAAGATCTGAACATCCCGGCGCTTGACCCGGCCAACGACCGGGTGATGATTTGCGGGTCGATGGGATTGAACAAAGATCTTGCGGCATTTTTGCAGACGCAAGGGTTTGTTGAGGGCAGCCATAACGCCCCGGCAAGCTTTGTTGTTGAACGCGCTTTTGTGGGATAGGCATCTATCACAGTTACAAAAAAGGGGTGCCGATCAAGCAGTGCTAGCCAAAAAAAACCCCAAAAATATCCTTGGCGTTTTGACCCAATTCATTTATACCAAAACCGAATAACTGCGGCGTTCGTATACTGGCTATTACCCTAGCCTTCCAAGCTAGAGAAGCGGGTTCGATTCCCGCACGCCGCTCCAATTTCCCGCATTAAAGGCCCGTGGACCGTGGTGCAAGTTACTGTTTCCAAACGATTAACGTTCTGGAACAGGAGTTTGAGTTCCCATGGTGTGGGTAAGGTTGCTAGGGCGCGCAACCGCCGTCACTTGCGCCTTGATTATACGCCAATCGTTGTATCTTGATGACAGGTGTGAGTTGGCTTAAAGCCATGGCAATCAAGCGTCTTATTGGGAAAGTTAGCATCAACTTTCAACACCAATGAGCCTGACCATAAAGTCATAAAGGCCAGCGCCTTTATGATCCACCGCGTCTTTGATTGCCAGGTGGATACTGTTGGGGTGGTTGTGTTCCAGCATCACCATTTTCTGGCCCTCCGAAAAATTCGCTTCTGCCAGCTTTGTTGGAATGTCTGCAAGGATCAGCTTCAGCCGTAAGATATTAGATTCGAGCCAGTCTTGCTCCAAATCCTCCTCTCCCGCCGGGAAAATGTAGCGTCGATCAATTAGCTGTTTGATGTGAAGTGCTCGCTCAGCTATTTCCTGAAGCCTTGAATATCCTCCAATGGTGTTTACTGCATCCCGCACATCGCGGTTGACCCCTGCGCCGTCGGCACGTGGCATCGGTTGCGGTGACTGTGCATAAAAGGGTTGATCAGGAAGAGGCCTTGGCACATTACGTCCCTCAGCGCAGGCTACCACATGCGAAATCGCTCTGAACGGACCTGTGTCCTTCAGTATGGACGCTGAAATTTTTTGGCGAGTGGTGGGATGCGCGACGCCTGCCGCGACAAGCAGGTCTTTTGTTTTTGGCATTATATCTACCCGGTCCATTGCCCCCGTATAATCTTCTGGCTTTTTCAGCCCAAGCTGGCACAAAGCCTTTTTGACAAGGCTGGGGTTAGCACTGGGTGGCACCCATCCGTGACGCCCAGCAAGATAATCGGCAATGCCGGGATATAAGCTGTGGTATTTTTCACGCCCTTCTAGCTGGTGCCAAAGAGACAAAGCTGCCTGGCCAGTGGTGTTGGCGGCATAGGGCGTGACCTGCGTAGGCTGCCCCAAATCCTGGAGAATTGTTGCCTGCATTCGGTAGATTGCAATTTGGATTTGGTTCCAGTCAGCATGATTGCCGGCAGTCCCAAGAAGCCGTCCCAGATTATCCACAAGCCCCGGAATGGATCTAAGTGTTGCTGATGCGCCACCCGGGGTACGGGCCGCATACATCGCGTCGACAAGCTGAGGGTCGTAAGCAGCTTCGAACTCACGATAGCGGAAACGCAGTCCATAAAGTGAGAACATGCTCGCCTTAATAGCATCAACATTCAACTTTGGTGTTTTAGAGCTGACCCGCTCGTCCGGATAGTTTCTGATCAGGTCGGCCATCTTGTTCATGCTTGGCTGCGCCGTCGACCCAGCCAGCGCTGGGTGTTGCACATCCATAGTAATATCCCTGTCCTGTTCAATAGCGGCTAGCGTTGCTGCCATGTAACAGGCCGGTGCTTCACCAAAAGTAGAGTGCGCGTGGATGGTTACATCGTGATCGGGAAACCGCCGATAGAGGTTAGAGACAAGCTCATACACAAAATAGGGACTCAGCCTGCCACTTGCTGATTTCAAATAAAACCCATTATGACCTAGCGCTACTAGTTCATCGGCAAAAATAAGGCACTTGGCGACAGTGACATTAGGATTATCCTCAATACAGATCGTTCCTTGCGCGATGATGTTGTGACCTGCGTCCCGCGCTTCGGCAACAGCCTTGGCAACACCCACCAGACAGCGCGCATCATTCAGCCCATGAAAATTCTGCAGGACATTCATTCCCATGGCTGCATAGTCGAAGACAAGTTCCCGGATGACGTCATAAGGCTGAGGGTCGTAACCGAACAGAAAATCACCACGGATTAATGCTGACTGCCTAACACCAAGATCCCTGAAATGCGAAATCAGTTTCTCAACTTCTTCCCATTCGTTTCGACCCCTTTTGGCGAACAGGTCAAAAAAGGTCCCGCCGCCCGTCTGAATAGCGTGCGTGCCCGTCAGATGCGCAGTGGGGTAGGAGTCAATAATTTCCTGTGCCGATGGGTTTGTGCCAAACAATGATTGAATGGCATCGCGGTAAACATCCTGAAATTTTATTTTTGACATCGAGTGGTGTTATGAACCTCACTTTTGGTGGTGTGAGCATGTTCTAGAAAACGGGTGTTTTAGGACGTGGCGGCGTTTGGATCAAAAATATATTTCAATCCAAATGCATGCCAAAAATACCAAATCAAACTAAAGCCTCGTCAGCATATATGCAGCAGCGGCTCTCTGGAAATTTCAGCCAGACCTTGTCGCCAGGCACAGCGATCTCACGCTTTACCTTCACCTTGATGGCGTTCTGGCCAGAATGCGCAGATACCAACTGGAAGTTCCCGAAATCATCGACCCGCTGGATATCAGCCTGGATGGTGTTCTTTGTCTTCTTAGTTGCCAATTCGATGAACTCCGAGCGGATCCCAAGCTTAATGTTCTCTGTTGCGGTCTTGCTGAGATCGGTCTCTGTTGCAAATTCCACATCGCCGACAGCCACAACATTCTTGCCGGTCACCCGGGCTTCGAACATATTCATTGCTGGCGCGCCGATAAAGTATCCAACGAATGTAGTGCTTGGCCGCTCAAACAGCTCCTTAGGCTTGCCGATCTGCACCACCCGTCCGCGGTCCATCACTACGATATCTTCAGCAAAGGTCATTGCCTCATTCTGGTCATGTGTGACATAGATCAGAGTCGATTTATAGAACTCATTGATTTCCTTTAGCTTTCGACGCAACCTGAATTTTAGATCAGGGTCGATCACCGTCAACGGCTCATCCATGAGAATGGCCGCAACATCATCACGAACAAGGCCTCGCCCAAGAGAAATCAGCTGCTTTTGGTCAGCCGTTAGGCTTTTCGCACGGCGGTCAAGCAGCCCTTCCAACCCCAGCGTTTCAGCGACCTCATTGACCTTTTTGGCGATGGCTTCCTTCAGCGCGTCGCGACAGACTAGTGGAAAACCCAGGTTCTGGCCCACCGTCATGGTGTTGTAGATTACCGGAAACTGGAACACCTGGGCAATGTTGCGTTCCGCTGTCTTGATTTCAGTGACATCCATATCGTCAAAGGTCAGGCGCCCTTCCGAAGGGGTGACGATTCCCGACATGATGTTGAGCATAGTTGTCTTGCCACATCCGGATGGGCCAAGAACCGCATAACGGCCACCATCACGCCAGGTCAGATCACATTTTTCCAGCGCATAAATAGGGTCTGTGGCGTCTGGGTCATAGCTGTGGGCAATGCCTTGAAGATTGATACGGGCCATCAGAAGCCTCCTGCAAAAGGTGAAGAAATGAGTGCGCCATCCTGGCCAAAGGCATAGAGCTTGGCGCCATCCATCTTCAGTTTCACAACATCACCGGCATCGAAATTCTGCACCATGTCCAACAGGCCGACGATGGTGTGCCCTCCGCTCTGCACATGGAGAAAGGTCTCAGAGCCACTGATCTCAGCGAGTTCCACCTTGAAGGGAAGCCCCTTGTCATCAAGAGACACATCACTCGCCCTAATGCCGAAGATATAGGTACCGGGTGTGAGAGACTTGAAATGCGCCGGGACGGGCAGATTGAGGTCACCACTTATGACAATCTTGCCGTCCTCAATGGCGCCGGGGAGAAGATTCATCGCTGGATCATTCGAAATCTCGGCAACACGGGTGTTTGCCGGGTTCTCGAAAATCTCGTGCGCCGGCCCCTGTTGCAGCACCCTGCCTTCGTCCAAAACGATGATATCACCACCAAGCTGCATAGCTTCCAGCGGATCGGTACTGGAATAGATCAGGATCGAGTTTGACGATACCCGGTCCGAAAAGATGTTGCGGAATTCCTCGCGAAGTTGCTCACGGAGCTTGTAATCGAGATTGACCAGCGGTTCATCCAGCAGCAAGATGCCGGCCTGTTTCGCCAGCGAACGGGCAAGCGCTACGCGTTGCTGCTGGCCACCAGACAATGCCTGAATTTTTCTGCTTTCAAACCCGATGAGGCCGACGCTCTCAAGAGAGTCCATCACCCGCCCCTTGATCACGCTTTCATCCATCTTCCGCTGGCGCAGTGGAAAGGCGACATTGTCGAAAACAGTCAGGTGTGGATAGTTGATGAACTGCTGATAGACCATCGCAATATTGCGCTCCCAGACCGGCACCTGACCTAGGTCCTGGTTATCGAATATCATGCGGCCACCTTCCGGTGTGACGAGCCCAGCAATTGCCTTTAGCAAGGTGGTCTTGCCGGACAATGTCCTGCCAAGGATGGTGTAGAGTTCACCCTTCTGCATGCCGAATGATACATCATTCAGGTGAAATTCCTCTTCTGGCTTGTAGGTCAGCCCTTTCGCGATCAGATCCATCTTATTTCAAGGCTCCAGACAGGTTTCCTTTCGACAGGAAACGTTCAACGATAAAGGCCACCACGATCAGCGGCGCGACCGAGATCAGCGCCGAGGCCGATAGACTCCACCAAGGCGTGATCGAGGAGTTCAGAGCCACAATTCGTACCGGCAGCAGCTGTACCTCAGTGAAAGTAAGGATGAAAGCGAAGAAAAAGTCGGTCCAACCGAAGATTAGGCAGAACATACCGGCAACGATCATGCCGGGGATAGAGTTCGGCAACACCACCTTGAAGAACGCCTGATACGGGTTGCAGCCGTCGATCAGCGCCGTCTCGTCGATTTCACGCGGCACCTTGTTGAAAAAATCCACCATGATCCAGACGGCAATCGGCATCAGCAGCACGATGTAGACCATGATCAGACCAATAAGCGAATCGAGGAGTCCGAGATAGCCAAGCATGATGAAGAACGGGATCGATAGTACCACCGGCGGCATGATGCGCTGCGAGATAAAGAAGAAGGTGATGTCGTTATTCTTGATGAAGCCTGCCTTGAAGGTAAAACGCGACAAGGCATAGGCCGCCAGCGTACCAAGCAGGATACTGATCAGGCTTGCCGAACAGGTCACGATTATGCTGTTGAAATAAGGTTCGACGATATCGACACCCCCACTCGCCGGTGTCTGCCACAGCACTCGCCAGCCTTCCAGCGTTGGCTCAAATTGCAGCCACGGGATGTAGGTGGCGCCACCGGTCACCGACTGAAAGTCTTTGAAGGATGTCGACAGCGCCCAGAGGAAAGGCGCCACCACAAACATCGACCAGATGCAGATGAAGCTATACTTCAGGAATATGTGCAGATTTCGCATAGTCAGTCCTTCTTGATCATGACACGCACCAACACCTTGGCGATGATGGTCAAGCTGACGATCATGATGACGAGATAGGTAAAGGATAGCGCCGCTGAATAACCCATCTGGAATTCGCGCAGACCCTTGATGAAGATGTAGAAACTGGATGTTTCCGTTGCCGTTCCCGGCCCACCCGATGTCAGGACATAGATCGTGTCCATAATCTTCGAGGCTTCAATTAATCGTATGATTATCGCCCCGATTGATATGGGCGCCATTAGCGGAAAGGTGACATAGATAAATTTGCGGATCGGCCCTGCCCCGTCGATAGAGGCCGCAAGGAATGCCTCCTCGGGCAGTGACAGCAACCCGGCAAGAAGCAGCAGGAACATAAAGGGTGTCCACTGCCAGGTCTCTACAATGATTACTGTGACCTTTGCCAAAGTCTCATCACTCAGCCAAAGCGGTGTGACCTCGAACAGGCTAAGGAAGTCATTCACAGGGCCAAGAGATTCGTGGAAGACTGTCTTCCAGATCACCGTCATGATGACCGGTGTTGTCATCATTGGGATTAAGAACAGCACCCGAAAGAACCGCTTGAAAGCCAGGTCACGCCACACCATCAGCGCAAGCGAGAAGCCAAGCACATATTGCAGGAACACGGTGGTCAGTGATAGGAAGCTCAGTCGGAGAAAGGACTCCCAGAAGCGCTCGTCTTCGGTGAACAACCGGACGTAGTTTTCAAGACCAATGAAATCTAGACCAGGATAGAAACTGTCCCAACTTGACAGGCTGAGCCTAATAGTGAACAGGATCGGGAAGATCAGGATCCCGATCAGGACAAGAAGGCCCGGCAACAGGAAGATGTGTTTATGCCTGAAGTTCATGACGAACCCTCAAAATCGACTGTTTGACTCAAGAAAAATGAATATGGGTGACCGGCCGGGGGCCGGTCACCCATGAATTGACGGTTATTTTAGGTTGTCCTCAAGGGCAACACCAACGGCGTATGCCTCTCGTACATTGTCCTTGCCAACACGTTTTAGGATCTTCTCCCACTCGGCGGCAACCTCATCGAGGGCCTCCTGCGGGCTCAGCTGGCCAGCAAGCGCCTTAGAGGTGCCGGTCGCCACTGCGCTGGTGAACTGGAAGACACCCGGGACACGAAGCGGGAACACGCGGTTGGTGCTCTTCTCTTCCATTTCTAACAGAGTCTGGGTGTATTCCTTGGCGATCTGCTCGTCCCAGCCCTGACGCTCCACATAGATGCTAGGAACAAAGTCAGATTTCTTGAACGGGTTCACACCGAAGCGGCCAATCGCAATGTCGGCCTGGTGGTTGGCGTCATTGGAGAAGAAACAGAGATAATCGAACGCCATGTCGTGGTTCTTTGACTGCTTGGCAACAGCGGCGGCCCAGCCCCAGACGATGTAAGGCGCCTGATTGAACTGGTTGTCCCAGTCACCCTTGACACGGTTCCAAACACGATCCGAACCCGGAAGAGGCGCAGCGCCAACCTTATTCTTAATTGGACTGTCATTTTCCATTGCAGCAACGAATGCATCATCCCACGAGAAACTGAACAGGGTCTGCCCACCACCGAAGGAGTTGATCTCGTCACCAAGGCCAAAATTAATGCCGCCCGGTGGCACATATTTCGTGGCCTCAACCCAGTCGGTGAGTGCCTCGACAAACCCTGGACCATTGATCAGCGGAGTCATAGTCTCAAGATCGAAGAAGAAGCCGCCCGGTGTGCGCGGGTTCTTTGAATAGGCGACCGAACGGCTAAAGAACGCTGCATACATCAGGTCGTCCTTTTTCATGACCTCGGCCGAGCCGTACTCAAGCTCGCCGTCACCATCCCAGTCCCAGCCATTGAAAAAGGCAGCGATCTCGCCATACTCTTTCCAGGTACGCGGAACCCGCAACTCCTTGCCTGTCTCGGCCTTGTACTTTTTCTGATACTCGGGATTGTCGATTACGTCCTTGCGATACTTCAGATAATGACGGTCACCATCAATCGGGAACTGGATCATCTGGCCGTCCCAGGAAGCCACGTCGATATGCGACTTGGTGACGTCCTGCATCTGACGCATGTTGACGTAGTAATCTGGCACCGGCTCCAGATACATCATCCAGTCGCGGATGAAGTTCGAGAAGCCAAAGACAATGTCATAGGGCGCCTGACCAGCCTGGAACGGGATCATCGCCTTGGAATAGAGATCGCCCGCCGGTGTGTGGATCACGTTGACCTCGGCACCAGTCAGCTTGGAAAACTGCTCAGCATGAAGTGCGGTTGGCTCACCCATAACAGGCACGGCGTGCGTGTTGATGGTTAGTTTGCGGCCGCTGTAGTCCTTCTTCGACATGGACTCGTAGGAGCACTCGCCGGGGATGTCTCCAGTGTTCTTGATATGCGGGAACTGGTCGCTCCACTTGTCGGCCTGCGCGGTGGTGGCAATCATCGACGCCCCAACCAAGATGCCTGTTGATAAAAAACTCAATTTCATGGTTTCCTCCGTAGTTTTTTGGATGATTGAAAGGGTTTTGGGTTACGGCACGAGAACGGCACGACCCTTAACGTCACCGTTGTTCAGGTCGTGCAAAGCCTTGTTGGCCTCATCAAGCCGGTATTCCTGCATCGACAGCTTCACTAGCCCTCTGTTTGCAAGCTCCATCAGCTCGTAGAGTTCGGCCCAGGTGCCAACCAAATTGCCAACGATGGTTTTCTCGGAAATGATCATGTCCACAGCAAGAACCTGAATTTCTTCACCATAACCAACGATGTAGTAGAAGCCACTGTTGGCAGTCATGTTCAAACCCATGGTGGTTGAACCATGCTCACCAACAAAATCGATGACAGCTTCGGCTCCTTTGCCGTGGGTGAGTTCCATAATCGACTCATGTTCGTTCCCGTCGATCAGAACGCCCTTGTCAGCGCCAAGTTCGATGGCGTGCTTCAGAGCGTTAGAAGATTTCTCGACAACTATGATGTCAGCGGCGCACATCGCCTTGAGACACTGGATCGCAATGTGACCGAGGCCACCGGCGCCGATGATGACGCAAGCCTGACCCGGTAACAGATGGCGCGTCGCCTTCTTCACCACCCGATAGGCTGTAAGGCCAGCATCAGAGAATGGAGCGACATCCTTCGGCGTCAAAACGGAGGGTAGTTTGATAAGGTTACGGACATTTGTCTTGAGCAACTCGGCATATCCACCTTCTTTGATGTTAAGGCCCGGGAAGGCTCCGTCTTCGGCATGCATGTCATGACCACGACGACAGGACAGGCATGTGCCGTCCGTTCCAGAAATCAGCGGGTGCAGAATGACAGCGTCACCCTTCTTGAACCCAGTTACATCCTTGCCGACTTCTTCAACCCAGCCAGCATTTTCGTGTCCCATAACACACGGAAGGAGTTTGTTATCTGGGTCCTGGATATGCCGCCAGACACCTTCAATGATATGAAGATCTGTACGACATACCCCTGCGGCACCAATCTTCACGATCACGTCGGATGATTTTTCGATTTCTGGATCTGGCATTTCAGCGCCCTTCACCCAGACATCATTTTTCATCGCCGGATCATATTCATACAGCACTTGAGCTTTCATCTTCCTCACCTCTTGAGACTTTGTGAGATGCAAGGCTGACGATGGCGAAAGAAGACCACAATGAAAGTTTTTGATCAAAACCGAGCAAAACCGGTGACTCAGTGTTCAATTTTTGCACAGTCTGTTATATTGGCTCATAACTATGACGCCACTACCGTTACATGTTACGACACTGGTGATACCTCGATGTGTCTATGTGAGGATCAGACATGATGAGTGATGAGTACGGGTATGATATTCCCGAAGTTCAGAATGTTCAAAAAAGAGCTGGCGTATTAACCGCCATCTCCGACAGTTGGTCACGCTGCCGCGAATTTGGGCTCCGCGCCTCCGGCAGACCTGTGGAAGCAGTTCTCAGCGGAGAAAAATTCCGCATGGTCATGGAGCAAAACGAGAGCATTCGGCATCTTGTTCTGCCCGAGCTGGAGCTTCTCTACAATCAGATTGCAGGCACCAATTTCATGGTCGCATACGCTGATGGCGGCGGTGTGGTGCTTGATTCCATTCAGGATGATGATTTCCAGGCTGGCGAAGGTGGCAAGGCCGTCATTCCCGGATCGATCTGGATGGAAAGCCATCGCGGCACGAATGCGCTGGGCCTCGCCATTCATAACCGTCGACCAGTCATCGTCTCCGGACGTGACCATTTCTTTCACAAGCTTGGTGATCTGTCCTGCTTCGCAGCGCCGATTTTCGATCACGAAAGCAACATCGTCGGCGTTATTGATGCGACATCGAATGCGAAAGCCCGTAACGATCACACCCTAGCCTTGGTCAAGCTAGCCTCACGCAACATCGAAAACCGCCTATTCAGCGAACAATTCTGCGGTTCGCTGATACTGATGTTCCACGCTCGTCAAGAATATCTGCCAACAACTAGCGTCGCAATGATTTCGGTTGATGATTACGGCTTCATCGAAGGCGCAAACGCCAATGCCAAGTCGATGCTGAGCGGATTGAACCTCAACAGTAAACAGCATTTCGGCGAGGTGTTCCAGGTCAAGTTTTCCGACATCATCGACCAGCTTCGCTCCAACGAGATTGTTCGTATCCGTGATCGGATGGGATCTTTTGTCTTCATGAAGGCACAGCCGCCTGTCACACGCAGCTTTGTGAAGGTTGAAGGCGATTTTATCACCCATAACGGCCAGCATCATGTGATTGAAGACAACACAAGTCACGGAATAGCTACAAATCATACACCAAAAAAGCCAACTCGCGCCTTTGACGACGAGGTGCTGAAAAAGGAGATCGTATCAGCAGCCCGCTCATTGGCAATCGGACTGCCTGTGATTATTGAGGGCGAGCCTGGCACAGGCAAGAGCGAACTGGCCCGTAAGATCCATAATGAAGCCTTTGATAACAGCAATCTGACGATTATCGACTGCCGCCTTCTCACAGCGGACAACTTTGAGAGCTATCTCTTTGGTGACGAGGGTATGATCGGCTTTTTTGAACCTGAGTCCGGAGTGAATTCCACGGGCAAACTTCCTCTTGCGCGTGGTGGGTCCGTACTATTCAGAAACGCGCAGACACTCGACAAGGCAATTCAGTCGCGGATTTCTGACGTGATGACCTTTGAGGATGAGCGACGGCGCGACGGCATCACGCCGGTGGTTACTGGCTGGTTATTTATTGGACCCAAATCATGGATGGACGACCCTGAATTTGATATCGCGCCAGTATTCTCGAACAGTATCGAAGGCAAGAGGGTAACAGCGCCACCGCTGTCGCAAAGGTCGGACTTTCAAAAGGTAGCTTCAGCCATCATCGCCGACATCTCGC
>Ga0181556_1004049_pt1 | contig 12145 bp, 6 predicted proteins | sample 011ome_14_FD_148651 | JGI IMG/M metagenome (GOLD analysis project Ga0181556, IMG submission 148651) | Coastal salt marsh microbial communities from the Groves Creek Marsh, Skidaway Island, Georgia - 011505AT metaG (spades assembly) | ecosystem: Environmental > Aquatic > Marine > Intertidal zone >... | reverse complement strand
TAGCAATTTTTGACACTATCAAAAATCATACCTGGCATACACTAGTTTTTCTGAGACCCGATCTCCATATTCGGGCCTTGAATCGCAGATTATTCCCAAACACAGACACGTGCCATCGGTCAACGCAGGTTGCCAATGCATAAATTCTAGGTGAGATGATGCGATAGTATGTATACTTGCGCGCGTGCGGTGCGCCGCGTGCTTTTATGAAGAGCACCCATCGCGTGTCTATAGATCATATTTAACATTCGTGAATACGCATGAAATACTCCACGGGGAGCCCCCCTCGCCCGAGGGCGGACGATCGGCGCGAGGGCGCGCGACGCCACGAACGAACGAATGACGATGTGATATGTTTTCGCACACACCTCTGCAGTGCGCGCGACGACGACGACGAAGATCGCGACGAACGACGTGCCATGACGCGCGTGCACGCATAGGATATGCCACCGCTGAACGTGGCGTCGCTATTCACGGGCATCGGTGGCATCGACCTCGGATTCGCGCGCGCCGGTCACGTCATTCGGCTCCAAGTCGAACGCGACGAGCGGTGCAAGCGCGTGTTGCGCGCGCGCTTTCCCGGCGTGGCGTTGCTACACGACGTCGAGGAGGTGCTCCCGAGTGCGCTTGAAGGCATCGACGTCCTCGTCGCCGGGTTCCCGTGCGTGGATTGTTCGACGCTCAACGCCACGCGACCCGGGTTGAAGCACGGACGCGAGACGCGCGCGGTGGCGCACGTGTTTCGCCTGCTCGAAGGCAAGCGCGTGCCTTGGGTGGTGTTTGAAAACGTTACGGGCATACTCAAGTGGCACAAAACCGGCGCGAACGCGCAAGCGCCAGCGATTGATTACGTGGTGAACGAGCTCGAGGCTCTCGGATATCGCTGGGCCTATCGCGTCGTCGACTTGTTGGCGTTTGGCGCGCCGCACAAGCGTCGGCGGGTGTTCGTCGTGGCGAGCCTCCACGGCGACCCTCGCGACGTGCTGTTGAGTCAAAACTCTGATTGCCAAGGCGAGTGCATTGACGTCGAGCGTCGACCGTGCTACGATTGTTTCGTGTATGATAATGCCGCTGCTGATGGTCGGAGTACCGACGCAGAACATAAAACAACAACAGTCATGGAATCGGCGTCGATGGATTTCGGCGAACGACGTCAGCTGCCGTTGCGCGACGTGTGTCATTGTTTGACGACAACTAGCGGGGCGCGTACGTGCGTGGCGATTCGTCGCGCAAATCATACGCACGACGTCGTTAAGCTCACCATAGAGGATGCCGAACGGTTGATGGGCTTTCCCGCGGGATACACGGATGTCGACATCGTTATCGCGCGGAGTAAACGCTCAAAGAAGCGACGTCGTCTTTCGAATTCGACACAACTTTCGTCGTTGTCAATACGCGATCGATTTCATTTCATCGGCAACGCGTGCGCGGTTCAACAGAGCGAATGGATTGGTCATCAGCTTAGATTTCCGTACGCGATGAAGTTTGCGTGCGACGCTATGAGCGCGGCGTTTGAAGAACCCTGTCCGGGTCGCAAAGACGCATCGAAATCGTGGCCGTTGGCGGCGTACAACGTATTATCATTTGACGGTGACATGAGATCTTCTGCTTGGGCCTCATCGTCGTCGTCGTCGTCGTCTTTGCCACCCACGTGGATGTGTCGTCGTCGAGCCCCAAAGTTCATCTCAGAGCGCCCATTCGTTCGAGGATTCGTGCCTCTCGGCGTGTTTTTACGTAGCGGCATAAAACAACACGCAGCGAATCGCGTAGCTTTTGAACGGCGGCGCACATACTACGATAGGCTTGTTGCTCATGGCTTTGACGATATTGATATGTTTGTTCGAAAAGCGTTGTTGTCAGCGCCAGATGCGAACGTCGTCGACGACGCTTCTTCTATGTCATCGATAGAAGATGATGTAAGTGGCGAGAATGACGATGATGATGACAACAGCGATGTTTCACAGTCCTCTTTATCGTCTTCGGCGCAAAAACATGACGACAAAAGTCAAGGTTTTGAAAGCAACAACGTCACGCACTCGTTAGCGAGAGACGGTCACGTGGGCGCGGCGCTCGCAGAGTTAAAACACGCGGCTATCGGCCAGCGCATTCGCGTTCTTTGGCCTGCGATGCAGAATAAATTCTTCGCAGCAACAGTGACGTCTTTTGACGCGCAAGCGGGTACGTTTCGACTCGACTACGACGACGGAGACATGGACGCCGCATTCAAGCCGTGGAACGAACACGTATGTTTCATTCGACAGAATGACAGTGATGGTGGTGATAATGATGAAGACAACGACAAAGATGACGCTATCGCGACGCGTAGTAGTGTTGATCTGTCGACACCACCGCAGCCGTCGCGCGTTATGCGCACGAATGCAAAAGGCGAAGTGGTCGAGATTGGTTCTGTTGTATGAGATGTCAGTCGAGGCGGCGGCTATGGGAGCACTTTGAGACTTGGATATATGTGTATTACGAGCTATTCATGTGAGTTTAATGAACGCAGCAGCGTTGATCTTCTACTACTATCGTATAAATTACCAACAGTTGGTATGTTTTTATTACACGTTACCGGTACTCTTTTTTGTAGTGGACAGTTTGCGTTCAATCTTTGAAGAAAGCATCGTCGCTTTTCTTTCCATCGCCACCGCAACGAGCTTGTGCTTGTTTAACTTTTTCGAAGCTTCAATCTCCGAGTTGCGCGCGATGATATCTTCTTCGCTCGTTCGCATCGCTGCTGCGGTCTCTTTCCCGATGGTTTTGTGCATCGCAAGCTCCGCCTTCTTGATGTGCGATTGCTCCGCCGTCGTCTCCCGTTTCGCGTCTCGACGCCGCGCGTCAAGCGCCGTGAGTATTTCACTCTTTTGAATCTTAATCACTCGCGTTTCAGACTTTAGCGTGCGCTCGAGCTCGGCGCGATGCGCTTTCGCAGCCTTATATTCGGCGCGAAGGGACACGGCGTCGTCGTCATCAACGACTGCCTTCTTCTCCTTTGTCATCATCTTCATCTTGAACGTAGTATTAGTATTGGTAACCAGCGTACGCAAACGTTCGATATCCCTATCCCTTGCCGCGATTTCCTTTTCAATGTCCGCCTTTACAGAATCAAAGGTGTGCTCGAGCGCGTCCACTTCGCGTCGCGCGCGCGCCTCGTCCTCGGCGAGCGCGTGATCTCGACGCGACTTGTCAGTTTCAGCCTTGAGTTTTTGAGCGTCGAGCTCGGTTTGTAAACTGCGTATAGTACTACTGAGCTCGGTGTCGCGCGCGCGTCGCGCACTTTCGGCGGCGTGTTGATTCGCAATCAAGGCGTTGATTGTGTCAAGCATCGATTGGGCGAGCGCCGCCTGTGATTGCGCATCGACGCGAATCTTCTCCAAGCTATGCGTCACCGCGTGCGCGATGGGTTTGAATCTATCAAACACACGCGATGCGTCGTGTTCTATTCTGTAGATGCATTCCGTACACCACTTGATGCTGTCGTCGGTAAACTGAACGACTTCGTCGTACACGCGTTTCGCCTCTGCGGGCGTGCTCGGGCCTAGTGCGTTGAGTTCAAATTGATGACGTACTTGCTCGGCGAACCCTTTTGTGTATTTAACTCGTCCAAAGTGCACAAACAACGGCGCACACTCCGCGTTTGATTGTTTTATGACACTTGACAGCGCACCGCTGTGCGTTTTGAGATTCTTCATCACGCCCTTGAACCCATATTTGGTAAGCACAGGGGCGTCGGGTAGGAAATCGGGATTGCGTTCTTCCAAGGTATATACGTCTGAAAACAAAGCGCTTTGATTCGCGCACCACTGCTCGTGAGCGGCGACGATGTCGTTCGCCACACCGAGAGACGACATGACCGCGTCAAAATCATCCCCTCCGCTCGCGCGTCGAAGTGCGTCGAGCGCTTTGCGCGCGCCGTCCAACGCCGCGCGCGTCTCTCTCTCACCAAACGCTCTAATCGCAGCAAATTGCTCACTTCGAAGCGTTGCATGTCGCTGCGCAATCGTCGCGAGTTCGCTCAATTGCTCTGCGCCCGCGTATTCTTGCATGTACCCCTCGAGACGTTCAATCACTCTGTCGTACACGTGCGTGCAGACGACGACGTGCATCGCCGCCGCGTGCTCGCCGTGTTCTATCGACGCACCCGAAGCCTTGATCAACGTTTCGTGACGTGCGTTCTCTTGCGCGAGAAGTTCTTCAAGGTATGCGTTGATGGAGGCTTCTTGCTCCGCGACGGTCACCCCATCATTGATAGACACGCCCTCGGTGGGAACGATGACGTTGACCACGTGGGCCATTTCGTTGGCGATTTCATACAATGCAACGATTTGTTCTTCCTTGGCACGGCGGCGTTCAGGATCGCTTGCCGTACCATGGATCTTCTCTTCTTCACAAGCCAACTCGTCTTTGAGATGATCGACGCGAAGGAGCATGGCATGCCTCGTGTCTTCCAACCTCGCGCGCGCCTTGCGCCGCTTAATGTCAAAGTCCGCCTTGAATGCATACAAACTCACCAGGGCGCGCGATTTTGCCAAATCAATGAGCTTCTTGTGCATGTTTTGTACGCTCTTTTCGGGATCGGCGATGATGTTCATCTTCTTTCGCTTGGTGGCGAGTCGTTCTCCGACGAACACGACGACGCGAATCGAAAGAAGTCCCGTGATAATGACCGTGAGCACCATGGTCATGGCGTCGTACAGAGTATTTTCTACGACCACACCAGTCTCTTCGTCGCGCTGTACTGGAAAAAGCATCGCCAAGCACGGCGCGGCGCCTTGCAAGAACCCAGCCGCGGCTTCGACTTTGTTCAAGCAATTGGATATGTGCACCTTGCCAAAACCAATGGTGATGATGCGCCACGGTTGGCACACGTACACGAACGCGCCGATGGACCAGTGCACGAAGACGAGAACCCAGCCACTGAGTGCGGTGTTTGCAACGAATTGCGACGTGGCTAAAATCACGCCACTCTTCTGCGCGAGTTCCATCGCGAGGTAGTAGAGTGCAAACTGATCCTTCCAGTGCATTTTTGATGCGCGCTTTCTGGCGCGCGCTGACGGCGTTCGCGTCATTGTGCGATTATTCGATGTTCTTCCGATGCTGAGCATTCGTTTGAACGACGACGATACCGCGGCAAAGGAAGACCTTTCCTCTTCTGTCGTCATCGTCGTTTGCAGCGCTGTTAAATCTTGCTCTGCTGTAATCGCGTCGCCGCCGCTTTCGACGTCGACTTTTCCCGAAGCTCCATGCTCGACTTCATCATCAGATGATGACGACATTTCGTCAACACGTTTTTGTTCCTGTATTTCTTCCACGATGCGTTCGGTTTCGGCGTCAAACAACGCGGCAGTGTCATCATTCGACACCCTTGTCTTCTTCTTCTTCTTCGCCGCCACCGCCGTCGACACTCGAACAATTTCTAGTCTTTCTGCATACGTGAGTTCTTGTCGGCGGTAAATGTCGTAAAAAGCCCCATACGCATCCAACGTACGTGGGTCGTCGAGCTTACCCGCCAAACGAATCTTGCGCACTTGGTAAATGACGTAGAGGGGCATTCCGAAACCGACGACGATCACCATCATCGACGCCGTGGCTTGAATCGCTTGATGAACCGGGCTTTCACAATCGATGTCGATGTCATGCTCGAGTCGTAATCCATCGACACCATCCATGCTGATGCAATCGTACGATTGCAAACACATGCGGATGATGGGCAAGTACAACACCGTCATGGACAACACGCCAAAGCTTCGCAAGCTCGCGCGATGATGGTACTGGCGCTGGAGCTCCTTGACCACCTTGTCGCCACCCTTGGATTGGCACGTGCGTCGCGTGCCCCAAAGAAATCCGGGGCGCTCAATCCAATACATAGTCGTCTCGCCATCATCAAAGCGCTCGCTGTGAATCGCGCGAACGGTTCTGTCGTACCTGCGATTTGCTCGCCAGCTGTTGATGAATATGATGAGAGATATCCCAAGCGGCACGACAAACACCGACGCGATGAAAATGTTGAGCCAGTTGAGTCCAGTGGCCACGCACTCGGGGCGTAAAAATTCAATGCTAAACGTAAACGCCTCGAGATAGCGTCCCAAGTTGAGCACGGGACCTGGATACTTGACGTTGATGCCCAGCGACAGCGAAAAGAATTGTAGCGACTCGACAATTTTCTTCATATTATTCGTCGCCTGCGCACCCATGACTTGGGACGCCTTGAATCCACAAAACGCAAAAACCAGCACCGCGCCCGCGGCGCCGATGATTTGCGCCGCCGACGTCGCCGGACACACCTCGCAAATTTGACCAACTTTATAATACCCCGCCGCGTTCAGCGTCGTTCCCGGGCCGAGTAACGCGATATCCGCCGCGGTGAAGCAACGATCGCACGCGGTGCCTCCCGCGCCGGGGATGCACCCAAAGCCATTGGCGAGACAGCGGTCGGCATAGATGCACGGCGTCTGCGCGCACGAATTTTCGTACGACACCGCGTACGTGCCCGCGGGGTTGTTGCACGTGCAGTTGTAATCGGCCGTGCCGATGCGCGACGTGTCGTCGCACCGCCAGTTGTTCATCACCTGGCACGTGGCTGGATCGCATCCTTCGACTAAGGTGTCGCGCGCGGCGGAATTTCCAAACGGATCGCACGTTTCTCCGGTCGAGCCGTCTGGGTTAATGCCGTCGAGGTCAAACGCGCCGTTTCCACAAGACGGGGGCGGGCTCGGCGGTGGTGGCGGACTCGGTGGTGGTGGTGGACTCGGTGGTGGTGGCGGCGGAGGTGGCGGAGGCGGACTCGGTGGACTTGGTGGTGGTGGCGGACTCGGTGGTGGAGACGGCGGCGGCGGCGGACTCGGTGGCGGCGCGGCAATCACAGGCGGGTTTGTAATTTCGAGCGATTCGATGTCTCTCAAACCCATGACGTATAAACTGTCTTGCAACGCCGTCGACGAAAACGTCGTCGCGGTTTGACCGCTCGAGACCGGTGAAGGCGTGAGCGCGCTCGAAACCGTCGATGCGCGCGATATATCACTCACAGCAACGACAAACTGTACGCTGAGCTGCGTTGTTGCGGTTTGTGCCAACAATCGACGGCGATTCGTTCCAGAAACGTCTTGTTCCTCATCCGCAAACGAGGTGATGGTAATCGCATCCTTGTCCTCGTCGAGGTAGAGCGCGACGCCGCGTTTGAAATCATCCTGCTGCGTCGGCCCGAACGTTGACGCGGTGTACCCAGAGACCTTGATCTGGGCGTCGATGGATGCACGCGCGGGCGGTGGTGGAGATGGCGGTGGAGGCGCGGGCGGCGGAGGCGTGGGACACGCGCGATCTTTCAACACCGTCTGCCAACTCAGTACGGTTTCGTCGTACTGCACGTACTCTTCAAAGCTCACGTAGTACACCACTGTCGTTCCGCGCGTCGTGAGATCAAACGTGCGACCATAGTCGAGTTTGAACGCAGTTGGTGACGCGACCGCGGTGACGCAGTCCGACGTTGACGTCGACTGAGCTTGGACGATCGTGGCTGCCACGAGGATGGCGACGGTAGCAGTGAAGACGACGCTGATTACGCCATGCGCGTATAAACGACGATGCACGCGTGTGCGCATGTTTTGATTGCGGTTATGCATAAGTGGCGACTACGCGAGCGTTCGCGAAAGGGAAGTTTGAAATTTCTCTCGTCGAGGGCGAAAACCCTAACAATTCGTACGCTACGCGCCCCCTGGTCGGAGGCGCGCGAGCGCGAAGACTGTTATGCGCGCGGTGACGACTCGCGACGTTACTCGCGTTGTATAGTCGACGCCGGCAGGTTTGTCGTCGCCAACAAAAGAGGAGGCATGCGAGTGTGTGTGTGTGCGCTCACGAAAAAATTGCGAAGCGAGTCGGAAAAGTCGGAACAAGTCGGAACTTTCAAACCAGATAAGGTCCACAATTTGAACTTTCAAATTTTCAATTTATTAGCGAAATTTTGAAATTTCTATTTCAATTTTTCGCTAGTAGGCTGATGAAGAGATAGATTAGCTGTATATGAATGACACTCCGAAGTTTTTCACGAATTTTCGCAAAAATCGTAGTTTTTATTCAGGGTGACTAAGAGTAGAACTTCATAACTTGGGCGTAACTTCGTACTTTATGGCCGAGTTATGAAAATGACTCTTAGTGCAGAGCGCCTCATAACTTTTAGACACGAGTTATGCGAAAATGACCAAGAGCTAATTTTCATGAATCCTTCGTAACTCGGGCACTTTGACGAGTCATGATCTATGATCCCCGATCGTACTCGACTCCGTTCACGTCCATTTGTCCGAATTATGCGTCACATGACTAAGAGTTGATTTTCATAACTTGGGCGTAACTCGACCCCCTCGAAATTAACTCAAGGATTGACCAATCCCGAGTTATGAAGAAGACGCGAAAATCTTCATAACTCGGGCCCGAGTTATGAAGACTTTAAGGAAATTTCATAACTTTTACGAAAAAAACGTACTCTTACCCCCGTTTTTTCCATAAGGGCGACTAACAGGTCGAAGTTAGAATAGCGCCTTTTTTCGGGTTTATATTGGTTGAAATTACTCTTATGCACACTTTGTAGGCACTTTTCAGATATCACGACGCAGCGCGAATTATCAACATTTAAAAGCATAGAAGTCAGCGAGAAGTTTTTGTAAGCCCATCTGCCGATTTTTAGCGCGATCGCTTGCGTTCTCGCGCGTCGACGGCGAATTGAAAATTGAGTTTGTAGGCAGTTGTGATTCGCTCGCAACACCACTTTGGGCGACGTGGTAGCGACTCGAGATGTCATTAGTATAGCACATATCATACATTAATTACAAGTCTACATCATATTCTTTCATGTACACATCAAGGACTCGGCTCTTGGATTGGCTGTGCCCGCGAAGACGGGAAGAGTAAATTGAGGTGAATTTCACGCCCGTCGTCAACATCATCCTCTTCACCTTGGGTTTCGACGACATGTTTATCTCCAATGTCCATTTCGAACATTTATTTTAAATAACTTGCTTTAAGTTCAACCGTGAACGCTTCCGCGAGCTGTTCCTTCTTCATTACTTGCCGCGGTGGTTGCTCAAAGATGACCGTGTGAAACGTCTCGAGTTGGTCACGCGTCAGCCTCTTAACGCGTTTGTGATGTCAAAGATCGCCAAAAATGTTCGAAAACTGAAGTCCGGTCGCTTGAAATTGTTGTTTTCAGTCGACGATCCGGTATTTCCGGGCGTTTCCTTGAGTTTGACCTCTCTCTGTGGCATGATTTGTAAACTTCATCGGAACGACACCGCTAGCTCCTCAAGGGAGGTTCCATATGCCAGCTTCACGAGACGTTCTCAAGCTCGGGATCCATAGTTGCACAAAATGGACTTTTCAACTCCTCACTGTGCAGAGGTGAACGTAAAACCTCGAAAAAGTGTGCCTCACTGACGGTTTGACAAGTGCGTCAGTAAACCAACTGGAACGCGAAACGACCAAGTAAAACAATTGCGTACGAATTACCAACTGATTCGCAGAAAAAGACGTCGAAACCGGCTGAAAAGTAGAAAACAATGAATAAAATACAATTAGAAGTTATTTTACAGCAAGAACGCGCAACGCGTGCGGCGCGGTATGAGGATTTAAACAAAGTGCCTACAAACTCATCGAGGAAAATCGATGCAATCAAGCACACTAATGACGCTAAACGTTGTCGATTCGCATCGAAACTTTTGTGGTGCGTGTAAAATTATCAATACATGTGTGCGCACGTCAAAACATCGCGTCGATCGCGGGTGCGTGCGAGTTATAACGTGCGAGGAGTTTGTAGGCAGTTAAATATGAGAAACCCTAAGAGTAATTTTGCAATTTTATTCTAAGGGTGACTAACAGGTCCTCGATTGAAATAACGAACAGCCTCGAGTCACAATTGGTCAACACATACCCACAGTTTTGACTGGTGAAGCTTGGGAAACGAAAACGTCGTGTACTCGACGCGGAAGTCGCCGCGCGCTGGGCGGAGAGCGCGGCATTGTCGCCTTGCGCGATTGTTGCGCCGTCGCACGGATTTTTTATACCTCTTTGCGCCGAGACGTGCGAGTTACGCAGCGGTGAAGGCTCGCTATTCCAATTTCCGACTAACAGGTGCGGAATTAGAATAGCGCGCTCCGCGACCCCCTAAAATTCCTTGAGTCATTAACTCGTCGTCGCTATTCCAATCGCTATTCCAATCGCAAAGATTGGAATAACTTTGGCGATTTTATTCCAATCTTTGGGCTTATATGCGTCGGAAACCAAAACGCGTCGGAAAACTTCCGACCAAAACGCGTCGACATCGTCGGCCCGGTCCAATACTGTAGTACACTATCCGCTATATAATACTGTAATTACAACCGTACATAGTACATATGACATTAAAGTATACAAACATCACGCACCCATGGGAATGCGAAAAATCGCGTGGGTTCGCCGCTGATTTCTCAAACATTTGAAGAATTCTCTGGTCACGCGATGTGAGCGTGTTAGTATATAATACACGTCACCGCGTCAAAGATGGGACGCGCGCGACCGACGCACACGCGTCATACCACCGCTGCACGTTGCGTTGGTGTGCACGGGCATGGGCGGCATCGTCGATCTCTCGGGTTTGTCGCGCGCGCCGGTCGCGGCGTTTGGCTCCGAGTCGAGAACGCGACGCGCGAAAAGGTACAGCAGGTCTCTGTGTGGCTTCAATGTCGTGTGGTCTTTTTCAAGGCGCGCAATCTCGACGCGCATAGGTGCACTCGAGTCTGCATGTGTGATTGCACCGCGTGGTGACGCGCGCACACGCGCGGGTGCCTCGCACGTGCGAGTTGGTGTGTCGGAATGTGGACCCTAGTCGAAGCCGTGGCGCGCGCCGCCGCCGGTCTCTGTGTGGCTTCAATGTCGTGTAGTCTTTCTCAAGGCGCGCAATCTCGACGCGCATAGGTGCACTCGAGTGTGAACGTGTGATTCCATCGCGTGGTGACGCGCGCGCACGCGCGGGTGACGCGCTTGTGCGAGTTGGTGTGTCGGAATGAGAACCCTAGACGAAGCCGTGGCGCGCGCCGCAGCAGGTCTCTGTGTGGTCACATTTTCGTACCGTCTTCATTCGCGGCTTTAGGTGACCGATCTAGGCGCACAATGTACAGAATTACATGTAAAATACATACTACCAGTCTTTGCACGTCTCCTTGCGCGTCAGTTATTCGCCGGGTGTCGCATTCGTCGTCTTTTCTCATATATATGTAGCTTGTGCTTCGTCAAGCACGTCGTGCACGTCTTTCTATTTTCTAAAAAGTACGTCATCGCGTCACGATTACGCTTACAACTCGAGCAGAACCTCTTCTCCCTGATTGGCGTTCCATTCGTCACTCGCGTGCTACTTGGAAACTCCACTATCATTCGGTCTCCTCCCTCGTCTTCTTCACACCGCGCGCGCTCGGCGTGGTGGTACGCGCTACTACCCTCGTAGTCTTCGAAGGAGTTATTTGTGACATTTCCCGTGATGAAGGCTCGGACATCATCCGCAGCGTGTGAGCACGTGTCATCGTCGCATAACAGCGCGTCGATCGCCGTCGTTGACGTCGCGGGCGTTTGTCGCATGCACGTGCCTCGCTTTCCACCCCCCTCGACGCCTCGTCTAGTTCCCCCCGCTTACACGTCTTCCGTCTATGCACGCGCGAAACCTGACAACAATGACGACACGACGACGCGATAGAACCGTGGTTTAGGGTAGATACCTCACTGTTCGCTACCCATCAAACTCACACACGCGCCCCGTGCGTATACTCAACACTCGCGAGCGTCACGACTGTGTCCAAAAGTCTCGTCGAGCGCGTGGTGGTGCGCGCGTCGCCCCGATCACTTTTCCACGTGCGTCGCACAACACACAACGCACACGCACCCAGCGCGGTGACGTGAGTACTCGCGGCGCACGCACGCGCCCGTCTGACAACGCGCGCACGCGTGAGAGACAGATAGACAGCGACACACAACACACACACAACACGTCGCTCGGTCGTCCATCGGCTCGTCGTCGGGTTGATTCCAATTCGGACAATCGGCAGGGTGTTTCAGGTCGTTTTCTGTTTATTATCAATGAATTATACATATTATATGAGTTTTCTTCAAATGCTACGTATTTATATGGAGA